>Ga0310695_10010501_pt1 | contig 13506 bp, 9 predicted proteins | sample RumenRJG_04DNA_FD_203882 | JGI IMG/M metagenome (GOLD analysis project Ga0310695, IMG submission 203882) | Bovine rumen microbial communities from Lethbridge, Alberta, Canada - RJG_04 (v2) (version 2) | ecosystem: Host-associated > Mammals > Digestive system > Stomach > Rumen | place: Canada...
ATGCGGAAATAGCTCAGTTGGTAGAGCACAACCTTGCCAAGGTTGGGGTCGCGGGTCCGAGTCCCGTTTTCCGCTCACGTTCGCTGATGCCGCAATGGTGGAATTGGTAGACACGAGGGACTTAAAATCCCTTGGCCGTAAGGCTGTGCGGGTTCGAGTCCCGCTCGCGGCACATTTTTTGATTTTGCGGTCAACCGTCAGCAGTTGGCAGTTGGCCTATGCTAACAGCTCCTTAGCGTTTTTTTGAAAAGTCCTATGAAAGGTGGAACAAGGCTAATCAGACACTCCTCTCTCCTGTTTTCGGTCATTATCGCAGCCGTCACGCTGCTTTCGTCGTGTGGTGCCCGCAGCGGCTATTTCAAGATTGAGGGCCGTTTCCTGCACATCAACCAGGGCGACCTCTACGTCTACAGCCCCGACGGAGCCATCGAAGGCATGGACACCATCCACATCAAGGCCGGTCGCTTTGCCTACGAGACCCCGATGCAGAAGTCGGCCACGCTGATAATGGTGTTTCCCAACTTCTCCGAGCACCCCATCTTCACCGAACCCGGTGCGGCGGTCGACGTTGAGGCCGATGCTTCGCGCCTCAAGGAGATGACCGTTACGGGCACCAAGGAGAACAAGCTGATGAGCAAGTTTCGCGAGATGACGGTGGGCGTGTCGCCCGTAGAGGAAGCTAAGCTTGCCGAGACGTTCGTTCGCGACCATGCCGACTCGCGCGTTGCGCTCTATCTCGTGAAGAAATACTTTGTGCAGAGCACCCCTGCCAACTATGCCAAGGCCACCGAGCTGCTCACGCTCTTGCAGCAGGCGCATCCCGAGGACGGCAGGCTGAGCTATCAGCTCGAGAGCGTTCGCCGCCTTGCAGCGGTGAGGGTAGGGGGACGGCTGCCCCGTTTCAGCGTTACCGACATCGACGGCAACACCGTGAGCGACAGCTATCTGTCGAAAGGCAAGGCCGTGCTGATGGTGTGGGCGTCGTGGAACTTCGAGAGCATGGATTTGCAGCGCCGACTGCGTGACTACCGGCGCGACCACGGCGACAGCCTGCGCGTGCTCAGCCTGTCGCTCGATGGCAGCCGCGAGAGCTGCCGCCGCGTCATGAAGGCCAACAACATCGACTGGCCCACGGTGTGCGACCAGCAGCTGATGGACGGCAAGCTGGTGCAGCTGCTCGGCGTGGGCACTGTGCCCGACAACATAGTGCTCGAGAACGGCAAGGTAGTGGCCCGTGGGCTCGACCGCCAGAAGTTTATGCAGAGGTTTAAATAAGGGTTAAAGGTTAAAAGATTAAAAGGTTAAAGGGTTAAAGGGTTAAAAGGTTCACATCCTCACCCCTCATCCCTAAGGAGGCAGAGCTTCCGAAATTTGAATTAAGTTTGACAGAGAACAGCTAACTAATACTGCTATGCTGACTAAGACAGAGGCCGTGGTGCTTCGCACGGTGAAATACGGCGACCAGAAGATGATTGTCGATATGCTTACCGAAGAGTTCGGGCGGCTGTCGTTTGCCGTGAGGCCATCGACGAGTCAGCGCGGAAAGCTGAAAAAGCAGTTCTTCCAGCCCATGACGATGCTGGCCGTGGACCTCGACTACCGCTCCTCGGCTGCGCTGCAACACCTTCGCGAGGTGCGCCTGCTGCTGCCCTACACCTCTCTGACCACCGACCCGGCCAAGCTGTCGGTGGCTATGTTCGTGGCAGAGTTCCTCTGCTATGCCACCCGCAACGAGCAGCAGAACCGCCCCCTCTTCCAGTTCGTCGCCAATAGCATGGCCTGGCTCGATGCCGCCACCGAGGGCTATGCCAACTTCCACCTTGTGTTTATGATGCGGCTGTCGCGCTTCCTCGGCTTCTTTCCCAATCTGGAGGACTATTCCGCGGGCTGCCTGTTCGACCTGCGCGCCGCCGAGTTCACTCCCCACCATCCCGGCCACCCCGACGTGCTCAGCGCCGAGGAGTCGGCACGAGTGGAAACGCTCATGCGCATGAGCTTCGAGACGATGCGCCTGTTCCGCCTGAGCCATTCCGAGCGCAACCGCATCACCGAGATAGCCCTCTACTACTACCGGCTACACATAGCCCAGATGCCCGAACTGCGCTCGTTTGAGGTGTTGAAGGAAATGTGGAAATGACTCTATTGGTTGACTCCATAAATGTGGATAAGACTAAAAAGAATCCGAAAAATTTGGCAGTAAGAAATAAAAGGTTTACCTTTGCAACCGCAAATTACGGTTATGCCCACCGTGGCAGACAGTAACGGTCCCTTCGTCTATCGGCTAGGACGAGAGATTTTCATTCTCTAAAGAGGAGTTCGACTCTCCTAGGGACTACCAAACCGGATCCGCCATCTGCGCAGCGATGCGCTACCAGCCTGAGGTTGGGAAGGGGTGACGGAGAATTTTGTGAAAAGACCTTAGGTCAAAGCAGAGTTTGCCCAGGGCAGCGTCATAGTCGCGCAAGACCCATAGGCTTCGGAAGAATAACAACAATTTAAAAATTAAAACATTAAAAGAAAGATGGCAAACCACAAATCATCACTCAAGAGAATCCGCCAGACCAAGACAAAGAACGAGCACAACCGCTACTATGCCAAGACCATGCGCAATGCCGTTCGCAAACTGCGTGCTACCACCGACAAGGAGGAGGCCGTAAAGATGTTCCCCATCGTGCAGAAGATGCTCGACAAGCTGGCTAAGACCAACGTCATCCACAAGAACAAGGCTGCCAACCTGAAGTCGGGACTGGCTAAGCACATTGCAAAGCTTGGATAAGACATAAGAAAACAGACATAGTCCGGAGGCTGTAACCCATTGGGTTGCAGCCTTCTTTTTTTATGTCCGGGCTGCTGTGGCCGCAGGCAGTGCCCTTTGTGGAGGATAGGTGCGCCGTCGGCGGTGACGTGGCGGTAGTCAGGAGAATTTTACCGAGCCCTCCGTAAACTTTCTCCAACAGCCCCGGAGCAACCTTACAGAGGCTCTGGAGCACTGCTCCGGGATAGCTGTAGCAAAGCTCCAAGGCAGCTGGAGAAAGTTTACGGGGCAAAAAGCGCCGCTCTCCCCTCTCCAAATGAGGGTTGTGACAGCATCTGGCGACGCATCCACCCGGCACCATCCTCAACCTTCTCGCCTCTTGCCTCTCTCCTGAAAGGAATATTATTAAAAGGCGAAAATTTTTCTTTTTCTGAATAAAAATCATTATTTTTGCACTCTAATAGCTGAAAAACGAACAATGGCAGAAGAAACAAATACCCAGCAAAACTATTCGGCGAGCAACATTCAGGTGCTCGAAGGACTGGAAGCGGTGCGCAAACGCCCTGCGATGTATATAGGTGACATCAGCGAGAAGGGTCTGCACCACCTGGTAAACGAAACAGTAGACAACTCCATCGACGAGGCAATGGCAGGCTATTGCACGGAGATAGAGGTCACGATAAACGAAGACAACTCAATCACCGTTGAGGACAACGGTCGCGGTATCCCCGTCGATGAGCACGAGAAGATGCACAAGTCGGCTCTGGAAGTTGTCATGACCGTGCTCCACGCCGGTGGTAAGTTCGACAAGGGCTCCTACAAGGTCAGCGGAGGTCTGCACGGAGTGGGTGTGTCGTGTGTGAACGCGCTCTCTACGCGTATGCTCTCGCAGGTGTTCCGCGACGGCAAGATCTATCAGCAGGAGTACGAGCAGGGCCGTCCGCTCTATGCCGTGAAGGTTGTGGGCGAAACCGACAAGCGCGGAACTCGCCAGCAGTTCTGGCCCGACGGCACCATCTTCACCACCACCGTCTATCAGTGGGACATCATAGCCCGCCGTATGCGCGAGCTGGCCTTCCTGAACGCCGGCATCAAGATAACGCTCACCGACCTGCGCCCCGACGACGAGGGCAAAGTGCGCCAGGAGGTGTTCCATGCCAAGGACGGACTGAAAGAGTTTGTGCGCTACGTGGACCGTCACCGCACCCATCTCTTCGACGACGTCATCTACCTGAAGACCGAGAAGCAGGGCATACCCATCGAGGTGGCCATCATGTATAACACCGACTACTCGGAGAACATACATTCCTACGTAAACAACATCAACACCATAGAGGGCGGAACCCACCTGACGGGCTTCCGCACGGCTCTGACGCGCGTGCTGAAGGCATACGCCGACCAGGATGCGCAAATCTCAAAGCAGATAGAGAAAGCCAAGATAGAGATTGCCGGCGAAGACTTCCGCGAGGGTCTCACCGCCGTTATATCTATTAAGGTGGCCGAACCGCAGTTTGAGGGCCAGACCAAGACCAAGCTCGGCAACAGCGAGGTGGCCGGTGCGGTGCAGCAGGCCGTTGGCGAGGCTCTGTCGAACTATCTGGAGGAGCATCCCGCCGAAGCCAAGAAGATATGCGAAAAGGTGGTGCTTGCCGCCACAGCACGTATAGCAGCCCGCAAGGCTCGCGAGAGCGTGCAGCGCAAGAGCGTGATGAGCGGCGGCGGACTGCCCGGAAAGCTTGCCGACTGCTCCAACAAAGACCCCAAGCAGTGCGAGATATTCCTCGTGGAGGGCGACTCTGCCGGTGGCTCAGCCAAGCAGGGACGCGACCGCTACACCCAGGCCATCCTGCCGCTCAGGGGAAAGATCCTGAACGTGGAGAAGGTGCAGTGGCACAGAGTGTTCGAGGCCGAGTCGGTGATGAACATCATCCAGTCTATCGGAGTGCGCTTCGGAGTCGACGGAGAAGACGACCGTGAGGCAAACATCGACAAACTGCGCTACGACAAGATAATAATCATGACCGATGCCGACGTCGATGGCTCGCACATCGACACGCTGATAATGACCCTCTTCTACCGCTTCATGCCGAAGGTGATAGAGGAAGGCCACCTCTACATAGCCAACCCGCCTCTTTACAAGTGCTCGTACAAGAAGTTCTCGGAGTACTGCTACACCGAGCAGCAGCGCCAGGCCTTCATCGACAAGTACGTGGCCGGCAACGATGCCGACAAAGCGCTGCACACCCAGCGCTACAAAGGTCTGGGCGAAATGAACCCCGAGCAGCTCTGGGAGACCACCATGGACCCCAGCTCGCGTCTGCTGAAGCAGGTGACGATAGAGAACGCTGCCGAAGCCGACGAGATATTCTCGATGCTCATGGGCGACGACGTGGAACCCCGACGCGAGTTTATCGAGAAGAACGCCACCTACGCCAACATCGACGCGTAGGGCGAGCCGCGTGGCATCGTATAGGCTGAAAGCAAGAAAAGTTAAATTAACCCATACTACACCATGCCGGAAGAATACAAGAACGTAGTCAACGTCAGCGTGCGACAGGCCAAGGAGGTCTGTCCTACGCTGCACAGCATTGATGACGACATCATCCTGCTCCACAATTTCGCAGAGATACCATTGCCCGTAGGGGGCTGCCGTATGCAGAGTCTGTTTCTCGTGCTCTGCACCCGGGGTCATGCCACCTACACCGTGGACACGCGCGAGCAGCGGATGCAGGCCAACGACATCATAGTGCTCAGCGAGGGCCAGCTCATAACCGACTACGAACTCTCCGACGACTGCGACGGAGTGGGCGTGATGATGTCATACGACTTCTTCCACGATGCCATAAGCGGTGTGCATGAGATGTCGCGCCTCTTCCTTTTTGCCAAGACCAGCCCCGTGTTCCACCTCTCCGACAGCCAGCGCGACGTGTTGCTGGAATACTCGCAGCAGATGGTAAGGAAGATAACCGATACCGAGCACCACTTCCGCAAGCAGCTCCTGGGCAGCATCATACGCTCGATAATCTACGAGGTGAGCAACATCATCTATCAGTCGCAGCAAACCGACACCACCCGGAAGACGCGGGCAGAGACCATCTTCACCAAGTTCATACGCCTGGTGGAGCAGAATTTCCGCAGCGAAAGGCGCGTCAGCTGGTATGCCCAGCAGCTGTGCATCACGCCGAAGTATCTCTCCGAAACAGTGAAAGCTGTGAGCAAGCGCCGCCCCAACGACTGGATAGACAACTATGTGACGATGGAGATACGCGTCATGCTGCGCAACAGCACCATGAGCATCAAGGAGATAGCCCAGGAACTGAACTTTGCCAACCAGAGCTTCCTCGGCAAATACTTCAAGGAGCACGTGGGAATGTCGCCAAAGGAATACAGAAAGAAGTGATATTTCTCGTCTCTTGCTGTCTATATAGTGCTAAAAGAATATATCGGAAACAATAAAACATTATTAACCAATTAAAAAACAACAAACAGATGAAGGTGTTTAAAATCTCAGGTCGGTTCCTCATGCTCTGTGCTCTGGGACTTGCAACTACAATCTCGCTGTCTTCCGACTCATGCGGCAGCGACGACAGTCCGTCATCTTCAAGTTCGTCTGGCGGTGACAACGCCGGCGGCAACAACAATGGCGGCAACAATCCTTCTGCCACGGCTCGCTCGCTATCAATCTCTTTCAATGACAGCAGGCTTACTTACCCAGACCTCATAACCCAAGGCGAGGTTGAACACTTGAAGCAAGTGCCCATCGGCGAGGTGACTGTCACCATAGAAGACCTGCCCACGAGCGTTGAAGAATTGCAGAAGCTGAAGCTTCCCAGGGGCATAAACAGCATCAGCGACGTGCCTTACTTCTATCCCATCTTGCTCGTGGCAGCAATAAACAAGATGGCTACCGACAAACAAGAGGCCAAGGCGATGGTCAACTTCGTGTCAAAAGGGTTCAGCCAGGAGACCATAATGGCAAAGAACTACCACTTTCCCAGCGGCGGCGCAGCCGACACCTATGCTACAGACTGGAGTCAGCTAAGCACGCAGTATGCAAGTTATGCCGAAATTCGCTCGTATCTTGACGGTGCTACAAAATCAAACAGCTACAGCCCTCGTGCTCCATACACCATGACAATGGAGTTGAATACCTCAAGCTATTCGGCTTCTGACTGGGATTGGTTCAAGTTCTATATCAAGTCGTCTCTGAAAAGCAGCCAGACGGAGTTCACTATATGGCGATACGACTCCGACAAAGACGGTAGGCTCGACTCCTACTTCACCACTGAGCTTCTGAAACTGGCTCATTCGGTTCTCCCATATAAGTAAAAACAACCTTCAACAGGACGTTGAGAAGGCGGTGAAGACACTTGTTCTTCGCCGCTTTTTCTTTATAATGCCTTGCCGTGTGGAGCCACCTGAAGTGGCAGGCTTCTGCAAAGCTATGGCTGTCGGGTGCTGATTTTCAGTGTCTTTCCTTGCTTTTCTGCGTGAAGTGAGGTTTTTGTGAGGTTTGGCAGCGGCCTTTAGATGCTTTTCTTTTATACATTTGCATCATAAAAGCTTAATTCTAACATCGATGAAATCAACTATTCTGAAACAACTTCTTCTGCTGTTTGTCCTTGCAGCAGGCTTCATTCCACTTGCTGCCCAGCAGCAAATCAAAGTAGGCAAAGGCAGCTATGCCTCCTATTCACCACTGAGCAAGAGCCGCTCGTCCGAGCATGGCGGCGACCAGAGCCGCTATATGCAGTATCGCACACTGAATATCCGCGAAGCCGACGACCGGCCAATACCGACAAACGACTGGTGGACCAACCTGATAAACGGCGACGACAAACACTCGGGCCGCGAGCTGACCGGCCATCTGTGGAGCTATCCGCAGTATGTGCAGGGCATGAGATACGGTCTGGACATCCATTATCCGAAATACTGGGTCGACAACGGCACCGAGATGAAGGCTCAGTCGAAGCTCTCAATCATGTGCGGAGAGCATTTCGCGCCGCAGCGGCCCATGGCTGAGTCGTGGAGCGACTGGACTATGACCTTCTCCGAGGAAGACGGCTCGCAGAGCCTGCTCACCACACTGGCCCACGGCGTTCCCTTCACGTGGGTTGAGATGAAAGGCATAGAGCCGGCCATCACCGCTACGGCTACCGGCAACGATGGTGCCGACAACCATCTGCGCGAGAATGTAAGGGTGGCGTTCTGCGATGCGGCTGGCAACACGCTCGGCAGCGGTGCCTACAGCCAGCTCGTGGTGCGTATATATAATAATGTGGCGGAAGACCTCTACGGCATATATTTGCCTGCAGGCACCACGGTGAGCATTGCCGACGGAACGGCAAAGCTGAAGTTTGGCGGCGAACGGCAGTTTGTTGTGGTGGCTCTGCTGAAGAACACCGCCGACCTTGACACCTATGCAGCTTACGCTTACAGCAAACCCACCGACACAAAGGTGGCCTGGAACTACAGCAACGGCACATTGACGACAAACTGGAACGTATCGGCTGAGGACCTGCGCACAGGTGCAGCCACCACCGACGTGCTCCAGGGTCTGCTGCCACACCACTACCGCCAGCGTTATGCCACCTACGGCCACCAGTTCCTCGGCCAGAGCTATGCCACGCCTCGCGGCAAGCTGATGCTCGCAGCCGCAAACAACCTCAGCATCAGCTATAAGTTCAGCGGAATGTTGCCTTGGTATGCCGTGCCTACCGACGAGAGCGGCGACCATCCCTTCCTGCGCGACCGCATGATAAGCATGATTCAGCAGTATGCCAAGACCGGAACATTCGGCAACGACACCTACTGGGGCGGCAAGGGGCTTACGCAGATGGCGCTGAACATGACCTTTGCCCGCGAGATGGGCGACGAGCAGCTGTTCCGAAGCTGTCACGACAGGCTGAAAGAGGCCCTCGTCAACTGGCTCACGTGGACTCCCGGCGAGGATAACTTCTTCTTTGCCTACGACTCACGCTACCACGGACTGATTGGTTACAACACAAGCTACGACAGCGACACCTATAACGACCACCATTTCCACTACGGATACTTCACTCTGGCTGCTGCACTGCTCGCTCTTGTCGACGACGACTTCCGCGTCGGCTATGGCGACATGATCAGACTCGTGGCTCGCGACTATGCCAACTACAAGCGCGACTCGTGGAGCTGCTTCCTTCGTATGATGGACCCGTGGGCCGGCCACTCCTATGCCGGCGGCATGGGCGACGGAGCAGGCAACGGACAGGAGTCCACATCGGAGTCGATGCAGGGCTGGGGAGGCCTCTATCTGCTTGGCGTGGCCTTGCGCGACGACGAGATGCGCGATGCAGGCATCTTCGGATGGGTGTCCGAGTCGCGTGCCACGGCTGAATACTGGTTCGACCGGCACGGAGAAGCCGTCGGCAACGACTTCCACACAGCCAGGACCGACGACTACAACATCGACTACTCTAAGTTCACACACACCAATCCCGACTACACGATACCTTATTCCTCAAATCTCACCAGCCACGGAGTGGGTTGGTGGACGTGGTTTGGCGGCGACCCCGTCTTCATGCAGGGCATACAGTGGATGCCCATCTCGCCCGCGCTCGACTATCTGGGCGAGGACAAAGCCTTTGCCGACTGGGACTACAAGCGCCTGATGGAGCTGAAGGAGCACGTTGGCTGGCAGGACTACAGCGGTTCTGATGCCTGGCTGGGCAACAGCGACTGGGGCAACGTGGTGCTGAGCTACCGGCAGTGGAGCGATCCCGACGATGCTGCGGCCATCTTCGACCAGGGCTGGGAGAGCGGATGGCCCACTATGACCACCAGCTCTACCAACGGCATCACCTACTACGTCACTCACTCGCACCGTTCGTGGGGCGACATCGACTGGAGCGTTACCGCCAACTATCCTACGGCACGCACCTACACCAAGAACGGGCAGAAAACGCACATCGCCTACAACCCCACCGATGCCGAGATAACCGTCGTCTACAGCGACGGAACGGTTCTCGCCGTTCCTGCGCGCCAGATGAAGGTGGAGGGAGTCAGCTCTACGGCCTTCAACTACGTCTATCCCGTCGACGACAGCGAACCCGACCTGCGCGAACGGCTCGTCATGCGCAACCTTGCATTGCAGAAACCGTGTACAAGCAGCAGCGAGGAGAACGCCGGAACTGTAAAGGCCAACGCCACCGACGGCGACACTGACACCCGCTGGGGCAGTGCTCACAAAGACAACGAGTGGTTGCAAGTGGACCTTGGGGTGCGGGCAAGTATATATAAGGTACGCGTGAAGTGGGAGAGTGCTTTCGCTTCGGAGTACCGCATAGAGTTCCGCGACAGCGAAGACGGCGAAGTGGTTTACAGCAAGACCGGCACCGGCAAGAGCAACGACTGGACAGAGCTGCTCATGGACGACCGCAGCTGCCGCTATGTGCGAGTAGTGGGAGTGCAGCGCGGCACGCAGTACGGCACCTCGTTCTACGAGCTTGAGGTCTACGGCCAGCCCGAGACAGCTGCCGCCACCGACCTGATGGGTGTCGAGATAGCGAGCGACCGGGATGTGCTGAAGCAGGGCGAGCCTGCAACGCTCACCGTGCAGGGCTACGACTATGCACGCAACCCGATGGAGGTGGTTCCGGTGTGGAGCAGCACCGACGGCACGTTCAGCGGCAACGAGTTCACACCCTCGGTGGCTGGCAAGGCCACGGTGACAGCTGCCATAGACGGGATGACCGTCAGCAAGGAGCTGCCCGTAGAGGAAGGACTGCACCTCACCAGCATGGAGCTGAATGTTCCCGGCGGTGTGGTTGTCGGCAAGCCATATCAGTTCAGCGTTGAAGGCAAGGACCAGTTTGGTGCGCCTATGGCTGCAAACCCGACCTACACGTCGACTCTCAGCATCGACTCTAAGAACAAGCAGCTCACTGCCACAGCCCAGGGCGTTCATACTATCACTGCCCGTCAGGGCAACATTCAGCAGACGCGCGAGCTGATAGCCGTCGACGGCGCACCGTCGGCTCCCGAAACGCTCAGCGACAAGGTTCCCGTGTTCGTCAGAAACGAGCTTACGTCGATGAACTTCACCTACAACGGCGGCTCGCAGCAGGTGGGCGACGCCTTCTGGCTCACCGACGACTGCCGCACCATCTATGTCAAGCAGCTCGGAACCTTCGGTTTCGGCGCGCTGGGCAACCAGGACCTCAAGGGAGCCAATATGCTCCATGCCGACATCTATCCCCTCGACGATGCACCGCAGTTCAGCGTTCACATCGAGGGAGCACCCGGCAACAGAGAGTATGCCAAGAGTCTGAAGGGCGGACAGTGGAACAGCATCGACCTGCCGATAACCAACACCACCGTGAACTGGCTGTTCTTCGCTTTCAGCAACTACCAGGCAGGCACTGGCAGCGCGCTCGTAGCCAACGTGTACTTCTACACCGAGAGCGGCAACCGCATCTATGTGGGTGAGCCCGACAGCCGCGGCCTCGTCACCGTAACAACCTTTGGCAGTGGTCTCGACGACACCAACGCACAGCAGTTCCTTGCTGACGTGGCTGCACTGCCGACTAAGGCCACGGCCATCGACCTCAGTGCGCTGCCCATGAACAACTCGGTGCCGATGAACATAGCCACTCCCAACAATCCCAACACAATCATCATACTCAAAGGCAGCGGCGGCGACGACCATGCCGCTTCCGACCAGCTCGCGCGGATAGCCAACCGCCAGAACATCATCTACGATGCCGGAGGCTGGGCGCTGCCTCTCGAAGCCACCGACTTCAAGGTGGTCTTCAGCGACGGTTATCCTGTCTACCCCGTGAACTTCGGTCGCCAGACCACGCTCACCTATTCGCGCACGATAGCCGCAGGCGAGTATGCCACCGTCTGCCTGCCGCGCGAGCTGCCTGTGCCCGATGGTCTCGAGGCTTACGAGCTGAGTGCAGCCACATCCACTGCCATAGAGTTTGTCAAGGCCACTGGTTTGTCGCTGCGCCCATACGTGCCCTACGTGGTGCGCAACGTAAGCGGTGCCGATGTCACTCTGAAGATTGACGGCACAAAGGGCAATGTGGAACTGGCCCGGGGCGTGGGCGAACTCACCGTGACGAAGGACGGAGTGAGCCTTACGGGCAATTTCCGGCAGCTCACAGCCGCCGACAGCGAGGGCCGCGCTGCCCTGCGCAAAAACGGTACCGTGGCATGGCTCAGCAGCGGCACTGTGGCAGTAGGCGCGTTCCAGGCATATCTCTCCGGACTGACCGACATACAGAGCAAGACTCTTTCGTTCGGCGGCGACATCGTGACCGGCATCAACGAAGTGGAAGGCCGCAGCCGAAGCGCTGACGGCATCGTCTACAACCTCAGCGGACAGCGCGTGGCACGGCCCTCAACGGGAGTCTACATCCGTAACGGCAAGAAAATGATAGTTAGATAAGGCATCTCAGAGCAGCCTTGCCAAGTAGCAGTGGCAAGGCTGCCTGCTCTCTATAAACCAATATGAGTCATATTACCGAGTAATATGACTCATATTAGTATGTAATATGACTCATATTGCTGAGCAATAGAAGCCATATTGTTTTGTTGTTTGCTGTTATGCCAGTTCTGCTTTCTCGAGTTCGGCAACTGTTGCGGCCAGTTCGTCGTACCATTCGCTGCCGAAGCGGCGTATAAGCGGGTCGCGCAGGAACTGCCATACCTTTATCCCCTTTTCCTTTCCCAGCGCGCGGGCATCGCGGCACACGTCCCACTGATGGTAGTTCAGTGCCACGAGGTGGTTACTCAGCTGCTTTTCGCGGATAGGGTAGAGTGCGCACGAGATGGGCTTGACGAAGCGTGTGCGACCTTGGCGGCACGCTTTCTCGAGGGCGCAGAGGCATTTGTCGCCGTCGTAGCAGGTGAACACGCAGTCCTTTCCGCCCACGATGCTCGTCACGAGGTCGCCGTCGCGGTCGTTGTAGGCCACTCCCTGACGGTCGACCACGGCCTGTGCCGAAGCCGACAGGTCGCCCCACACGGCATCCAGACTGTCTTCTATGGCAGCAATCTCGTCAAGGGTGACGGGTGCTCCGGCATCTCCCTCCACGCAACACACGCCCTTGCAGCGTTCGTAGTCGCAGCAGAAGTGCTCGGTTATGATGTCGGGCGAGAGCAGCACGTCGCCCACCTGTATTATCGGCAGCATATCGGTGGTGGGTAGAGGTTGGTCTTTCAGTCTTCGTTGAGGCCCTCGAAGTCCCTTATGGCCTTGGCCCACTTCTCTGGAATGAGTATCGACTTCTGTTCTTCGAGGTCATAGAGCACCATCACCGACAGGCAGTGGCACTTCACCTCTTCCGAATCGGCATCGATAACCTCCTGGTCGAGGTGGAAACTCTTGTTGCCCACGTGCTTCACGCGCGTTCTCACGGCGATGTGGCTGCCTGCCTTCACCTGTGCATAGAAGTCGGACTCGATGTGAACCACCACAATGGCGTACTTGTCCCAGTTTACGCCCTCGCACAGGCTGGCTATATAGTCGGTCTTGGCTGTGTCGTAGTACTGAAAATAGACAGAGTTGTTGACGTGTCCGAACTTGTCTACGTCGTTCCAACGTATCTGCAACGGCATTACGTGGCGGTAAACCACAGTCTCTTCCTGAATTTGTTGTGTCATCCTAAGTCTGTTTTTTGTTGATTAACTGGCTGCAAAATTACAAAAAAAACAGCTATTCTTTGCAGCTGCAATATTATTTCAATATATTTGCCAATACAAAG
>Ga0310695_10010504_pt1 | contig 13504 bp, 14 predicted proteins | sample RumenRJG_04DNA_FD_203882 | JGI IMG/M metagenome (GOLD analysis project Ga0310695, IMG submission 203882) | Bovine rumen microbial communities from Lethbridge, Alberta, Canada - RJG_04 (v2) (version 2) | ecosystem: Host-associated > Mammals > Digestive system > Stomach > Rumen | place: Canada...
AAGGATAAACTGGAGGAGATGGGTATCCGCCTCTGCTTGCCCACTATCGAGCAGTTCGACTCCAGGCAGAAATACCGCTTGCCGGACTTCGGGGAGAAGATGGGCTTCAGTGTCCCGAAGAGCTTCCGGTGCAATACGGTGGAGGACCTCCTCTCGGCGGAGAACGAGTTGCGGTACCCCATCATGATGAAGGGCAACTTCTATGAGGCCTATTACGCGGGGTACAGGGAACAGGCGGTCACCTGTTTCTGGAACCTCCTGGCCAAATGGGGCGCCCCGGTCATCGCCCAACAATACATCTCCGGTGGAGAGTTCAATGTCGTGGGCGTGGGGGACGGAAAGGGCAACCTCATCTCTTGCGTGCCGATGCACAAGCAGTTCATCACCGACAAGGGAAAGGCTTGGGCGGGTGTCACCATCAAGGATGATCAACTGATGGATTCGGCCCGCCGCTTCGTAGAGACCACACGCTGGATGGGCGCTTTTGAACTGGAACTATTGAGGGGGGACGATGGTGTCCTCTATCTTATCGAGATAAACCCTAGGATGCCGGCTTGGGTCTATTTGGCCACTGCGGCGGGGGAGAACATACCGGAACAGATCGTCCAATTGGCTTTGGGGGAGACGCCTAGCCAGTTCGACCATTACGATGTGGGGAAGATGTTCATCCGCTATTCCTGGGACATGGTGGTTAACCAATCTGAGTTCGGACAGTTCTCAGTGAAAGGAGAGAAGTGATATGGAAAAGAAGAAATACGAAAGACCGATGTTGAAACGGATCGTTCCGACGATGCCGGGCAAGACGGGCCAGAACGTGGCGGTGGTCGCTCAGACCGAGATTGACGGTGTGGGCCTGGAACGCCTGCGTAGCCGGTTCGGCTCTCCTCTGTTCGTCTTTTCCGAGCGGACGCTGCGGAAAAACATGCGCGAGGCCGTGCAGGCTTTCTCCACACGCTATCCCGAGGTGCGTTTCGCATGGTCCTACAAGACGAATTACCTGAACACGATCTGCCGCATCTTCCATGAGGAGGGTGCCATGGCGGAGGTGGTCTCCGGCTTCGAATACGACAAGGCCCTCGCGAACGGGGTGCCTTCCAACCTCATCATCTTCAACGGTCCCGCTAAGAGCGAACAGGACTTGCTCAGGGCCATCGAGGGGGATAGCCTGATCCATATCGACAACACGGAGGAACTCCGCATATTGACCAATCTCTCCATAGAGAAAAACATAAAACCGAGGGTGGCCCTCCGCGTGAACATGGACGTGGGGATCTATCCTCCGTGGAACCGCTTCGGCTTCAATCTGGAGTCGGGGCAGGCGTGGGACGCCCTGGAGAAAATCGCCTCGGAGGGCAAACTGAACTGCGTGGGCTTGCATTGCCACATCGGCACGTTCATCCAGACGGCCGACGCCTACCGCATCGAGGCGGAGAAACTGGCCCTCTTGGCGAAGGATTCGATGGAAAAACTGGGCTTGCCGATCTCCTATGTGGACATGGGTGGCGGCTTTGCCTCCAAGAATACGTTGAAGTCGTCTTACCTGACGGGTGAGGACCTCTGCCCGACGTTCGACGACTATGCGGAGACCATCACCAGCGTCTTCCGTACCATGAAATTCCCTGACGGTAAACGGCTGCGCATCGTGCTGGAGACGGGACGGGCGTTGGTCGATAACGCGGGCTTCCTGCTCACCTCCGTCATCACGAACAAACGCATGGCGGACGGTCGCCTGAACACGGTGATCGATGCGGGCGTGAACTTGCTCTTCACCTCCTTCTGGTACAACCATAAGGTGACCGCTACCTATGAGAGCACCTCGCAGGTCGAGCCTACGATGTTGTGCGGACCGTTGTGCATGAACATAGACGTGATCCGCGACAATGTGATGCTCCCTCCGTTGAAGAGGAATGACTTGTTGCTGATCCATAACGTGGGCGCCTATAACGTGACGCAGTGGATGCAGTTCATCACCATGCGGCCTAAGGTGGTGATGGTGAAGGAGAACGGTGAAGTCATCTTGCTGCGTGACGCTGAATGCTTGAACGATGTCAATGGAGTGGAGGATAGATGCTCGGTGAACTGAAGACATTCCTCAGAAGTGTGCGGAACAGCTACTCCGCATTGGTCTTCTCCCGCGATTCGTGGGTGGGGATCGCCTTGCTGTTGGTGACGTTCCTCTATCCGATGTCTGGCCTGTGCGGTTTGCTTTGCTGCTTGCTCGTGAATGGGCTCGCTATGCTATTGTCCCTCAATCGATTCAAGATGGTGAATGGCCTTTATGGCTTCAATGCGGTCATCGTGGGTGTCGCGGTCGGTACGCTTTATCCTTGCGGCGTCTCGTTGTTCGTCATGCTCTTCGCCCTTTCGATCATGGTGCTCCTGCTTATAGCGGGTTTGGACGGTATACTGGAGAAATATCACCTGCCTTATTTGGTCTTCCCTTTCCTCTTCTGCTTATGGACGGTTCTGTTGTTGACGCAGCAAATGGATGGGGAGATCGTCTTCGATTGTGTCTTTGGCGAGCATGATAGCATGCTCTCGCTGGGGGGCTTTTCGTTGTCGACCCTTTCCGACCACCTTGTTTGGGTCTCCCTTCCGAAGTGGCTGACCAGCTATTTCCTGGGCTTGAGCTGCATCCTTTTCCGCCAGGATGTCATGGTGGGTTTCCTCTTGGCGGTGATCTTGTTGTGCTATTCCAGAATAGCCTTCCTCTATACCTTCGTCAGCCATCTCCTTGCCTATTTCCTCTATGTTTCCATGGGCGGGGAGCTCTTCCATATCCCTTATGTATGCTTCGGCTTCAATTTCATCCTGACGTCGCTCGCCTTGGGTTGTAGTTATTTGGTGCCTTCCAAGAGTTCCTTCTTGTGGTCTTTGCTGTTGGTGCCGGTGCAGTTCATCGTGGTGTATGCCTCGACCAGACTGCTGACGTATCTCTATTTGCCTACATTCTCCCTCTCCTTCTGCTTGGTGAGCCTTCTTTTCCTCACTCTGCTGAAGATGCGGGGAACTACTTCATCCCCTACGCTCTCTTATTTCCTGGAGCGTACGCCGGAGGAGAACCTGTACCAACATCGTACGGGTGTGAATCGCTTCAAATGGTATGGCTACCAAGCCTTTGACTTGCCTTTCTGCGGGGTGTGGAACGTCTCGCAGGGCCCTCACGGAGCCTATACCCACAAGGATCAATGGGCGGATGCCTGGGACTTCGTCGTGGAGGTGGAGGGTCGCCAGTTCCGCGGGGACGGTACCCGCTTGGAGGATTACTACTGTTACGGCAAACCTGTGATGTCGCCTGGCGAGGGTGTTGTGGTCGCTGTCGAGAACAGTGTCGATGACAATCCTGTGGGGGTGAGCAACGAGGTGCAGAATTGGGGCAACTATGTGATTATCAAGCATGGTGAGGATCTCTATTCCTTGCTGGCCCACTTGAAGCGGGATTCGTTCCGGTGTGTGGTGGGGCAGCAGGTCGCTAAGGGGGAGGAGTTGGCTCTGTGTGGCAACACGGGTCTCTCTCCATATCCGCATCTGCATTTCCAGTTCCAGGCTTTGCCGTATGCGGGTGCGCCTACGCTCTCGTATCCTTTGGTCAATTACATGGAGGTGGGGGCGGACGGTTCCCGTCTGTGCTCTTGCGGAATGCCTAGCGAGGGCAGTTCTCTCTTCAACCTGAATGGTAAGAATGCGCGGCCTTTCGGGTTCCTCTTCGTGAAGGGGGCGCGGTTCGTCTCTTCGTCCGATAGGTTCGGCGAGGCGGAATGGATCGTTTGCGAGGAGTATGGCTATTCTTTCTTCTATGACGAGCGGAATGATTCCAAGGCATGGTTCTCCTGCAAGGAGGGTGTGTTCGAATTCCAACGATATGAGGGCGACCGTAAGTGTGCGCTCTACTATTTCTTCCTCTCTCATTTCAAAACGGTTGTGGGGGATGTGGAGCATTGGACGCTGACGGACGAGATCCCTCTCTCCATCCGAAGGGCTGGGTTTATGGGCTATCTGCAGGACTTGGTCGCACCATTCTTCTCTTTCGTGGGAAACTCCTTCCAAGCTGATGGGAACTCAGCCGGTGGCGGGATGCGCTCGTCGGTCTCCACCTCCGTGAAGGGTAGGGTGGTTAGTGCGTTGAACTTCCATACGGTATGCAAACCGGGCAATTCGCTGGAGATAGCGGTGGAGGGCGCTGAACCGTTTAGGGTGACGGTGAAGGGCAGATGAGGTGTTTGGATTGGTAACTTGTTTTGCGTTTGTCCTCTTTTTTATTTTCAAAGATTTGGTGGTTTGTGGGGCATGATTTAAATTTGTGCAAGTGCGAACTTAGTCGACAGACCTATGAATGCGAATGTTAGAAATATTATCGTCAACTATTTCAAGAACCAACCGGTGGAAAAGGCTTGGCTCTTTGGCTCCTATTCCCGTGGGGAAGAGACGGAAGATAGTGATGTTGATATACTGGTCACATTCAAAAGTGGGGAAAGAATAGGATTGAAGTATGCCGCTATGATTTGTGATTTGGAAGACCTTTTGCATAAGAAAGTGGATATGGTCGTGGAAGGGACGCTACTGCCATTTGCTCAAAAAAGTGCGGATTCCGATAAAGTGTTGATATATGAAAGAGGAATGTAGGGACAAAGGAAGGTTGGAGCATATGATGAAATCCATTGAGAAAGTGTATGATTACACTAATGGATTGGAATATGAATCTTTTTCTGCGGATTCCTTACGTCTGCATGCAACGATGTATAATGTCCAAATCATAGGTGAGGCTGTTTGCAAACTGACCAACGAGTTTAAGGCAAATCACCCGAATACGAATTGGCGTGTCATTGAAAAAATGAGACATATCCTAGTCCATGATTATTATCAGATTGACACTGCGATCCTTTGGGATGTCATCAAAGTGGATTTGCCTGAGTTGGAAAGGCAATTAAATGAATATATTAGCGAATATCCCACCAAATGATATTATTTTTGTAGTCGATGCCGGGCGGAAGATTTAGGCTCGGCGTGATTGGACGTGGATGTTACTGCGCCTATTTTTATGAATAAATTCTAAATGTTTTTGTTATAATCGATGAAGGAAGAATTGATACCTCACAGAGGTAATTACAAGAAATTGCTCTCGTACCAAAAGGCGGATGTGATTTACTGCCTGACTTACTACTTCGTGGAGCACTATTTGCGGCGTAACGACCGTACTTGCGATCAGATGATTCAGGCTGCCCGATCCGGCAAACAGAACATCATTGAGGGATGTGCTGCCAGTAGCACAAGTGCAAAGACGGAGATCAAATTGGTAAATGTGGCGAAAGCCAGTCTGCAGGAATTACTCGAAGATTATGAGGATTACCTAAAGACTCGTGGCCATAGGCAGTGGGAAGAGAATTCTGTGGAATTGCTGAAAATGCGTGAACTGGGCACCCGACACAATGACACTGCCTTTTTTATGAATATTGCCCAAACACGCCCTCCTGAGACAATCGCCAACATGTGCATCGTGCTGATAAAACAGGCTGACTACCTGCTTTTCAGACAGTTGAAACGCCTGGAACGGGATTTCTTGGCTAATGGTGGTTTTAACGAAAGGATGTACCGCCTACGCTCAAAGCGAAGGGAATAGCCCCCTATTCCCTTCCTTATAGTCCTTACTGTCCTTACCGTCCTTACTGTCCTTATAGCCCTTAATCGTCCTTACTGACTTTACTGACTTTACCGTCTTTACTGACTTTATTGTCCTTCCTCCCTTCCTCCCCCTTTCCAAATAATTTACTACCTTTGTATGCCCAAGAACATAAATTATGGACGAATTTTTCATGTATGACGAGAAAATGGAGCAGCAGGTGAATCAAGTGAAACGCATGCTTCATCTCTCGATGAACGGTGTGGTCTCTGAGTGCATGTCCGCTTCCGGGTTGGACTACAAGACGATCTATGGCGTGCAATTGCCTCGCCTCAAGGAGATGGCGGCTGGCCTGGAGAAGAATAAACCTTTGGCTCGACGGCTATGGGTGTCGAACTGCAGGGAGATGATGCTGCTGGCCACGATGCTCTGTCCCGCCGATTCCTTCAGTTCCGAGGAGGCGGTGAAATGGCTCTCCGAATGTCATAACCTGGAGTTGGTGGAGCAGCTCTGCTTGAACCTCCTGCGTGAGATGGAGGGGGCTGACGCACTGATCCCTTCTTTGTTGGAAATGCAGGGGAAATACATGAAGGCGGGCGCCTATGTGCTGGCCTCTTTCTTGTTCTTGCGTGGCACGCTGACCGGCGAGGCGGAGGATGCTTGCAAGAGGGCGCTGAAGAGGGACCTCTCCGCTGATGATTATGCGGTATATGCCTCTGTCGCCCGCTTCCTGCGTGTGCTCTCCGATAGGGAGCGCAAGTACGTGGAGGACCTTGTCGGCGAACTGGAGGATGCTACCGGCAAGAGTGCTTCCTTTGTGCGGGAGAATGTGCGTATGATGTTAATGTGATGATGTGGTAATATATGTTTGATAAAGAAAAAGCTGAATTTGCGAATACGTGGACGCATGCTGTTGCCTTGCTCCTTTTTTGCCTGATGGCGATTCCCCTTTTGATGAGGGCCTTCAGCCATGGCTCCGCAGCGTTGGATTTGGGTATGATTCTTTTTGTGGTGGGTGAGGTGATGATGTTCGGCTCCTCCACGCTGTACCATTGGTTCAGGGATCCCGAAAAGAAACGCATGATGCGTTACTTCGACCATAGCGCGATCTATGTTTCCATCGCGGGCTCCTATTCCCCTATATTGTTGCATGCGATCGGTGGCACGTTGGGCAACGTCTGCTTCTTCGTCATTTGGAGCCTGACGCTGTTGGGCATTGTCTATAAGATATTCTTCTTAGGCAAATATCCTAAGTTCTCTTTGGGCCTTTATTTGGTGATGGGCTGGCTGATCATCATCCTTATCAAACCTGTATTCGAGACTTTCCCCGCCAGCAGCCTGTGGATGTTGTTGGGCGAGGGGATCGCTTTCACGCTGGGCACCTATTTCTTCTGGAAGGACGACACCCGCACCTACTACCATTCCATCTGGCACGTGTTCGTCTTCGTGGGGTGCCTCTTCCACTGCCTACTCCTCTGGTTCCTCCTCTAGCCAAGTCTTGTATTTCTGTGCGAGCACGGCCAGCAATTGGCTGATCTGCTTCACGGCGGTCATCGTCTCTGCCGTGACCTCCTTTTTCTGTAGCTTTAGCATTAGAACGCCATATAGGGCTTGTAGTGAGAGCTCCACGTCGTTGGTCTCTTCTCCCGCCTTCGCTTTCCCCCTGAATTCGATGAGGAAGGGTAAGGTCTTGAAGAACAGTGCGTTGTACTGAATCTCCTTGGGCTTCTGCAACAACTCCATGTGCAGGTCGTTGAGGTCCTCCACCGTGTTCTTGATGAATTGCAGGTGTCCCTTCTCCTCCACATGCTCCAGTTTCATCATCTGGATGAGGTTCTCGTACCACTCCCTCATCTCCTTCTTGGTGGCTTCGTCTACAGGGTAGGGGTCGATGATGAGCTTTTGTATCTTCTCGATGTCCAGCTGGTTTGCCCTCAGCAAATCCTCCAGCTGCCACATGTAGATGATGTATTCGGCGATGTTCTCTTCCTTCTTTTGCCTTGCTATTAGCATGATTTACTCCTAATGGTTATTTCTTTTTCGTAGTTGATATGAGCTTGCCTTTCTTGGTGAACTCGAAGCCTTTCGTGCCGTTGTGGTAGATGTAGGTCTTTTTGCTCTCATCCCATACCTTGTTGTATCCGCATGGCATGACAACTTTCCCCTTCTTGTCGATGACGCCCCATAGTCCGCCTTGTGCGTTGCCGTCCGCACCATCTGTCTGTGCGCCTTTGTTGACGAGGCAGTTGTTGCCGGCGAATTGCTCCGCCAGATCGTATTGCGGAACGATCACGATGATGCCATCCTTGTTGATGAAACCGATCTTGCCATCCTTCACGATGCGTTGCAGACCGCTGACGAACTTATCCGGTGTGTCGTCGACCATGTAGACGGAGCAGTAATCCTCCCCGTCCTCTGTCTGGTAAGTGTAGACGTAGGTCTTGCCTACTTTCTCCTTGTGGAGTTGCAGGTTTTGTGCGTTGGCCATTCCGATGAATGCGAACGCGAGCATGAGTGTGAACGCTATTTTTTTCATAATCTTATTGTTTTTTTAGTTATTCATTATCGTCATCATCATCGGAGAAGTCGAAGAGGAAGTCGTCGTCCAATCCGTAGCTTGGCTCGATGTACTCCTCCAGGTCGCGGCGTTCCTTCTTGGTAGGTCTGCCGGTTCCTCGGTCTCGCCTTCCGCTGATGTTGTATTTGCTTAACTCTAGTATCTGAAGTTGTTCCGGACTGGTCACGTTCTCCATGAATTCGGGCACGAGCTTGGCGCCCATCCTGTTTTCGCTCAGTCCGATCACCTTGAAGGAGTATACGACGGGGGGGCGCTTGATCTGTATCACATCGTTGATCCTGATCATCTTGGAGGCCTTCACGTTGGTGCCACCCATCATGACCCTCCCTTTCTTGCAGGCGTCCGCCGCGATGGTGCGGGTCTTGAACAGACGTACCGCCCACATCCACTTGTCTATGCGTACTTCTTCTTTCTCTTCTTTCGCCATTATTTGAATCCTTTCTCTATATCGTCGGTTGGCAAAACCTTCAGGATTGCCTTGTTATCGGGTGTGAAGTTGGGCTCCGGAAGTCTGAGGAGGTTATTGACCAACGACATCATCTCTTTGTCGCTGAGTTCCCTTCCGTAGGGTGTGGCGGATAGTTTCGCCATGGAGAGCGCCACCTGCTCTGCGATCTGTGTCTTGAAGTCGATGCGTGACTCCTTGAGGGATGCGATGATGTTGGTGATGTATTCTTTGGCCGAACCGTTCTCCATGTTGGCGGGCGTTCCGTTGATGCTGTAGGTGTTCTTGCCTAGCGGGGAGAGGTCAAACCCGATGTACTGCAGGTCTTCCAAGGCATCTCCCAGTATCATGTTCTCCGATTCTGTCAGTTCGATGATTTCAGGGAATAACATTTGTTGGGAGGCGTTCTGCTTGCGGGAGATGAGGCTCATGTACTGGTCGTACAGGATCCTCACATGCGCCCTATGTTGGTCGATGCACATCAGCCCGGACTTGACGGGTGTGATGATGTATTTGTTTTTGAACTGCATGTACTCCACGTGCGACTCTTCTGTGTCGGCTTGCATGTCCGTCTCTCTTTGCGGGTCTTCTTCGACCGTCTCCATGTTGTCGTATAGACTGTTCTCTGTCTCGTCTGGAGTGTAGTTCTGTGCGTCGGAGGGGGTCCATTTGCTGGATTCGAACCCTTCGTAGAGGTTCTCCCAACCTATTGTGCTCTTGCGGTTGTAGGAGCTATGGCTCTGTTCCCGCTCGAATGGGTTGTAGTTCGGGTCGATCGTCACCTCCGGCGCATTGACGGACGAGTTGCTCCTGTGCGAGAAGGCGGGTAGCTCCGATGCCCCTCCTGAGTCGAAGTCGATGCTTGGGGCGATGTTGAACTTGCCCAATCCCTCCCTGACGCCTGACATGACGAGCGGCCAGATGGCGCTTTCGTTCTCGAACTTGATCTCGGTCTTGGTGGGGTGGATGTTCACGTCGATGCTCTCGGGGTCTATCTCGAAGTAGATGAAATAGTCGGGCGACGTGCCTGGTTGCAGCATCGTGCCGTAGGCTTGCACCACCGCGCTATGGAAATAGCTGTGTTTCATGAACCTGCCGTTCACGAAGAAGAATTGCCTGTCGTTCTTCTTCTTTGCGGTCTCCGGCTTCCCCACGTAGCCGTGGATGCGTGCCAGCGTGGAGTCCACATGAATGGTGAATAGTTGTGCGGTGATACCTTTGACGCTCTTGAAGACGTTGCCGATGCGCTCCTTGTGGTTGCCCTTTTTCAGGGAGGCGCACATCTGGTCGTTGTGGATGAGCTGGAACTCTATCTGAGGGTATACCAACGCTATGCGGTTGAATTCCCGCTCTATCTGGGAGAATTCGTATGCGTTCGATTTGAGGAATTTACGGCGGGCTGGCACGTTGTAGAAGATGTTCTTCACGGCGAAATTGGTGCCCACGGGACATGAGACGGAGGTCTGGTTCTCCACCTTGCACCCTGCCACCTCGATAAGGGTGCCCACTTCGTCCTCCGGCCTTCTGGTACGAAGCTCCACCTGCGCGATGGAGGCGATGGAGGCCAACGCTTCACCACGGAAACCCATGGTGTGCAGGGAGAAGAGGTCCTCTGCCGATTGTATCTTGGAGGTGGCGTGCCGCTCGAAGGCGATGCGCGCGTCTGTCTCGCTCATGCCCTTGCCGTTGTCGATTACTTGTATGAGGGTTCGTCCGGCGTCCTTGATCACGACCTGTATGCTGTCCGCTCCTGCGTCGATGGAGTTCTCCACCAATTCTTTGATGACGGAGGCGGGGCGTTGGATCACCTCCCCGGCCGCTATTTGGTTCGCTACGGAATCAGGTAGTACGTGTATGATGTCACTCATCGCTCTTTTATTTAAGCCAATATATTAAGGCGACAATAACGATCGCCGTGATGATGTAACGCACATTGTTGCTTTTCATCTTCTGGTTCCTTTCTTCCCGGTGTGAACTGTATGCGCTCTTGATGTTATCCGCATAGAGTCCGCCTTTTTCTTTCGCCTGTATTTTCTTTTGAACACGCTTGATGCGTTCCTCACGCGCCTCCTTTTGTGGATCGTAATAGATATATTCGTGGTGATATTGCCTGATCTTAGGCGCTTTTAAGAAATCGAATATTGCCATGCCTTTCCCTCCTTCATTTTTGTTTCGTGGATGATTCCTTGTCTTGGAAAAATTTGTGGGCCTTCTTGATCTCCTTGTATAGGTTGGATGCGAAGATGAATTCCTCCAAAGGCTCGCAACCTGTGTCGAATATCTCGTCCTTCGTGCCTTGCCAAGCCTTCTCGCCCTTGCTGATGAAGACGATGTTCTCGCCGATCTCCATCACGGAGTTCATGTCGTGCGTGTTGACGATGGTGGTGATGTTGAACTCATGGGTGATGTCCTGGATCAATTGGTCGATCAGCAACGAGGTCTTCGGGTCTAGTCCGGAGTTCGGCTCGTCGCAGAATAGGTATTTGGGATTCAGTACGATAGCCCTGGCGATGGCGGCTCTCTTCTGCATACCTCCACTGATCTCCGCTGGGGATAAGTCCAGTGCATGGGATAGTTCCACACGCTCCAAACAGAATTTGGCCCGATCGATTTTCTCCTCTTCGGTCATCTCCGTGAACATGTCCAGCGGGAACTTCACGTTCTCTAACACGCTCATCGAGTCGAAGAGTGCGGAGCCTTGGAAGAGCATGCCGATCTCACGCCTAAGCGCATTGAGCTCTTTCCGCTTCATGGAGGTGATGTTTCGTCCGTCGTACAATATCTCGCCCGAGTCGATTCTGTGGATGCCCACGACGCTCTTCATCAGCACGGTCTTTCCCGAACCACTCTGTCCGATGATGAGGTTGGTCTTCCCCGTCTCGAAAATGGTGGATACATCCTTGAGGACGGTGTTCCCGTCGAACGATTTTATGGCGTGTTTTACTTCGATCATAGCAGTAGCTTGGTTAACATGATGTCGAACAAGAGGATGAGCACGCTACTGTTCACCACGGCGTCCGTGCTGGCCTTTCCCACTTCCAATGCGCCTCCCTTGACGGTGTAGCCGTAGAAGGAGGATACCGAGGTGATGATGAAGGCGAAGATGACGCTCTTGATGATGGAGTAGGTGATGTAGTAGGGGGTGAATGCGAATTGGATGCCCGCCTCGTAGGATTTCACTGTGATCATGTCGGTGAAGATGGCCACACCGTAGCCTCCGATGATGCCGACGAACATACTCGTCAGTACGAGGAATGGCATGATGGTCACGAAGGCGGCGATCTTAGGCATTATCAGGAAATTGGATGAGTTGACGCCCATGATGTCGAGTGCGTCTATCTGCTCGGTGATGCGCATGGTGCCTATCTCGGAGGCGATGTTCGATCCCACCTTGCCCGCCAATATGAGGCAGAGAATGGCCGAGGAGAACTCCAGCAGCAATATGTCGCGCGTCGCCAATCCGATGAGGGTGCTGGGCAGTAACGGGTTTTCCATGTTCTTGATCATTTGGATGGTGATCACCGCTCCGATGAAGATGGATATGATCACGACGATGGTCAAGGAGTCGATGCCTTGTTTCTTCAGCTCCTCCTTGTATTGCCGGAAAAACATGCTCCATTTGTCCGGCTTGGCGAAAACCCTGTACATCAACTGCGTGTACGCACCGACTTTCTCTATTTCCTTGATGGCAAACATTTTTTATCTCTTCTTGATTGGTTCGCAGGTGACGTCCACCCCTAACTTCTTGAATATCTTCCTATCCACCTCGCTGATCATCACGGTCGTATGTACTTGACATCCTTCCAGTTGCGGCAATTGGTCCATCGCCTTCTCGCAGTTCGGATCGACCTTGCTGAGGATGGCCAATGCGACCAGCACCTCGTCGGTGTGCAGACGTGGGTTCTTCCCTTTCAGGAAGGAGACCTTCATGGTCTGTATCGGCTCGATCATGTCCGCAGGAATCAGTTTCACCTTGTGGTCGATGCCCGCCAGATGCTTCGTGGCGTTGAGGAGCAGTGCGGCGCATGTGCCCAACAATGCGGTCGTCTCTGAGGTGATGATGGTGCCGTCCGCCAATTCGATGGCGGCTGTCGGTACCTTGGACTTCTCTCCTCTGGCCTTGGCTGCGACGGTCACCTTGCGGTCGTCTGTCGTCACCTTCACTTGCTGCATGAGGAGCGCGATCTTGTTCACCTCGCTTTCGTCGCATTTCCCTTCCGCTAAGTTGCCTAGCGCGGTGTAGTAGCGGCGGATGATCTCCTGCTTGGAGGCCTCCTGACAGATTTCGTCGTTGACGATGCAGTTGCCCGCCATGTTCACGCCCATGTCAGTAGGTGACTTGTATGGATTCTCCTTGTAGATGCCTTCGAAGATAGCGTTCAATACAGGGAATATCTCGATGTCACGGTTGTAGTTGACCGTGGTCTTGCCGTATGCCTCCAAATGGAACGGGTCTATCATGTTCACATCGTTCAGGTCGGCTGTGGCCGCCTCGTAGGCGATGTTCACAGGATGCTTGAGCGGCAGGTTCCAGATCGGGAAGGTCTCGAATTTGGCGTATCCTGCCTTGATGCCCCGCTTGTTCTCTTGGTAGAGCTGGCTCAGACATACCGCCATCTTACCGCTTCCAGGACCTGGGGCGGTCACGACGACCAACGGACGGGTGGTCTCCACGTAATCGTTCTTGCCGAATCCTTCGTCGGAGTCGATCAACGCCACGTTGGATGGATATCCCTCTATGGTGTAATGATAGTAGCTTTTTATGTTGAGCCTTTTGAGCTTCTTGCTGAAGGCCTTGGCGCTCTCTTGTCCCTTGTAGTGGGTGATGACCACGGAACCGACCATTAATCCGCGGTTCACGAAT
>Ga0310695_10010505_pt1 | contig 13503 bp, 9 predicted proteins | sample RumenRJG_04DNA_FD_203882 | JGI IMG/M metagenome (GOLD analysis project Ga0310695, IMG submission 203882) | Bovine rumen microbial communities from Lethbridge, Alberta, Canada - RJG_04 (v2) (version 2) | ecosystem: Host-associated > Mammals > Digestive system > Stomach > Rumen | place: Canada...
CATATCAGGGTTATCCTTCGCGAGCTCACATGTTTCGGTTGACGTCAGCGAGAATTCCCAAAGGGGATTCTCGGGGGTGGGATAGCCCGTGTCATGTTTGGATATATGGCATTCCCACCCCGTCGTTCGCATTCTACGGAGAGCGATCAAAACCCATGAAGACAGCTTTATAGAAGGAATATAGTATTACTGGAACCTCGTATTCGTCGGGGAGGCTTCGACGGAGTACTGGGAAAGCAGGTCGAGGTCGTATTCAATCCGGTCCTTCATGCCGTCCAGCATTTCGGTGAAGAGGAGGGAGGAGACCATTTCGTCGTAGTCCGGGAAGAAGTCGGCGCAGGATTCGTCCGCCCAGGGCTTTTCCCCGAGGGGGAGCCGCATGACGTAGTGGACCCCGACGGAAGACTCGACCTTCGTCCACTGGCCGATCTCCAGATCGAAGGCGGAACGGACCACGCCCTCGACGAAATCCATGTCCCGGGTGATATAGTATCCTTCTTTGTAGTATTTGTCCTCGGAGGCGGCTTCGTAGACCGTTTCGAAGTCCTCCCCCGACGCGAGGGCCTCGTCGATGGCCGCGATCAGTTCATTCTTGGCTTTGAGCGCGTCGCCCTCCATCGGCTTCTGCTTCTGGTAGCCGTTATCGTCGTACACCGGGCGGCCCGCGGCGTCGGTCTCGTAGACGTAGGCGTTGTTGACGTAGATGTGCCGCACCCGGGCGTAATTCGCTTCGAGATAGGCCTGCCGGTCGTCGTCGTTCACCCCGACGGTCCCGTTCTCGCCGTAGAGATAGTCGTACAGCCGGTACGCCCGTTCGTCCCGGAGCAGGATCTCCCGGAAGATCTTGATGTTGACGCCGTACTCCCCGAGGGATTTGTTGAGGACGTTCCGGTTCCCGTCGGCGTAGTCTTCGAGATAGGACTCGATATACCCGTCCACGTCGGAGACCACGGATTTCGGAAGGCTCAGCCCGTGCTCCCGGAACAGGACGTCGGAGAGGAGGGAGTAGCTGACGTTGTTCACCACCTCGGCGAACAGGACGTCCTCTGCGGTCCCGTCCCCCACGCTCTGCCGGTAGAAGGCCTCGTTGTCGCGGAAATCGGAATAGGTCTGGGCGAAGCGCGCCTTATAGGTGGCGAGGTAGAAGCGGAATTCCCGCTCGGAAATCGAGGAGGATCCGCACCGCATGACCGCCCCTCCTTCCCCGCAGGACGCGAGGCACAGGATCAGCGTGACGGCAAGCGCCGCGATTCTCAAAATGGCATGGATTTTTGTTTTCATCGGTCGGTCTCTTTCTGAGGTGAGATTGGCGGAGGTTCAGCTTCCCGCCGCGCTGACGGGGGACTTGAATTTCAGGTAGTTTTCCAGCAGTTCGATGAGGAATTCGGTGTTGCGGAGGTTCTTTTTCGTCTTCATGGTGATGTGGGGATTGGTGCCGAGCATCACGCGGACGCCGAGGGTCGGATAGATCCCCGCCAGCCTCTGGAGCGCCGCCGCGTCCATGTCCGAGGTGAAGAGCCGGACCGCTCCGTCCCGCTCCTCGACCTTCGAAAATCCCGCCTGCCTCCCGAGGGCCCGGATCCGCGCCACACGGCAGAGATTCACCGCGGCGGAATCCGGCTCGCCGAAGCGGTCGCACATCTCGTCGATCATGTCGTCGTAGTCCGCCTCGTTCTCCACCCGGGCGATCCGCTTGTACATGTCCATCCGCTGGGGGGCCGAGGGGATATAGGATTTCGAGAGGAAGGCGTCGCACCGCACGTCCACCGCGCAGTCCGGGAGGGCTTTTTTCTTTTCCCCGCCCTTCTCCTCCACCACCGCTTCTTCGAGCAGCTTCATATAGAGGTCATATCCCACGGCGTCGAGGTGCCCGTGCTGTTCCGCCCCGAGCAGGTTCCCGGCCCCGCGGATCTCGAGGTCCCGGAGCGCGATGCGGAATCCCGCGCCGAACTCCGCGTATTCCCGGATGGCGGAGAGGCGTTTTTCCGCGATCTCCGTGAGGGTCTTGCCCCGGCGGTAGGTGAAATAGGCGAAGGCTCTGGTGCTGGACCGCCCGACCCGTCCCCGGATCTGGTGGAGCTGGGCGAGGCCGTAGTTTTCCGCGTTCTCGATGATGAGGGTGTTGGCGTTGGGAATGTCGACCCCGGTCTCGATGATCGTGGTGCAGACGAGGATATCCACCTCGCCCCGGATCAGGGAATCCCAGACCTCCTCGATCTCGTCCCGCTCCATCCGCCCGTGGGCGACGGCGATCCGGGCGTCGGGGATGGCCTTTCCGATCCGGTCCGCCACGCCGTAGATCCCTTCGATCTTGTTGTAGAGGTAGAAGACCTGTCCGCCCCTGCGCAGTTCCCGACGGACGGCCTCGAGGATCAGGGCCTCGTCGTACTCCATCACGTAGGTCTGGACGGGGGAACGGAGTCCCGGCGCGTCCTCGAGCACGCTCATGTCGACGATGCCGCCCATCGCCATGTTGAGGGTCCGGGGGATCGGCGTGGCGGTCAGGGTGAGGACGTCCGCCCCAACGCTGATCTGCTTCAGCTTTTCCTTCTGGGCGACGCCGAACCGCTGTTCCTCGTCGATGATGATGAGCCCAAGGTCGTGAAAGCTCACGTCCTTCGAGATCAGCCGGTGGGTGCCGATGATGATGTCGGTGTCCCCCCGGGCGACCCTGCGGACAGACGCCGCCTGCTCCGCCGGTTTGCGGAACCGCGACACCATGTCCACCCGCACGGGGAAGGCCCGCATCCGGGAGAGGAAGGTCTGATAGTGCTGGTAGGCGAGGATGGTCGTCGGGACAAGGACCGCCACCTGCTTGCCGCTCATGACCGCCTTGAAGGCCGCCCGGAGCGCGACTTCGGTTTTGCCGTAGCCCACGTCCCCGCAGAGGAGCCGGTCCATCGGCCAGGGCTGTTCCATGTCCCGGCGGATATCGGCGATGGCGGCGAGCTGGCCGTCGGTCTCCTCGTATTCGAAGGAGTCGGCAAACTCGCGGCACATATCGTCGTCCGGGTCGAAGGCAATGCCCCGGGTCCGTTTCCGGCGGGCGTAGAGCTCGATCAGTTCCTTTGCCATTTCCCTTGTGGCGGCCTTCGCCCGGGTCTTGGCGCGGGTCCAGTCCGTTCCGCCCATCTTCGAGAGCCGCACCGCCCCCGTATCGCTCCCCGCGCCGATATACTTCGAGACGTGGTCGAGCTGGTCCACCGGGAGAAAGAGCTTGTCGCTGCCGGCGTACCGGATGTGTACATAGTCCCGGGCGCTCCCGTCGATCACGAGGTTTTCGAGCCCCATGTACTGCCCGATCCCGTAGGCGTCGTGTACCACGATATCGCCCACTTCGAGGTCCGCGTAGGAGAGGATGGCTTCGGAGGCGGTCTTTTTCTTCTTCGGCTGGCGCAGATACCGGCCCCGCGAAGGTCTCGCCGCCTCCCGGGAGAAGTCCATGAGGGCGAATTTCGGCGTCACGGTGGCATACCCGCCTGGGAATTCTCCCGTCATGAGGAGGACCGGGGGATTGGCCCTGCCCGCGTAGCCGAGATAGTCCCCGCTGTCCCCTTCGTCCGCCGTCACCGCGGTATACCCCTCGGCGATCAGGGCGTCCCGCAGTCCGTTCTTCTCGGAATCGGAGGAACAGAGGACGGCGCAGAGGATCCGCTCGTCCGTGAAGCGGCGCAGGTCCTCGAAAAAGAGGGCGGTGTTCCCGGCGTAGGCGGACACATGGCGGGTGTTGAAGAGAAAGACGCTGGCCGCCGCAGTCCCCGTCCGGGTCAGGGAGTCGGTCAGGACCACCGGCCCCGCCTGACGGGAGAGGATCTCGTCGAAGTCCCGCATCCACCGGCCGTCTTTCTGGGGGGGAAGCTCAAGCTGTTCGGAAAGACCGGCGACGCTCTGCTCCACCAGTCCCGCGGCGGCCCGGCACCGTTCCTCGCTCATGGCGGTATCGAAGAGGATCAGGGGCCCGGAGGCGTATTCCAGGAGGCAGTCGGCGTCCGGGTAAATGAGGGGGAGGTATTTGTCGGCGAAGTTCAGCTCGAACCCGTTATCCAGCGATTGCAGTTCCCCCGCGAGGATGGACGCCGCCCTTGCCCGGACAGGATCGTCCCCTTCCCCGCCGTCCTTCGCCTGCCCGAGCCGTTTCAGATGGCGGCGGATGGCGTTCGAGAGTTCTTCCCGGGTATCGGCGGAGAGGATCAGTTCCCTCACGGGCGGGAAAATCAGCTTCCGGGGGGCGTCCTCCGCAAACCGCTGGGTCTCCGGGGAGAAATACGCAAGCCGGTCCACCTCGTCTCCGAAGAGTTCGATGCGCACCGGTTGCCCCGCCGGGGGGTAGATATCGACGATCCCGCCCCGCACCGCGAACTGTCCGGGGGCTTCGCAGAGCTCCACGCGGACATATCCGGCGGCGGCGAGGGATCCGGCCAGTTCCGTGGGATCCACCGGTCCGTCCGCGTCCACCGTCACCGAGAGGCGGCGCAGGTTTTCCGGCGGAAGGGTGATCTGCAGAACGGCTTCCGGGGTGGAGACGACGGCCCGCACCCTTTCCTCCTCCGGCAGAACGCCCGCCAGCGAGGAGAGGACGCAGAGCCGCTCTTCCTCGGTGTCATGGGAGGATCCGATGTTCGAAAAGCAGTACTCCCTCGCGGGGAAGCGGGCCGCCCGGATCCCGAGGGAAACGAGAAAATCCCGGGCTTTCGCCGCCTGCTTTTCGTCGGGGAACAGGATGAGGGGCGGATCGTTCGCGGAGGCAAAATCCTCGGCGACGCAGGCAGTGAAGACCGTCTCCGCCCCGTCGGACAGACCGCTCGCCGAAAAGGGCTTTCTCCGTCCGGTCACGGGAGCGGCAAGGGCGGCGCAGAGGGAAGCATACTCCCGGTTCAGCCGGAAGAGGTCGCAGAGTAAAGAATAGTTGATCATAAAACTCCTGATTCAGAAAGGGAAAAAGGAAGGGTTCAGAAGTTCACGCCGTTGAACTTCCCCATCGCGTCGTCGATCCGGCCGTCCAGCACCATCGGAACGGCTTCGGCGACGCACCCGAAGATCGAAAACATCTTTTCCCGGTCGGCCTCGGGGATCTTTCCGAGCACCCAGTCCGCCATGTCCCAGTCGGGATGGGGCTTCGCGCCGACGCCGATGCGGATGCGGGGAAAGGCGTCGGAATGCAGATGCTCGATCACGGAGCGCAGTCCCTTCTGGCCCCCGTCGGAACCGGAACGGCGGATCCTCATGCGGCCGGGCTCCTGGGCGACGTCGTCGGAGATCAGAAGGATGCGTTCGGGCGGGATCTTGTAGAAATCCGCCGCCTCCTTCACCGCTTCCCCCGAGGCGTTCATATAGGTCTGGGGCTTCATGAGAAGGACCCGCTTCCCCCCGAGATCCGCAGCCGCCGTGAGGGCTTTGAATTTTAAGGCGCGGAGGTCGGGCAGGCGGAGCTTTTCCGTCATGTAGTCCATCGCGAGGAAGCCCGCGTTGTGCCGGGTATAGACGTATTCCTTCCCGGGATTGCCGAGTCCGACCACCAGATATTCCGGTGCGCCGCCGGAGGGTGCCGCGCTTCTGCCGAGCAGATCAAACCAGTTTGCCATCGGCTCAGAACTCCCATTCCTCGCGGAGCGGGATCGGGCGGACCGTCCGTCTGTCCCCCTTCACTTCGATCAGCCCGCCGACGTAGAAATCGCTTCCGTCTTCGCGCTTCACGGAGGGGATCGAGCAGACCGCCGTCGGGAAAGCCGCGCTCCTGCATTTTTCGGTGCCCGCGGGGATGAAATACGCCCGGTGCATGTGTCCTGCGAGGAGCAGATCGATCCCGATCTCGCCGAGCAGGGCCGTCCACTCCTCGTAGATCTCGTTCCCCACGTCGAAGGGGTGGGAGAAGTGCTCCACGAAGGGGACGTGGCAGACGGCGAGTTTCAGCTTCACCCCGTCGGCCTCATATTCCCGCTTCCGATCGGCGATCACGGAGCGGATGTATGCGGTCTCCCGCGCCCGGAAGGGATCGAAGAGGATGGTCCCGCCGTATTCCGGGTTATAGTCGTACTTGTCCTCGCCGCAGTCCAGAACCAGACCCCAGACAGGACCCTGGCGGAAGGTGTAGAAGGTCTCCCGTCTGCCGCCCCGGAACGCCGTGGGGATGTAGTTCACAAGATCCTGGGCCGCGTAGCCTCTCGTGTCGTGGTTGCCGCGGGAATAGATCACCGGGATCTCCCCCTTTGCGGAGCCGGAAGAGAGGGCGAAGGCGGTCTCGAAGTTTTTCAGTTCGTAGCTGTGTTCGTTGATGTCCCCGTTGAGCACGACGAGGTCGCAGTCCCCGGTCTCCCGGTAGAGCGCGAGCGGCGTTTCCACCCGGGCGTGGGTATCGGCGAAGTGGAAGATGCGGTAGTTCTCCGCCGCGGGATCGAGGGGCCGGAAATCGTAGGTCCGGCGCACCTTCTCGACGCCTTCGGGGTAATAGGGCTTCTTGTCCGCGTATTCGACGAAGACGACGGTATAGTTCCGCGCCCGGTTCAGGACCTCTCCGGGGACCGGGATCTTGTGGACACTGCCGTAATAGAGCAGTCCGGCCTCCTCGTCGGTATACCGCTCCTCGCCGATCTCGATCCAGCCGAGGCCACGGGTTTCGGTGAGAAAGATGATCTGATAGTCCGCGCCGACGGCGAAGACCGAAGGATGATAAGAAAGAGGCGTGTTGTCCATGCTTCCTCCGATGAATGATTGACGTTTTCCCTTCCGCTCAGAGAAGGATCTCCATGCCGTCGTTCACGACCCCGTAGGCGTAGGGATGCTCCGCCTTAAGCTGGCGCGCGAGCTCCTCGTTCCAGCGGGGGGAGACGTGGGTGTGCAGGATCCGCTTTGCCTTTGTCTTGTCGAAGACGGGGACGCAGTCGTCCGGGGAGAAATGGGCGAGCTCGCAGAGGATGAGGTCGGTCTCCTCCTCGAAGGCGGCGGCGGGGAAATCGGCGGTGGGATGGCGCAGATCCCCGGTGAAGAGGACCTTCTTCCCCTCCGCTTCCATGAGAAACGCGAAGGAGTCCTTGCAGTGCTGGGTCGGGATGGCGCGGAAGGTCACGTTTTCGTCCTTGTAGACCACGCCCTCCTCCAGCACGGAAAAGCGGATGCCCTCCCGGATCGGCTTCCCGCTGCCCGTCACCGCGAGCCAGGCTGCCATGGCGTCGATCAGTTCCCGATTCGGCAGGATGATGTGCGGTTCGGCCTTCTTGAAATACCAGTTGCAGAGATCCGTGAAATTGATGAGCCCGTCCGTGTGGTCCCCGTGGGGATGGGTGCAGAGCACGGCCCGGACGGCTTCGAAGGGGATCCCCCGGCGCCGAAGGTCTTCCGCCGTCTGGGTTCCCATATCGACGATATAGTACGCTCCGCCGATTTCGATCAGCGTGGAGGAACAGCGGCGGTGCGGCTCCGGCACTCCGTGGCTTGTTCCGATCAGAATGATTCTCATTTGTCCGCCCTCCTTCGGGATTGAAACCGGCACTCAGCCGATCAGCTTTTCAAGCTCTTCGACGGTCTTCTCGAATTCCTTCATGGCGTTCCCCACGACCTCCGGCTTCGTGAGATCGACGCCCGCGATTTTCAGCTCGTTGATCGGGTAGTCGGATCCGCCGGTGGAGAGGAATTTCAGATAATCCGAAGCATCCCCGGTCTCGAACACCCGGGACGCGATATCGACGGCGGAGCAGAAGCCCGTCGCGTAGACATAGACATAGAACGCGCGGTAGAAATGGGGGATGAACGCCCACTCGTACCGGATCTCGTCGCGGAACTCCGCGTTCGGGTAGTAGGTCCGCTCGAGCTCTTCGTAGATCCCGGAGAGGAAGTCCGCGGTGAGGGGGGTACCCTCCGCTTCCGCCTGATGGGCTCTGTGCTCGAATTCGGCGAACAGGGTCTGGCGGAACACCGTCGTGCGGAATCCTTCGAGGAAATTGTTGAGCACGCAGGCTCTGCGCTTCGGGTCCTTTTCGACGGAGAGGAGGTATTTCGTCAGCAGCACTTCGTTGCAGGTGGAGGCCACCTCCGCGACGAGGAGCTTATAGTTGTGGTTGGCGAAATCCTGGGCCTTCGAGGAGAGGTAGGAGTGCATGGAGTGTCCGAGTTCGTGGGCGAGGGTGAACGCGTCGTCGAGGGTGTCGGCGTAGTTGAGCTTGACGAAGGGGTGGACGCCGTAGATCCCCGCGGAGAACGCGCCGGACTCCTTGCCGGGGGTTTCGTAGACGTCGATCCAGTTCTCGTCGTAGGCCTTCGCGATCACGGAGCGGTATTCCTCCCCGAGGGGCTTCACGGCTTCGAGGACCAGGCGCTTCGCCTCATCGTAGGGCATGGGCCATTCGACGTCCGCCACCATGGGGGTATAGAGGTCGTAGACGTCGATTTTGTCGAGGCCGAGGGCCTTTTTGCGCAGATCGAGGTATTTCTCCATCGCGGGGATGGCGGCGTGGACGGCTTCGATGAGGGAGTCGTAGACGGATTCCGGGACGTTCGAAGAGGCGAGGGACGCGGCTCTGGCGGAGGGATATCCCCGCAAGTCGGCGAACAGATTGTCCTGCTTGACGCTTCCGCCGTAGATCGAGGCGAAGGTGCCGATATAGCTGCCGTAGGTGCCGAACATGGCGCGGAACGCCTCGTCGCGGACTTCCTTCTTCGGATTCTCCCGGAAGGCGCGGAAATTCCCGGCGGTGAGTTCGGCCTCGTTCCCCTTTTCGTCATGGACGGGGGGGAGCTTCATTTCGACGTTGGTGAAGATATGATAGGCGTCGGAGGGCACGCCGCGGATCTTGCCGAATTTGGCGAGGATCCCTTCGGACTTCTCGTCGAGGGTGTGTTCCTTCAGCCGCACGGAGTTTTCGATGATGTGGGCGTACTTCCCGAGGGGCGGGTATTTCATGAACCCGGCGAGGGTCTCCCCGTCGATGGCCAGCAGTTCGGGTTCGGCAAAGGCGGTCAGGGCGGCGGCTTTCACTCCGAGGGCGTCGACCCTGTCGCACCGGGCGAGGAAGGCGGTGTCCCCTCCGTCCAGCGCCTTGCCGAGGAACGCGTAGGATCCGGCGAGGGAGAACTTTTCCTCAAAGGCGTTCATCGTCTCGTAGGCTTTGTACAGGCTTTCCGCGCTCTCGCCGAGGGTGCCTTTCAGGGCGGCGAGGGAGGGGAGCATGGCTTCGCACTCCTTCATCCGGATCTCCCAGTCCTCGGGGGTCGGGAAGAGGTCGGTGAGTTTCCACTTGTATTCCGGCGCGATCTCGTTTCTTTTGCGCATGGCTCCGTTCCTTTCTTTATTTTCTGTATCTTCTTCCGGTCTTTTCGAGGTAGCGGGAGAGAGATCCGATCCAGTCTGTCTGGATGATGTCAAACCGGTCGGCGCACCAGCCCCAGCCGAATTCGGGATCCCCGAGGATCGCCGCGTCGTCCGAATGCCCCGCCGCCAGCACCGCCCGGTAGTCGTACACGATGGCGTTGACCCAGGTGAGCTTGCCGTCGCGGCGGAGGGTCTCCCGGTAGGCTTCGGAGGCGGTTTCGTCCTCCTCGGAGGTGAAGAGCAGTTCCGAGCCGATATAGTTGATGTTTTTCCGCTTCATCATTTCGTGGCATCCGTTGTCCGCCTTGATGACGGGCAGGAACTGGATGTCCGGCGCATAGGCCTCGATCACCGCGAGATTTTCCTCTCTCGGGGAGCATTTCAGGATGATCTGGTCCTTCATGTCGTGCCGCTTGACGCAGGCGATGATATCGGCCGGGCAGTCGCCGAATTTGTCGATGTTGATGTAGCACCGGTCTTTCAGGTGCTCGAGGACTTCGTCGAGGGTGTTGACCCCGAGCTCGGTCCCAGCCCCGTCCACGTTGCAGAGTTTCAGTTCCCGGACTTCGGCGGCGTTCATTTTCCGGATGCTGACGTCCCGGCAGAACTGCCTCCGTTCCATGCCGGGGTGGAAGACGAAGAGCTCCCCGTCGGCGGATCTGGTGACGTCCAGTTCCACCATGTCCGCGCCTTCGGCAATGGCGAAGTCAAAGGAAGCGATGGTGTTGCAGGGGATGTTCCCCCCGAAGATGCCCCGGTGCGCGCAGAGAATGACCCGTTCCCGGGCGGTTTCGCGGATATCGAATTTCATATTGTCCTCCTTTGCGGGGTCAGCCCCCTCTCTTGATGTTTTTCAGTTCGTTCAGGGTCACGGCGCGGAAGACGAAGAGCAGCGCGACGTAGACGATCCCGGCAAACGCGATGGAGACGAGCCCGCCGATCCGCACGCCGAGGAGTTTTTCAGAGGGTATGAACGCGAGCCAGGCCGCCCCGCCCATGAGGATCGCCGCCGCGGCAGTCTTCGCCACGTTGAAGAGGATCGGCTTCGCGCAGCCCTTCATGTAGACGCGCAGGAAACAGAGATTCATCGCGATCATCACCACGTAGCAGACGCAGGTGGCGATGGGCGCGCCCTTGATGTTGAGTTCGGGGATGCTGACGAGGACGGTCGTGAGGATGCACTTGATGATCCCGCCCACCGTCAGGCTCACGAGGGGCAGATTGACCCGCCCGAAGGCCTGTAAAATCGCGCCGGTGATGGACACGACGGCGTAGAGGATCACGGCGATGCCGAAGGTCGCCAGCATGACGGAGCCGTTCTCCACGTCGCCCCGGGGATAGAGGATGCGGAAGATCGGCTCGGAGAGGACGAACATGCCGATCCCCGAGGGCAGAGCCAGCATCAGGGAGTATTTGAAGCAGTTCGTCATGTTTTTCTTCACGCCCTCCTCGTCCCGGGCGGTCCACGCGGCGGTGAGGACGGGCAGGATGCTCACGGTGAAGGGAACGATGAACGCGGAGGGGAAATTGAAGACCTTCTTCGCGTTGCCGAACACGCCGTTCAGGGCCTTCGCCGCCGGATAGCCGAAGTTGAGGCCGGAAAGGAAGACCGGGCCCGCCCGAAGTCCGTCCTGGAGCAGACCCATGATGATAACGTCGTCGATGACGTTCACCACGCTCATGACGGAGGCGCCGAGGGAGACGGGAATGGCGATGCGGAAGAGCTCCTTCACGATCTGCCCGTCGGTGCGGACTTCCATGCCCGTGAGAACCGTCGATCTGCTGAACCGCTTCTTGCTGACCAGCAGAAAGAGCACGGCGAGGACGGCTCCGAGGGACACGCCCGAAATGGCGGCGGCGGAGGAAGAGGAATCCCCGGCTCCGGCCTTCACCACGACGACGGCCAGCGTGATGCCGAGCCCGAGCTTGACGACCGCCTCGATCACCTGGGAGACCGCCGTGTAGATCATCACGGAGTGGCCCTGAAAATATCCCCGCATCCCGGACATGAGGAAGGCGCAGAACGCGGTGACGGCGAGGACCCGGATGGAGAACCCGGCGTCGGGGTTGTGGATCAGCAGGGCCAGAAGGTCGCCGAACGCGAACATGCACAGGGCGACGACGGCTCCGATGGCCGCGAACAGTCTGAGGGAGACCTTGTAGATGCGCTCCGCCTCGTCCCGGTTCCCGCGCACCAGCGTTTCCGAGATCATCCGGGACACCGCCACGGGAAGTCCGGCGGAGGCGAGGACGGCGAAGAGGTTGTAGACATTGTAGGCGCTGTAAAACACTCCCATCCCCCCGTCGCCGAGGATCCCGGCAATCGGGAAGGTGAAGAGCAGGCCCGCCAGCTTGACGAAGGCGGTGGATACGGTCAGGATGAACGCCCCCTCGAGAAAGGAGCCTTTGCGTTCGGTGGTTTTCAGAGTTTCGGACCTTCTTTGCTCAGAATATGGAATCGGATTATTATACCACAGATCGGGGGAAAAAGCAAGAGCGGAACGAAATCCGGCGTCCGCGGATCGGGCCGAAAAACGCCGAAAAACGCCGAAAAACCGCCCGGCGGAGACCTTTTCGCTCCGATCCGGACGGTTTTCATTTCATCTGGGATCCGGCCTCCCCCGAAAAACGTCTGGGAGAAAGAGAGAGGGAAGCCGGACAGGGGGTCACGCTCAGTTTCCGACGAAGGTTTCGAGGTTCTTCGAGAGCATCTTTTCCGCGACCTTCATGACCTTCGCGATGTTGGAGGCGACGTCGGGATTGCCCGCGCCGGCAGCGGATCCGAGGGCGTCCTTGACCGCGCTGACGCTCATGATATCGCAGAGGTTGAAGCGGCCGGAGGAGAGGATGAGGTTGAGCATTTCCTTGCTCTCCTCGTCCCGGATGTACTTGAAGTTCAGCGTCGTGTCGACGTAGGCCTCTCTGAGATCGCCGTAGGAGTAGGCGCAGAGGTTTTCGAGGATCGTGCCCGTCCTCTCCGCGTCGGATGAGGTGATCGGGATCCCGCACATGGCGGCGTAGTTGGCGATGTAGGTGATATAGCTGCTCTGGGACTCCTCATACTTCGGGAAGGGGACGATGCCGAACTCGTTCTCCATTTCGCGGAGCTTCTTCAGGGATCCGATGGGTTCGAGATAGAAGAGCGCGTGGCCGGAGAGGAAGACGCCGTGCCATTCGTCCTGATACTGGGAGATGTTCTTCGTGACGCCGGACATGCAGACGTAGGTATTCAACGCGTCCGCGCTGAACATGGTGTCCACGATCTTTGCGAAGACGGAGTAGAACCGGTCGCCGAGGGTGACGTTCTCCGGGATGCCCTCCGCGTTCCGGGTCATGAGGACTTCGTCCGCGGCCATGTAGAAGGGATGGACGCAGCCGGAATAGCAGGTGACGCCGAAGAGGTCATTGCCGTCCATCGTGCCGTCGCCGTTCAGATCTTTAGCCACGGTCTGCATTTCGGACTTCATGACGTCGATGGTCCAGCGGCCTTCCTTCACGAGATCATAGGGATTTTCCAGCTGGTTGTCAACGAGGATGGAGCGGTTGTAGCCGTTCATCCAGAAGGATTCCTTGAACATCAGGTGGATGTCGCCGACGAGGAAGAACAGCTTGTCGAGGATCTGGACCTCGCTCATGGCCTTCCCCTCCCACCAGGGCTTCGAAAGGTTGAGGGAGGAGATCTCGTTGACGTTCAGAAGATTGCCCTTCATGGCGATGGGGGCGACGAATCCGGCCTCGTTCCAGAAGCAGGAATAAGTGTCGTCCGCGGCGGCGATGGCGGCGGTGATCTGGTTCGTGACGTCCCCGTAGTTTTCGAGGTGCTCGTCGATCACGATGTCGAGCAGGTCTTCCACCTTCTGATTCCGGTTGAAGATCGCGTCGTTGATGCCCTCGCCGGTCAGTTCTTCCGCTGTCATGAGGGTGTAGGCGAAGTTCGAGATGTTGTTGAGGAACGAGAAGGTATAGCCTCCGTAACTCCCCGCGGGAACGTCGGCGTAAAGGGCGGCGGTGGGATCTTCCGTCTCCGCGTCGGCGGGCGAAACGCTGTCCCCTCCGCTCTGGGCCGCGGGACCGTCGGTGTTTTCCGCCGTCTCGGAGCAGGCCGCGAGGGGCAGAAGCATCGCGAGGCACAAAAGGACCGCGAGAATCTTTTTCATGGAATTCACTCCTCCTTGTTTGCAGGAAGGCTTCTCCGGCAGTCT
>Ga0310695_10010507_pt1 | contig 13502 bp, 10 predicted proteins | sample RumenRJG_04DNA_FD_203882 | JGI IMG/M metagenome (GOLD analysis project Ga0310695, IMG submission 203882) | Bovine rumen microbial communities from Lethbridge, Alberta, Canada - RJG_04 (v2) (version 2) | ecosystem: Host-associated > Mammals > Digestive system > Stomach > Rumen | place: Canada...
ATGATCTAGTCAGCGATGAGAATAATGGAATCCTCAGGTATGGCAGTAATTTCTATGAAGTATTTGACCTTCGGAAGGCATATTTATTGTCCTTAGTGCAAAGCATGGAAGACTATTAGTACAAGTATTATCAGGACAAAACAAAAGCAGGTAATTCCGAACTGACCCGCCAAGTCCAAGCCAGATGCAAATACCGCTCAGAAGCAAAAGCCCGGTTGAGATAGTTGCAAGACCATCTCCCGGGCTTTCCTTTATTATTTAGCTGCCTGTGAATATAGGCTCTCAAGGAGCTCCGGCGTCACAGAGCCGACCTGATTATATATCACTTTACCATCACGGTCTAAGACTATCGTCTGCGGCATTGCAGGTCCGCCGCCAACAAGGTTCCATACAAGCTTGTCTTTGGTATCCAGCGCAAAATGAATGTTTTCCCAGCCTTTATCTGCAAGATATGCCGGTATATCATCCTTAGACATGGAACTGTGTGCTGCAATTATTTCAATGTCTCCGGCGTGTGCTGCCGCGAGCTCGTTGAAATGAGGCAGTTCCTGCACACAAGGTCCGCAATAGGTTGCCCACAGATTGATGATCGTAACCTTGCCACGGCTGTCGGCAAGATGGAACTGTGTTCCGTCTGTACATGTAATGGTGAAGTCAGGAAGAACTTCTCCCGGCTGATTACCACTTACAACGCCAGGCTGCTGTTCTTCTGTCGTTTCTACTGTTTCCGCCGTTTCTGCCGTTTCCGCCGTTTCCGCCACTTCCGTCGTTTCCGTTTTCGTGCCCGCTTCGCTTACGTCAGCTGCTTCTCCCTTATGATCGAGCACGTTATACCACAGAAGTGCAAAACAAAGCACGGCAATGGCAATACCCCAGGCAATACGTCCTGCCCGCTTACGTTTTTCCTGTGAGTCAGGTTTATCGTCAGCGCAGCCTCCGGCAGGTGCCATGAGTGTGATCTTTCCTGCCTTGAGCGAAATGGCATCCTGTCTGCAGACGTCCATGCATTTCGCACAGTTGATGCACTCATGGTCGCCGACGTGGCGGACATCCATCTTGCAGTTCATAGCACATACACCGCAGTGTGTACAGCGATCCATGTCTACCTTAACGCCGACAAGCGCAAGTTTATTGAACATGCCGTATATCGCTCCGAGCGGACAGATAAAACGGCAGAACGAACGATAGCAGAATATGCACGCCAGCCCGATGATCATCATGATCGCGAATTTACGGGTAAAGAATATGCCAAGCATTTTGAAGTAGCTGTCGTTGCCAGGGTTAGCCAGCAGGCCCATCGCGCCTTCCAGTGTTCCCGCAGGACAGATGTACTTGCAGAATCCCGGTACGGTCATACCGTGTTTCAACCCGTACCACAGAGGCACGATAATCGCAAATACTGCCAGAAAGAAATACTTGAGATATGACAGATAGTATGTCACACGGCTCTTTTTGATCTTAGGAGTCGGAATTTTATGCAGGAGTTCCTGTATAAGCCCAAGCGGGCAGATCCATCCGCAGATGGTCCTCCCGAGCATGAGTCCCCACAACATGATGATTCCGAAGACATAAAAACCAACGCGGTTGCCGGATGATGCAAGCGCGTTCTGAAGCGAGCCGAGCGGGCATGCACCGACTGCCGCCGGGCATGAATAACAATTGAAGCCCGGAACACACATCGCCTTGGTATTGCCCGTATATATCTCACCTTTTATAAAGCCCTTGACATGAGCGTTGTACAGCAATGCTGCGTAGAGCTGCACAAGACGCCTTTTTGTCGGGCGGAGGCTCTTAGGCCCTGATGTATTAACAGTCTCTTTATTATCCAAGTCCCACACACTCCGTACAGATATTTACAGCTTTGATCAGCGTGTCTTCCATGCTGCCGTTGCGGATGCCTGCGATGACAAAGATCACGGCTGCAATGAGCACTGCGATCTGCACAGTGCGAAGCTTTTTTGCCTTCGCAGCTTCAGCCTGAATATCACGTTCTGTTTCACGCTCTGCTTTGTATATGCTGATCAGATCAGGGTCAGCCACCGGCTTGTCCTGACTGTCGTCACGGATGCCCTTTACAACACAGAACAGAGTCACAGCTACAGCGAGCACAAGTACAGGAGCAAATGTGCCGAATGCTTCCATCGCTTTTTCACGCGTGAATATCCAGGCTTCCGGATGTCCTTCAGCCTGATATGCTGCGCCCTTGAGATAAATACTTATTGCTGAACCCGCTGTAAGTATTGCCCACAGGCTGTACAAAGCTGAATTGATATAAAGCATTATTTTTTTATTGTCCATTGAATACAGACCTCTTTATATAATGAGCTAACTTTTGCTTACCTGAAGTCACAATGCAATCGGCATATCTATTGTGCCGCTTTGAGCGTTATAGTAATGTCTCCGTATTTCTCCGGCAGAGGATATTCCGTTTCATCCTCTGCATAGCCGTCAGGAACCATGTATACGTGTGCAGTATATGCTCCTTCTTCCTGATTTTCGAATGTTGCGATCCCGTCGGCATCAGTCTCGCCCATCAGGCACATAGCATCTGAACAGAACTGGATCATTACGTCCTGAACAGCTTCACCGGATTCATCTGTTACGATGACGCGATATGCATTACTAGGAGCCTTTTTTGTTGGTGCAGCGCTTTTGGTGCCCGATCCGCCGCATGCGCCAAGCATGACCATGCTCATGCAAAGAACAATTGTGAGGGTTATTATCTTTTTCATTTCCTATACCTCCGCTACTTTTTCTACTGTGCAGATTCGTTGTGTATTATACCATATCTACAGTATCAAGACTGTCGTACTCGCCGGCAGATGATAACAAAAGATTTGAGTCCTTGATTATGCACCAACTAAAGCTCCGATTGCTATGGCTATGAGTTTATTTTACCCATAATACACTCCGAAATTGTTGTTATCCAATATCATCTATGTCCATAAAGAAGGCGGACTCATTGATATCAGTGATCGTGCCTCTTGCTATGACCATATCATCCTCTGAGAATTGTTTGAACGCCTCGCGCTGCTCATCCGTTTGCATACGTCCGACTACCAGTAAGGTAATATTGTCTTCATCTGATGATATAACGATACTGTCATCAGAAACGCCTTCTATCCGCGCGTTCTCATCTGAATTCATCTTATCAAAGTTCCCAACAATTATTACCTTTTTATCCAGATATTTTGACTTTGCTGAGTCGACACCGTTTGCCAGTTCATCAGCAAGTTCATCAAAGTATACTTGTGAATAACCGTCAATTTTCTGCTCGACAGTATTATCTGTACTCGATCCGGAATCATTTGTCGAGTCAGTAGCAGCGTCCTTGAGAAACGGCAGTATCAGCAATCCTATAAGAATAATTGCTATTAGTGTAAGAAGGCAGCCAATCCCCTAGTCAATTAATACAGGCAAATAAATTCCCATTCAGTAAAAAAAGATTATCTTAGATAATCTTTTTCATAAGCCCCGCAGGCAATGACATGCTTACGGGGCATCATTCTTTTCTCTCTATTCAATATTCAATGCTATTTCAGCTTTGCAAGAACAGCTTTCAGGAATTCCCAGTTCTTTGCCGAAGACTCTATATTGAGTCTCTCTCCCGGCGTATGCACATTCAGCATTGCAGGTCCGAACGTAACTATATCAAGATCAGGATCCTTTCCCATCAGTATTCCGCCTTCGAGTCCCGCATGCATCACGTCTACCACAGGTTCTTCTCCAAACAGTTCCCTGTAAGTCTCAATCATCACCGGTCTCAGCTCAGATACCGGATTGTAAGGCCAGGCCGGATACGACGAGTCGACTACTATATGACCGCCGACGATCTCGCTCCACATGCCAAGTCTCTGCATCATTTCGTCCATCCTGCTCGATACAGAGCTTCTCAGCTGATAGGTGACTCTGCACTCTGCTTCTGTGGTGATGACAATGCCGGTATTGAGCGAACTTTCGACAGAACCTGCCACATTGCGGTCCATAGTCTGTACTCCGTCGATCGCACCGTATAGATACCAGATCATGTTCACGGTGCTCTCCCAGTTCATGACACTGTATTCATCTTCCTTTCCTATCTCGGCCGTGATGGCAAGATCGGGCTCGCTGCCCGCATACTCATTTTTGATAATACCTGCAAGTTCCTCCAGCCTTTCCCTGAAGTTCTCTGCCCTGTCGACACTCATAACCACTTCAGCCGTGCAGTACTGTGTGATCACGTTCGCAGCATTGCCGCCGTTTACCGAAAGAAGCGAAAAATCGATCTTCTTGGAAAGGGCATACAGGATGCGACCCATATCCTTGATGGCATTTCCTCTCTGTCTCTGGATGTCATTGCCGGAGTGTCCTCCGATATAACCTTTGGAACTTATCGTGATACGTACGCCGTTACGCTGTCTGCGGGATACAGGGATCACCACATTGCACACCGTGCCGCCGGCACACCCGACTATGAGGACGCCGTCCTCTTCACCGTCGATATTGAAGAGCTTTTTACCTTTCAGAAGAGATGTGTCAAGTGCATGAGCTCCGCCCATACCGATCTCCTCATCAACAGTAAACACCGCCTCGACAGGAGGATGCGGGATATCATCGCTTGCAAGTATAGCCATAGTATACGCAAGCGCTATTCCGTCATCTCCGCCAAGTGTAGTATTCTTTGCGCCTACATAACCATCTTCCACAAAGAGTTCCAGAGGTTCTGTATCAAAGTCATGATCGGAATCAGTTGTCTTGCTCGCCACCATGTCCATATGGCCCTGCAAAATGACAGGCTCTGAATTCTCGTAACCGGCTGTTCCCGGCTTGTATATCACTATATTTCCGGCTTCGTCACGAACGTACTCAAGTCCGTGCTGTTTTGCAAACTCCACGCAGTAATCGCCTATTTTTTCACATCTGTATGTTCTTCTCGGAACCATCGAAAGAGCTTCGAACTGTTCGAACACTTCTTTCGGCTCAAGATCGCTTAACACTCCCATATCGTCCTCCATCCGGTTATAAACCCCGCCACACTTTAATAAGGTGGCGGGGATCTGAAAAATGTTATTGTATATTACAGCGGCATTGTCTCCTGCTTTACGAATTCTGCAGTTTCATCGTCAAGCAGCGGAACAAGTGTCTCTCTTACCCATGCATGGTAATTATCGACCCATGTGATCTCCTCTTCTGTCATCAGAGACTTGTTGATGGCATCTCTCTCGTAAGGAACACATGTAAGAGGCTCGTTGATAATATTGCCCTCTCCGTCTTCCTTGAAGACCATGAGGTTTTCTGTTCTGATACCAAACTTTCCATCGATGTAAACACCTGGCTCGTTGGACATTACCATGCCTGCCTTGATACCGATCGGCTTAGGTACTCTTCTGATGGTGTTAGGGCCCTCATGTACTCCGAGCACATGACCTACGCCGTGCGCAAGACCGTGCTTAAAATCAAGACCGACTTCCTTCAGTGCCTTTCTGCCGGCAGCGTCAAGATCGAGTCCGTTCATTTCCGCTGTCATCTTCAGAAGATGTACATCGACATGAGCCTTTAGTACGTATGTGTAGTCATCGATCATCTCCTGTGTAAGAGGTCCGACTTTGATAGTTCTTGTTATATCCGTGGTTCCGTCAATATACTGTCTTCCTGAGTCAAGCAGCAGGAATCCCGCCGGCTTTATATCTGCGTTAGTCTCAGGTGTAGGAGCATAATGGATGATGGCACCGTTAGGACCGTATCCGGAGATAGTCTCGAAGGACAGGTCGAAGCAGCCTTCCTGCTCATGGCAGATCTCCTCCAGCTTATCTGCAACGCTTATCTCTGTCAGCTGCTGCTTTTCCACATTATCTTTGACCCACTTTATCAGTTTTGTTACCGCAACTCCGTCCTTGATGTGTGCACGCTTTGTGCTTGCGATCTCTGTGTCGGTCTTGATGATCTTCATGAGCGCTGCAGGTGTGAAAGCATTATGTTTCTTCATTTCTGCCGGCATGCAGCTGTAGAGCTCATAGTTGCATGAATTCGAATCATACCATACAGTCTTTGAAGCATCGAGTTTCGAGACATCTGTGTATATATCGTTGTAATCCCTGACATCAACGAATGACAGTCTCTCAGGCAGTCCGTTTCTGAGCGCGCCATCCATGACGTAGAGTCTGACAGCATCGCGCGATACCAGCGTGAATGCGAAGAATACAGGAGTATAGAGGATATCTGCAGCACGCAGATTGAAGAGCCATGCCGACTCCATCAGATCTGTGATAAGCAGATAGTCAGCTCCCTGCTCCTTCATCTCTTTTCTTATGGCCGCAAGCTTATCAGTCGTATCAAGGCCTGCCGAGCTTACAGGGAAGTCGCGGATCTCGCTGGGCTTGAGTTCAGGTCTCGATGTCCAGATCTTATCTACGAGATCCTCGTCTGTCCTGAAACCGACATTCCACTCTGCACCGCTGAACATCTCTTCAAGCGCAAGCCCGAATGCTGCAGGTACGACTCTGCCGTCAAAGCCGATCATGTATTTCTTGTCGGCATCAGCATCCTTAGCCTTCTTAACGAGCTCCGTCAGAAACTCCTCGATAGTAGGAACACCCGGCTCAGCCATTCTCATGAGTTCGATACCCGTGCCTGCGAGCTGTGTCTCTGCCTGAAGGAAATATCTGCCATCTGTCCAGAGCCACGCTCCGTCTGCGGTCACGACAAGGTCTCCCGCCTCACCAGTCAGATTGCTCATAAATTCACGAGCTTTGAAATAATCATTAACATATTCAGAGCTGTGGAAATCTCCGGATGGGATGTAATACGCGTCTATACCTTCATCCTTCATAAGCTTTCTGAGTTCAATGATCTCCTGCTTCATTTCTGTCATCTCCTTTTTCGGATCTCATGATCCTCGTTTTACCTATTGACTATTTCAGCTTTTTCGGTGTTACCGTCTTGCTGCGATCTGGATGCTCCGGCTGCTTCTTTTTCTTCTTTTTACCGCTCAAAGCCTCCGCCTCTTCTGCCTGTTTCTTCTCCTGGATAGCTGTTACCGTAAAAATAGCGAAGCATAACGCACAGCTCAGACACATCATTTTTGTCAGCAAAGTCCATTTCAGTATGAATCCCATGACAAACAGCACGAGGAATCCCGCGCAAAGGACTGCTCTGAAGTATATAGTCAATTGTCTTTTGTTTATTTCCATGTTACTGTTCTCTCTCCCGCCGGCCGTGTTTTTTTCCTAAAATTCAGGACGTTGGTTTTACAAAAAAGTGCCAGAGCACTTTTGCCCTGACACCTTTTCACATCAGTTGTCAGCGTCAGCAGCATGAGTTTGTAGCATCATTCTGCCAGCCGGCCTGCAATCAACGATGCAGGTTTCTCTGTATTTTGAACTATTCTTCTTCGCTCCAGTCATCGAGCTTCTGCGAGAATGCCCAGAGGATAGCTCCGAATACGATGACGATGATTCCGCATGCTCCGTAACCCATTGTGAAGTCCTTAGTTGAAAGGAAGTTGTAGATTACCGGGTATACTTTCTGTGCGAAGAATACTGCGATAGGCCAGAAGCCAAGCAGGAATCCGAGCAGCTTAGCCGGAGCGATCTTATTGATGAAGGAGTTACCCAGAGGTGAGAATACCATCTCTCCTACAGACATCAGGATGCAGACGAGTGCGAGCCAGAAGATCGAGCTCTGTCCCGAAGCGCTTCCCTGAGCAAGGATGTGAGCAAGTACCATTACGAGGTAAGAAACACCTACCAGAATGCAGCCAATAGCTGTCTTCTTGAACATCGACATGTCGCCCTGAGGTCTTTTTGCCAGTCTTGCCCAGAGTGCAGCCAGGACCGGTCCGAGGATGATGCATACGAGAGCATTTACAGAGTCAAACCAGGAAGTAGGTACCTGGAAGTTTCCGATGAACCAGTTGGTCTCATTAAGGAAGGACTCACCGTCACCATAACCGAAACGGTAGTAAGCCGGCATGTAAGCCATGTACCATAATGCCCAGAACACTGCAGACAGCATAGTGATCAGGATGATAGCGACAACTTTTCTCTTGTCACCGGCAGTCAGAGGAGCACTTTCCGCTGCCTTCTTCTCAGCAGCTACGAAATCACGGGTATCCTTTTTGAAAGGTGTCTTACCGGCATCTCCGAGTGAAGCTTTACCTGCGAATACGAACCAGAGCAGGTCTACGATCATAAAGACTCCGCAGAGCATGAATACTCCGTTGAAACTCATTACACCCTTAGTAGCAAGTACAGCGATAAATGTTGTTCCAACAAAGGATCCGATGTTAACGAATGAATACTGGATCGAGAATGCTTCGTCGAGTTCGTCCTGGCTGTGGAACATAAGTCCGTTTATACCGGACAGATTGCCCTTGAAGAATCCTGTGCCGACAGCAACGAGGATGATCATGACATAAACCATTCCCAGTGAGTGTGCAAAGCCTGTGCAGATATAGCCGGCTGCCATGAGAGCCATACCCAGCGCGACGCACAGTCTTGGGCTGAGCCATCTGTCAGCGATATATCCGCCGATCATCGGTGTGATATAGGTCCATGCAACGAAGCTTGCAGATATAGCAGCACCTTCAGTATCAGAAAGTCCGAGACCGCCTGAAGCTGCCTCAGTAGCGATCCAGATTGCGAGCAGATACTTAACTGTGTAGAATGCACAACGCTCGAATGTAAATCCGAGAGAGCATACATAGAAACCGAAAGGCTTGCCTTTCTTCTTTACAGCAGTTTCCATTTTTTAAATAACCTCCTAAAAGCAATAACTTGAATTAAGTAATGATTGTATAAACCGCGGTCTATACCTGTTTTCAAAACGTTAATATTTTAACACCAAGTTCACACAATGTACACATTAATTTACCAGGTTTCAGAATTTGTTCTGCTGAAAAATCCTGAAGGAAAAATCTGTGTAAAAACACAAATTCAGCCTGAATATCAATACAAAACCGGAGCTTTGTGATTGGCTCCGGCTCAATAAGATCCTTTTTATTTATCGTGTTCGTTCATCCACTTGATAAGCTCAACGCAGTAATCATCATGTCTGTCTACGAAGCATGTGTGTCTTGCTCTCTCCCAGAGGATCCACTTCGATCCTTTTATACCGTCGTGCATTGTCTTTGCTACAAGCGGTGAACAGAGATCGGAAATTCCGCTCATGATGAGTGAAGGCACCTCGATTTCACCGAGTCTGTCAATATACTCGAAATCTCTGAGTGTTCCGGTAGGAGCAAACTCGTTAGGGCCCCAGCCCTCAACATAGGATTCTGTTCCGGACTTCTTAGGTCTCTTGCAGCATTCAGGAGCGTCCTCCCCGAGCCAGTAGTTGCAGTATCTGTCCATATACTCATCGACAGCAGCCAGATAGTCCTCACCTGTGAAGTCGCCTGTCTCAAGCGCGTGGTTGATAGCATCCTGCATGTTCTGAGGCATCATCTTGATGCGGCGCAGTCCCTCTCTCTCCCAGAGGCTGCTTGACGGATGACCGCTGGAGATAATGAAGCTCCTGACTCCCTTAGTCTCCTCCTTGTAGTCGATGCCGTAGCAGATCTGCATCATACCGCCCCATGACTGCCCTATGATGTGGCATGTATCGAGTCCGAGGTACTCCCTCAGAGCAAAGAGTTCCTTCATCCATACTTCCTTGTTCCAGAGTTCAGGATGCCCGTCGAGATACGAGTTGCCGCATCCGATCTGGTCATACATAACGATCATCCTCTGGTCATCGTCAGCTACATTGTCAAGGACTTCATAATAGTTATGTGTTGATCCCGGCCCGCCGTGGAGACAGATAAGAGGAGCCTTGCCGTTGTTCCTATACTCCTCACCTACGATCCTGTAATAAGTCTGATATCCCATGAACGGCATATATCCTTCGGTTATTTTAGCCATTTTCATTGATTCCTTTCGATACCAATCATTGCTGAAGGCCAAGCATTTACGCCCGGCCTTCCCTTTTTGCTGTATTACGTTTAAGCTTGCATATCAGCACTGTTTCTGACTACTTTCCGTCCGGAACTACGATGATCTCGTCCTTAGGATATACGTTCAGTCTCTCGCAGCCGTCCTCGGTGATCAGTACGATATCTTCGATCCTTACGCCGATGCCTTCGTCATAGATGTAGATACCCGGCTCTACCGAGAAGCACTGTCCTACCTCGATGATCTCATCGTTGACCAGTGAGACGTCGCCTACCTCGTGATCTTCAAGCCCGATCGAGTGGCCTGTTCTGTGAGTGAAGTACTCGCCATAGCCCATCTCTGTAATGTAATCTCTGCACGCCTTGTCGACATCGCTCATCTTGTTGCCTGGCTTGGCTGCCTTGATACCGCGTTTATTGGCTTCGAGAACTATGTTGTAGATCTCTTTCTGTCTCTCGCTTACTTCTCCGATGAAGACTGTTCTTGTCATATCAGAAGCGTAGTTCTTCCACATTCCTCCGATATCAAGAATGACACAGTCTCCATGTTTGCCCTTGCTGTCATCGGTGATGTGATGAGGATCAGCAGCTCCCTTTGCATAAGCAGTGATAGGATCGAACGAAGGACCGCTGAAGCCCTCTTCTTTGAGGAGTTCAAGAGTTTTCGCATTGAGTTCTCTTTCAGTAAGACCTTTTGCTGCCCATGGGATGAGCTTATCCATTACCTTGTCGAGCTTGGCTCCCGACTCTCTCATTGCCTGCTTTTCGCCCTCATCCTTGATCTGACGGACCTTGTCGACGATGACGGAACCGTTGCGGTATTCACTGCCGCCGCCGAGTTCCTGAAGTCTCAGAAGGAATCTGGCCGGCCAGTTCTTGTCTACTCCGATAGGAGCATCTTTTTCAACGTACTGAGAGAGAACCTCTACGCCGTCCTCTACGTCATCATAATATGTTATAGGAGCTCCGAGATCATCATTCTGTGGAAACAGCTTGTTGATCACGAAATGGTCATCGCCGTTTACATTGATGTACAGAGCGTGGAATCTTTCGCCCGGAAGGATCCAGTGACCTGTAAGATAGAAGATCACTACAGGATCGGAAATGATCATCTGCGGCATGCCCTGCTCCTGCATTTTAGCCTTAATTCTATTAAGTTTACCTGTGTCCATCATATTACCTCGTATAAAGAGAAAAGTTAAAAGTAAATAAGTTATTTGACTGTAGACCGCAGTCTATCCCGCGGTCATGACGCCATGATTATATTCTCTTTTAACGGCTAATAAAACCCTTTTGTCGATTTTTTGTCAATAAACGACCCTACACCGGTCATACCGGCGCAGGGTCGCTTCTCCACTCTTTATTGATCAAAAACGTACTAAAAGCTCTGAGCAGTTCTGTTGATTATTTCGTTCTGGAGCTCCTCATCGAGGTTCCTGAAATAGTCCGAATACCCCGCAACACGAACGATCAGGTCCCTGTAATCGTCAGGATGCTTCTGTGCTTCAAGCAGAGTCTCCTTGTCGAATACGTTGAACTGGATATGATGACCGTCCATCGCGAAATATGTCTTGATGAGACTCGCCAGATTCTCAAGGCCTGTATCGCCGGCGATAGCACTCGGAGTGAACTTCTGGTTCAGAAGCGTTCCGCCTGTAGAACAGTGATCCATCTTGGCGCAGCTCTTGATGACAGCAGTAGGACCGTTCGTATCTGCGAACTTCTCCGGCGAGATGCCCTCGGATACAGGCTTGTTTGCCAGTCTGCCGTTGGCGGTGGCCCCGATGACCTCTCCGAAATAGATATGACATGTCGTAGGCAGCATATCTACATGATACTGTCCGCCACTCATAGTCGGACGGCCTGTCACTTCGTCCCTGTAAGCCCTGAAGACATCCTGCATGATATCATCAGCATAATCGTCATCGTTTCCGTATTTCGGAGTCTTGTTCTGCACCATATTGAGGATGGCCTCGTGACCTGAGAAATTATCATCCATGGCTTCGATGAGTTCCTTCATGGTGAAGTTCTTCCTGTCGAATACGTTGTACTTGATAGCCGTGAGACAGTCTGTGACGGTTCCTATGCCAACACCCTGTATATATCGCGTGTTATATCTTGAACCGCCGTTGTTATAATCCTTACCCTTTCTGATGCAGTCGTTAGTAACGATCGACAGACAAGGAGCAGGCATGTAGTTGGCGTAGAGCTTCTCGATAACGTTGTTGCCGCGGACCTTTACATCAACCATGTGGTGCAGCTGTACTTTGAATGCCTCCCAGAGCTCATCATAACTCTTGAAATCCTCAGCACATCCTGTTTCCGGACCGAGCTGCCGACCGGACTGGTTGTCGAATCCGTTGTAGAGAGTCAGCTGGAAGATCTTAGGGATATTGAGGTATCCTGTCAGGATGTATGCCTCATTGCCCCAGCTTCCTGTCTCTACGCAGCCGGACGAGCCGCCCTGTCTTGCATCGTCGAGAGTCTTTCCTGCGTTCAGGAGCTCCTGAACGATCTCATCTGTGTTGTAGAAAGCCGGCTGCCCCCATCCCTTTCTGGATATCTCGCAGGCTCTTTTGAGGAACTTGTGAGGTGTTTTCTTAGAGATCTGAACGTTCGAATTAGGCTGTACCAACCTCATCTCGTCCATGCAGTCGAGAATCAGATAACTTACAGCGTTTACACCGTTAGTACCGTCTTCCTTGATGCCTCCCGTGTTGATATTTGCAAAGTCTGTATATGTACCGCTTTCCTTGAGAGTGACACCCACCTTGACAGGAGCCGGCTGGTTGTTGAACTTGACCCAGAGACACTCAAGTAGTTCGAGCGCCTTTTCGTCGTCAAGGATGCCGTCCTCAACATCTTTCTCATAGTACGGGAACAGGTGCTGGTCGAGTCTGCCCGGACTGAACGCGTCCCACGGGTTGAGCTCTGTGGTAACTGCAAGGTGTGTGAACCAGTACAGCTGGATAGCCTGCCAATAGGTCTCAGGCTTGTGAGCCGGCACGACCTCCAGGTTACTTGCCATCTGCTCCAGCTCTGCTTTGCGGACAGAGTCAGTACACTTTGCAGCCTCTTCTGTCAGAAGCTCTCTGTATCTCTCCCCGAGGATCATGACAGCGTCGCAGTCAATCAGCATAGCTTCGAGCTCATCCTGTTTTGCAAGCGCCTCAGGATCAGTCATGAAGTCAAGGCCGTCGATTGCAGCCTGTATCTCTTCTTTATATTCAGCGTATCCTTTTGTGAAAACGTTTTTACCGCCGCAAGTGTGTCCCGGGCCTCTTTGCTCCATAAACTCTGTGAACATGCCGGCTGAGTATGCCTCTTTCCACTCATCTGTCATGCTTGCAAGCAGCTTGTCTCTCATCGACTTTCCTTTCCAGTAAGGAATGATGATCTCTTCCTGGTCCTTGAGATCCTGCTCTGTGACAGTGTAGTTTACGACAGCTCTGTCGTTCATTATGTGCATATCCTCGAGAGTATGGCATGTGAGCTCAGGGAATGTAGGTGAAGACTGGGGATCTTTGCCTTTTTCACCGACGATAAGCTCGCCCTCGCCGAGGTAAAGAGTCTTTTTGCTGAAGTACTCCCTGAG
>Ga0310695_10010508_pt1 | contig 13501 bp, 12 predicted proteins | sample RumenRJG_04DNA_FD_203882 | JGI IMG/M metagenome (GOLD analysis project Ga0310695, IMG submission 203882) | Bovine rumen microbial communities from Lethbridge, Alberta, Canada - RJG_04 (v2) (version 2) | ecosystem: Host-associated > Mammals > Digestive system > Stomach > Rumen | place: Canada...
ACAGGTTACTTCTATGATATCGTCCATGTGCTGAAGCCAATGGTGGAGAAGGGTGCCATCCGTCTCTTAGGAAAGACCTCTGGCGTCGCCAATGTCATCGCAACAGAAGACTTTGCAGAGTATATCGTATCCCACTTCGGAGAAGAGAATCGGACCATCTCCATCGGTGGAAAAGAGACCTATACCTATGATGAGATGGCGAAGATCTGCTTTGATGCAGTGGGAAAGCCCTGTGTTATTAAAAGGGCACCAGCCTGGCTCTTCGATGTCCTGATCTGGATCAATACCATGAAGAAAACAGGCAAGGCTGACATCATTAAATTTAGTAAGTTTACCCTGGTAGGAAATCTGGTAGGTGATGTGTCCTACGGAAAGCAGAGCTTCCGGGAATACTTAACAAGAGAGATTAGAAAGTAGTGAAAAAATGAGCATTCATGTATATATCATACTGGCCCTTGTGGCGCTGGTACTTTGTAGTGTTGGATTTTTTAATTTCGTATATTTTATGAGTGTGGGGTATGGATTTGCCATTGCAGGTCTGGGAATCAGTCTGATGATTCTCTATTCTGGGAATCTGACTTTGGGAACGATCCTAGGGGGAGTGCTTTTTCTAGCATACGGTTGTCGCCTCTCAGGTTTCCTGCTTCTACGTGAATTCAAGAATAAGAACTATAAGAAGGTTCTATCAGATGCCACCCAAAGCGATGGCAGTATGCCGATTTTCGTAAAGGTTATGATCTGGATCTTCTGCGCCATTCTCTATGTACTCCAGGTACTTCCCTTGGCATATCGCCTGGATCACAAGGCAGGGGATTCCTGGATTCTATGGCTGGGACTAATCCTGTCTCTTTTCGGACTGATCTTAGAATCCGCTGCAGATATCTCTAAGTCCAAGCAGAAGCGCGTCAGATCTGACATGGTTGCCACAAAGGGGCTCTATCGCTTTACCCGCTGCCCAAATTACTGTGGAGAGATTCTATTTTGGACTGGTATATTTGTGGGAGCTTTGAATACCTTACAGGGACCAGTGGAATGGGTCCTAAGTATTCTAGGATATGTGGGCATCGTCTATGTAATGATTAGTGGTGCGAAGCGCTTGGAGAAAAAACAGAATAAACGCTATGGAGAGAGCCAGGAATATAGAGACTATGTGGCAAAGACACCGATTCTAATTCCTTTCCTTCCTATCCATCATTTTTCAAAAAATGAGCTGGAAAATGAGTAGATTTTTTGAGAGAAACCTATGGGAGTAAGTCGCATGAATAAAGAAATGAAGCAAGAGAAAACCGCGGAAACCTATCAGGGATTTACTGTGAAACTTGCCCTGGTAGATATGCTTCCTGTGCTTATTTTTGCACTAATGAGCGGCCGTATTGCACTTTTTTTACAAGACATTTTATTTACAATTGGGGTGATCCTGATGGTTCTAGGTGGACTATGTAAGGTTCTCTGGAAGCTATTATTGGCCTGCTTGAAGAGAGATATCCATTGGTTGAATCGCCCACTTTTTATTGTCTTTATGCCTGTGGGGGGCATAGCATTACTGTTGGCAGTGATTCGTGAGGCTGTATTAGGGCAGCTTCAGATATCTTCGATTCTACATGCTGTAATGGGGTTTCCGTCAGTGATCTTTTTTGTGCTTGGGACATTGGGGATCATCGCAATGACCATCTTCTTTAAGGTCCATGATAAAACGGATCCTAGAAATAACTGGATTGAGCAATTCACCAATACCTTCGCACAGCTTATGTTTCTTTTAGGGGTTCTTTTTATTTAAAGGAGAAGAAGGAATGAACAAGACAGGGGAAGTGCGCTTGTCAGGCAAGCTTTGGCTGGCAGGTGCGGACAGTCTCTGCGGTGCAGTCTGCGGATTGGTTACCGGTGGAGGCATGACGTATATGTATACCAGATGGATGGGATTCGATACGGTGCACCATTCTATGCACTGACTTTTATTGTGATGTGGATACCTTATCTCTTTGGTAAGAGCCAGGGTGCATTGTTTGTACAGATGTTAGCTATGCTCTTTATCTTTGACACTCTCTATACTGCCATTGCAAGTGCACTTTATGTAATGCCATACGAGATGACTACGGATAATAAGGTTCGCGGCTCAATCTTTATCTGGAAGATTGTCTTCGGTGTTGTTTCCTTGGCAGCACCAATGGTGATTATGCCAATGATTGAACCGAATCCGGGAGAGAGTCTTACCACCTTTATGATGGTAGTGGTAGCTATTGGCTTACTAGCAGGTATTGTGATCTTCACATCCACTTTTTTCTACCATGAATTAAACTATGTGAAGGAAGAGGAGCAGCCTGGATTTGGCAAGTGCTTAGTAGAGTGCTTTACCAATAAGGCCTTCTTAATCTTTGAGGTCTTATCCTTCACCACACAGTACATTAATACATCACTGTCCCAGGGCATTCTCTATTACTTTAATGAGAATGGATACTCTATGGTTCCATGTATTTTAGCAGTCTTAGTAGGTGCAGTATTTGGAGTCATCCTATTCCGTTATATGTCAGAGCATGTGGGACTGAAGAAAGCCTTGATTCTCCTCTGCCTGGAATTCGGTATAGGATGCCTGATGATGGCCTTCTTTGGCCGGATCTATCCTCTGGCTGTATTCTGTTTTGGCCTGGCTGGAATTGGTTATGCAGGCTGTATGTTCGTGGTACCTCTCATGAATGGAGATGTTATCGACTTTGATGAGACCAGAACTGGCCTTCGCCGAGAGGGTATGTATGCAGGGGTGAATTCCTTTATTACCAAGCCAGCTGTCTCCATTGCCCAGGCTGCCTTTCTTAAAATATGGATCATGCTGGACTATGATCCATCCCTCCATCAGGGACTGCAAAGCGAAGCTGCCAAAAGCGGACTGATGATTGCATGGATGCTGATTCCAGGAATCCTGCTTCTGGTAAGTGGATTCTCCATTCTCTTTTATCCTCTTGATGGAGAAGGGTGGAAGGAAACCAAGCGGAAAATTGCTGAAAAGCATGCCGAAAAAGAAGCAAATTTTAAGCAAAATGTAGAAAACTGACAAATGGTCATATTCGGTATTGCCCATAAGTCAGTTTAGGAGTAAGGTATGTGTGAGTTCAAAATGAAAGGTAGTCATTTTGGGACTCCACATCATAACTCTATAAAGCAAAAAGCCCAGACCATTGGTCTGGGTTTTTTGCATCTAGACATATTCTATTTGGCTTCTGGATGTAGGGACATCCACATTTTCTTCACCTTACTATAGTCCTGTCTACGTACATATACCATACTGTGATCGGACATGGTTAGGGTCCGGAATTCCTCATTCAGTTCTACCACCTTGGTTAGATTAGCGCAATAACTCTGGTGACAGCTGATAAATGGTGGAGATGGCAGCATATTTATAACAGAGGATAGAGTCGAGAAGATGGATACATCCTCATGATTCTCTAAGTGAAAGATGCTCTTATGTGACATCTGTTCGATGTAGATGATTTGCTGCAGGGGAATCCGGACAGGCTGGCGATTGACCATTATGGTGATGGCAGGCTGATTCCGCTTTCGCTCCTCTGCATAGAGCAGTACTTCCTCCATCTGAGCCTTCTGCACTGGCTTGGTGAGATAGCGTCCCACATGATAGCGATAGCCATCGAGGGCATGCTCTTCACTGGCGGTGAGAAAGGCAATTGGAACCTCTTCGTCTAGGAGACGAATCTGTCGCACCACTTCAATACCATCCATCTCTGGCATATAGATATCCATGAGAATGAGATCAAATTTTGCCCGCAGGAAATCATCCAGAAAGGACTTGCCATCCGGGTAGTGTGTAATATGAACTTTGCACTCACTGCGTTCGATGAGGGCCTTTTCCAAGTGGTAATCCACCTTGTTGTCCTCACAAATCGCTACACGTAAATAATCTTCCATAGCATTAATATAGCAGATTATCACAGATAATAGACATGAAAAGATTTTAAGTTCACTTGTCTATACATATGCTTGGAAGATAGGTACAATACTAAGAGACGGGCTTAGAGAATGGGGGAGTTCTATGAATTGGGAGATTCTTGGTACAGGATTAAGTGTTGTCCTACTGGTAGAAGCAGTGATACCAGGTTTTTTAGGCGTCACTTATTTTTGGAGAGAGAAAAATGTTGGAGTCCAGAATGGAGTCCTCCGTTGTGCCATATTAGGTATGGGAATCTCTGCAACCATATGGTCTTTTGGCTACGGTGTAGTTGGTATCGCAGACAACTATGATGTGGCGATTCTCTTTCGAACCATTGGACTATTAGGCGTTCCGGGATTTATGTTCTCTGAGGCCTTCCTATACATCATGCAAGCAGAGAAGAGGAAGTTGCCTAGGAATGCCTATATTATTCTCTTTGCAATTCTTAGTTTCTTAGATTGGTATTTCTTCTCCAATCCTGAGGTAGATGAGTTTATCTCTATTGGCTCATGGACCACATTCCATGGTTTGCCATCTCCTTACCGTATCTATCACAATTTCTATGTGATATTTACGTTCTTACTTCTTTTATATTTCGGAACCAAATGGCTGAGACAGCCCCATTATAAAAGGGACCGGGAATTCATTCGGAATATTTACTTTGCGAATTTCTTCATGATTTTTTCCTGTATCCCGGATACATTTCTATCGGTTATTGGGAAGCCGGCCTTACCCACATCAAGTATTGGTGCCACCCTTACTGTGATTAGTGTGTGGCTTACAGCCACTAATACCAATGCCTTTGCACTGAATCTACCGAATCTCACCAGATATCTTATGAATTCCCTAGATATAGGTATTTTGGTCTTTGATCATTCCGGTAAAATTGTTATTGCCAATGCCTACTCCGAGAGTCAGGCAGGGCGAGAGATTATTGGCGAGACATTAGAGTCTCTTTTTGAGATAGAGGAATCCTTTTCTGATATTCGAGAGATACTAAATCAAAAAGAGGCCTATCGCGTCAATGCAGAGACCAAAAGGACTCACAGAAACTATGGATTGAACTTCTCTATGATCTGGGACAATCATCATGAGCCCTATGGCATTATCCTGGCTGCCACAGATCTGACCCGTGAGGAGGAACTGATTCGAGAGGCAGAGGCTGCTAGTAATGCCAAGACAGAGTTCCTTTCCAATATGTCCCATGAGATTCGAACTCCTATCAATGTGGTCCTTGGAATGAACCACATGATTCTAAAGGAATGTAAGGATGAAACGATTCTCTCCTATGCGGAGGATATCCATGTGGCAGGTGAGGCACTTCTGTCCCAGATTAATAATATCTTAGACTTTACTAGAATGGATTCTGGTAAGACGGAGATCACATATGAGGAATATGATACCCGTCAGTTGATTACGGAGTGCCGTCAGTTGTCCCAGGGTACAGCAGAGGCTAAGGGGCTAGAATTCAAACTGGATTACGATACCAGTCTGCCCCAGACCTTATTGGGAGACAAGATGCGTATCCGACAGGTTGTTACCAATTTGTTAAGCAATGCCATTAAGTACACTCCCTATGGGTCCGTCTGTTTCCAGGTCACCGGTCAGTTCCGGGGAGAGGAGCGCTATGTTCTTCGACTCTCTGTATCTGATACAGGAATTGGCATTCGTCCAGAGGACCAGGAGAGGCTCTTTCAGAGATTTACCAGACTGGATTATGAGAAGAATCGAGCCATTACAGGAAGTGGATTAGGACTGTCCATTGTGGATCATTTGCTACATTTGATGCAGGGAAGTATCCAGGTGGAGTCGGTCTATGGAGTTGGGTCTACATTTACCGTAGAGATCCCTCAGGGTATCGGAAATAGGGAGCCAATCGGTCAGCCTCTAGAGCGGGAAGTGCTGGGCGTAGAAGCCGGTCAGGAGCCAGATTTCCCTCAGGTAGAGGGCCTGACAGAGGGGAAGGTCATCCTCCTTGCAGACGACCTGGCCATGAATCGGAAGGTTTTCGCAGCCTACCTCAAGGGGACAGGTATACAGATTCAGCAGGCGGAGAATGGAAGAGAGGCTGTAGAACTGGCCAGGGAGAATCGTTACGACATCATCTTCCTAGACCATATGATGCCTGTGATGGACGGCATTAAGGCCATGGAGCATATCCGAAAGGACAGTGACTCGAAGAATCAGGATACTCCAATTGTCATGCTGACTGCCAATGCCTTAAGCGGGGATGAGAAGCGCTACCTAGACATGGGATTCACGGCATATCTGGCCAAGCCGGTTCAGGTGAAGTCCCTAGAGTCTGTCCTGAGCCGCTGCTTCCGTATCCATCTGGAATCGAGAAATGTAGACCAGGTTCGAAACTGGGAGGATCTCTCGCAGATTCTAGACATCGAAGTCGGATTAAAAAACAGCCTAGAGGACGAAGAACTCTATGAAGAAATCCTGGCAAGTTATTGTGAGGAAGCTAAGGATCAGGAACTAGAAGAGGCCTATGTGAATCGGGACTTTGCTCGCTATCAGAGAGCAGTCCATACGGTGAAGTCTTCGGCTCGGACCATTGGCGCCATGAAATTAGGTGAGTTGGCTTATCAATTGGAGATGGCTGCAAAGGCTACAGACTATGACTTCATAGGATCCCATCATAGTGAATTGCTGGAAACCTATAGAGAGCTTCTTCATAGAATTGGAGAGCATCTGAAAAAAGGGAGCTGGAAAAAATGATTATCTCATTTTTTCACAGCCCCTCTATCTTAGTTTACATAACATAGTTCTGTATTGGCATCTGTCTTCTCATCTGCCGGAATGGCATGTCGATTCAAGATGTCACGAATGGTCTCTTTTAGATATGGCTTCAGGGTATCCAGTGGAATGATATCATCATAGATGATGGCACTGTATCCAGCAGACCCCACCAGTTCAATAATCAAATAGAGCATGATATCCGGTTCTTTGAACTTGATATCAGAGCCCTCAAGCATCTTCTGGTAGAGGGCACGAAAGTCTGGCGTGTCCTCAGGCAGATAGTTTCGATCGATGGATCTAGAGAAGGCACCCCAGGAGAGATCCTTATGGAGGAATTCTAACAGTGGCTTATTCTCTTGCAGAGCATTTAGGATATGATCGATGATAAAAAACATATCCTCCTCAACAGAGAGCTTGCGCTGTTCCTTCTTGATCTTCTTCTCTAAGTCCTTATAGGCATTATTAAAAAGCTCTGAAGCCTTATAGATCACTAAGCGATTACGGATATCATACTTATCCTTGAAGTAGAGGTAGAAGGTACCCTTAGCAACCCCTGCTCGCTCCGCGATATCAGAGACGGTGGTCTTACTAACGCCTCGCTCGATAAATAAATCAAAAGCCTTATTCAAAAGTGATTCACTTTTTTGCTTTTTGTTCAGTTCAACTTTTCCCATGAAGATCCCCTTTACGATTCTTAGGAAACCAAAATGCAGTAATAGGGTTCCTAAATTTGCTTTTATTATATCAGATTTTGTAGAGCCATAGGCATATCTTGCTGATTAAATTTTAATAAAATGACGAATGGACATAAAACTTTCATAAAGGAAAAACATAGGACGTGTTATACTGTAGGATATGCTGTAGGATAAGTTATACTGTTTGTAGTTGTATTTATAAGGAGGAGTTATGGCAAATCAATCATTACAGGATGAGATGCGTGAGAATGCAGTAGACCAGCGCATGAAAGAGAATAAGAGAGCGATGGAGATAGAGAGAGAAGAGGGAAAGGGCCGCCGTGTCATCCGGGTACTGGTGATTATCGCCCTGATTCTAATCCTTGGAGGCTTCTGCATCCATCAATTTGTCCTCCGCCCAGCCAAGAAGATGGTAGCGGAGAAGATTACAGAGAATGTACTAGAGCAGGCTCTGACCCAGGCAGGTGTCACAGAGGATGTGTCCGAGAAGGCCAAGGAGATCATGGACTCTATGTCCTCTGAGGATAAGGCGAAGGTGGAAAAGATTGTGGACCAGCATGCATCTGTTGCAGAGATTACAGAGGCAGGTAAGATCTATAAGAGCCAAGGGACAAGTGGTCTAAAGGAATACGCCAAGGAGAATCTCACAGAGGATGAGATGAAGGAGATTCGGGGTCTCTATGATAAGTATAAGGACACAGTGCTGGAGCAGTAGGCGCTGAGAAGCAGGGTATGAGGTAGATATATGCAGCAGTCTTTGCGAGAGATTTTATTACAATTACAGAAGGGCGAGATGGACCTAGACCAGGCCGAGCTCCTGCTGAAGGAGGAGCCTGTTGCAGATCTAGGCTATGCCAATCTGGATCTAAATAGACGCCACCGCCAGGGCATGGCAGAGGTGATCTATGGGGCTGGAAAGACTGCGGATCAGATCGCTGGCATTATAGATACCATGTGGAGCCGTGGCCAGGGAACCTTACTTGTTACCCACATAGACCCTGATAAATATAAGGCGGTGGCAGATTTCCTGCCTTCGATGGAAGAGGATGCAGCAGCTGATGCCGGAAATCTTACGGATGGTTTACATTTACACAAAGAAGAACTCCACTATCATAAGGAGGCCTCTTGCCTCATTATAGGAAAGCTGCCGGAGCCGAAGTCCAAGCGGCGGATTGTGGTTGCTACGGGTGGTACCTCGGACATCCCCGTGGCAGAGGAAGCGGCTCTGACTATTGAAGTGGCAGGTTATCATGTGACTAGACTCTACGATGTAGGGGTGGCAGGCATCCACAGGGTGCTGTCTCATATGGATGACATCATGACAGCCGATGTGATCATCGCCTGTGCAGGAATGGAAGGAGCTCTAGCTAGTGTCATCGGCGGACTTAGTGACTGCCCTGTAATTGCAGTGCCAACCAGTGTAGGATACGGCGCATCCTTTGGCGGGGTGTCAGCCCTTCTCTCTATGCTGAATTCCTGCGCCAGTGGCGTCACCGTGGTGAATATCGATAATGGATTCGGCGCGGCTATGGCTGGCATCAAGATGCTGAGACGGTGTGATATAACCGATGTGAATAAGTAATCGCAGTAAAGAGATACTTGTGGAAAGGTAGGAGCTTCCTATGAAAATCTTATACCTGGACTGTCAGATGGGTGCGGCTGGAGACATGCTATCGGCGGCGCTCCTTGACCTCTTAGCAGAGCAGAGAGCCATGGATGGCCAGAGGAAGGAGAGCCAGATTCGCAGTCTCATAGAGGAACTGAATGGCCTTGGCATCCCTCAGGTTCACTTCCTATCTGAGAATACTAAGAAGTGCGGCATCATGGGACTGCATCTTAAGGTTCTAGTGGATGGCGTGGAAGAGGGCACCATGTACCTAGAGCATCCAGAGGACCTGGGGCATAATCAGACACATTCAAAGGAACCGGATCATAGAGAGCATCAGGACCATCATCACAGCAGAACTCTAGAGGAGATTCGACAGATCATCCAGGATCTGACCATCTCTCCAAGGGTTCGAGACCGGGTGTGTCAGGTATATGACAGGCTGGCAGCAGCAGAGAGCAAGGCTCACGGTCTACCAGTAGCAGAGGTTCACTTCCATGAGGTAGGTATGCTAGATGCCATCGCAGATATCTCTGCAACTTGCTACCTATTAGATGCCCTAGATGTGGATCAGGTGCTTTCATCCCCTGTTCGAACAGGCTTCGGTCATGTCCATGCAGCCCATGGCATTATGGATATCCCAGCTCCGGCAACAGCGTATCTATTAGAAGGGATTCCTCATTTCTCAGGAGAGATAGAGGGTGAGATGTGTACGCCGACAGGAGCAGCCCTCCTTGGGGAGCTGGTGGATCGGTTCGTGGATCAGGTCCAGAGCCGAGAGGTCTGCAAGGGCTATGGAATGGGCTATAAGGACTTCCCAGAGCCGAATTGCATCCGGGCATCCCTCGTAGTAAGTGACGGTGCAACTGCGATAAATGTAGACCCAGCCCATCGAAACCATTCTGAACCAAAGCAGGGGTGCATCCCAGGTACTTGCGTTCAGGGTCACTACATCACAAAGCTGGAATGTAATCTGGATGACATGACAGGAGAAGAATTAGGACTGGCTATGGATGAGATCCTTCTAGCTGGCGCAAGAGATGTATTCTACACACCAATCCAGATGAAGAAGAATCGACCAGGGATCCTACTTACGGTGCTGGTGCGTGAATCTGAGAAGGATGCTGTCATCGGGTCTATATTTACTCACACCAAAACCATCGGTATCCGAGAGGATGTAATGAAACGCTATGTATTAGAGCGGGAATGTGAGACAGTAGAGACCGAGTTCGGCCCTGTCTCAAGAAAGATTTCCCGAGGCTATGGCGTGGAAAAGTGGAAATGGGAATACGAGGATCTAAAGAGAATTGTAAAGGAAACGGGACTTTCTCTTGATGAGATTAAAAAGCGCCTGTAATCCCTGAACCTTAGAAATTCGGGCGTTTTTATGCCCTATCTTGGGATTGACAGAACCTTATAACAAAAAATAATGATTTTTCAGTAAAATATGAGTGAAATTTTTCACAATGTTGTCTATAATAGATAGCGGTAATTTTTTAAACCGAAAAGAAATTAGAAAGGCTGAGTGGTATCATGGCAAACATTGACTTAACACAGTACGGTATTACTGACACAACTGAGATTGTTTACAATCCATCTTATGAAGAGCTCTTCGCAGAGGAGACCAAAGAGGGTCTTGAGGGATACGAAGTAGGTCATCAGACTGAGCTTGGTGCAGTTGACGTATTCACAGGAATTTACACAGGACGTTCTCCTAAGGACAAGTTCATCGTTATGGATGATAATTCTAAGGACACTGTATGGTGGACAAGTGACGAGTATAAGAACGATAACCATGCTGCATCTGAGGAGACTTGGAAGGCAGTTAAGGATATTGCTAAGAAGGAGCTTTCTAACAAGAAGCTGTATGTCATCGATGGTTTCTGCGGAGCAAATGCAGACACACGTATGGCAGTTCGTTTCATCATGGAAGTAGCTTGGCAGGCACATTTCGTTAAGAATATGTTCATCCGTCCAACAGCAGAAGAGCAGGCGAACTTCAAGCCTGACTTCGTAGTATATAATGCTTCTAAGGCTAAGGTTGAGAACTATAAGGAGCTGGGTCTCAATTCTGAGACAGCTGTAGTATTCAACATCACAAGCCATGAGCAGGTAATCATTAACACATGGTACGGTGGAGAGATGAAGAAGGGTATGTTCTCCATGATGAACTACTACCTGCCTCTGAAGGGCATCGCTTCTATGCATTGCTCTGCTAACACAGACTTAAATGGTGAGAACACATGTATCTTCTTCGGTCTGTCTGGTACTGGTAAGACAACACTGTCTACAGATCCTAAGCGTCTCCTGATTGGTGATGACGAGCACGGCTGGGATGATAACGGCGTATTCAACCTTGAGGGTGGATGCTATGCTAAGGTTATCGACCTGGATAGTGAGGCTGAGCCTGATATCTATGGCGCAATCAAGAGAAACGCTCTCTTAGAGAACGTCACTGTAGCAGAAGATGGTAAGCTTGACTTCAGTGATAAGAGCGTAACCGAGAATACTCGTGTATCCTATCCAATCAACCACATTGAGAAGATCGTTAAGCCTATCTCTCATGGTCCTGCAGCTAAGAACGTAATCTTCCTGTCAGCAGATGCTTTCGGCGTACTGCCTCCAGTATCTATCCTGACTCCAGAGCAGACACAGTACTACTTCCTGTCTGGTTTCACAGCAAAGCTTGCTGGTACAGAGCGTGGAATCACTGAGCCTACTCCTACATTCTCTGCTTGCTTCGGTCAGGCATTCCTTGAGCTTCATCCTACAAAGTACGCTCAGGAGCTGGTTAAGAAGATGGAGAAGTCTGGTGCTAAGGCATACCTGGTTAACACTGGATGGAACGGAACTGGTAAGCGTATCTCCATTAAGGATACTCGTGGAATCATCACAGCAATCCAGAATGGTGATGTAGCATCTGCTCCTACTAAGAAGATCCCATTCTTCGATTTCGAAGTACCTACAGAGCTTCCTGGTGTTGATCCTGCAATCCTTGATCCTCGTGACACTTATGCATCAGCAGCTGAGTGGGAAGAGAAGGCGAAGGATCTGGCTGAGCGATTCCAGAAGAACTTCAAGAAGTACGAAGGCAACGAGGCTGGTAAGGCACTGGTATCAGCTGGTCCTCAGCTCTAATTCGTAATTCCTAGAATCGAATACCAAATGAAATATACCGCCCTGGGTTTTTAAAGTCTGGGGCGGTTTTTTTCTATAAATTCGATTGTCCATTTTCCTTCTATGGAATAAAATGGGCATGTGGAGATATGTGAAAAATGAAGCAATACAAACCCTGTAGGAATCGGTATAAGACCGGTTAGAGGAGGAAACTATGGCTGAATTAGATCTCAAAGAAGCAAGAAAGAAAGCCTATGGTAAGGGCAAGGGATTCTTTAGCGAATTCCAAAAATTCATTATGCGAGGCAGTGTCATCGACCTGGCTGTCGGTGTCATCATCGGTGCTGCCTTCCAAGGCATCGTAAAGTCCCTTGTAGATGATATTGTCATGCCAGTGATCTCACTGGTTACAGGTGGTGTGGACTTCACCAACTGGTTTGTTGCTCTGGATGGATCTCATTATAAGACCCTGAAGGCTGCCCAGGAGGCAGGAGCAGCTACCCTGAATTATGGAACCTTTCTTACAGCAGTGATTAACTTCCTACTGATGGCACTGGTTATCTTCATCTTAGTGAAGTTCTTGAATCGTGTGTCAGACCGACTTCGTAAGACACCAGACCCAGAACCAACCACCAAGACCTGCCCATATTGCCAGAGTGAGATCTCTATTAAGGCAAGTCGTTGCCCTCAGTGTACATCCCAGTTAGAAGTGGACCCAGATTTTAAACCATGAGTAAGATCCTATTACATATCGATAACCTGAATCATTATACAGATGCCCATTTGTCGGACCTCCTAAAGTATCTAGGGGATGGTCGAAAAGCCTTGGTGGAGCATCTCCCTGAGGGACAGAATAAGAAGCAGCGAATCCTGGCATCTGATCTATTAGAACAGGAGCTTTTAAAGCTTGGCCTTAATTCTCCCAAAGCCTATGGGAAGACAAAGCAGGGGAAGCCCAAGCTCCTAGATAGAGAGGACATATCCTTTTCCCTAAGCCACAGCGGGAATCTGGTGGCAGCAGCAGTATGGCAGAATTCCTTTTATGAGGTAGGTATCGATGTAGAGGATTTATCCAATCGGCAGCAGTCGGTGGAGAAGTTAATGAAGCTTGCAAAGCGCTTTCTGCGACCTGAGGAAGTGGATATCGTAGCCGGGAATCTGCCGGATGGTCTACATTACTCCTGGCAGGAAGAGGACATGAACCTATCGGAGGAGGAGAAGCTGATCAGGCGCTTCTACCGGATCTGGACCTTCAAGGAAGCCATGTGTAAGGCCAAGGACCAGCCACTGATGGAGGTCCTAAAGGAGGAACCCTATACGATGGATCGTAGAGATATCCTCTGCAGAGTGGTGGATAACAGTGTACTTACCCTTGCCATTGCACCTCGCCAGGGAGTGATT
>Ga0310695_10010509_pt1 | contig 13498 bp, 7 predicted proteins | sample RumenRJG_04DNA_FD_203882 | JGI IMG/M metagenome (GOLD analysis project Ga0310695, IMG submission 203882) | Bovine rumen microbial communities from Lethbridge, Alberta, Canada - RJG_04 (v2) (version 2) | ecosystem: Host-associated > Mammals > Digestive system > Stomach > Rumen | place: Canada...
CGCACAAGTACGATCAGAAAGCGGAAAAGACCAAAGACGGCGAGCTGGTGTCCTCTTATATGTGTTCGCCGGAGAGCGCCGCAGAGGAATTTGAAATCAGCAAGCGGCTGTACTACCAGCTCACGGGCCGGAGCCAGCCGAAGGCGCGGGACGTTCTCATGTACCGCATTATCCAGTCCTTCAAACCCGGCGAGGTGACGCCGGAGCAGGCCAACGAAATCGCCTTTGAGCTTGCGATGAAGTTCACGGGCGGTCGGCATCAATTCGTCGTGGCGACGCACACTGACCGGGCTCACATTCACAGCCACATCGAGATCAACAGCACTAACCTCGACTGCAACGGGAAACTTCACATCCGGCAGTCCGCGCGGGTGCTTCAGCGGCTCAACGACGATATTTGCCGCGCGCACGGCCTGTCCGTCATCACCGAGAAGCAGCACAACCCCAAAGCCCACGGCGAGGCAATGGCGATGAAGCACGGCGTCAGTTGGAAGGACAAGCTGCGGCAGACCATCGACCGCGTACTGCCCGACTGCGACAGCTATGAGGAATTTCTGGCGCGGATGCGGGCCGAGGGATATGAGATCAGGCAGACCGACAAAGCCCTCTCCTTCCGCGCACCGGCGCAGGAGCGTTTCACGCGCTCGTCCCGCTTGGGGGACGGCTACACGCCGGACGCGCTCCGCGCCCGCTGCGCGCGCCGACGCGGGTACGCCGGGACGGACAAGAAGCCCGTTCAGCGCGGCTCCGGCAGAAAGGTCAATCTTCTCATCGACATTCAGGCAAAGCTGGACGCCGGGAAGGGTGCCGGTTATGAGCGGTGGGCAAAGATTTTCAATCTGAAAGAGGCGGCGAAAACTCTCAATTTCCTCATTGACAACAACCTTACCGACTATGACGAGCTGGCGGCGCTGGCGACGGCGGCCGGAGAGAAGTTCGACGCCTCCTCCCGCCGTATCAAGCAGATCGAGGCGCGGCTTGCGGAGATCGCCCAGCTAAAGACGCATATCATCCGTTACTCCAAAACGCGGGAGGTCTATGCGGCCTATGGAGCGTGTTTTCCCGCTGTACGGCATCCGCTTCATTTCAATCAACGACGCTTACGACAGCGCGGACTATCAGGGCGATACGGGCGGCATCAGCGTGGCGTTTAAGTACCTCGCCGCCGAGTTTTACAGCCGCGATCTCTCCGTCAAGTCCACCACGGCAAAGATGGTGAAGATGAAACGCGGAGAGTATCAGAGTAAAATCTGCCTCTACGGATACAGGAAAAGCACGGACGGGCGCATGGAGCCGGACGAAGAAACTGCGCCCAATGTGCGCCTGATCTTTGAACTGGCGGCACAGGGCTGCACCGCGCCGCAAATCGGCAAGGTGTTGGTGGAGCGCGGTATCCCGACGCCGGGAGAGCGCAAAGCGGCGCGGGGCATCGCTTATCACGACGTTTCCCGGAGCGCCGGACTATGGCAGACCTCGACCATCACAAGGCTTCTGGACGATGAACGCTATATCGGCACTTACATCATCGGTAAGCGTCATGTGACGGAAATCGGGGGCAGCCACGTCCGCTTGAAGGACGAAAGCGAGTGGATCAAGATACCAGACCACCACCCGTCAATCGTATCAAAGGAATTGTTTGAACAGGCGCAGGCCAAACGCCGCCATAGCAAGTGCCCCAAGAAAACCGTCCATCAATACCCCTTGCGGACGAAAGCGTTTTGCGGCTGCTGCCGTCACGCGCTCTCCCGCTCAGGCGGTAAAACGCGCTACTTCTATTGCCGCCATTCAAAGGTCAATGACCGCGCCCCGTGCTACAACATGACGGTGAAAGAGAACGAGCTGGAAGCGGCGATATATGACACCATTTCCAAGCAGGCCAAGATCATCTTGAATCTTGATAACCTGTCAAATGCCGGATTGTTGGATATTCGCCTTGCGGAGCGGGCGGACTACGGCCAGCAGGTCGAGGGCTTGAAAGCGCAGAAACGGGCGCTCTATGAACAGCTTATCCTCTGTGAGATCGGCAAGGCCGAGTACATGGAGCGCAAAGCGGAGATCGACAAGGAGCTGGTGTGTTTGGAGCAGGTGTTCTCCGCGCTGAACACGCAGACCGCGCAGATGCAGATGGACGCCGACACGAAAAATGCCAGCCGAAAGCTGGCACAGGAAATCATCGACACGGAGGGGCTGACCGCTGGGCTGGTTGATACGCTGATTGAGCGCGTGTATGTCTATCCCGGCAATCGGCTTGATATTGAGTGGAAGATTAAGGACTTCTGCGCAGCGGGCTGAGTATAGCCCTCTGTGTGAAGACAATAAAAAAGCGTCGGTTCGACTGCCAATGTTGCACACGTCAAGGATTGACAGCAATCGACACGAAGCAAAATTTTTCTTTGAGATTCCGCAAAAAATGTGTTGTCGCGGTCTTGACATAAGGGTGGCGCAGATCATGGAAACGGATATGAAGCAGACCCGCGCGCTGGAGAACGCGGCCCAGCATATTCTGGACGCTGTCCGGCGAGATGGGGCCGCCGTTCGGCGAGGGGAAGATGTAGGCGTCGTTGAGTTTCTGTTCTGCTCTTTCAGCACCTCGATCGCTCCGCTGCCGCAGGAGATCGTGCGGTACCGAGGATGAGTTCCATGAGTGGCGGGAGAATTCGTGAGGATAGAGAGCGGCGGAGCCGGACGCACAATCTCGTGCGTCCGGCTCCGTTGTGTTTTCAGTTGGGTTGTTTTTCCCTGTGTTTATTTCACGATGAGCTTGACGAGGCGCTCGAAGAGGGTCGCCACCTCCGCGCGGGTGGCGGAGCCCTTCGGGTTGAGCGCGCCGTTCGAGCCCTGGAACAGTCCGGCGCCGACCGCCCACCGCATCGCGCCGCTCGCCCAGGGCGCGGTTTCGCCGCCGTCGGTAAAGCCGTCCAGCGACGCGCTGCCGCCCGTATTGAGCCCCAGCGTGTCCGCGTAGCGGTAGAACATGGTCGCGATCTGCTCGCGGGTGACGTTCGTCTCCGGCGCGAAGCCGCTGCCCGTACCGGTGACGATGCCCGTCTCGCTCGCCCACGCCACTGCGTCGGCGTACCACGCGCCGTCCGCCACATCCCCGAAGGAGTTCGTGCCGGTTGCCGTGGCGTCCTCCAGCCGGTAGAGCACCGTCGCCAGCATAGCGCGGTTCATGGTCGTACCCGGCTCAAAACCCACGTTCGTACCCTGGAAGAGCTCATGACTTGACGCAAAGCCCACCGCGCCAGCATACCACGCGTTCCCGGCCACGTCGGGGAAGCTCTTCTCGTTGTCCGCGACCCTGACCGTCGCGCCCGCCGGGATCTCCGCGAACGCGGCGGCGCCCTCCACGGCGGATTTTTTGACGACCTTTTCCGTGCCGTCGGCGAGCACGAGCACCAGCACCTGTCCCGTCTCCGCGGCGGGCAGTTCGATCTTGAGCGTCGCGTCCACGGTCTCGCCGTTCGCGGTCACGTCGAAGGTGGTGGTGCCGTCGCCGTTGCTTGTGACGCTGACCTCGGCGCCCGCGCCGGTTCCGGCAAGCGCCTCCAACGCCTTTGCGTCCAGCTTGACCGTGCCGTTCTCGGTTGCGACCGCGACCTCCACGTTGGCACTCGCCACGGTCTGCACCGCCTGCATGGGGATCGTCAGCGTGACCGCGCCGGCGTTTTCGGATTCCACCTTGAACGTCAGGGTGTCGCCGCTCTCCGCGCCTTGGACTGCCGCTGCCACCTCGCTCGCGGTCACGCCGGCCTCCGCCTTGCCGCCGCTGACCGTTGGCGTCAGGGCGACCTCGATGTTCCCCGCCGACGTGCCTGCGCTGCTGCTGCCGCTGTTGCTGCTGCTGTTGCTGGTGCTGCTGCTGTCGCCGCTTTGCCGCGCCGTGACCGTGACGCTTACGGCGGCGGTGACCGCCGCGGCGCCGCTCACGGTGAAGGTGAGGGCGGTGCCGCCCGCCTTGACGCCGGTGACGGTGAAGGTCGCCTGACCGTTGGCATTTGTCGTGGCGGAGGCGGTGACTGTGGCGACGGACGCATCGCCGCTGGACGCGTTGATCGTACTGCCGCTCATGAGCACGCCGTTCTTGTCCTTCAGCGTCAGCGTGACGGCGGTCGTGCTGCCGGCGGTGACGCTCACGGAAGCGCTTTCCGCCGTCATCGTCGGGGTGTTGCCGCTGCTCTTGACAGCGACCTCTTTCACATCGCTATTGGGATAGCCCAGAGCCTCCGCCCTGAATTTCAGGGTAAAGTCGCTGTTCACCACGATGGGCGCGGCTGCGTCGAAGGCCTGCTCCGTCCCGCTGTCGATTTGATAGACGATCTCCGCCGAGGCGGGCGCGCCGTCGGGCAGGGTCAGGAACAGGGCGTCGCCGCGATTGACGGCAACGGTGTTGCTGACCACGGCGCCCGCGGTCGTGCTGTTGACGCGGACGCTCGGCGTCCCCAACTGTACCTGCGACTCCACGATGCCGCTCGTTGTGTAGTCCGAACCGAGCGCCGTACCGGCGTAGCTCTTGACCGCTTGCATGATCGTCAGATTCACCGTGTCGCCCGGCTGCAGCGCATAGGCCAGCTTGACCGTCTTGGTGTAGTGGGTCTGAACGCCACCGTTCAGGTTTTTGGGCGTTGAACCTCCTTCGACGGATTCGACGGTAAAGGTTTGAGCCGCGTCGTTCACCGTCAGCGTGTAATTGCCGGTGCTCAGGCAGGTCGTTTCGTCCATGTACTTGCTGAACGTCACATACACGCCCTTGCCCGCCTCAAAGACCACGTCGGTGACCACGGGAGCGGTGGTATCCGTCAGCGGGATGTTGACGTCGAGCTGGACGGGCAGCACGGGCAGGAGGCTTGTCGCGTTGCCCACGCTCTTACTCACCGTCGCCGCCGTGTCCGCGTTGGAGCTGCCGGTCAGTCCGCCGTACTGCGCGGCGACGTACCACAGGCCCTCCGGCACGCCCCAGGAGTACCTGCCGTCCGCGCCGGTGGTCTGGACGGGGTTGCTCGGGATCAGGTCGTCCATGTCGTCGGCACGGCGTAGCTGCGTGGCGTTGCCCTTGACCACATTGAGATAATTGGGACCGTTTGTTGCGTCATCCGCCTGTGTCTTGTCATAGGCCACCAGATCGCCGTTCGTGTCCGCCGCGTAGTACAGCGTGACGGTCGCGCCCTCGACCGGGTTCTCGATCACGCCCTCGAAGACGACGCCGGCGGGGTCGTTGGAGACCTTGTTGGTGATGGGCGGCTTGCGGGTGAGGCCGTTGTCGATCATCTCCCGCGCGCGGCTGGCGGACGCGCCGCTGCTGCCGCTGTCGCCGCCGGAGCCGGTTCCGCCTCCGGTGCCGCCGCCGGAGGGATCCTGCGCCTCCTCCTTGGGGAAGCCGTACTTGGTCTCGTAGTAGTTGACCAGGTACTGCCAGTTCTCCATGAATCTCTTATACTCCTCCAGCCGGGTCTGCTCCAGGCTGCCGGACATCATGTCGCAGATGCCGCCGCCGACGATGTTTACGCCGCCGGCCACGCCCGCGACCACCCAGCCCACGCCGGGGATAAACGCGCCGCCGAAGCCCACGCCCGTGGAGCCCGCCTTGATCGCCATGCCCACGTCGGCGGCGGTGGAGCGCTGCAAATCGTCGCCGGCCCAGTACTGGGCGCTCGACATCATCGTGTACAGGCGGTCCAGCACCGTCGGGATGGTAACGCTGTCCCCACCACGACTTACCACATTCCCGTCATCGTCTTTACGCCACTGATTGCCCCACGTTTCGGTATAGCCCTGCGGATTGTTCAGGAGCTTCTCCATGATCAGCTTAAACTCGTTGGAGTTGGCGATCTGTTCCACCTGGTCATGCATCTTCCGGGCGTTTTCGGGCGACTCCGAGCGGTACTTCACGTAGTTATAGGTGTCGAGGCCCAGCGAGAGCACATCGATCCCAGTGCCCACTTTGCTAAGAACGGAGGTGGCTTTGGTCAAGCCTGTCGTGATTTTTTCTGCTGTATTGCCGGTCTTGAACAGCGTGTTGACCAGCTTGCCCTTGGAGAGCGTCTTGGTGGCGCCCTTAACGCCGGTTGTGGCGTAGCCGGCATAGCTGGCGCCATTCGCCACGGACACGGAGGTGGTGGACTGGTTGTTCGCGGTACTGTCCGGATCTGCCAGCAGCAGCTGGGCGCGGACCGTCAACTCGTTGTCCGCCGTCCGCGCGTCGGTCAACGCGGAAATCACGCTTCCGTAGGTCGCGAAATTGCTCATCAGGACCAGCTCCGTGTCCACCTCATAGACGCCGTTGGCCGTATCCTTGTAGGCGGTCACCACGGCGAAGAAGGTACCGGTGCCGTCCTTGATATCGCCGTCCTCAAACGTCGCGTCGGTGAAAATGAACTCCTCGCCGGTGACGCCGTTGCCGGCCTGCTGCAGGGTGTAGTGATAGGGGGTATTCAGCGCCTTTAGCTGGGTCAGCTCCGTGTTATAGGCTGCTTCGGTTCTTATGGTGTAGGTGCGGGAGTAGAGGGCGAAGGGAGTTTGACCAGTGCCTGTCCCTCTGTTTGTTTTTGCGAGCCAATTATTGGCGCTGTCGCGCAGCCACTGAACCGTGGATACGTCGTTATACGCTACGCTGTAGGACTGCGGCACCATGCCGAAGTTGCCCTTCTGGAACGCCGCGTAGTCGTTGAGGGCGTTAACTACTATCGTCTTTTCCGTATCGTCTATGGTTTTGCCTTCATCGGGGATAAGCAGGGCTTTCAGCGCATCCGCATCCACCGCACCGCTGTTATCAAAGGTAACGGTGAAGTTGTCGCTCGTGGTGTGGTTGAAGGTTTTCGCAATGGTATCCGTATCTACGCTTCCCAGCGACGCCAGCTCCGATCTGGACCACTCATATTCGCCTTGATCCATGACCGTCCCCGTGGGCGCTGCGCCGCTCGGATAAATGGTGTGGTTTATCGTCGCGGGCTTCTCGTTCAAAATCGGGTCGTAGATCACCTCGGCGGAGGTGACGGAGGAATAGACGGTCTTGTCCAGCTTGCCGGTGAAGGCGCCGTTGGCATCAGGTCCCGTGGCGTTCACAACGCCCACCGTGCCGTTGGTCAGGTAGTACTGGAACGACACCCGGGAGGCTGTGCTTTCGCCCTCGTACACGGTCGCGTACAGCTTGTCGGGATGCTTGAACGTCGCCGTGAAGGTCAGGTCGCTCATGCCGCCGGCGTAGACGTAGCTGTCGCCCACGTCGATGCCGCTCGGATTCCGGCTCCACGCCATGCGGAAGCCGGTCAGCTCCGGGCCGCTGGGGTCGTGGGTGACATAGAGCTCGTCGGAGCGCGCGCCGGAGGCGGTGCGGGAGGTCAGGACGTGGGTGGTGGCGTAGCAGTTTTCCGCCGTGATACCGCCCTTCGGCGTCTCCGCGTTCGCCAGCGTGACCCGCGCCTCCCATACGCCCTTTTTGTTGGCTGTGGCAGTGCCGATGAGGGTCTCGCCGTCGTAAATGTCCGCTTTCCCGTTCGCCGTGGTGGTGCCCTTGACGGCGACGGTGTCCGAGCAGACGTAGCTGGACAGGGTGGTGATGGAGGCCCCGGGCTTCTTCACCGTCGCCGCGCCGATGAGCTGGTCGCTGTCGCTGCTAATGGTGGCGCTGCCGTCCGTATAGCTGACGTTGGCGTACATGCTGAGCTGCATATCCCAGTCCTCATTGCCGGGCTTGCAGTAGATCGTGTACTCGCAGGGCAGGTCGACCATATCGTCGGTGTTGAAGGACTTATAATAGTAACCCGTGGAGGACATGGTGAAGTCATTCGCGCTGTACAGCGTTCCGCCGAGCACCACGTACTGGATGGGGGCGGTGTTGCTGTAACTGACGTTGTCCACGTCGTTGCGGACGTTGATGGTCAGACTGTCCAGCCTGCCGTTCGTCAGGCCGGAGTCCATGCCGATGCTGCCGGTGAAGCGCACCAGATCAGCCGTGGAGGAGAAGCTCTCCCGGTCCGCCGTCATGGTAGAGTTGGGCTTGGTGACGTAGGCGGCGTCCTCGGAGGCAGCTGCGCTGATCTCGGGGGTGCCCAGCGCTGCGATCTGATTGGTGGCAATTACCACACCGGCCCACTGGTGGAGTTTGTTATCGTTCAGGCTGCCCAAGGTGGAGGCGGTATTCAAGGTGCCCGCCGCCGTGGCGGGGATCAGAGCCACGGTGTAGGTCCCGGCTCCGCCCGGGGCGGGTGCGTAGTAGGTCCTGCCGCCGCTGCTGACGCTGATGGAATCGGACGCGCCCACGAAGCTCCCGCTGCTGTTGAACCACGCCAGAGCGTAATTGCAGGTGGTGGGGGAGCTCAGCGTCACCACCACGCCGGGGCCGGGCTTCACCGTGACGGAGCCGCCGTAGACGCCGCTTGTCAGCGGGAAGGTGCCGGTCTTTGTTTCGATGCCGCTGCCGGTGATCGTGTAAGAGATGGTATCGTCCGCGTTGACGTTGTTGATGTAATGGTAATCGCTTCCGTTCAGCCGCAGGTAGTCCGTACCTTTGTTTTCGCCGCCCACCGCGAACGCGATGCGGCCGCTCGACAGGGCGTTCGTCACCGCGCTGCGCTGCGCGTAGGTCCAGTTGTCGCTGTCGCTGTCCGACAGATCCAGGCTCACGTTCAGCACCGCGATGGCGGTGTTGACCGTGATGTCCTTGGTTGCAACCAGATCGCCAGAATTAATCCAGCCGCTCGCCACGCGCTGGCCGCCGGAGAGCACGGACCAGTCGGCGCCATAGTCCGGGATCAGACCCGTGACCTCGTATTTGCCGTCCTTGTCGGTGGTGGCGGTGAAGTTCAGGCTCTGGTTGTAGGCGTACTGCGAGAACTGCACCTGCACACCGGAGAGCGGCGTGGTGCCGTAGGTCACGGTGCCGCTGACGGTGACGCCCGTCGGCATGGCCTCCAACGTGACGGCGGCGGTGCCGTTGCTGATCGTGACATTATAATTTTTGTTCCACTGGTACCTGGAATAGTTCTCCGACGTAGAGACGCCGCGCACATAGGCGGAAAAGCCGTTGGTCTTCGTCGTCATGAACGGCAGATACATGTAGTGGCCGCTGCCATAGAGATAGTTGACGTTGAAGTCCGTGTTTCGGACGAGGGTTGCGCCGCCCGTGCCGGTAGCGGTGATGTTGCTGACGATGGAATAAGTAACCTTTTTCGTCAGCGTGATATCGCCGGTCGGCCTGCCGGTATAGCTGGCGATCTCCTGCTCCGTCCCGTCCACGTACGCCCAGAGGCCGATGGACGCAAAGTCATAAGCCCGCAGATCGGACCAGTAGATGACCATGTTGGACGGCTCGTCCGGTGCGCTGTTGTAGCCGCCCCAGAGGTAGACATAGCTGTTATTGCCTCCCGTCAGTTCGCCCCGCAGCTCGTAGCTGCCGACGATCTGGCCGTTGTAGGTCACGGTCACGGGGTCGGGGTCCTTCCACTGCGCGATAAAGCTGAGGGCGGCGGCGTTCGCGTTGTTGAACATGCTGTTGGTCACGGTGAACGTCGAACCGGCTGTATAGTTAACGTAGTTCCAGCGCCAGCCGTTGAAGACGTAGCCCGCCTTCGTGGGCGCGGCGGGCAGGGTGAAGGTGGTGCTCCAGTCCGCGTCGGCTTCGGAGCGGCTCACGGTCTCCGCGGTGCCCGTGCCGCCGTTGAGGGTGAAGGTGGCGGTGTAGGTCTTGGGGTCGCGGACGGAGAGGGAGCGCGATACCTCGGCGGTGGTGACCGCACTGCCCGCTGTCTCGGTCAGCCGCAGGGTGAAGTTGTATGTTCCCGCCGCCGTGGGCGTGCCGGTGATGTTGACGTCCGTGCCGGTTTCGGCGCTCAACGCCATGCCCGAGGGCAGAGCGCCGGACGAAACAGACCACGACAGCGTCCCGCTGTTCGTCGCCGCGCCCTTGAGGGGGATGGCGTAGGACTTGCCCTTGACCAGCGCATCGGCGGGCATGACGCTGACGGTGATGTTTGGCTGGCTCGCCTTGACCTTCAGCGTGAATTGCTTCGTAACCGAGCTTGCGCCCTCGGTCAGCTGCAGGGTGAAGGTGGAATCGCCCGCCGTCGTAGGCGTACCAGAGATCACGCCGGTGGAGGCGTTCAGCCTCAGCCCGGCGGGCAGGGAGCCGGAGGCCACCGACCAGCTCAGCGTCCCGTTGTTTGCCGCCGTACCGGAGAGCGTGGCGGTATAGGCCTGTCCCACGGTGCCCTCGGGGAAGGAGCTGTTGTTGATGGCGAGGGTGGCAACGCCGGTGCCGTTGGCCGTCTCGCCCGTACCGGGCACGGTGATCGGGACAAGGTTGGAGAGGGCTTCGCCGTTATCATAATCAAAGAGAGCAAGATAAAGGGTCGTGCCCTGTGTGGGTGTGCTGTCGCAATACAGCGGCGTCATCAGTGTCCGGGTCGTATCATCTTTGGCCTCAGGAGAATAAGAACCGCCAACCGTCCACAATCCGGCGACGCTGTACCACTGCCCGCCGACCTCGAAGCCTCTCATTTGAAAGGTACTGTTGTATGCCGCCTCCTGCGAAGCGGCGGGCAGAAGGGCGAACACCTCCAGTTTGTTGCTGCCCTCCGTATACATAAACCATGTGGCGGGATAGCCGTGATATGTTTCCGGATAGGCCAACAGATAAGAGTGATCCTTGTCGTAGTAGCTCACTTCCTCGATGACGGGCAGCTTGTCGCTGGGGGTGGGGAGATTCTCGTTGGTGCCGCCGCTGTCGCCGCCCGACGACGAGCCGCCGCCAACCGTGACCTGTACGGGGGGCGAATCTATCCGAGGCGCATCATTAGGAGGATAGAGCCGCACCATAACATTGCAGGTACCTTCGAGCGCCGCCGAAGTGCTTAAACCGCTAAGCGCTTGCTCGGTTACGCTGCCGCTGCTTCCGCTGGTGGAGAAGGGGCCGTAAGTCCACGCCTTGCTTGCATCGCCGCTCTGCGCCCACACTAATATCTCCGCATTGCAGCCGCTGGGCAGCGTGCCGTTATACGTCCAACTGACGGACACGGCGGTCGAGCTCCCGTTGGTCGTCAATGTGGGCGCGGGCTTTTTCGTGATTGTAACGGTGGTCACGGCGGTAGCTTTAACAGGCGTCGATTGTGCCACAGAGATTTCGCTATTATTGTCCATATAGTAGAGTTCGACTTGCACCATGCATCGTAGCCGACGAAGGCTGCGTTGTGGTACTTCTTTGTCTCATACAGAAGCCCGTGCAGGAAGCAGTAGTCGATGATCTGCCGGTCGATGCCGCGTCCCAAAAGGTACTTGCCCACATGGGAACAGTCGCTGCTCAGTTCCGGCATGACGAACTCCTGCTTTTCAGCCGGTTTCTGAAAATGATAAACGGGCGGCCTGCTTGCCGTCCGTCCGAGTATGGTCTCCACCGCTTCGGGGAAAGAGTAGTTTTGAACTTTTATGAGGTAGTCCAGCGCCGTCTTGCCGCCGACGCCGCGTGAAAACCAGTGCCATTTCCCGTTGGAAATCTTCAAGCTGTCGTGCTCACGGGTACAGTAGTTGCCATTTGCGAGCTTGACAAGCTCATTCGGCTCGTAGTTTCGCAGATAGGTCAAGAGATCCAGCTCTTTTGCCTTCCGCACGTCCTCCGGGGAAACGTATGACATATCATCACCTCCCGTGCGTGTCATATCGCGGTCGTATCATCGCGCTTCCTCGCGCGATCTCTTGAAATCATCCCGGATGATCTCGTTGGCTCGGCATTCCACCGCGTCCGCCACCATTTCCATGTAGTCCGAGTTGTCTCTCTTGCCGATCTTCTCATAAACGTCAGCAAGCGGCGAGTCAGACTTCAGAAGCGCCCGACACTGCCTTGGCGTCAAGTCCGCATCCTCCATTGTGAGAATAATGTCCTCGCGGACAGCGTATTCAGCCGCATTGTCGAGGATTTTCTCCGGTGGCAGCAACAATAGCTGCTCCCGGTATGTCTTTTGCTCCGCAACCATTTTCTCGTATAGTTGGGTGTTCAGTTCTTCCTGATCCATTTGTTTCACCTCCTTCTCGATTGTGGTTAGCTCATCCCAGCCGTTGCAAATTGTCGGAAACCGGGTTATAATCCCTGTAAGATACTCCTCAGCAGTTGACAGGTGGGAATTGAATGGCCGGCAAGCGGAAACGCACCAACAAAAACCGAATACCGTTATCCGCTGATTCCATCAACGAAGAGCGCATCATTGGCGAAGCCAGCGTCGGCAACATGTATGGTGTTAGTATATAAATAGCTCAAGTAAAACTGAGATTTCTCCAGTGATCAGTGTTATGATATATCTGATTTCAAAGGAGGATCCCATCATGTCACGTAAGAGCAAGCAACACGACAAGCAGTTTAAGCTGGATGCCCTCAAGTATGTTCAGGAGCATCCTGATCTCACTCAGGAAGAATGCTGTAAGAACCTCGGCATAGGCCTCAGCACCTTGGCCCGCTGGAAAGCCCAGTATGCCCAGAACGATGGTGATATGCCCTTCCGCGGTTCCGGCAACTACGCCTCTGATGAGCAAAAGGAGATTGCCCGTTTGAAGCGTGAACTCCGCGATGCCCAGGACGCCCTTGATGTACTAAAAAAAGCTATCAGCATTCTGGGAAAAAACTGACAACAGCCATCTACACAGAGGTTGCTGCCAAGGTGGAGACATCCAAAGCGACCAGACGCCGTGTCTCCATCTCCGGGATGCTGAAATACTTAGGCGTTTCTCGCTCCGGCTATCGCGCCTTTACAAGGCATAAGCCGTCTGCTGCTCAGCAACGCAAGGATTCCATAAAGCAGGATATCCGGAAGATCTATGACAAGTCCCGCCAGAACTACGGCGCCCCCAAGATCACCGTCGAGCTGCGCAAGTCTGGGGAGATGATCTCCGAGCGGACTGTCGGAAAATACATGCGGGAAATGGGGATCCGTGCCCAATGGTCAAAGCCATGGATCGCCATCACGAAGGATTCTGACTTCTCAAAGGAACTGCACAACTCCCTAATCAAGCGCGAATGGCTTGACCGGTTCAGGATTGAGGATTACCATCATGCCTACCGGCTGGTCTTTGAATACATCGAAGCTTTCTATAACACGGTTCGCATTCACAGCCATTGTAACTACATGTCACCGGACCAGTTTGAGAAGCTGTACGCAAAAGTTGCCGCATAAACCCTTAATTTGCACCCCCATCACGGTGAGAAAGTTCTCATTTTATTTTGTGATAAATCTTGACATAGGACCAGAGAACTATTTCAGTCTCCTTGAACCGGGACCCACTCAAAAACCATATCGACCCCATACTCGGACTGATCCTCGTGCCAGGTAAAGGTCCCATCATCGTTGAAGGTAATCGTGCCGGTGCCGTCCTCATACTCCGGCTCCTGAATGACGATCTCCCCGCTGTCGTCATAGGTGACGATGGACTTTGTGACACCGGAATAATTGATGGTCAGTGTCTCGGTGTTCAGGCGGCCAAAGATATCCCAGCGGGCCAATTCTGCGGCGCTCCCACC
>Ga0310695_10010511_pt1 | contig 13495 bp, 14 predicted proteins | sample RumenRJG_04DNA_FD_203882 | JGI IMG/M metagenome (GOLD analysis project Ga0310695, IMG submission 203882) | Bovine rumen microbial communities from Lethbridge, Alberta, Canada - RJG_04 (v2) (version 2) | ecosystem: Host-associated > Mammals > Digestive system > Stomach > Rumen | place: Canada...
GTTAGAGAAGATTTAAGCGCAATACGCCGCAGAACTCTTTCGGCGAGAATTCATTCCATTCAAACTCGAGCAGTTGGATATAAACTCCTCGGTTTTCCCTTGCGACGATTGGTTAAACCTGCGTTTGTTTTGTTTATAAAAGGTCTTACGCCGCCATGTGTTACGTCGTTTGTCAAAACGATTCGAACTAAAAGCCAACGAAACAATATTGTCAATCCACCACGCAAAACAATATCGGATCAATCCACAAAGTAATGACAACGCCAATCATCAGTATCAATCATATTTCTAAACGTTATCGATTAGGACAGATCGGCGGCACAACTCTACATGAAGAATTGCAGCGTTTCAGCGCCCGATTACGTCATAAAGAGGATCCAACGCGACGAATTGACGCAAGAGACTTTCAAAAGAACGAAACGTTCATGGCTCTCGACGACGTTTCTTTTGACGTAGCGCCGGGAGAACGATTAGGTATCATCGGTCGCAACGGCGCTGGCAAATCGACGTTGCTTAAGTTGATTTCACGTATAACTGCGCCAACGGAAGGTTGGATCGGGCTCAACGGACGTGTCGCCAGCATGCTAGAAGTAGGCACAGGATTTCATGGCGAATTGACGGGTCGAGAAAACGTTTATTTAAATGGCGCAATTCTAGGAATGAAGAAAAGCGAGATCGACGAGAGAATCGACAGCATTATCGATTTCTCTGAATGTTCGCGGTTCATCGACACGCCCGTCAAACGCTATTCGAGCGGAATGTACGTCAAATTGGCGTTCTCCGTGGCGGCGCATCTTAGTTCTGAAATCATGATCATGGACGAGGTTCTCGCCGTTGGCGACATGGCGTTTCAAAAGAAATGTCTTGATAAGATGTGCGAAGTTTCTGCATCCGAAGGACGGACTATTCTTTACGTCAGTCATAATATGAGTACCATTCGTCAACTCTGTGAAAAATGCGCTCTGCTAGATCACGGAAAACTGATCTACCTAGGCGACGTTGAGGAAGCGATTAAACGATATGCCAACGTAGATAGCGTTCTGTTTTCTCCTGTTGTTAATCTTAAATCGGCGAAAAGAATCTTCTATGACTCGGATAAGCTTCTTTTAACGGAAGCGGTCTTCACAGGGGGTAATAATACGTATTCTAACTTGGAATCTCTTGACCTTGTTTTTACGCTAAACGCTCTTCACGACTTTACCAGAGTTCGATTCCAATTTATACTTTTCACAGGAGGCGGATTACGGATCGCCAAAACAGAATCAGATTATTTCCCCGTGAACAAGGGGATCAATAAAATCCCAGTAAGAATTCCGTTAGAAGGAATTGCAGACGGAACTTATCATTTTGAAATCTGTCTCTTTGATCACCGTCAAGACGGTTCAAGAGAACGATACGATTGCATTCAAAATGTAATTCCTTTCAACATCCATAATCCGGACGTTTTTGGTCGAAAAGGTATTCATTGGCGAAGTGATTGGTACGGTCATATGATGCTTAAACCAGTTCAAATACTCCCAAGTTCGCTGAATCATAATTTCAATGTTGAAAATCACTAAAAATGCAAGAAAACGCCGTTAAAAAGATTTTTATAATCGGTTACAGCGTCAATAAAGGCGGCGTAGAAAACTATATCGACGGTTTGACTGCGTCGCTCGATCAGGAACGTTACAAAATCGTCTACAGTCTCCCCGTCATGGAAATCGACGGCAAAATATGGCGACGTCCTCCCAACAGACACGACTATTTTCGCTACCGTCTCTTCTGGCGTCGCTTTTTCCGCGATAACAAGTTCGACGTTCTCTACTACAACACGTGCGACGTCGTCAGTATCGAAATGTTACGCTTTGCGAAAAGCGCGAGGATCCCCGTTCGCGTCATTCACTCGCACTGCACGGGAAACCAACAGGCAATCAATAAACCGTTAAACTTGTTCCATCGACTAAGCGAACGGCATAATCGCCGCGTTCTAGACCGGTACGCGACGCGCTTTTTAGCTTGTTCTCAAGAGGCGGGCGAGTGGATGTTTGACGGTCGACCTTTTACCGTCGTCAAGAATGGGATTTCCCTCTCAAAATTTCGTTATTCGGAGGAGAATCGTCGAAAAGTCCGTCGACAAATAGGCGTCGAAAACGAATTTCTGATAGGTCTTCTAGGCAGGCTTGACCCCCAAAAGAACCCGTTGTACGCAATACGAATTTTACAAGAGTTCATGGCGCGATCTTCCGACGCGCGCGCCGTTTTTCTCGGCGACGGAGAACTACGCGGTCAAACGGACGAAGCGGCGGCGCGCGCGGGCGTCCAAAATCGAGTCATATTTATGGGAAACGTGAATAACGTAAGCGAATGGCTCTCCGCGTTCGACGTTCTCCTCATGCCGTCGTTGTTCGAGGGAACGCCCTTCGCGTTAATCGAAGCGCAAGCAAACGGACTCCCCTGCGTCGTCTCCTCGGCGGTTTCGCGAGACGTCGATCAGACGGGGCTGATCTCGTTCGTCGATTTAGAGGAACCGCCGAAAGTCTGGGCGTCAGCGCTTCTCCAAGCGCGGGGGCGACGAAATCCAGAGGCGGTTGAAAAGTTGGCGGCGGCGGGATACGACGTCAAAAATATGGCGCAAACCGTCGCCGCTATTCTTGAGGAAACGTCTCCATGCCGTTAGAAAGAGTTGGAAACGCGTTCGGTCGTCGTGTCTGGAAATTCTTCAGAGCGTGGCGGAATCGACTGAATCGCGTGAAATTTCATGAAAAAAACGTCTGCATCCTCTCCATGAACTGCACGGGGGGGATCCTCTATCACGACCTCGGTCTCCCCTTTCTTTCGCCGACGATTAACCTCTTTTTTCAAGCGGAGGATTTTATCCGCTTCTGCGAGCGTTTGGACGACTATCTCAAAATAGACGATCTTGTCGAATGTTTTGATCCGGATATCGTTCAAGGTCGCCCCTATCCCGTCGCGTGGCTTGGGGATATCAGGCTCTTTCTTGTCCATTATCATTCCGTCTCTGAAGCGCAAGACTCGTGGAACAGACGCAAAATAAGAATGAAGAAAAATGAAATCGTCGTTCTAGCGACCGACCGCGACGGAATGACGGATTCTCTGAAGGACCGATTTGAAAAACTCCCCTACCCTAAAGTCATGTTCGTCCACAAACCGGATCCAATTCATCCAAGTTGTTTTTACCTTCGCGGTTATGAGCAGGAATCTTCCGTAGGAATCGTCACGGAGTCGACCGGTTGGCTAGGAGCGCGCAAAGTCGATCAATTCGACTGGGTCGCTTTTCTCAACGGAACGCAAAAATCTTAAGACACGCCCCATGATCCCCAAGACTATTCATTACTGCTGGTTCGGACGCGGCAAAAAGCCGAAATTGGCGCAAAAATCCATTTCGAGTTGGAAGAAATTCTGTCAAGGTTTTGAGATTGTCGAATGGAACGAAGATAATTTTGACGTCGCGCAAAATCAATATCTCAAGAATTGTTACGAACGCAAGGCATGGGCGTTCCTGAGCGACTACGCTCGGCTGTTGGTTCTCGAAAAACATGGAGGAATCTATCTGGACACGGACGTTGAAATCGTCCGTCCTATCGACGATCTCTTGGAATTCGACGCGTTTTTCGGGTTTGAGACCAACGAGCGCGTCAACACGGGACAAGGATTTGGCGCGATTCCGAACCACCCCGCCGTTAAGGCGATGACGAAGATCTACCAGGGATTGTTCCCCGATGCAAACGGGAATTTTTTGGACGTCTCTTGTCCGGGGCTTAATACGCAAGCGCTTCTTCCTTACGGCCTAAGATTGGACGGAAGTCGTCAGACAGTTCTTGGCGCGGAAATACTCCCTTCCGACTTTTTTTGCCCTTATGACGATCAAACGGGAAAACTCAACGTCACGGACAATACTTACGGAATCCACTGGTATGGCAAAAGCTGGTTCAGAAAGCGAGACGTTCTCAGGAACAAACTCACTAGACCGTTGCATCGACTTTTCGGAACGGATTTCTTCCTTTTCAAACTCGTCAGAAAGATGAGGAAACAAAATGATTAGCGTTATTGTTCCCGTATACCGCGTTGAAAAATTCTTACGGCAGTGTCTCGACAGTGCTCTCAATCAGACGTATCGCGATCTGGAAATCATCGTCGTCGACGACGGCTCCCCGGATCAAAGTCCTCAGATTTGCGACGAATATGCCGAACGCGATCCTAGGGTCGTCGTAATTCATCAGCAGAACGGGGGGTTGTCTGCGGCTCGAAATTCGGGTCTAAAGATTGCCAAGGGAGAGTTCGTTGGTTTTGTCGATTCCGACGATTGGATCGCTCCCGATATGTACGAAACAATGCTAAATGAACTCCAAGCGTCCGACGCGGACATGGCGGTTTGCGGATACGATTACTGTCATGAAAACGGACTTGTGGACGAGAAGAAAAAATTTCGAATTCAGGAAACTGAAATTCTAAGTCAAAAAGAATTTATGAGGAAAACGTCGGATATTCCTCCTTCTATACGCCATACTGTGTTCAACAAACTATTCCGAAGGGACTTATTGGATGGAATCCGTTTTTATGAAGACCTAAGATATAATGAAGATGTGCAGTTTCTCACGGAGTACATGCTGAAAATTCGTTCCGCAGCGTTCGTCCGCCGCCCCCTATATTTCAACCGGATTCGGGAAGGAAGCGCGACTCATGGCGGCGCGAGCGTCGTTAATTTGTCGAGCACCTTTCAAGCGCACGATTTTATGTACGAGAATATCGTTAAAATCTACCCGGAATTAAAAGACTGTTGTCAGCGTTTCCTTTTGGACGTCAGTTTGTTAGAATACAACATGGCGAAGAGAAAATATCTTTCCATGCCAAACGACGACGTTAAAAAATCGACGGTTCCCGAATTGATAAAGATGAAGAAACATCTCAAACGTCACGCGTGGAAAGCCGTGTTTAATCGCGATATTTACTGGAAAACAAGGTTGGCCTACCTGTTGGTTCGATGAAACGCAAGGAAACGGAAAATTACGAAATAGATTTCGTCCTCTCCTGGATGAACCCCTACGACGACAATTGGCGGCGAGAAAAAGCAAAATATTGGGCTATCGAAATCAGAGATCCCAATTACGACGTCAATCAAGTCGCGAGGTTTCGCGATTGGGACAATCTGCAATATTGGTTCCGAGGCGTCGAAAAGTTCGCTCCGTGGGTCGGAAAAGTTTATTTCGTCACGTGGGATACTGTTCCCGAATGGCTTAATCTCGATCATCCTAAATTACAAATCGTCCGAGATCGAGAAATTATCCCCGGCGGCGCCGCTCCGGCTTTCAGTCCAAACCCGATGGAGACAAACCTTCATCGAATCCCAGGAATCAGCGAACGTTTCGTCTTTTTCAACGACGACATGTTCCTTCTTAACGACGTTTTCCCCTCGCATTTCTACAAGGGAGGACTCCCCTGCGAGATGGCGGTCTCCTATCCGTTGACCAACGCTATTGAAAACGATCCGTTTCAGCATATGCTCTTCACTATGACGGGCGTAATCAACTCCTTCTTCGACAAAAAAACGGTTCAGAAGAAGCACTGGAGAAAGTGGTATTCTCTTCTCTACGGCAAACAGCTGTTCAATACGGTGGCGACGTCGCGTTTTCGCGCCTTTTCGGGAATCATGATCCCACACCTCCCCAGTCCGATGCGGAAATCGACTTACGAGGAGGTTTGGAACGCTATTCCAGAACAACTCATGGCGACCGCTTCTCATAAATTTCGAAATCTTGCCGATCTTACTCAATATATCTTTCGGTATTGGGCGATCTGTAAGGGCGAATTCGCGCCGACAAACGTCTTTCGTTACGGGAAGGAATTCTTTATGAACGACGCGACGCTAGAGGGGTTATGCGATTTTATCCGAAATCAACGAACCCCTATCGTCTGCGTCAACGACAGCAAGGACGTTCAGAATTTCGAAAAGTGTCGCGACGAAGTCAAGGCGGCGTTTCAGCAAATTCTTCCAGAAAAATCCAGTTTCGAGAAATAACGGAGACGGAATCGTGATTATTACGAGGACGCCCTTCCGCGTCAGTTTCTGCGGCGGCGGAACCGATTTGAAATCATTCTACGGACGTCAAGAGGGTTGCGTCGTCAGCGCGACGATTGACAAATACATGTACCTGTCGATTCACCCTTTCTTCGATCCCCAAAAGATTTCGCTAAAATATTCTCAGAATGAACTCGTTGAGAACGTTAACGAAATAAAACATCGCATACTCCGAGAAACGCTGAAACAGTTTGGAGTCAAGGGAATCGAGATCACAAGCGTCGCCGACGTTCCCGCAGGGACTGGATTAGGCTCTTCCAGCGCGTTCGCAGTCGGACTGATTAACGCGCTTAACGCGTATTTGGGCTTCAAAGCGTCTAAAGAGGAAATTGCAAAAAACGCCTGCAATATCGAGATCGATCGTCTCGGCTCGCCGATCGGTAAACAGGATCAATACGCGGCGGCGTTCGGTGGATTGAATTTCATTCGTTTCCTACCCGACGAAACAGTTCTCGTCGAGCCGCTAAAGATCGCCGGCGAAACCTTGCGGACTTTGGAAGGGCGACTGCTCGCGTTCTATACGGGCAGAACTCACAACGCCGAATCCATTCTTGTCGAACAGAATAGGAACACGGGAAAAATTGAAAAGACAAAAAATCTAATCAGGATGACCGAACTCGCCCGCGAACTGAAAAGCGCTCTGGAAACGGGAGAATTAGACCGATTCGGCGAGACGTTGCGCGAAAACTGGCTCCTGAAGAAAAGCTTAGCGACGAGTATCGCCGACGCCAGGATTGACTCGATTTACGAAACGGCGTTGCGTTATGGCGCTAGAGGTGGGAAATTGCTCGGAGCTGGCGGCGGCGGGTTCTTCCTGCTCTATTGCGAGGAAGATCGGCAAAACGAATTGAGGAAAAATCTTGGTCTGAGGGAATTCCCTTTCCGTTTTGAAAATGCGGGGACGACCGTCGCTTTTCGCGACGACGTTCCCCAGTAAGCCCCTTATGAACAGGAACAGAACGCTCGTAGCCTTGAAACCACGTTCTTCTTTAAAAGTTAGAACGAACGAAGGACGCCCTTTTCGCCGCTGAAGTTACATACGCGCTTGGTTGACGCCGGTATGAATCGGGGTTAAAATTCGAAGACGACGGAAGAAGTCCAAACGTCCGCCTCGCTCTCCTCGACGGCGAAAACCGAATCCACAAAGGCGAGATTCTAAAAATTGTTCTAACGCATAGATTTAAGAAATGAAAAACGTATTGGTTGCCGGAGGCGCGGGGTTTATTGGCAGTCATCTGTGCGACGCGTTAATTGCACACGGCGACCGAGTTTTCTGTCTTGACGATCTCTCTCGAGGGACGTTAAACAATCTCGGAACCGTTTTTGCGAATTCGAACTTTTTCTTCGAGCGGATGGACGTCGGAGACGCTAGGTCTCTTGAAGCGTTCATGAGGGACAAAAATATCGATTACGTTTTTCATCTTGCGGCAAACTCCGATATTCAAGCTAGCGCAAGAAATCCTCAGATCGAGTATTCCGCGACGCTGTCTACGACTTGGTCGATTCTTTCGGCGATGCGAAACGTCGGGGTGAAAAAACTGTTCTTCGCTTCAACGTCGGCGGTCTACGGCGAACAAGGCGACAGAGCGTCCCGAGAAGACGACGCGCTCTCGCCTATTTCCTATTACGGCGCCGCGAAGGCGAGTTCCGAAGAGGCGATCCGCGCGTTTTGCCATATGAACGAGATCAACGCCTGTGTTTTTCGGTTCGCCAACGTGATCGGTTCAAGACTCACTCACGGGGTAATCTTCGATTTCGTCAATAAGTTAACCGCCGATCCAACGACGCTCAGAGTTCTCGGCGACGGCTCACAGACAAAACCTTACGTCCATGTAAGCGACCTGATCCGCGCGATTGTCGCACTTCACAATCAGGCGAATGGCATGGACGTCTACAATGCGGGCGTCGAAACGAGTTCCTCCGTCTCTTTCATCGCGAAAGAAGTCAGAAAAGAAATGGGTTTGCCTCAGGCGCGAATTGAGTACGGAACGGAAAAAATCGGTTGGAAGGGCGACATTCCTCGATTTCGATTTGACTTGAGTAAAATTCGCGCGACGGGCTGGCGAGCGGAATTAACGTCTGACGAAGCGGTTCGACGGACCGTGAAGGAGGTTCTGCGATGCAAGCGGTAATCATGGCGGGCGGAAAGGGAACAAGACTCGCGACTGTCACGCAGAACATGATCCCGAAGCCGATGGTTCCGTTCTGCGGCAAGCCTCTAATAGAAATGGCGATCGAACAGCTTGCGGCGAATGGAATCCGCGACGTCGCCCTTTGCGTCGGCTATCTAGGCGATCAGATCGTCTCTTACTTTTCAGAACGGACAATTCCCGGCGTCAGTCTCCATTTCGTTGCGGAGCCAGAGCCGCTGGGAACGGCGGGGGCGCTTTATTACGCGAAGGAGTTTCTTTCGGAGGATTTCCTTTTCGTCTACGGCGATTTAGTATTCGACGTCGATCTCGAACGGATGTTCCGTTTCCACCGGTCGAAAGGCGGGCTGGCGACCCTTTTCGTTCATTCAAACTCTCATCCCTACGATTCCGATCTCGTCCGCTGCGACGACGAAGGACGCGTTTTGGGATTCGATTTCAAAGACCGCGATCAGAACTGCGACTACGCGAACCTCGTCTGCGCGGGGATGGCGATCTTCTCCCGAGAAGTATTTCCGTTTCTTCCAGAACCCAAGAAAACGTCCCTTGAAAAAGACCTCTTAGCGGACGCGCTCCGCTCGGGGAAAGAAGTCTGGTCGTATCGTTCTCCCGAGTATGTCAAAGACGTCGGAACCCCCGGGCGCCTCGCAGAGGCGGAACGGGAATGGGCGTCGGGCAAAATCGCCGCCAAAAATCTCAAGAACCGACAAAAAGCGATTTTTCTCGACCGCGACGGAACAATCAACGAGTACGACGGGCTCGTGACGTCCCCCGACCAAATTCGCTTGATTCCCGGAACCGCCGAGGCGATACGGCAAATCAACCGTTCCGGCTATCTTGCGATCGTTACGACGAACCAGCCCGTAATAGCCCGAGGGGAATGTTCCCTTGAGGAACTCGGCTCCATCCACAGACGCTTAGATACGCTACTCGGAAACGAAGGCGCCTACCTCGACGACCTAATATTTTGTCCACACCACCCCGACAAAGGTTACCCCGGTGAAATTCCCCAATTCAAGATCGAATGCGACTGTCGAAAACCTAAACCGGGAATGTTAATGTCTGCGGCGGAAAAGTACAATATCGACTTGAACGCCTCTTGGATGATAGGCGACGCGGAAATGGACGTCGCCGCTGGAATAAACGCCGGGACGCAAACGGCTCTTGTTCACAGTCGCGCTACAAAAGAAAACTTTGACGTTCGCCCTACGCTAAATTGCGAGCGACTTATCGACGCTGTCAGAATCCTCTTAGACGAAGAGAAGCCTTAATGATTCCAAAGACAATTCACTATTGCTGGTTAGGAGGAGCGCCTCTCCCAGGATTAGCATTAAAATGCATCGAAAGTTGGAAGAAATTCTGTCCCGATTATCGTATTGTCCTTTGGGACGAAAGCAATTTAGATCTCTCAAGCGATCGATATGTCAGATATCAATTTGCCGCTAAAAATTGGGCGTTAACCACTGACTTTTTGCGTTTTAAAATTTTGTATGATCATGGCGGCGTTTATTTTGACACTGACGTCGAACTTATAAAACCGATCGACGAACTTCTTAAAAAACACGCTTTCATAGGCATTGACAGCGTTGGTTTTGTCAATCCAGGATCGGGGCTAGGCTCTGAAAAGGATTTTCCATTATGGAAAGTTTTGTTAGATCAATACAACGCTTACGATTTCTCCGTCGACCCTTCTCCACCCGCTTTTTCTGTTCTGAAAAAATTCACTAAGTCTTTAGGTTATTCCTCTACAGATCGGATTTTAACGATAAAGGATTTGACAATATATCCGGCAGATTACTTCTCCCCGATAAACCTGACGACAAGAAAACTTAAGATCACAGACAACACATATTCGATCCATCATTACCTTGGTTCATGGGTTTCAGACGAACATAAAAGATGGACGGAGCTCAGGGTAAGGTTCATCAAATATTTTGGCGAAAAGTTTGGTTTAAAATTTTATGGTCATTACAGAGAGTTAAAAGAAGTAGGATATCGACAATATCTTCTTAATAGAATAACTAATGCTGTCAGTAAAAAGTAATGTTTAGCGTCATCGTTCCCATCTATAATTCAGAGAAGTACCTTGGAAGCTGTATTACGAGTATTCTTGACCAAACGTTCCAAGACTTTGAACTAATCCTTGTTGACGACAGTTCGACAGACTCGTCCCTCTCGATATGCAACGAGTATGCTAAAAAAGATCGAAGGATTATTGTCGTATGTCAAAATAAAAATGAAGGCGTTAGTTCAGCAAGAAATGCCGGTCTACAAATTGCTTCGCGTCCATATATTGTTTTTTGCGATAGCGACGACCTTCTTGATAGAGACTATCTTAAGACGCTAACTAATCCATCAGACAATGAAGACTTGGTGTTTTTGGGAATAAAAATTATAAGCACATCAGGTGAATTCATAAAGCAATATCAAACGTCAGACGGGTATGTTGGTCAATGTAATAATGAGATCTTAAAAAAGATTATAAACGATAAAATATTTGCTTCCGCTTGGGCTAAACGACTTAAGACGTCCATTATTAAAAAAAATAACATTAGATTTAAGAGAGACATAAATTTTGGAGAAGATACACTGTTTATATCTGAATATCTAATTCATTGTTCTACAATTCGTGTTGTTCCTAAATCTTGTTATTATTATAGAATTCATAATGGTTCACATCTCAACGAGATTTGCACTCTAAAGGAATTCAATACGTTTAATCAAACAAACGATCTTATTGAGCATACGTTAGAAGAATTTTATCACGACATTACTAAGACTTCAGAGTGGAAAAAACGTATCTATTCAATAACCTTCAACTATCTGTTCAAAGTATTGAAAAACGATAAAATATCGAATATCGAAAAGATAAGAAGTCTACGCGTCATTTTTAAACATAGAAACTATCCTCGTCTATATTCAGAGGTTAAGACTTCTTTATCAGGTGAAGGAAATTCATTAATTTTTTCATTGTGGATAAGATCGTCAATTGCCACTTTATTCATTTTTCATTGCGCAATATTAAAAGAGAAGCTCACCCGTATTTTTATTTACAGAAAAAATGACAAACAATATTTGTAAATCCGGTTTCTCTGATTTAAAATCCAATAGCTCGCCTGAAATTTCAGTACTTGTATCAACATACAACACTCCAATTTATATGCTTAGAGAAGCTATCGCTAGCATTCTTAGTCAATCCTTTAATAATTTTGAACTTTTGATTGTAGACGACGCGTCGACAAACGGCATTTGCGAATACTTAGACACGCTAACGGACTCTAGAATTAGAATCATTAAGAACACCCAGCGTCTTGGAATCTCAAAATCAAAGAACCTTGGTATTAATCAAGCGTCTGGAAAATATCTCGCATTAATGGATTCTGACGACGTCGCAAAACCTGATCGATTAAAAACGCAATACCGATACATGGAAAAACACAAAGACGTCCTCCTTTGCGGTTCATGGTTCCAGTTTTTCGGAAATAAGATCGGAAATAGTCGAACAAAGATCAATAACATGGAATCGTACCGCATTCGCATGTTCTCTACGTATCCCGGACCTTTACAATCTACTTTCTTTATCCGTTTAGTATCTCTTAAACGCAATAACATTCAGTACGATGAAACTTTATCATATGCTGAAGATTATAAACTTCTGCTTGATATTTCAGAACATTCCAAGATAGCGGTTATTCGTCGTCCTCTTGTCATGCACCGCGTTCATGAAAATCAGGTGACAAATACAAAAATCGAGGCAATCGTTGAAAGTGAAAAAAAAGTAAAAAGTTATCTCCTTTCAACATTAATCGACAATATTTCAGAAGATGATATAGAACTGCACTCAAAGTGTACATGTGGATACTACAGAGACGTTCCTATTACTCAGGAAACTGAACTTTTTTATCAAAAACTTATCGACATTAATAGAATTAAAAAAGTCTACCATACTCGACAATTTGAATCAATGATTTACCAAATTAAAAAAAGACTTATCTGGCAAACGATAAAAGGAGACTTTTCTAAATCTGAAAAAATTATGCTCTTCTTTAAAAAACTTCCTTTTTTTATGGCGACTAAAGAAATATTAAAAATGTCCAAAATGAAAATTTCTCATCTTCTAATACCCAAAACATTTAACAAATCACATCATATCTTATACTTTTTATAAACTGTTTTATAAAAGGATTTAACAGAGACAATGTTTCAATAAATAACCAAAAATTAAATCGATCTATTACCAGTTTTCCTTTTTTCAATCATAACATAGTTATTTAAAAAACTTAATACGTCTAAAATGGGATTAGGTCTTTTCTCTTTTGCAATCGAGTTCTATCGTCGTTTATCAACCCCAAGAAAAGTTTGTTTTTCTAGGCCCGTTCAATTCAATTCTCATATGAAATTTAGGGGAAAAGGAGCCTTTATTCTAGGCGCTCGCACAAGAAATCGAGGAACCGTCATCTTAGAATCTGTTCTTAAAACGAGTAAAATTACCATAGGAAAAAACGTTTTTTTAAACAGAAACTGCATGATTGTGAGCCGCAAAGAAATCACAATTGGAGACGATTGCATGTTTGGTCCCAATGTTTTCGTTTACGATCATGATCATTATTTCACAAAAACCAAAGTCTTCCCCTACAAATATCGAGAAAAAGAAATCCAAATAGGGAAGAACGTTTGGATTGGAGCAAACGTCGTTATTTTACGCGGATCAGTTATTGGCGACGGTTCCGTGATAGGCGCAGGAAGCGTCGTTAATGGAGTTGTGCCTGCGCGATCCATAGTTCGCCCGGCCCCCACGATTATAGAACCCATCGCTGAAAAACATTAAAAAACGACGACTATCGATCCTTGTAAGCATAAGACGCAATAGTCAAGGCGTCGAATATTCCTCAAGTAAAACCAAAACAGGGATGTTCGAATCAATTATGGCGAAGCGTTTCACAGTCTCTTCCTCGCATCGGCAATCTCGGCGTTTTTTCTTCGAGAACTATTGTGTCGGCGCCAGTATTCTTGCCTTTCTAGTTTGCCTCCGAAACATTCAGGGTTGAGTTCTACTTCTAATCTCAAACGGTTTTTTGAACAAAGACTTTTAAATAGGGATTGTTGACACAATGAGATAAAGAACCGCATATCAACGCAAGATGATTATTGCAAAATATGTTTGATCTAGGGCGTGTTGACACAACAAGCTAAAGAGTCGTATATCAACGCTAGATGGATTATCGCTAGATATGTTTGATCGAGTTTGTCGTATCGTGTAGCAACG
>Ga0310695_10010515_pt1 | contig 13490 bp, 25 predicted proteins | sample RumenRJG_04DNA_FD_203882 | JGI IMG/M metagenome (GOLD analysis project Ga0310695, IMG submission 203882) | Bovine rumen microbial communities from Lethbridge, Alberta, Canada - RJG_04 (v2) (version 2) | ecosystem: Host-associated > Mammals > Digestive system > Stomach > Rumen | place: Canada...
AGAGAATATAGTTATTGTTAATGTGGCGGAAAGCGAGCTTCGTGACGTCACCAAAGAAGAAAATGGAGAGGAGGTAAGACCCGTCTAGGAGAATTCTTAAACGGGGACGCCGCATGTTTTATTTATTTTTAGGAATTGGTTTTGTTATTGTTTTTTCATGTATGTTAATATTAAATAATAGTATTAAAGAATTAGACTAGACCTTACTTAATGTTTTAGTGAAAGAGATAAAGATTGAAGAAATGTTAAAGAAGGATAATGAAGATGAAGTTTCTACTGAATCGTCTAATGAAGATATTTTAAAAGCGATTAGAAATACATATCCGCATATGACGGAGGATAATTAATGAATAGGGCAGAAAGACGAAAAATGATGAAGAAGTTTCCTGGATATAAGAAGGCTGTGAAGAGTGGTAGTAAAAAGGCAGTGGATGATTTGGAGAAGATGTTTCAAAAGCAGTGGGATATGAATAGAGAAAACTTTGAACGCGGTTTACGGCGAAAAGCTGGTGTTATAGAGGATTATGTATATAATGATGAAACATTAAATAATGGTGATATTATAGAATTTGATAATTCTGAGGATGAAGTTTATAATGATTAATGAAGAAAAGCTCATAGAGCGAATATAGCAAATGAATTGCGAGAAGGGTAATTTATTAGTATTTTATACTAAAACTGATTAGTATGGAGTTCCTTTATATGATGTAAATACACTGCAACAATGTTTTGATGGTATTATATCTGCTTTGCCTGAAGGTGTCACCGCAATAATATTACCTGATAAAATTTGGCTTTCTTCTATTGAAGATTGCGAAAGAGCGTTAGAAGATTTGAAAAAATGTATTTCTTATCTTCAAGAGGCAATGGATAAGATTGGGAATATTAAAAATGAAAAGTTCTCGCATGATGTAATTTTTAATTTTAAAGGCGGCGGGATTCGTTAAAGGGAGCTTTACACCTGTGGTCCCCGCTTCATTGAAGGGTAAAATTTTTGGGCAAAATTATATGTTTCTTAGGTAAAATTATCTAAAAGATGGGTAAAATTTTGAAATTGGGTAAAAATGGATAATTCATATAAAAGATTTTTGAATATATATGAAAGAAAATATAGGAGGGCTTTTATATGAGCGTTATTGAAAAACATTTTCCCGCAGATACAAGTATGGAGATGTTAACTTTTTTAAATAATAAAAATATTGATGGTAGATTATATGCTTATTTACAAAGTAAATCAATGCCAGTAAAGATTAGTGATTATTATGAAACACGGGTAGATAAATTTGAATTGGGTACTCAAGGAGAATTTTGTGAAGCTATTCAAATTAAATCACCAAAAACTTTAAGAAAACATTTAAATACATTAATTGAGACTGGATATTTAAGAAATGAAAAAGATTATTATGTTTTAATACAAAAAGAAGATATATTTTTTAAAATGCCATTAGATACTTTAAGATTTATTCAAAATACTATTAAGGAAGATGTTATAAAAATTTATATTTATTTAGGTCAGCGGTATAAATTTGCAGCAAGTCAGGGTACTAAATATTCTTTTTCAATAAAAGAAATTGTTGAACATTTAGGTTTAAGTTTAAATGATAAAAATAGGAATTTTGTTAAAGATGGATTGGATGCTTTGATGAATAATGAATTAATTAAATTTGTTAGTTATCGAGAGGGTAAGGCACCTAGATTAAGATTAGTGAGTTTTTCATATGAGTATAAAACAAATTTTAAGAAATAAAATTATTAAAATAGGTAAAAAGTGCCTCCTGAAATAGGTAAAAAGTGCCTCCTGATAAGCAAAAAGTGCCTCATATCTAAATAATAAAGAGAGTAATTTTTTAAGTAATAAAGGACTGAGTTATCTTTCGCTTCGCTCAAGATAATCAGTCCTTTAGAGGAACTTTTTTCGTTAGGGGAAAATATAGGCGGCTATGTAATAATAAAAATGAATTAAGTATTTTTATTAGAATTGTCTAAATATATTGATTTTTAATTAAACTCTTAACGATTGTATAAATATACTGGGTAATTAAATAATTAAATTTTAATTAAACGACAGGTTTTAATAAAAATGGTAAAGTTTAGATAAATGCAACAAAATTGGAATTTTTGGTAAGGTATAATAATATATATTATATCTTACCAAAATTATTAAAATTGTTGCAAAGATTTAAGGTTTTATGATTTGGTTGGGCTTCGCCCAACCAAAGGTAGGATTTTTCGGTATGTGGGGGAGAGGAAACCGCTACGAAAATCGAAATGAAAAATTGGACGGAAATCGTCAATAAAATGATTGTAATTAAAAATCAGTCGGAGATATATGGGGGAGATGGGGAAAGGTAATTAAATTCCCGCATATTTTAAACAAATGATTTGAAAAAATGGGGATGGATAAAAATAAGGAAGGGTAGATAGCCGCATCAAAAGGTAACTATAAAAAATTCAAATGAAAATTTTGAAAAATGAAAGGAAAATTTTATGCAATTTTTACAAGCTAAGAGTGGAAATAATAAATTACATGCTTATGATAATTTACCTTATGCTATTGATAATATATTTATATAGGAAGACAGTATATTAATTAATTTAATTGATTATGCGGGTATTCGCTTGGATGTTAGATATAAAGATATTACAGAGTTAAAAAAAGAGTTTAATATTATTAATAGTATTAGAGAAATAAGGAAATATAAAGAGTATGATTATTGAGGCAATTAGGGAAGTGTTGGGATGGGAAGTGTTGGGATGGGTTGTGCTGTTTTTTGTGACTTATATTTTATTGATTATTTATATAATTATTGATTGGTGGAAGAAATGGAAGGGATGATTTGTTATATTATGGGATGGATTAAAGATTAAGTATTAAGTATGGTTTTTATTGTGCGACCCGAAGGGGAGCCATAAAGTGATTGAGAGATAAATATGGTTTTTTGAGCGACTGAAGGGAGCCAAATTACTAAAAGATATGTAAAAAATGAACAAATTTTCAACAGGGGATAGGATATATAAGATGAAAGAGAAGGGAGGGGAAGGAAGGGGGTCTTTATGATATAATATTAATATATTATTGGCTGCTATTGTATATTATGTATTATATTATTATATTATATATTATTAAAATTAATTAAAGTTAATAAAAATCATGAAAGGTGTTATGAAAATCATGTAAATCATGTAATGTACTAGGCGCGGGACCAGTACCTATGTGCTACCGTAATTCGATAAAGCGACCGTTTACGCACTCTAATAAGCCAGGAATTTCTCCCTGGCTATTGTCCTATATTTAATTTTAATAATCTATTACCTTAGTTCCTTAAGAAAAGCATTGATAATATCTTCATCACTTTTGTCAATAGAAAGAGAACCAGAAGCTTTCATATTCTTATCCAGTTTCTTAATAACATTATAACCAGTCTTGAGGTCTTTCTCCATTGATTTAAGCATCTCAACAATGTCTTTTACAGAGAAGTCCTTTACAAAATCCTTTCCAAGAACAAGAGCAAGATAATCAATAATCTCCGCGGCGAGTTCTTCGCGGGTGTCATTTAAATCCTCTTCTGCATAATATTTCTTTCTTGCGGCAGCCAGCTCTTCCTGGAATTTACGCTCGAGTTCATCCGGCGAGGTACCAGCTTTTAGTGCTTCATATAGATCCATATAATTTTCTCCTTTGTTATTTTCTATATATATTATAACAAAAATTTTTTAAGTTTTCAAGTGGTGGCGGTCAGTAAGATAGGTTTTTTTTATATTATACCATAAATTTTTTAATTTGTCAAGCGGAGGATCGGGCGGCAGCTGCCATATGAGAGATGGGATGAGTGCCGCTGCCGCCTCGATGAATTTTGGGAATCTAGGGAACGGGTTCGAAAAAGCCAAGGTTCTGGAAAAAAAGCCCATATAGGACGCGAAGGGGGGAAGCGGGCCTGGGCGGTGGCCCGCGGCCCGACAAATTTTGGAGCCTATAACCTTTGATTATACCATAACCCGCAATGTTTTGTCAATAAGTTTTTTAAAAATAAAAAAGAGGATTATTCATCCTCTTCATCATCACCAATGGGATTTACATCAACATCATAATTAAAATGAGTATCAGTATCACTATTAAAAAGCTTTTCTGCTTGTTCAATTGCATCCCATTTATTAACAGCATCATCAATAGTATAATTAATAAGAAAAGTTACATCATATTTCATTTTTTATTCCCCTTTTTTTGATGATTTAATTATAACTGATTTAAAATTATTTGTCAAGAACTTTCTTTAAAAAATCATAAAGAATGTTTCCCACAAAAGTGCCAACAAAAACATAACTAAGAATTTCTAATGTTGTCATTTTATTTTATCCTTTCTTTTTGATAGTTTAATTATATCAGATTAAGATTATTTTGTCAATCACATTCTTCTAAATCTCTGAATTTAGGAAGCATTTCATCTTCCCACCACTTGTTTAATTCTTTATTAAATTCAGTAAAAAGATTATTGATGGCGAACATAATAACACCATAGCATCTATCAGTAGCATGAGAAGCACTGCAACTATCTCCCCATCTTAACTGAAATTGATATTCACTTTCAATCCAAGCCTTTACTTTATCTTCCATTTTATTTCTCCTTTCTTTTTGTAACTTAATTATAACTGATTTTTGGGAAAATGTCAACAAGTAATTTTGTACAAAATTCTGATTAAAATTTGTGCAAAATATATCTTGACAAAAATCACGGGCTGGCGCGGCCACTCGCCAGCCGCCATTATATCACAGATTTTATTATTTTGTCAAGTGTTTTTTAAAAAATCATAGAGAATCCTTCCAACAAAAGTACCAACAAAAACATAGCCAAAAATTTCTAAAGTCATTTTATTTTATCCTTTCTGGAGATGGAAGAGGATTTTTAATCCTCTTCCCCTTCCTCATCATCAAAACCGCAAATGGGACAAATTGCATCACAGAGGTCATTTTCATCCCAATCGCACTCGTAGACAGGTTCACCGCACTCGGGACACTCATAGAACCGCTCTTCCCAATCTACATAGCCGCCAAAAATCTGCTCAATGTACTTTGCTCTTGATTCCCACATTTTTTTAATCCTCCTCTTCCTCGGTGAGTTCACCAAACATTGTGCAAGTACAATTCCATCTTTCTGTATCTTCAGCAATTGCTTTAAAAATGGCATCTTTACAAAAATCAAATAACCAGTCTTCCCAGACGGCATAGTCTCCATGCTTAACAAGATATGTATCCATCTGCCTAAGAAAGTCAATTCTCAGTTCAACCATGTTTTTATTCATCTTTTTTCTTCCTTTCTTTTGATGATTTAATTATATCAGATGGGAAAGCATTTGTCAATACATTTCCCATCCGTTAATATCACCAAATTTATCTAATGCTTTGTAGATTCTTTTGGTCATTTTTTTGCACCAATGCGGGTAATCTTTCATAAAATCTATTGCCCATTGTGTTGCAATAATTTCTGAAGGAAGGTGAAAATAAGCTTCATTTTTTCTATTGTCAGATTCTTCAGAAAATTTTAAAACCTGTCGGCACAAAATTTCATACTCTAAATCTTCATCTGTTAAACTTTTCATTGTATAATGGTGTCCAACTTCATGAAGAAGGGAAAACAGAAAATAATTTCTTTCTGTAACTGTAAAATCAAAAAAATCTGCAACCCACTGTCTGTGAAATTCATCAACAGAACAAGTAAAAGGAGTGAAAAAAACTGTGCGGGTTTCGGGGTCATAAGAAAAATCATTACCTAAAACCACTCTTACATCAAAGTTTTCAAGGACTTTAGCAATTACGTTTCTGAATTTTCTTTTGCCTTTCATGTTGTTTCCTCTCTTTCTTTCTATAAAAATTATAATATATTTTTGGGAAAATGTCAACAAGGAAAATTAAACAAAAATCTATTGAAAATTTGTGCAGAATACATATTGACTTGGAACTCGGGCCCGCGCTGGTTGTGCGCGGGCCGCCCATTATACCATAAAAATTTAGGGTTGTCAATAGTAAAATTGCATAAAAAAAATGGCTTTTTGTCATGTTTTTTGACAAAAAACCATTTGAAAAGTTGTCAGACTATTCACTTTTTAGGTGGTCTCTGTTTGATTAAATCCAACTTATAGTGATTTCCACCAACATTAAACTCAATAATCTTGCTTTTGTTGGTAATTTCCGTTTCAAAACCCTCAGTTTTCAGACAATTTGCAAGAATTTCGATGAGTTTTTCCTTTTCTTCATCGGGTTTCCGCTCTTTTTTGACAGTTTTTCGGGGCTTGTCTGATTTGGCTTCGTGGTTGATTTTATTTTCTTTAGCCTTTTTAGTAAGCTCTTCCACGATTTCATTTTCAAGATACCCTTCGTCCTCAAGCCAAACCTTAATTGCTTCATCCTTCGGAAGCTGAAGGGATTCCATGTATTCTTTAATGTCAGAGTCAGGGATGCGAATATTTTTTCCGTTCAGATTGTAAGTCATGTGTTTTACCTCTTTTCTTTTGATGGTTTAATTATATCACATCCCTTTCTTCTTGTCAAGAGGGGAAGAAAATTTTCTTCCCCTCTTTTTCAAAGTCATGCCTTGATGGAGAAGTAGGGAACCTTCTTCACATATTCCTTGACAAGGATTTCACCTTTCACAAGGTCAGTAAGCAGATGCGTGATACGCTGATTCGTCAGACCGTCAATAGACGGGATTTCCGCCTGCAGTTCCTTGATGCACTTCGGGGCATCCGCATCGGTAAGGAAGGCGACAATGTCAGCCTTGAAGCCTTCATTGTCAATCTGAGTCTGAGTCGGCTTTTTTGCGGAAGTGCGCTTCTTGTCCAGAAGAGCAATTTCCTTATCAATGAAAGCAACCATGTCGGCATTGTCAGCAACGATAGAACGGATAGCAGTGAACATCTCTCTCTTAGTCATACTTAGCACCTCTTTCTTTTGTTTGTTTTTTTTATCTTACATATTTATTATATCACAAGGCTTTTGTTTTGTCAAGAACTTTTTTAACTTTTTTAAAAGTTTTTTGTGGTTGACTTCTTTGACTTTCCTTACCTTGTATATAAATTATATCAAATTTTTTTTAAAATGTCAAGAAGTTTTTTTGGTAGAGATTGTATACATTATGTATACAATCTCTTTTCCATTTTCTTGTGCTGTCTCAGACAGTGAGCAAAAATTACAGTTTCAATCAATACATCTTCTAGACCTGTATGAGACTCATCGAAATCCTCAATACCTGAGATGTATCTATAAAGAATTTCAGCAGTTAATCTACACTGAGGAGTTTTATGCTTTGTCATGTATCCTTTTTCATTACAGAAGCGGATATATGATTTCTGCTTTCCAATGACCTGCCTGCTCATTTTTAGCGTATCCCAAATTTCAACAGACTGCGGAAAGAAGAAACGAAACTTTGAATCACTAATGTATCTGATAGTGTTATTCAATGCTCTTACATCGAATCCAGCATTATGAGCGAATACATTTTTAATTCCATATTCTTTTAAGTCATCCTTAAAAGCTTTCCAAGCTGTCCAGATGCTTACAAGCTTGCGCTGTCCAGACTGAATCTCATTCCAATAGTTCGGAATCTTTTCCGCATAATATGCGGATGTCATAACATCCTTCATCCCTACAAAAGTTTCATAAAGGACGAATGAACGAGTTTTGTATACATTACCACGCTTGTCACAGATTGCCCATCCGATGTCATATACAAGCGACTGTGACAAATCAAGCTTGTCATCTTTTGTGACAATACCGTTGCAGGTTTCAGTATCCAGACCCATATAGTACTTAATTCTCTTGTCCATTGGTGTTTTCCTCTTTTCTTGTTTTCTATGTCTTTATTATATCATGGATTTTAGAGTTTGTCAAGAGTTTTTTTAATTTTTTTTTGAAGTTTTTTTGTTCTCTGTTCCCTTGACAATTATAATTATAGCAGATGGGAGAGGGTTTTGCAATATCGGAATGTTGCACAAATTTTGGGATTTTTTTGGTTTAAAATTTGTGCAAATTTTCTCTTGACAAAAAGTGCGGCGGTGTGGTATAATGGAATTTCGGCGTTTTTGCGCGCAAAAACGCCCCGTTGGTTTTTTCAATAAAAAAGCATCCCCCGAAGGGGATGCCCAAGAAAGGAGGAAACGAAACAATACTTGTAAAGTGCGCCTGACGGGAATTGAACCCGCATTTGCATGATTAAAAGTCATGTGCCATACCTTTAGGCGACAGGCGCTTAAAATGAGGGTTGCAGGGATCGAACCTGCCCTTGTTTTGCTTACGTGCGAACACCGCAAAATCTGTGCCACCAGTTAACACTAAACCCCCAAAAAAGTTGCGGTTTTAAGGGATGACCGCAAACCCTGGGGATTACTCCTCGACCTCGTCCTCACAGCCAAGGGAGAAGTAGGCGACCTTCTTCACATAGGAGCGGACAACCTTGCCGTCCTTGCGAAGGTCGGTCAGCATGTGGGTCACACGCTGATTGGTCAGACCTGCGATGGAAGGACAAATCTCCATCAGACCCTTAATGGTCACAGGCTCATCAGCCTCGCCCAGAGCAACAAGAATGTCAGCCTTGAAATTCTCGTTATCAAGCTGAGTCTTGGTCGGCTTGCGAGAGCCAGACTTCTTCTTATCCAGAAGCTCAACCTCATGGTCAATGAAAGCGACCATCTCAGCATTATCAGCAACAACCTTGCGAATCTCAGCAAACATCTCTCTCTTCGTCATAGTAGACACCTCTTTCTTAAAATTTGTTTTTTTGTTTTCTTTGTATCTTTATTATACTTTATTTTTTTAAATTTGTCAAGAGTTTTTTTAAAAATCCTTATGTCGGGAAGGCTCTGCAGTAGCCACTTTCTCAATCTGTCCGCATCTTTAGCGTATCTATCCCTACGGTCTTTTTATGTCATTGCGCTACCGCTCACGCTTATATCCTACATCGTGTCATCATGGCTCATCTATCTCCTTTCTTTACTGTGCTTTTATTATAGCACAGTCGCCATTGGTTGTCAAGTGTTTTTTAAATTAATTTTTAAATGGTTTAGTTCGGCGGGTCTCTCATGATTTTCTAACCTCTTTTCTTTTGTACCTTTATTATATCATAGGTTTTTTTATTTGTCAAGGCTTTTTTAAAAGTTTTTTCAGATGACCAGAAGGCGCGAAGCACTGCCAACCATCCTACTTTTTTCTTTTTTCCTTACCTTGTAAATACATTATAGCAAAGTTTTTTTAAAAAATCAAGATGGCATTTTGCACTAATTTTGGGATAAATGTTTGTGCAACTTTTTTGCGGTTTTTGCTTGACAAAATGTGCGGGATGTGGTATAATGGAAATTTCGCGCTGAGCCGATGGTCAGCGCGGCGACAAAAAACGGATGATTAGCAATCATCCGTAAAGCAACCAAGATAGGGGTCAAAACCGCAGTCATCATCAATGTCAGCAGGTTCATAGTCTTCATCATCTTCCTCGTCGTCAGAGCCGAAGACGTCGTTCTGACACTTGAAGCAGATTCCAGAGATAAGAATCTCACGCTCAGAAGCATCAAGGTAGGGGAAGCAGTTCTGAGCAAGTTCGCCAGAACCCCAAGCGAGGTAATCTTCCTCATTTACACCAACAACAGAAACATGACCACAGAACGGGCAATGGACTTCGATAGCAATCTTCTTCATTTTATTTTCTTCCTTTCTCTCTTTGATGATTTAATTATAGCATAAAGGGTTGATTTTGTCAACCCTTTATTTATCTTTTTTGCGATGTTTAATTAATTTTACACTGTATTCATCTTCACCAAACTCAAAAGAGAATTCAGTTTCAGTTTTTATATTTTTAATACAAGTTTCTTGATTGATTGCAGAAATTAAAAGATTAAGTAAGTATTTTTTATCAGTATCAACTTTTCTTTCTTTTTTGGCGGGCTTGCGCGGTTTATCAGAGGTTTCGTAATGCTTGATACCGCCTGCTTTAATTTCCATTTCCGCCATCTCTTCAGCTTCTTCTCTTGTGACAGGCTCTCCATCCTGTTCACACTCTTTCATGATTCTTGCGATGAGTTTTTCCTTATCCATGTTTATCTCTCCTTTCTGAAATCATTATAGCATGAACAGGATGTTTTGTCAAGAGTTTTTAAAAATTAATAATACAATTTTCAATTTTGTACTCTCTGTACCAAGAAGCAAGTTTAAAAAATGCTTCTTTAACAGAAAGACAAGTTACATCACCTTCATCCCAAGGACAACCGTAAGATTCTACATACCCCTCAGCATGACCATGAGAAAAACCATGGCAAACCATATCTCCATCATTCCAAGGGAAACGAATCTGAAAACCATCATAAATAGCATTAATAGTGCATGGGATATTATCTTCAGTGCAGAGATTAGCAAGAGTAAGAATCGGCGTCACGTATGCGGGATTAATCATTTTTTCCATTTTTATTTTCCTCTCTTTTTCTTTTGTAACTTAATTATAACAAATAAATATTTGTTTGTCAAGTACAAATTTTGGGATTAAAAACATTAAAAATTTGTGCAAATTTCCTATTGACAAAAATGGGCGAGGTATGTTATAATGGAAGTTCGGCGCGTGGCGAACCATCGCGCGCCGACAAATAAAAAAAGACAGCTACCTTTTAGTAGCTGTCTTTATGTACCGCTCAGGCGGCAATGGAGAAGTAAGGAACCTTCTTTACATACTCCTTCACCACAACCTCAGCCTTGACCAAATCGGTCAGCAGATGGGTGATGCGCTGATTCGTAAGCTCTGCCATCTCAGGCACCTCAGCCTGAATCTCCTTGATGTTCTTAGGAGCATCCACCGCAGTGAAGTACGCCATCAGCGTAGCCTTGAAACCCTCATTCTGAATCTGAGTTTTGGTAGGCTTCTTGGAAGCACTGCGCTTATTGTCGAGGAGTTCCACCTCATGGTCAATAAAAGCAACCATCTCTGCGTTGTTAATAACTGCCTTACGGATTTCTGCGAACATCTCTCTCTTAGTCATAATTCATACTTCCTTTCTTTTTTGGTTTTCTTTTGTTTTTGTACTTTTATTATATACTATATTTAATTGTTTGTCAAGAGTTTTTTTCAAGATTTTTATTTGTTGGGGAAGTGGAAGTTGTGTTTACCGCGGATACACATTTCTCACTTCAAGGACTTCATCTCTGTCATCCTCTTGACTTTTGTAACTTTATTATAGCAGATTTTTTAAAAATTGTCAAGAGGTTTCTTTATTTTTTTTACTGACCTCACGGGAGTGCCTTTACAGAGGACTCTTTCCTCTTGACAATTATAATTATAGCAGATTTTTTAAAAATTGTCAAGGGGTTCTCAAAAGTTTTTGAAAAATTCTTTCGGTGTCCTCTCCTATTACCTACCTGTGCGTTGGTAATATACGTACCTATGTTTCAAGGCTCCCGACAAGTTTTCTTGTGATGGTCGTCACCGCCCCTTGACAATTATAATTATAGCAGATTATACCAAAAATACAAGTGGTAATGTTGCACAAAATATTAGGAAAAAATTTGTATAATTTGCCGAGTAAAAATCACTTGACAAAATCTGTGCAGTATGGTATAATGGAAAATTCGGCGCCAGAGGAACGCTGGCGCCCCGCCATTTTATCAAGAGGGAAAAATCAGTTTTCAAATTTAAAAACCCCTTCTAAAAATCAGAAGGGATTTTAATTATTTATTTCTAATTTTTGCCCAGACCTTTTCTCTGTGCTTTCTCAGCCTTTCGGAATCCTTCTCCGCATCCTCATCAAACTCGGTGAGAAAAGTGCGGGTAATGTGAGAATAAGCGGAGTTTCTTGCTTCAGCGTAACTGGTGGTAACGAACTTAGAACCGTCTTTCCGCATCACTTCATAATTTACTAATCTCATTTTTTATTTTTCCTTTCTCTCTTGATGATTTTATTATATCAGATGTTTTTAGATTTGTCAAGGGGATTTTTACATTCCCTTGAGAATTTCAATGATTGCATTTACATCAAATGCTTTTCCTGTCCAGTTGTTGCGGTTCTTTTCCTCATCATCGAAAAGGATATCATTTTCAGTTCTGGCGAACATCTGTTTGGGAGTTCCATATTTTACGATGTGAATTTCATCAAAGCTAACGCTTGCCAGGTGCTTTTTAAGCCAATTCTTTTTTGTTTCTGTGACAGCATTGTTATATTCTGCGGTTCCGCTCTTAGAGAGCCAAGAGATAACACCGATGCGGTATCCTTCTCTCTGGAGTCTATTGAGAACCCTTGCAAGAGAGCTGAGTCTCAGAAGCGGTTTAGCGATTGCATAAGGAAGAGTATCAGAAGCGATGAGATAATCTAACCAGTTTTCTACTCCATAGAGGTCAGCGATTGTTCCGTCCATATCGAAGAAGATTGTTGCTGTCATTTTTGTTTTCCCCTTTCCTTTTCTGTATCTTAATTATATCCCATCTCTTTCAATTTGTCAAGTGCTTTTTTTAATCTTTTTATATTTTTATACTTTCGATTTTCTTCACACCAAGGGCATCCGCCATGATTTCTACATGTTCTATCAATGGCTTTTCCGCCTGTATAGGGTTTTCTATGTTCTTTCCCATGTTTTATTGCTTTATCAAGTGCCATTGATTTTCTCTCCTTTCCTTTTGTAAATACATTATATCATTTTTTATTTTATTTGTCAATAGAAAAAATAAAAACCATGAAAAAACTTTCATGGTTTTTAAATAAGAAACTGTTAAAAAAATACATCAATAATGACCATAAGAATGGTGATGAAAAAAGCAATAAGAAAAGAAATCCAGAGCGGAGACAGTACCCACAGCCAAGACCATGTGATAACATTACACAACTTTAAAGTAATAGAGATAACAAGCAGAATAGTAGTGATATTAGTATTAATATTGATTTTCATTTTTTTTATCTTCCTTTCTTTTGATAAGTTTATTATATCAGATTTTATTCTATTTGTCAAGAGTTTTTAATTGTATTCAGTATCTAAAATATCTTGCTGCCATACAGTTTTAGTTTTATCCACTATATATAATTCTGCCCAATGATCCTCTTCAAAACCGCAACCACTGGATTTTAACACAACAATATCAGAATCCAGATAATTATTCAATATAGACTTTAATTTACCCACAGTTATGGTAGCTTCATCATACATAATTTCATACTCTCCTCTCTTGTTCCTTTCTGTATATAGTATATCACATGTGCGGGCGGCTGTCAACTATTTTTTTAAAAAATATTGCACAATTTTGGGAGATTTTTGAGCAGAATCTTTGTACAAATTGCCTATTGACAAATCTGCGAGGATCTGGTATAATTGAGGTTCGGGCAGAGCCCGTGCGCCCTCGGCGCGACGAACAGATTGGGAATTAGTAAAGCCATTCCCAATCTTCCTTGTCGTTCATTGCGACTTCAAAAGCCGCTTCGATTTCCTCGTCTGTATCGGTTTCCATGTGCTTGGCAAACCAGATGGTTTCCTCATGTTC
>Ga0310695_10010518_pt1 | contig 13489 bp, 5 predicted proteins | sample RumenRJG_04DNA_FD_203882 | JGI IMG/M metagenome (GOLD analysis project Ga0310695, IMG submission 203882) | Bovine rumen microbial communities from Lethbridge, Alberta, Canada - RJG_04 (v2) (version 2) | ecosystem: Host-associated > Mammals > Digestive system > Stomach > Rumen | place: Canada...
CACGAAGCTTATAGGCAGTTCAGGGCAGACAAAGGATGCAGCAGAAAACGCCATAGCAGCAATCAAGCACGCTCTTGCTGATGGTAATACATACAACGAGGGTGGATTGATTCTTTCCAACTTGATTTCTTTAGGCACTGGCAGTCCTACAAGTGGTACATTCACCCCTTGGGCTGGTATTAGCGGTATCTATAAGACAAGTGAAACTGGCACTGGCTATAAAGGTCATGGCATAGCTGCTTGGTATGGCGGCGGTATGATAGACAAGGAGGTTTCTGCCGTATCTAACGCAGCAAAATCTCTTTTCCGCTTTGACGGTAGCGGTTATGTAGCCAGTGGTAATCTGAAATGGGATGCTAACGGAAATGTGACCATACAAGGCTACTCTATCAATGCTACGACATTACAAGTAGGCGGTTCTAACGTAGCTACACAGGCTATGTTGGATAGCTTCGTGTCAAAGGCATTCTTCAACAGACTATTCACTGCCTACGATGCGAACGGCAACGCAATAGTTCCCAATGACACCACAACTGCTATCAATAACTTGAAGCTGATGGTAGGTACCTGGACTGAGCAGTATTTGTCTGCACTTGGCTTGAACAGCGAAGGTGGTGGTGGAGGAACTGGCAGTGTCAATTCCATCAAGGTAGCAACGAATACCTACCTTGACCCCGATGAAGATGGTATCATAGATATGTCCTCTTACGCTGCTAATTGGAACGATGCCTATAATAAGCGTCATACCCACTCCAACAAGAGTGTATTGGATGGTATCACATCTACCAAGGTTAGCCATTGGGATGCTGTATATGGTGTTGTACCATCAGCAGCTTATGAGACAGGGAATAGTCTTGCCGACAAGAACTTTGTCAATTCAAGCATTTCTACCTCTACCGCTACCTTTAGAGGCACTAACACAACGGCTACCACAGAATCAGCTTTCCTCACTTGGGCTAATGGTCTTACACATGACTTGAATGATTATGTATTCTGGTCAACGAAAGATAGCGCAGGGAATACAATATACAAGAGATACAAGTACGATGGTTCTCAGTGGGTGTTTGAGTATGACTTGAACAATTCATCATTCACCTCAGACCAATGGGGTGCAATCAATAGCGGTATAACATCTACCCATGTAAGCAAGCTGAACGGCATAGCAGCAGGCGCACAAGTCAATGTGATAGAAAGTATCAAGGTCAATGGAAAGGCACTGACTGTTACAAGCAAGGCGGTTGATATTACTGCTGTGCCTTTGACTATCATCACTGGTGCTGACGACTTGAAGGCTATAGAGGGTCTTAGCGGAACAGGCTTCTTAAAGAGAACTGGTAACAACACTTGGGCATTAGACACTACGGTAGTCCTCAACACAAGAAAGGTAAGCACTGGCAATGGATTACAAGGAGGCGGTGACTTATCTGCTGACAGAACTATATCTATCCTACTGCCTACAAATAGCGGTCTTTCAGTAGCTTCAACGGGCTTAAAGTTGGATATTGTCAACAACCTCACTACAGCATCCGATTATCGTGCAATATCAGCCACACAAGCCAAGAAGATTTGGGACTTGCTGAATCAGATGTTCACATTGGAAGGTAGTGGCACAACCGCTTCACCTTATGTTATCAAGGCTAACTACGGATTATATACCAACCAGTTCCTTTCAGCTTTGGGTCAGAACTCACAAGGTGGTGGAGGTGGCGACTTTAGCGAGGAGCAGATGTGGGCAGCACTACAAGCCAATACAGGAACTTATGAAAATGCCAAGATTAACTGGAATCACATTCCTCTTGCAACAACATCAACCGCTGGCGCAATAAAGGTAGGCTCTACATTGGCTATCAGTAATGGCATACTCAACCAAGCCACAATACCTAATCTCACTGCTGATGTATATACCAAAGTGACGGTAGATACCTATGGCAGAGTGACACAAGGCGGTGACTTATTAGTAGATGATATACCTGATTTAAGTGGAAAGTATTATGCATTAAGTGGAGGAACAGAATTAAATCCATCTACTACTACAATAGACCTTAATACAATAACTGATGCAGGCAGCTATTATTGTGTGTACGATTCAAGAAGTCAGTACATAAGCAACAAACCTGCTGGCTTAAATAAAGCATTCCGCTTATGGGTATCAAACCCGAATGGGTATGGTAATTATAGAAGACAAAGATTACAGTACTATTCAGACCTTCAAATATATGAAAGATTCTATGGTGGTGCTAATTGGACTTCTTGGACTTTAGTACAAGACAATCTTTCTTCGTATGCTCTTGCTTCAAATGTCTATTCTAAAACTGATTCTGACAGCAAATATGTCACCGCATTGGGAGTTAGTGGGAATAGCCTTACATGGACTAAAAACGGAAACACTACAAACATCACTGTTCCTTTTGCTACAAGTGCCACTACGGCTACTAAGTTAGGGACATCAACTGTCGGTAGTTCAACTGCACCAATTTACTTGAATAATGGTGTTCCTACGGCATCTACTGCTAAATTTATATTCTCTGGAGATGTATTGCAAACTACGAACCCATTTACACCGCTTAAAAAACTATACATATCAAAAATAGACAATGCTTTCTATGCTGCGGAGAAGAGGTTCACGGTAACAGGAGAAATCATAGATGGCTCAACAACTACAGAAATCCCTCAATCAACGCTTCATAATTTGTTCGATGGCAACTATGAATCACAGTTAAATATAACAAATGGCAAAACAGCCAAAATACATATAAGGTTTGACGGGTATAGTGGCTCAACATTCCCAAACTACCCCTATGGTTATATGTTTTTGTCATTCTATCATGTATGCAAGCCTACATCGGTATCTGCAAGGTGCTATTGTAACCATCAGCCTCACGGAATAGGTTGGCATGATTTGAATATAGACAACTATTCTGGTGGGAATAATGCTTCGTTTTTGTATAGGGTAAGAAATGATTTATATGCCATTCAAGAATTTGAGTTCACTATTGTTGGTGATACAACTAACTCTTATGGTTACACATCGTTGACACAAATAGAAATGAACCTTGATAGACCAGATTCGTCAAGGACTCCTTTCCTAAGTAAGTATGCTGCTGAAACGCTTTATTATCCTTTAACTATAGAGAGCAGTTTAAATGTAACAGAAGGAGTGGTTTTGAATAATAATAAAGCCATATTCTTCAAAGATGCAAGTGGCGCTGGGCGTAACACTCTCTATTTTGATACAAATAATAATTTAGCGTTAGGCTACGGAACAGCAGGCGCAGGCTATAATACATACATTGATGGCAACAACATTACTTTAAGATATGGCATTAACCATGCCACAGGTTTGGTACTTGCGTCAAATGGCAATGTTCGTATTCCTAATACACTGTCAGTAGATGGTACAATAACTAATAAATATTTAGCTATTGCGGAAAGTTGGACTGATACATGGTCTGATGGAACAAACACACATCCTTGGTATGGAATTGATGGAAGGTGGCATAACACAGGTGCATATAGTACAACTATATCGGATTATTATGGAATAACATTAAAAACATATAATGGTAACATTTCTATTAGAAATAATGGTAATGTTGGCATAGGAACAACAGACCCATCTTATAAGCTCCATGTAAACGGCTACACATCTACCACAAGATTATACTTGTCAAGCAGTGTATATCTTGAATACGATTCAACAAATAGCGGTATTCATGTAGTAGGTGCAGGGTTGTATAGTGATTCCTATGTATCAGCGTTGGGAGCAAACAGTCAAGGTGGTGGCGGTGGTGATGCAAGTCTTAACGCAGTGTGGGGTTCATTAACTACCTACAATGACGAGTATAAGGATGAGGTAATAGACGTACACCACATTCCAAATCTGTCTTGGAGCAAAATCACGAGCAATAAGCCAACAACACTAAGTGGTTATGGAATCTTAGACGCATATACCAAAACGCAAGCAGATGCCAAGTATGCAACAATAAGTTCGCTGAGTGACTATGCTACACAGACTTGGGTGAATCAGCAAGGATTTGTAAAGTCAAGCGGTGTAACATCAATAGCAACGGGCAGTGGTCTTACAGGTGGCACTATCACAAGCACTGGAACAATAAGCATTGTAAGTGGCTTCTCTACTTGGAATAATACAATAGCTACATGGGGTACACTTACCGCTGCAAACGGCTATACAAATGCTTTACATTGGGCAACATCTGATGGCGGTGATATGACTTTTGCTTATAAGAGTGGTAAGATTTCAGCACAGTTGGATGGCTACTTCTATCAGAACGAGGGTACTTATCGTGTTGTAGATACTTCAGACTTGGCAACAGGGAAAAGTTGGGGAATGTCTATCACGGGTTCGGCAGCTAAACTTGGAACATCCACCGTAGGCTCTTCTTCAATGCCTATCTATCTTAGTGGCGGTACTCCTACTCAAATATCATCATTCCCCGAAGCATATTTGTCTTGGGGTGGTAAAGATATTAGTGGAGGTAATACGCCTCTTGATGCTGCTCTTATATCGAATCTTGGTGCAAATAGATTTGCATTTATACCAGCTGAATGTACTACAATAGAATACTCAACAGATGGAGGAACAACATGGGTAGATTATGGTGCAACTGATTATCAAAAAGCAGCCTTTTTTGCTGCACCTCTTGGTAGCTTTTTCCACCTTGGTAAGCACAACACCGCAGGAAGTGGAAGCGCAAATGATAAACTTAGAATAACTGTTGATACTTATTCTAATGGTAACAAAGTGTATTCTAATATAAATAAGTTTGCTTGTTATATGTCCACAAATGGAGCAGCAAACTGTAGGTGGACTATGCAAGTGAGAAAAACATCTGATATACTAAATAATGTAGATACATGGACTAATGTATTTACTGATGTGCCGATTAGTGGGTGGTCTGGTATAAATATTTCTAACCATTACATAACTATCGGTTCTAACGGACCAACAGATTCTACTAATAATCAATATAGACAATTTAGATTTATTTTCTCACAAGGTGATACCAACGCTAATTATTATTCCTCAAGTATTGGTTATATTTCTGCGTATGGTGGTGTTGGATGGGCAACTCCTTCTAACATGGCAAAATTTGGCTCAATTTACTCTTATGATGCATACCAAAATGCTTTCTTCCCTAGTGGTTTATATCCAAGTAGTAATGTAAACAATCTTGGTAATTCAAATAATCGTTGGGCTAATGTTTCTGCAACGATTGGTGATTTTAGTGGAAATGTAACTATTGGAGGGAATACCTCATTAAGCGGCAACCTAACAGTAGCCGATGGAAAATATATTCTTATAAATCAAGGTGCTGGAGATGTTAAAACAGGCTATATCTCAGCAGGAGGAGGTTATACCGCAAATTCGGGTAAGTATGGTGTAAAGGTACTTGCTTGTGACCTATCAAATGCCCAAACTGGTCTTGGTCAAGACTTGGTTATGGGTAGTGGTTGGAATAGCAATTATAACTTATGTCTTGTAGGAGGTACTAACACATCTGGTGTGGGACACATTTCGTTTGTCACTCACCCTGCAAATAGCACATCATACACCTACCTTGGAGGATTTAGAAACAATAATGGTTCAGCTGAGTTTCGTGTACTTGGCACATTGCAAGCTACTGGTGCAACCACCCTTGGAAGCACTTTGTCAGTAACAAGTTCAGCGACTATAGGTTCATCACTGACATTAGGCGGTGACTTGTTTCTTGGTAATAATAAAGGGATATATTTCAAAGACTCCAATGGTGTAAGCCGTTTGGGATTACATATTTCAGGAGGTAATAATCTGCATATTGGCTACGGCACATCAGAATCAAGATATAGCACATTTATACAAGGCTATAATTTATTCTTGTGTTATGGAAATGCACATACAACAGGCTTAACCCTTGATGCAACAGGACTTGTGGCTATTCCGTCAACAGGAGCATTAAAGATTGGTGACGCTACCTTGTCATGGGATTCCACCAATCAGATGTTGAAGTTTGACAAGGGTATCTACTCTACGGGTGCTGTGAGTGCCTTGGGTGCTAACGATGAGGGTGGCGGTTCAAGTGACTTCTCAGAGGAACTGATGTGGGCTGCTTTACAGAGCAACACGGGTACTTATGCTAATGAGAAGATAGATGCCAATCATATTCCCGACACATCGTCTCTCTATGGTTATCTGAAATCATCATCATTAAGTGGATATGTAAATGCAATATCAACATCAGGCAGTGGCAATGCGGTGACATCTGTTACAAAGAGTGGGAATACTATTACATTCACAAAGGGCAGTACATTCCTAACTTCTCACCAAACAATCAACGCTTTGACATTAAAGGCAGATGGAACTACGGTAACTACTTATACGCCTAATAGTGCCACTGCTTCATTAGACTTTGTAGCTGGTTCTAACATCAGCCTAACAAGGGGAACTAATCAGATAACCATAGCCAATACATATAGCTACACATTACCTCTTGCAGCAAGTGGCACAAGGGGTGGTGTTCAGATAGGCTATTCAGAATCCAATAGCGGCACATCTACTACAAGGAACTACGCAGTCAAGCTATCAAGTGAGAAGATGTATGTCAATGTACCTTGGACTGACACCACCTACAAGCTGACCTTGAATGGCACTACCAATGGTGCAAGTGGTGGTACAAGTCTTGGTAGCTTCTATGCTCCTACATCTGTAGGAACTGATGGTTATGTGCTTAAATCAAGTGGCAGCGGTGCTCCTTCATGGGTGGCACAGTCAACCCTAAGTGTAGGTGATTCAGCTAAGTTGAATGGTCAGGCGGCAAGCTATTATGCCACTGCATCAAATGTTACTACCCTACAAGGGTATTTTACAAGTGGGGCAGCTAATAATGTAGTTACTACTGCTGACACAACCAATACCTTGTATGTCGTAGGTGTGACATCTTCTGCTACTACTACATTGAAGCGTGACACATCTATCACAATCAAGGGCAATGCTTTAAGTGCTGGCTCGGTAACTACAACAGGCAATGTTTCTGTTGGCGGTACATTAGGAGTTACTGGAGCTACTACATTATCATCTACCCTTAGTGTAGCAGGTGGGATAACCTTGACTACTACCAAGAAGATATACTTCGGTGACACAAGCCATTATATTGAACTTACAAGTACAGGTTTCCACTTCTCTCATGGCATCTATTCAGATTCATTCGTTTCAGCTCTTGGTGCTAATTCAAGCGGTGGTGGTGGAGATTTCGATGAGGATAGTATGTGGGCTGCGTTGGATGCGACAAATGAGGTTATTGGTTCTGCTCACATTCCTAACCTTAATGCCAATAAGATTACAAGCGGAACATTTGCGGCTGCGAGAATACCTATTGCCACTGCATCTGCTGTTGGTGGTATCAAGGTGGGAACTACACTTGCTATCTCTGATGGTGTACTCAATCAGAAGTCAGGTATTGCAACTGCTGGCACATACAAAAGTGTGACTGTTGATACTTATGGAAGGGTTACTGCTGGCACTAATCCCACTACCCTCAGTGGCTATGGAATAACTAATGCCTACACCAAGACAGAAGTAGACAATGCACTTAGTGGATATCTTACCATAAATGGCGGTGCTTACATCAACAGAAAAACCTATGGTTTGGCTGGAAAATCTGCCGTAAGGATAACATTCAACAATGTCAATGGCGGTATCATCAGTGCCCGTGTAATTAAGCAAAGTGGTTCTCTTGTGTTAATAGGTAACGGCTATGGAGATGAGGGTATAGTAAGAAATAATTGGGTTCAGATAAGTGAATCAACAGGATATTTTTCATGGTGTATTCCTACGGCAACAGGTATTGAAAAGAGTGTAGAGATATACAATAATGATACCACAACGGCAAGTATTGTAGTTGCTTCATTTGATACTGATGTCACATTCACTGAACTCAGTGCATTGTCAACTACAGCTTCAACGGTAAAAGTTGCTTATGCTTCTGATTATCTTCCATTAAGCGGTGGCACTATGACTGGAACTCTAACTACTCCAAAGATTAGAATAAACACAAGACACAGTAGCAATAATAAAACTGGAGGTATATATTATTATGATGGCACGACAGACTATCTATTAATAGGTCAAGGCTCTGCTAATCTATGGATTGGAGCTAATGAAACAGCTGGTACACACCATACAGGCGATACGTATATATCTGCTGGTAGTGGCAATACTTATATAAGCCGATTAGTAAATAACACAAGAAACGCTTATCTTATACTTGATTCTGGCAACTATTCAAGCTATGCTTTGCCGTTGAGTGGAGGAACTTTAACTGGTAGTTTGTTTGTAAGCACTGACCTTCGAGTAGTATCTACCACCAGCGGACACCTGTCTGTGGGTTCAAATTTGGCTACAAAAAATGTTTCGAGAGCAGAGGTTGATGTTGTAACACCAACAGACAATCCCTCTGAAATATGGCTTGGTGTAAACGCAACAAGAGTATGGTCATTGTCATGCAGAAGCACTTCTGAAGGGTCATATTTCGGAATATATAACAATGCGTGGAGGCTCACTTTGACAGGAAGCAATCTATGGGTGGCTGGAGAAATCACTGCTGCTTCTGATGCTCGCAAGAAAACTATCATATCTAACACCAAGTTCAATGTCAAAGATATTGCAAGTGCAAGGTCTATTCTCTATGAGTGGAATGATGGTAGGGATAAGGACAATGAGAAGAAGATTCATGGTGGTAGCATTGCACAAGATTGGTTAGGGAAAGCAGATTCATTCCTCAGCCAAGACAATGATGGATGGTATTCAATCAACTATGGTGCATTGGCATTGTGTTCAGCTATTACGATAGCAAGAGAGGTGCTGAAACATAGTGATGAGATTGATAGGCTGAAACAAGAAGTTAGCTACTTGAAAGCAAAGGTGGCTGAATTGGAAAGGAGGGTTGCATGAGCCATAGTAATGGAATAATAAGCGGTTCAGTAGCACAGTTGGCAGATGTAAAGGCTGTGTTGGGGGAAAGCGTGAACACATTAAGTGGTCTGTGCAAGTCTTCCAAAGTGAACAAGTGGTCTAAATGCAAGCCTGTTGTCTATGCTTCCTATGCACCTGACAGGAGTGGCACTGCTTGGTGGCATGGCACTAATAGGAACTGCTCACTGACGATAAATACCTATACAAACGCTTCGGGATTATCAAGTGGATATACTTCCAACTATGGATATGTAAAGCCTTCTGGTGGCTCTGCATCACCTTACAGGCTATTGGATTTTCAAGGCTACAACCATAAAGCACCTACATTGGGAATGGTATATATGTCAGGTGAGCAAGACGACCAAGGGAGAATCATTTACTACATTTCGGGTACTTCTTTGCCTACCATTCAGTTCTCTTTCTATGAGGTGTCGAGTGCAATCAACATCATGGACTTGTTTTATAAGAATGGCGGTGGACTGTTCACTTCAAGTGACACTAATCTATATTGCGGAATATTGGTGAAGCAAGGCTCAAACAACTATGCGGTGAAGATGAATACCAACGCTTTGGGAGTAAACATGACTGCGGGAGATTTGGGTAGTGGTAAGTGGAATAGGACTATTCAATTCACTAATAACGAGGTGACGGTAGTTAATACAGGAGTGGAATATACGGTATATCCTTTTGTAGCCCCCGTAAGCACATACTCTCAGTACATAAGGGCTAACAACTATGGTTTCCGTTCTGCTCCATTGCCTATTGCTCCTATCAAGCTGATTTCAGCTTCTTATGCAAGCAAGTTGCATGGCTCATTCACAGCACAGACTTGCAAGGCAACAACCAATGCTTTCCAAGTTACTTTCACCTATGCCGTAGTCAATTCAGCAAGCAGCAATGTGACTGTCAGCGGCAATGCTACATTCTATGTCTTGTCACAGACGGATATTGACACAACAGGCACAGAGGACGGCTATTATCAAGGATGGAAGATACTTGGCACTAAGACATTCACGGTCAGCTTTACTGCTACGAGGAATGCCACTACCAAGAGGACACACAAGCAGTTTGTCAATCAAGACCCTTGGGTTATTGCAAATGCTGACCCAACGGCAGAGGAAAAGGTGCAATTCTGCTTGATTATGCCGAGTGGACTTGGAACATCATACAAGCGAGATATAACTGTTACATAACGAAATAAAATTAGATAAATATGGGACATTCAAACGGATTAATAACGCCTCCAGTGAACACCGCAGATGTGAGTTATGTAACTCGCAAGGGTTCAAATGATGTGGGGACATTGTGCGGAGCAAGCAACACAATGATAAATAAGTGGGCAAAGTACAAGCCTGTCATCTATCCCAATCTCATTGATTCAACTGTCTTGAACGGAATAGTGCAGATTAACAACGACAAGTCTTGGAAATCTACCGCTACTTGGTGGAAGGCTGCTGATAAGAAGTGTGGCTTTACCATTACCAAGAGAACAAGTGGATCTGCCTTGGTTACTAATTGGGGAACTGATTGGGTTTACAACCCACCAACGGGAGGCTTGGCTGCACCATATAGGTTGATTGATTTCAACTATTACAAGCATGATGCTGTCAACCCATTCTCAGTAAGCAATGGAGGTCAGTATAACGAAATGACAGGGCATTACGAGTATTATGTAAATGGCGACAAAGACCTTGTAGTAGTCTTTTCCTTTGCAGGGACACAAAGTCCTTATCAGTTGTTGGTAACTGATTTATTGGAAGGCTTATATACATCAAGTGATAGTTTATATTGTGGTGCATTGGTTGTTTATGGTGTTTCCACATATTCAGGTAACAACAAGATATGGGCTACCAATCCATCGCCAATAGGTGCTGACCCTATATCATCTGCTGATGGTTACGGATATTGGCAAAGGTCGCTTACCATACCTCATGCTCAATTACCATCAATTACATCTGGTGCGGGAACTATAAACATCTATCCTTTCATCTCTGCGGCTACATATAATAGCGGAAATAGAATATATGGGTCTGGCGAAGACGCAGCTTGGGAAAAGGGTGTGTATGCTTGTGCTGTAGGGGAAGATTCCATGACTGTATATCCTGTGGCTATTACTCTTATTGGAAACATTACTTTGCCTGATTCAAGCAGTTGTGTTTATGGAATCAACGCATTAACTGTCAAGTTCAACTTCTCATTGGAAAACAGGTCGGCTTCTTCCTATGGCTTCACTGGTTATGCAAAGTTTTATGTTTTGGATGCTGATATTGACACGAGTGGTGCTTACTCTGGCGAGAAGAAACAAGGTAGAAGGGTTCTCGGTACAAGTAATGACGGTGCTTCTATGGGATTCATTGTTCAAGGCAATTCAACTAATAACTATACCCATAACACTTTACTTGGAATATCAGGTTCTAATCCTCTTACTATAGGTTTTGATGTTGTGACCTATGTGCAAGAGTATAGGGCAAAACATGGCTCTGGTGTAACGGCTCTTGTGTACTTCTATGTTGAATTTACAGGTAGCCCCAGTGCTAATGATGGTAATGCTATCTCGCAAAACCCAATAGAGATTACGGGAAATTATTAAACGATATATTAACCTTTTTAAATTTAAAAAAGTATGAGTGAATTTGTTATTAAGAGTTCTGTTTTGAACTCACAGTATGAGTTTAAGGATGAGTCAATCATCGTTAGTGGCAACTTCCAGAAGGATGCACAGACTGAAGCACTGACATCAATCAGTGGTGAGTGCTATCGCAATGTAGATGGCAATCAAGGCGACAACTTCGGGTACTTTAATGGTTATCCAAGTGACGGTGAGGTATTGTATGACCTATCACAGATGAAGCGTGCTGATAGCCGCCTTGTATGGGATGCCATTGATGCTATTGAAGCAGAGGTATTGCCTGAGTAATCAGATGGGCTCGTGATTCACGAGGTCATAGATTCTTAAGGAAGGGGATAGGTCAAGGTGATAGCTGACTGACAAGCATTAGCTTCCCCTTTTTTATTAAAGATTTAAAGCAGAAACTATAATAAGGATATTGCTTATTGAAATTTATTAATCAAAAGTAAAATAAGAACATTATGAAAAAAGGAGATTTGATTAGTGTATGGCAACTTGTTAAAGACAGCAAGTTTGGCAAGATGACAAGCGAGGGCAAAACAAAGTATGTAAAGATGATTGCTAAATTGTCACCAGTGGTAAAGGAGTTTGAAACTTATCGTGAAACTATTGCTGAAAAGCTAATGAGTGAGCATGAGAACTTCAAGGAGAACTTGCAGGATGCGCAGGTGTATGAAGCCTATCAGCAAGACAACACTAAGGATAAGCCAAAGATGACTGATAAGCAGTACAAGGAGTTCACCAAGGTAGTAGAGAAGTACAACAAGGATTTCTTCGCTGCTATCAAGGAAGAGATGGATAAGGAGGTAGATGTGAAGTATGACAAGCTGACCTCAGATGAGTTTGTAGGATTCTGTGACAGTAATGACTTCACTACCACGCAGGCTTTGGCTTTGAGTGAGGTGATGAGCAATATTGACTAATAATTCTCAAAGCCATGATTAAGTACATTAGAGATTGGCAAGACAGACGCTTGAAGAAGCGTATGGAAAGGATATTCTGTAGCTATGTGCTGGATTGCGATATTGATGTTAAAGGCTGTGTAGCAGCTCTTGGTGCTAAAGAAATTGCATGGTGGCGAATAGATGGCAAGAAAAAGCCTTTACCATTAGAATGGCAAGAAGGCATTACTCCTAAGATGATTAGGGATGATATTAACCATAAAAATAAATTAAAGATGAAGAAGTATTTTGTAGCATTATTGTGGCTCGCTGCGTATACTGTGGGCTTGGTAGGCGGTGTTGGTTACGCAGCCTATAGTGGAGCATGGGTAATTGCAATCTGCGTTGTCCTGCTTGGTATTATGGCGTTTCCTAAAGCAAAGGAAGCCTTCAAGGTGTTAAGCGATAAATAAGTAAGGAGGTGGTAGGAATGTCGGATAACAACTTTGGCAACGGTTTGATTTGGGTAGCTTTCTTGAATGAAGGGCTGCAATGCGTAAGGGACTTGCGCTGGATGATTGTTCTTTCAATCGTCCTTATCTTCACGGATTTCTGGTGGGGATGGTCGGAGAGTAGGATGAAGTATAATCGTGCTACCTCGGACAAGGAAAGGGATAAACTGCGCTTCCACAAGAGCAAGGCTATCAGACGGTCTGCCAACAAGTTCGTTGACTATCTGACCTACCTCTTAGTAGGGTGTGTGCTTGGCATGGCTATCCTTGAGCCATTGGGAATTTGCGACCATGTTACAAGTGCCGCCGCAGGTCTTGGTCTTGGCTGCGTGGCTGATATGATGTCTATCATAGGTCATTACTGCGCAGTCAAGGGCATAGACTTCGATGCTTGGAAGTTCTTAAAGAGGCTCGTAGTTGTCTTTGTCAAGAAGAAGGACGAGGATATGGGCGAGGCATTGGAAGAGACAATTAATACTGAAAGCCATGAAAATAATAA
>Ga0310695_10010521_pt1 | contig 13486 bp, 13 predicted proteins | sample RumenRJG_04DNA_FD_203882 | JGI IMG/M metagenome (GOLD analysis project Ga0310695, IMG submission 203882) | Bovine rumen microbial communities from Lethbridge, Alberta, Canada - RJG_04 (v2) (version 2) | ecosystem: Host-associated > Mammals > Digestive system > Stomach > Rumen | place: Canada...
GATTGTTTGACGAGAAGTATTATTTCACGATATATGACTTCGTGGGTGCTAACGAGCGATTCAAGGATGAGGACTGGGATGGTGATCCGTTCTGCCCTAAGTGCGGCAACTATCCTTGCACTTGTAACAAGAAGTCTGCACCCTACCCTCCTGTTCCGCCATCAAATCCAGCTTCTACGCATGAGCCTTGTCCGATATGCGGGCACGACCCTTGCACCTGCGACGGAGGAAACAGCAAGAAGATAGTTGTAAGACTGTCGGGGAACAGGCAACTGGAGCTGCATACCGACTGGACAGAGACGGTATCGTATGACGGTAAGTTCGTTACCCTGAGGGAGTTTGTGCAGATTCTCTTTGGTAAGATGCCGAATTTCTTCAGCAGCGCAGAGGACTTGCGCAGACAATGGGAGCATCCTGAGACAAGGGAACAGCTTCTTGGCGTGCTTGACCAATCGGGATTCGGCGAGGCGAAGTTAGACATGATAAAGAAGATGCTGAAACTGGAGAAATGCGACTTGCTCGACGTGCTTGAGTATATCGCCTACGAGAGTACGCCTATTGAGCGTGCAGAGCGCGTAAGGATAGTGCAGAAGCAATGGTTGAAGCAGTTCACCGTATCGCAGCAGGAGTTTGACAACCTCATTCTCCAGTATTACGTAAACAACGGCTTCAAGGAACTTGGTGCTGACAAGCTATCGCAGTTTGTTTCTATCAAATACAAGTCAACGAAGGATGCAAAGGTTTCGCTCGGCTGGACTCCCACCCAGATGCGTGAGCACTATATAGAATTGCAGCAGCAGTTGTATGCCTTGCCTACAACGATGTCAAGAAATCTGGCTTAAACCCGAATTGTGCCCTACCCGATGACGCCCTATTTCAGGGCATCATCAAGGGCGCACTAATTCGGTGCTCCCTTTGAAAATATAGGACAATGCGAGTTACTTCCATGCGCTCAGAAAAAACTTTTTCACGAAAACCCTACACCCCTACACCAGCACCCCATGTAAATGACTGGCGCATAATAGTTTGCAGCGATTTCAAATATGCGCAAACCCTACACCAACCCTACACCAACCCTACACCAAAACCTGATTTTTTTCAACAATTCAGGTTAATGGATAATTAATAATGGATAATTGATAATTTAGTCAAACTTGAACGCTTATGATACTAATCAAATTATTCATTACTCATTATTAATTATTAATTTCATGCCTTGACAGGCATGATTGGTGTAGGTTGGGTGTAGGGTTGGTGTAGGGTTTGCGCATATTTGAAATCCGTGTAACGCTCTAAGGTTATGCAAGTTATACAGGGTCGCGATGTAGGGGTGTAGGGTTTTCGCGAAAAAGTTTTTTCTGAAGTAGAATGTAGAAAATCCTTTCACCTTTCTACCTCCTTTCTAATTACCTTGCAAATCCCATGCAAGTCCCATTTTTCTCCGATTCTAAGGAACGGACTTAGAACGGACCTGTAGCGAAGGTATAACGGACTTATAGCGAAGGCAGGTAATATCCTTATATGACCTCTTTAAATATACTTCTATATAAAAAATAGACCCGTGAAAAGCATTTTTTGAACATTTCTTTTGGAGTTATGCGATTTTTTTGCTACATTTGCCAATGAATGACTAAAATACTTATACAAACATGAAGAAAACTGATAATTTAATGAATGATTCTAAGAAGAGATTAGTGGTAAGATTCATTTACCGCAACCCTGCCACACCATCATGTGATGTGATAGAATTGAATCAAGAGCAATGGAATGAGTTCATGCGCTTGCAGTCTATGACCAACAGAATCGATATGATTCTTGAAATTCTAGGCAAGGATTATATATCGGAAATGATTAGCGAACTTGCGTGGATCCCGTTGGATGATGACATGGAATTGATAAGACGCTCGGAAAACAGCGCCCAGTAGGATGCTGTGCAAAAAAACTCTTTCACAGCCTAATTTTCGAGAAGCGATTAGAAAGAGAACCTCGCTTGCGCAAGTTTGACAGGAAAGTAAATGAGCATTAAATTAAATCAGCAAATTAGAGGAACAACTGTTTCCCTTAAATAATTTACCGGTTTCATTTATTGACAATTTACTTTCAAGGAAAAAATCCAAACGACTTGCGCAAGCGAGGTTTTCTTTACAACGCTGAATAAGGATTATACAAAAACGCTCTGACAAGATGAAGAAACCAATTCTTTTCAAGGAATATATCTGGCTACTGAACACAATTCGTAGGGCAGGTAAGATTTCATTTGAGGAATTGAATGAGAAATGGCTTGATACGGACATGTCGGAGGGGATGCCTCTGACAAAGGCTACATTTGGACGACACCGTATTGCCATAGAGGATATCTTTGGCATCATCATAGAATGTCAGAGACAGGGCGGCTATCTGTATTATATCTCCAATCCTAATGCGCTACATGATGACCGCATACAGAACTGGATGCTGTCAACGCTGAGCGTGAGTAATGTGATTTCGGAGAGTGCAGGTCTGAAGGATAGGATTCTCCTTGAACCTGTGGCGGATGATAATGGTTATCTGCAAATGGTGATTGATGCCATGAAGAAGAACGTGAGAATCGCCATAGTATATAATAGGTATGGTGGGTATAATCCTCGCAATTTGAACTTTGAGCCATACGCGCTGAAAATGTGGCACCAGAGATGGTATGTGCTTGGGCATTTCCATAGAGATGCCACCGAGGACAGGGGAGAAGCGAGCTATTTCGGAATATTCTCCTTTGACAGAATAATGAGTATGGAACTCACGGATATCAAGTTCACTATAGATCCAGACTTTTCCGCAGAGGAATATTTCTCTGAGTGCTTCGGTGTGGTGCAAGGTGACGAGTTCCCTACAGAGAGGATTGTACTGAGGGCGTATGATATGGAGAGATTCTATATACAGGATTTGCCTTTGCACCATTCCCAGAGACTTGTGAGCAAATGTGAGGACTATGCAGATTTCGAGCTTTATCTTCGTCCTACAGCAGATTTCTGTGCGCAGATTCTTTCGCGTGGGAAGTATCTAAAAGTAATTAAGCCTCAATGGCTTGCAGATGAGATTCGTGAGAAACACAAGGAATGCCTTGACTAAAAACCGACTCTTCAACTTAAAGTATATTCAACTTCTGTCATGTTTTGAGCGAAGTTGCCATTAACTTTGCACTCGTAAATTGAAACGGACCCGCTTTACAAGCGACAAGCCCTATTTACTTCGTGCGAGGTGCTTCACACGTTGCACTCGTAAATTGAAACGAGCGCCACTCTCGATTGGCAATCCCTATTGCCTTCGCGTGAGGACTCGTAATATTAAACCAATTATGCTATGAAGAAATATGAACTTAGAGGGTATGACCGATATGACTGGGAATACTATCGTATTGGCCTTTATGACACTTACGAGGAGGCGATGAAGGCTTTCAAGGAGAAACAGAAGTATAACTTTGAAAATCATAATGATGATCCGTTGGATGTTCAGCAAATTGAAATAGAGGAGGATAAGATATGAAATTAGTAGTAAGATGTATTTATTATAAACCCGTCACACCATCGTGTGATGTGATTGAACTGGATCACGAGACATGGATCAAGTTCTTGCATTCCGAGTCAATGAGAGACAGAATCAACATGGTTCTAAAGCACCTGAACCGGGAATATATGAAGGGTAAGGTTCGTGAACTTGCGTGGATTCCATTGGGCGACAACATGGAATTTATCAAGCACCCAATAAAATAAAAACTATTGTTGTTTGCAGATACAAGATATTTTTCTTACTTTTGCACTCATAACCTAAATAAAAGAAATATGAAAGATATTATTTGTCCAAGTTGCGGTAAGCAGTTCCAGGTGGACGATGCCGTATATGATTCCATCTTGTCACAGGTAAAGAACAAGGAGTTTGAAGCTGAACTGAAACGCCGAATGGAAGAGGAACATAGACGTTTGGAGGCAGAACAGAAGGCTTCAGAGGCTATTGCAAAGAGTCAACAGCAGGAAGTCATAACCAAGCATAGCACAGAACTGGCAAAGAAGGATGCCGAGATTATACAGCTAAAGGAGCGTCTAAACAATTCTGAGAAAGAGAAGAAATCAGAGATAGCACTTGCCCTTACTGCCAAGGAGAATGACATAGCTGCGTTGAAAGCCAAGATTGAGCAAGGCGAGAACGAGAAACAGATTGCCGTGATGCAGGAGCAGAACAAGGCTATCAAGATGATACAGGAAAAGGATTCCGAAATAGAGAAACTGCGCTCGGAAGTGCTTCTTGACAAGAAAGAGGCTGAGCTAAGCGAGAAGAGCCTGAAGGAGAGATACGAGAATCAGATCAAGCAGAATTGCGAACAGTACGAAGTGCGTCTGAAGGATAAGGAAGATGAGATTTTGCGCTTGCGCGACTATAAGGCTCGTCTTTCAACGAAGATGATTGGCGAGAGCCTGGAAATCCACTGTTCTACGCAGTTCAATCTGAATATGCGTTCTATGATGCCTCGTGCCTATTTCGAGAAAGACAATGATGCTTCCGGAGGTAGTAAGGGCGATTTCATCTTCCGTGACTTTGCTGAAGACGGCACGGAGTATGTATCTATTATGTTCGAGATGAAGAATGAGGCTGATGAGACTGCCGTCAAGCATAAGAATGAGGAATTCTTCAAGAAACTGGATGCTGACCGTAATGCCAAGGGATGCGAATATGCTGTGCTCGTTTCGCTTCTTGAGCCTGATAGCGAGCTATACAATGGTGGCATAGTGGATGTGTCATATAAATATGATAAGATGTACGTGATTCGTCCACAGTTCTTTCTGCCCATCATCTCTCTTCTAGTGCAGACCTCAAAGAAGAGCATGGAATATAAGCAGAAGCTCATCATTGCCCAGAGCCAGTCTATTGACGTGACAAATTTTGAGAACCAGCTTAATGACTTCAAGGACAAATTTGCCTATAACTATCGTCTTGCAAGTGAGAAATTCAACAATGCAATAGCAGAGATTGACAAAAGCATTGAGCACCTCCAGAAGATTAAGGCTGCCCTGCTTGGTTCTGAGAACAACCTTCGTCTGGCAAACGACAAGGCAGAAGCTCTTACGATAAAGAAACTGACTCGCAACAATCCTACGATGAAGGCTAAGTTTGAAGAAGCAAAAAGCGAGGAGGTAAAAGAGTGATGCGCATGGAATTTGAGATAATAGCCAAGAGGGCTGGTGATGAAGCATCACTTCCTCAGGAGATTGTAGAGAAATGTCTTGACATAGCTTGCAAAGCACACAAAGGGCAGAGGGACAGGGATGGCAACGCAGTCATCCTTCACCCGTTGATGGTCGGGAGTATGGGGAAGACCGATGCAGAAAAATGTGTAGGTTTCCTTCATGACGTGGTGGAAGACACCAACTGGACCTTTGAGGACATGGAGCGCGAGGGCGTGCCTTCTGACATCATTGATACCCTCAAGCTTCTCACACACGACAAGACAACCGACTACTACGACTATGTGCAGCGCATCATAGACTCTGGCAATATCACCGCTATCAACGTAAAGCGCAACGACCTGACTCATAATTTAGCCAGAGGCCGCGCCTTTGGATATGAAAAATTGATAAAGAAACACAGTAAAGCTCTTGAGATGATAGAAGCCATACAGCAGTAATAGTCATCTTCTGACTGATAAAAACATATACAAAGAACAAGGTCAACATCAACTTACGCTGATATTGACCTTGTTCTTTTGCTACCTGAATAATACAACCCTTACCTTAGCTTATACCGTCTTGCTATTCCCGTTAATACAATCTTTTAATTACCTTGCTTAGCTTAATACTTCTTGAGATCCCCTTAATCAATCAAAAGTTTTCACAATGTTGTGCGACGGTTAATTGCACATTTTACATAAATCTTACACTTATTTCCGAGTGCAAAGTTATGAAGTTTTTTCGATTTGCGCAAGATTATTTGTTTCATAAACTTTGTGTTTTATATCATGCAATACTTTTTACGCTTGCGCAATAGAGCATTGCTACATCACGATATGGAGCAATCCATATTGCATATTTGCAAACGCCCTCATTTACAAAACGTTAGAAGGTCTTTTCTCGTTGTGTATTTTTTACACCCATAGCGTTTTTCCTATCACAGATTAGGGAAAAATCTCATCGGATTAGGGAAAGAACCTTTGAAAATACAAGCTTTTGCAGTAATTTTGCCCTCAGAAATCAGAAATAGTTCTGATGATAACAACTTAAAAGAATACAATTATGAGAAAGTATATATTCAGCTTGGTAGCAATCGCAGTTATTGGAACAAGCACATGTATGGCAAAGGCATTCACAAAGTCAGTAATCAATCCTAAGCCTCGTATGGAGCAGAGGGCAACCATTCCTTCTACCACCACAATCACAACTACCACGAAGACTATAAAGCCTAATGGTACGAAGGTGGTTACAACTACAACCACTACCACCAAGACGATCACTACAACGCCTCCTCCGCCAATGCCAAAGAGCGCACAGCCTAAAACCTCTTGTCACAAGCATCATCGTGGAACATGCAAGGACTGTAAGAAAGCGATGAAGCCAATCCACAAGAAATAGTTGCAACGATTCATCATATCCCCCTCTCCCCACCCTGCCAAGACGTTGGTAATCGGTGGGGAGATTTTATTTGGGTAATTGCGTCTTTCTCATCATAACATATGGATAAAAAAAAGAGAACGGTTCACTAAATACTTTCGTATCTGCGAACCGTTCATATCGTCTTCCTGTATGTGAAGAGGAGGAGACTCGAACTCCCACGTCACAATTGACACTACCCCCTCAAAGTAGCGCGTCTACCAATTCCGCCACCTCTCCATAAGGATTTGTTTTAACCACTCTTCGTGGGCAGGGACGGATTCGAACCGCCGAAGCCGTGAAGCAACAGATTTACAGTCTGCCCGTTTTAACCACTTACCTACCTACCCGAAGATGTGATTCTGCATTTTCTAATCATGAGGAGACCTCATTCTCGAAATGCGGATGCAAAGGTACTATTTTTTTTGTAATCCGCAAACTTTTTGACCTGTTTATTGCAAAAAACATGAATATTTGCTATATTTTGGTCATAAAAACCACTCACTTTGTGATAACGACCAGAAAATGCCGTTTAATTTCTGTATTTCTTCCAGTAAGAGGTGAAATCCTCAATGATGGATTCTATCTGCTTGTCCAAATGCAGGAAAGCATCACAATAGAACTCCGTTATCTTCTCTCCCTTATCCGTAGAGCTATCTATTTCAACGAATGGAGGGCGTGAGCAGACACTTTCTTCAGCATTCACACTAGAACCCTGATAATAGCTATAGCCATTTGTCTTGACGCTAATTCGAGCCTTGCCATCCTTAGCGCTTAGTTTCATCTCAATATCACTCTTGATTGTGGCATTAGCAGCATCGGTGACTTTGAGAAGAGTAGAGCACTTCATTGAATTACCCAATGGGTCACGCTCCTCAATGTCATCCTCGCGAATCTTAAACTGCCTGTCGAGCAAATCAGGGAAGGCAGAATATATTTCCTTCCTTGACATAGAGATATTATCTACGACAAATGAGATAGTAAGTTCATTCCCAACCCTTTCATACTTCTCTGCATAGGATTTTGCCTTTGCCTCAACCTTATTGTTTCTCTGTGCAGAGATTGTTGTTGAGCACAAAAAGGCCAACATTATTATTAAGATATTCTTCATACTTTCCCTTAAATATATCATAAATGTTTTTTGCAACCGTATGTTGCCATTATCCTGCGAAAAAAAACGATGCAAAATTACAACTTTTTTTTCAAATTGCAAAATTTTGCGCATAATTTTAAATGCGTTTTTTATGTTCTGATTGTGTTTTGCTTGTGAATATAACATACAACGGCAAAAATGCAAAGCGGTGATTACATATTCCACTACTTTTCCATGAAATTAGGGTAGAAATACGTTATTTGTGCGTTTTTTCGGAAAAAATTATGGATTCTGCGAGAAAATAAGTATATTTGCACGCAAAATCAAATAAATATGAGAAAAGTTTTTCTACTATCCGTTTTGATGGCTCTTACCGCCATCGGTGCTAATGCGCAGAACCTTCAGTTACATTATGATTTCGGTCGCCCTGTCTATTCTGACGAGGAGAAAAACAGACAGAACGTGACTGCCACGTTTGAGAAATTCTCAGCTGACGACCTCGGCTCATGGTACTATTTCGTTGACCTTGACCTTGACAAGGACGGCATAATGAGTGCCTATACAGAGGTTAGTCGTGAGTTCACCTTTGCCAAAGCAAGCGAGACGAGTGCATTTGCTGCTCACGTGGAGTTTGACGGTGGCATGGGAAGAGGCGGATCATACCAGTCTGCTGCCCTCGTAGGTGGTGCATGGAATGGACACAATGCAGATTTCTCCACCACATACTCCATTCAGGCAATGTACAAGCAGTTCTTCAAGCAGTCTAATGGTGTGGACGCATACCCTTCTCTTCAGTTGACTGGAGTATGGAGCACCACTTTTGCCGATAAAGCATTTACATTCAGTGGTTTCATCGATTTCTGGAGAGGTGAGGGTGCAAACCATCATGGCAAGCTCGTGATTCTTTCAGAACCACAGTTCTGGTGGAATGTATCAGAAAAGGTGTCTTTCGGTACAGAGGTGGAGATAAGCAATAACTTCATCTATAACACTTATAATGATAAGACTTTCTTCATCAACCCAACACTGGCGGTGAAGTTTAATCTATAATTATTTATAAGAAGTAAAAGGAGTACAAAAAAACTATGCTTCAGAAGATTTTCGGATTTGATCCCAAGACAATGACGGTGAAGAAGGAGATTATTGCCGGAATCACCACATTCCTGACCATGGCGTATATCCTTGCCGTGAACCCAAGCATTCTCGCAGATGCTGGTATGGATAAGGGGGCAGTGTTTACAACGACCATTCTCTCTGCCATTGTGGGCACAGCAGTGATGGCTATCTACGCCAAACTGCCTTTCGTACTTGCCCCAGGCATGGGACTGAATGCTTTTTTTGCATATACCATAGTACTGACGATGGGCTATACCTGGCAATTCGCCTTGACGGCCGTATTCCTTGAAGGCATCATCTTCATCCTACTCACCATAACTGGATTGAGACAGAAAATCGTAGATTCAATGCCTTTGATTCTGCGTCGTGCCATATCGCCAGGAATAGGACTTTTCATAGCATTCATAGGTCTGAAAAATGCGGGCATAGTTAGTGCAAGCGATTCCACATTCGTAACCCTCGGCAATCTCCATTCTCCTGCCGTACTATTAGCATGCTTCGGAATCCTACTAACCTCCGCCTTATTAGTAAGAAATGTGGTTGGTGCACTATTGATAGGCATCTTAGCAACAACAATCATCGGCATTCCGCTTGGCGTTACCAATATATCTGGCATTCTTGACACCCCGCCTTCAATATCACCTATTCTTATGAAATTTGAATGGGGAAGCATATTGTCTGTGGATATGGCAATCTGCGTAATCACATTCCTGTTTATCGACATGTTTGATACAATAGGCACACTGATAGGCGTAAGCAACCGTGCAGGAATGGTGGATGAGAACGGAAACATCCCTCGTCTTGGCAAGGCATTCATGGCCGACGCCGTGGGTACCACCGTAGGTGCAATACTCGGTACTTCCACAGTAACGACATACGTGGAGAGCGCTTCTGGCGTAAATGCAGGAGGCAGATCTGGACTCACTTCCATATCAGCCGCAATATGCTTTGCCCTTGCCCTGTTCCTTGCGCCCGTGTTCCTTGCTATACCATCCGAGGCTACAGCTCCTGCCCTGTTCCTCGTAGGCGTAATGATGATGCACGACATACGTAAGGTAAACTTCACCGACTATGCCAACGCCATTCCAAGTTTCGTATGCATTGCCGTTATGCCTCTCACATACAGTATCTCTGACGGCATATTGCTTAGCCTCATCACATACGTTGCAATAAGGGTTCTGACTGGTCGATGGAAAGAACTGAACATCGGTATGTGTATTCTCGCAATGCTGTTTGTGCTGAAATACGCATTCCTGTAATGAAAAGGCATCAAAAAATTAATGCGATATTAATGTGGTATTAATGGACATTATATGTCTCACTCCGTGAGTGAAACATTAATATTCGCGAATTTCACATTAATATCACATTAATTTTCCCGATTCACCAAAACAACCAACAATTAAGAGCTATATGACATTATCATCCCTTCAAATTGCCTGGTGGTCAATCATCAGTTTGATAGGAGCATTACAATTCTACATGCTTCTATCCTTTGGTGCGCAGTCCATGCTTCTTCAGCGTATGCCAGAACTGGAGCGACAGAAAATAGTACGTAGCTCTGCACACGCATACGACAATTTCTGGGTGTTAATGTTATTGTTTCATACGTTGTCATGCGTTCTGTTCCCCATATTCCGTGTATTGTCAGAGGCATGGTTAGCACTTGATCTCGTATTCCTGTTGCCTTTGTTCTTTGTCTGGCTTCGCAAGCATCTGAACGATGGTGCGATTAAGAAATGTATTGATGTGGTTCTCACGATATGTGGTGTTTTAGGACCATTCCTTCTTGGATGCTTCATGTCATGCTATTTCTTTGGCAACACATTCACAGTAGGCGACATGACGGATATTGAAGGCTCGTTCAAATGGGTTGATGTGACAAGTCCGAGCATCTTCGGAGACTGGCGTGTACTTACATTCGGGTTTATGACCCTGATGCAGTCACGTATGCAAGCCAATATCTGGTTCCTGCGGATGATTAACGAGCCGGAAATAAAGACGTGGAACCGCAAGCAACTGTGCGTGAATGGCACATTGTTCTTCGTATTTTTTGTCATGGCAATGTATGCTCTCCTTGCTTCTGAAGGGTATCAAGTGGTTAGTAGAAACGAGTTTGAGGTAGTAGCTAACAAGTATCTATACAACTATATAGACCTGCCAATAGCCTTGGCATGCATACTTCTCGGAATAATAATGACAGGCGTGGGTATGTGGTTAGGATTGTCGCCTCTATTCAAACATAAGGCGCACGGAAGTGAAAGAGGTGCATTGCTCCATTCATTCATGGGCACAATCCTCGTTGTCACTTCATTCTTTATCGTAGCAGGTTTCAACGATACTCCTTTCTTCCCCTCTTCCATTGACATGAATTCATCCATGACTATCTATAATTGTTCTGCATCAGAAGAAACCCTAAGAATAGCGACATACGTCTTTATTACAATCCTTGTATTTGTTGGTGGATTCATCACCCTGACAAGATGGGGAGTCAGAAAGGTAAAATGAAGAGAAAAATATAAGCGGCGCTCCATTTCGCAATGAAGAGCCGCTTTTTCTTTTCCTTGATTTAATTCAAGCGTGTCATTTCATAGAAATTAGTTAAGGTCTTTAACCAATACTACTACTAACAAATTCTGTATTACTAACTAAATCTTACTTACTTTTAATCTAAACGTGATATAAACGGAAACCTCGACTGGTTTCCTGATGCAAAGGTACAAAAAAAACACAACACACAAAAACTTTTTCGAAAGAAAAATAACATTTTTCATAAGAAAAAGTTTGAAGTGTACAATTCACACACCACTTTTGTCACTTCCATATTGCATTTTACCGCTTTTTTTATTAATTTTGCACTCATTATGCAAAAAACGATTTCTGATTTTTTGAACGCAATCAACGAGCCTTTGGGTGGAGTGATAGTTGCTGTTCTCTCAATAACCGGCATTTGGTTTACGTTTCGAACACGAGGCGTACAGTTTCGTATGTTTGGAGAAATGCTTCGTCTTCTCTTCAACAGCACGGAAAACAACAGTTCCAATACAAATGAAAAGAACACGAAACGAGTAAGTAGCTTTGAGGCATTTACCGTTTCGCTGGCTTCGCGCGTAGGTACAGGAAACCTTGCAGGCGTTGCTACTGCAATAGTCATAGGTGGTCCTGGTGCTATCTTCTGGATGTGGGTAATGGCTCTTATCGGTAGCGTGAATACATTCGTAGAATGTACACTTGCGCAGTTGTTCAAGAGCCGTGGTGAGGATTCCTTTGTAGGCGGTCCTGCCTACTATATCATGAAAGGACTGCACAATCGTTGGTTTGCATGCCTTTTCGCAATTGCAACCATAGGTCAGTTCGGACTTACAAACAACATGGTACAGGCAAATACCATTTCCTCCGCCTTCACACAGGCTTTCGGATTCTCGCCTACTGCAATGGCTACAGCCCTTACCATTCTCACGATTGCGGTAGTGTTTGGCGGCATACAGCGCATAGCGAAGGTTTGCTCCGTCATTGTACCAGTCATGGCATTAGGCTATCTTGCCATTGCCATATGGGTGATTGCAACCAATATCACAATGATTCCCGCTGTTCTGGCTCTTATCGTGAAGAGTGCTTTCGGACTTGATCAGGCCGTAGGCGGAACTCTGGGCATGGCAATAACTATGGGCTTTAAGCGTGGAATATTCAGCAATGAGGCAGGTGAAGGTAGCGCACCAAATGCAGCGGCTACAGCAAACGTAAGTCACCCCGTAAAGCAAGGCTTGATACAGACATTAGGCGTATTCACCGACACATTAATCGTCTGCTCATGCACGGCATTCATAATTCTCTGCTCAGGACTATATAACTGTGGAGCGAATGGAATAGAGCTTACACAGATAGCTCTCTCGGCACATATCGGCGAGGTAGGTAAGACTATAATCGCCGTTGCAATACTGTTCTTTGCCTTCTCAAGCGTGATAGGAAATTACTATTATGGCGAGAGCAATGTGAACTTCCTTTGCAACGGAAAGAGCTACACAAAGGCTGCAATTCAAGGGTATAGAGTGATATTAGCAATAATTGTATTCCTCGGTTCTCTGATGACCATCGACATAGTATGGGCATTGGTTGATTTCTTCATGGTGATAATGACGACGTGCAACCTTATCGCCATCACGTTCCTTGGCAAGTATGCCATCATTCTTCTCAACGACTATAAACAGCAACGCCTCGCTGGCAAGAATCCTGAGTACAAAGCTGATACATGTAAGGAAATTGCCAACGAGACGGAATGTTGGTAAATTACCAACGTAAAAACACATTACAAAAGACATTGACTTTCAACCCACAGATTACAACTCAAACGAAAGATTAATATATACATTTCGTCCTTTCTGCGGAATGTCACACCAGTCAGAATAGGTGGTGTAACGCTTATCAAAAAGGTTCTCTATGCCAGCACGTAGGCTGACAGGCAATTGGGAATTGAGAATTGAAAACTGATAATTGGCAGAGAGATTGACGATCGCCCATGCTGGTGTCTGCGTCTCACCGTATTTCTTGCCATAGTTAGTCTGACGTGCGTTGCCTTGCAATTCTGCCTTTCCCTGAAAACGACCGCGATGCAGGTTCAGACTTGTGGTATAGGAGAAAGGCGAAATCAAAGGTAGCGCGTCATCCT
>Ga0310695_10010522_pt1 | contig 13485 bp, 8 predicted proteins | sample RumenRJG_04DNA_FD_203882 | JGI IMG/M metagenome (GOLD analysis project Ga0310695, IMG submission 203882) | Bovine rumen microbial communities from Lethbridge, Alberta, Canada - RJG_04 (v2) (version 2) | ecosystem: Host-associated > Mammals > Digestive system > Stomach > Rumen | place: Canada...
GAAATTGAAAATGAAAAAAAAATTTTAAATTTAAATCAATTTTTATTAAGTAATTTAATTATAGCTTATGGAAAGATTAATAATATAAATAAAAGTATTTATTATTTGGATTTGTTTTTAAAAGAATGTTCAAATAATGTTTGTAAAAATTATTATTTTAATATCACTAGTTTATTTTTAATAAATATTTTATTTCAGAAAAAAAAATTAAATGAAATAATGATCATATATAATAAAATAAAAGAATTAAATTTTGATAAAGAAATTCTTGAATTATTATTAAAAACTTTTCAAAAAATGAAAAAATTTAATGAAATTAAAAACTTGTATTTAATAAAAAAACTAAATAAAACTGAAAATAATATATTAGAATTATTTATTGAAAGTTTTGTTAAAGGAAATTTATATGAAGAAGCAAATGAAATTTTTTCTTCATTAAAAAAGCCATCAATAAAATCATATGGTAATATGATTACTTTATATTCAAAAAAAAACAATTTACAAAAATGTGAAAAATTATTTAATGAAATGAAGAAAAATTATTCAAATGAAATGAATATAATTCCATATCAATTAATTATAAAAACAAATATAAATAATAATAAAATATATGAAGGATTAAAAATTTTTGATTCAATGATAAATTCAACAAAGATAAAAGCAGATAAATTATTATATGAATTAATCATAAATTCATCATTAAAAAATAATTTAAAGAAAGAAGCTTTTAATTATTTAATAATGAGTATTAATGATAATATTAAATTATCAAAATATATTTATGAAGATTTAATTGATGAAATAAATGATTCTGATATTATTGAAAAAGATAGATTAATTAATGAATTAAATGATTATTTAAAAAACAGTAATTTTTTCCATGAAAGTTCAATAATGAATAAACTTAAAATGTTAATTGAAAAAGATTCAATTACAAGTATAGAAACTAGTTATTCATATATTAAAAGTTGCATTTCAACATTAAATTAAATCAAAATCTATAATATGGCAATTATTTTGGTTTTTACTTTTATAATATTATTTTATATTTTTATTATTTTAATTTAAAATATAAATAAAAAATATATCATTCTATTTTTTATTTTAACACATTTGAGAAATGAAATTTTTTACAATTAAAAAAATCATTAATCTAAAAATATATCTAATATTATAATCTTATAAAATTAAAATTTGAAATTTTCTTCATTAATAAGACCAGCATTATTAAATTTATTTAATTGTTTATTTTTTATACCAATATGAATTTTTTCAAAATTCTTTTTTTCTATTGAATATATTTTTTTTTTTGTATTATTTAAATCAAAATTAATATCTATATTCATATTTATAAAATTATTTTCATTATTAATAATTGATTTTAATGGAATATTTTTTACTTTTCTATCAATACTTTCTTCTAAAAATTTACATTCATTTCTTTTTGAATCAAATCCATTAGAATTACTTTTATTAAATAAACTTATTTCTTTATTTTCAGAAGTTTCATTAATTATATTATCTGAATCAATATATTTTTTATAAAAATTCTCATTTAATAAAATATTTTTAACCTTTTCTAATTTATTATTTAATACATTTATTTCTTTTTCATCTTCTTTTATTTTTGTATTTAAATAATTATATTTTGATCTTAAAGTATTTAATTCATTTTTTAATTCTATTTCTGCTGATAAAATTTCATTACTATTTTTTACATAAATTTCTTTTATTTCTTCTTGGAATAAATCTATTGTCTTCAAATAATTAATATTAACTGTTAGTTTTTTATTTATGTTATTTATTTTATCAATTTCATTTTTAATTTGAAAATTTAAATCTTTTATTTGATTAATTTCAAATATTTTTTTTTTATTATCTACATTTGTTTCTGCAATTGTTTTCATTGTATTTAGATTCTAAATTAAATTTATAAATATGAAATAAGTTTACTTTTAAATATAAATAATTTTGTTCTTCATAATGTTCCTTTAATGATTTATTCAAAGTATTTTTAAAATTAATTAAAGATTTAATTAAAACATTATAATTATTATCAAATTTTTTTGAACTTAAAAACTCAATTTGATAAGATTTAATAATCCCTGATAATAGTTCTAATGATTTAATTTCTTTATTTATTAAATCACATTTGGAATTATTTTTATTAATAAAAGTAGTAGGACAAGTTTTTCTTCTAATATTTATTCTATTATTTCTAAATTCTTTTACAGAATTAACTTTAATCAAATTCTTCATGATAAATTTAGTTTAATATTAAAATAAACAATAATTTCAATAAATTATTTAATAAAATCTTATATAAAATTCTTTAAAAGTCAACATTATAATTTAATAATAAAAAACTAAATAAATAAAATAAGAAAAAAAACTATAAAATAAAAAAATGAGTTCAAAACAAAAAACAACAAAAAGTCAAGAAAAAAAGGAAAAATTAGAAGAAAAAAATCCTCCACAAATAGATGAATCAAATGAATTAGAAGGAGACATTCATAATGAAAGTCATGAAGAAATAAATGAAAATGAAAAGATTACAGAACCAAGTGAAATTGAAAAATATCTTTTGAATAAATTAAATAAAATGAAAATTAGTAATAATTTAGTAAATAGTATTTCAAGTAATTTAGGAAATTCTTTAAATGATGTTGAAAAAGATATTAAAGATAAACAAGTTTCAATTAGAAATATTCCAAATGATGAAAATATTAAAAGAATACTTGAAAAAAATGATGATGGGAAAAGTAAAAAAAGTATTGAACAGAATATTATTACTAAGAGAAATTTAAAAAAATTAAAAGAATATTGTGATGAAAAAGAAAAGTTAAATGATAAATTAGTTCAACTTGAAAATCAGAAATTTTTTTTGGAAAATGAAACTGAAAAAAATAATAATTTATCTAAAATTGATGAATCAATACAAAAAGAAGAATTAAAAAAATTAAGAAGAGATGTTTCTAATTTAAATGAAAGAATATGTCAAATTGATTATCAAATAAAAAATATTATTCTTGAAGAAAGTAAATTAAATAAAGATGAACAAATAAAAAAATTTTTAGATAATTTTAAAAGAGATACTGAAATTGTTCAAATAAAATTAAGAAAATTTAAAAATCAACATAAACAAAATGAAAAATTTTTTAAAGAAAATGAAGAAAAATATCAAAAAAATATAGAAAAATATAATTTAAGAGAGAAAAAAAAAGAAGAAAAGTTAAAAAATAAAGTAAAAGGAAGAGTAAAAGAAGAAATGGAAGGATTAGAAAAAGCAAAACAAAAATATGAAGAAATAAAAAAAAAAGATGAAGAAATATTAAAAAAATTAACAGAAGAAAATAAATATTTTAATATGAAAGAAAATCAATATTTATTTAATATATTTAAAAAAAAATATGAAGAAAAAGAAAAAAAAAATATAAAAAAAGGATTAGATGAATATTTCAAACAAGATCATAAAAAACAATTAATTGATTTTTCAGAATTTAAAAAATTAAGTTCATATAAACAAATTCAACAAGAATTATTAGAAAAACAAAAAGAAAAAACAGAAAAATTCATTGAAGAAAAAAGAGAAGAATGGGAAAAAAGAAAAAGTCTAATCCCAGAATTTAAAAGTAAATTTAGTGAACAAGCTTTATATCAATCAAATCAAATTTTAGAAGATAAAAAAAAAGAAGAAATAAAATTTTTAGAAAGAAAAAAAAAAAAAGAAGAATACTCAAAAGAAACACTTGAACTTCTAGAAAAAAAAAGACAAGAAGAATTAGAAAATAAAGAAGAAGAAAAAGAAAAAGATAAAAATAAAGAAAAAGAAAAAGAAAAAGAAGTAAAACATTATACATTATTAAAAAAGAAAAATAAAAGAATTTTACTTAAAAAAAGAGATCCAAATAAACCATCAAAATTTAAATGGGAATTAAAATTAGATGAAATTGATAATGAAAATCCTTTAGGAACTTCAGTCGAAATTCAAAAAGCTTTAAAAAAAAAACCAAAGAGAATTATGTTATCAACTGAATTTGAAAGAAAAATTGAAATTCCTAATAAAAAAATTGATTATTTACCTGAAGTTATTAATAAAATAAATTCAAATGCTAAAACTGAAATTAATACTGATAATGAAAATACTATTAATAATAATAGTATTAAATGGAATAAAATGATTAAAGATAAAAATGGGTCTTTACAAGATAATTTAGAAAATGTTAAATTTCAAGCTGATTTATTAGAAAAAAAAGCTCTTGATAATGAAAGAGTTTTAGTTGTTAATGGTGGTTTTAGTAAAAATCCTAAATTAGGAAAAAAAGTTGGAAATTTACTTATTAATTCTATTCAAGCTAAAATGTGTATTTTGGATACTTTTGATAATTAAATTTTATTTATTTTTTTTGGTTTTTGTTTTTTGGTTTTTTTTTGGTTTTTTTTTTAGTTTTTTTAGAAAAAATTTTTATTTTATTTATTAAGTGAGTTTATGATTTTATGTATTTGATTTTTTATTTTTAATTTTTGTTTTTTTATTTTTTTAAATGCTTATTATTTGTTTTTTTGTATTTTTAATATTAATTTATTGTGTGATTAATAAAAAAAATTTAAATCAAATATAAATAATAATTATATCTTTTACAAAAAATCCCAAAAATCAAAAAACTGAATAAAACCTTTAAGCTCAAAAATCCAAAATAAAAAATCAAAAAACCCTAAAAAAAAAATAAAATAAAAATCCCATTCCTAATATCAAAAAAAAAAAAAAAAAAGATGTAAATAAATAATATATAATAACATAAACCAAAAAAATAAAATAAAAATATAATAAAAAAAAAATGAATGTTCTAAAACAAAACTCCCAAAACACATTAACACTAGGAAATAAATATCTATTATTTAAGCAAAAAAAAATAGGAAGTGGTGCATTTGGTGAAGTATACCTTGGTCAAAATAAGCAAAATAATCAATTAATAGCAATAAAAATAGAAAAATTAAAAAATAATCAAAATCCCCAATTAAAATATGAAACATCTATAATAAGATATTTACAAGGTTCAGAAGGAATTCCTCAATATTATTATTCAATAAAATTAAATGATTTCTATTTCTTAATAATGGAATTATTAGGACCAAATTTAGAAAATATTTTAAATCAAATGAATAGACATTTTTCAATAAAAACAATAATTTATTTAGGTATTCAAATGATAAATATTATAGAAAATTTACATAAAGCTTATGTTATTCATAGAGATATTAAACCAGAAAATTTCGTTATTGGATTAAATAAAAAAAATAAAATTTATCTTATTGATTTTGGTTTAAGTAAAAGATTTCGAAATCCAAAAAATGGAGAACATATTCCTTATAAAGATGGTAAAACTTTAATTGGAACTGCAAAATATTCTTCTGTATATACACATTTAGGAATTGAACAAAGTAGAAGAGATGATTTAGAATCAATGATTTATACTTTAATTTATTTATTTAATGGAAATTTACCTTGGGATAATTTAAAGGTTAAAAATAAAATTGAAAAATATCAAAAAATTTTAGAAATTAAAATGAATATTTCAAATGAGAAATTATTTAAACAATTACCTAAAGAATTTGAATGTTTATTAGATTATGTTAGAAGTTTACAATTTGATGGAATTCCAAATTATGATATGATGAAAGAGAAATTAAATTGTTTGTTAAATGATAAATTTAATTTTGATAATGTTTTTTATGATTGGAATGAAAAAAAAAAAAATGAATCCTCTAATGAATGTATTAATTTAAGTACTGCTAGTGATAAAAAAAGTGAGCATGATAATATTATTAATTTAAAAAAAATTAGTATTAATCAAAATAATAAAATTGAAAGGTTTTTTGATTGTCCTGATTGATGATAAATTTTTAGTTTTTTTTTCATTTTTTATTTTTTTATTTTGAATTTGTAATTGTTTGGATTTTTTAATTGTGATAAAAAAAGTTTATTTTTTGTATAATGTTTAGTTTTTTTAATGATTTTTCCTTATTTATATCATATATCATCATAACTTGTCAAGGAGAATTTTATATCAAAATATATTAACTTTATTATAAATATTATATGAAATTATTTGTAGAGAATTTTATAAATTTTATATATATATTTTAATGAAACAAAATATTTACTTTTTTTGGATATTATTATATTATATCTTTGAAATATAATAGTTTAATATGTCTTTGTTTTAAAAAAAATTATTATTTATTTTATATAATCGACATATCATTTATATGAATTTAATACTAAAATATATTATTTTTATATAATTTTTATATATGTACTAATAATTAATTATATCCATACATTATCCAAACTCAATTTGAAAAGAAAAAAATATTTGATAACTAAAATATAGATTTAAACTTAATTAATTGTTTCAAATATCCATTGCTAATTGAAAAAATTCATTCCATTCACTAGGTCTATCTCTCTGCATATTAATACTTAAAGTTTTAATATTTTTAATAAACATTTTAATCTCATCTAAATTAATATATTTTTCCATTTCTTTAACAATATCATCTTCTTCTTTTTCTTCATTAAATAAAAGTAATTTTTCAAATAAATTATAAGCATAATAAGAGTCTTTTATTTTTTTATAAACTTTCTTTATAGTTTCTTTAACAGAAATGAAATTATTATCTTTTTTAAAATTATAAATATAATCTTTAATAATATCATAATTATGATTATCAATACTTCTTAAAATTAAAACAGCAGGAATAATAATAATAATTTTAGGATCACTTTCTTCAATTAAAGAACCAATATTTTTCCCTTTATATTTTTCATTAACTAATTCAATTATTTTATTAAATACCATTAATTGATTATATTTTCTTTTATTACATAAATAAATTTTTCCTTTTTCCCAAATTTGTTCAAAATTAAATAATTTACTTACTAATTCAGGATTATTTAATAATTGAGGATCAACGCCTTCAATATTTAAATTATATTTCCTAAATAATAATCTTAAATCATTTAAAGTAATTTTAATATTATTTGCTAATTTTCTTAAACTTATTGATTGAACTTCTGTTACTGTTCTTAAAACTTTTTCACTTTGATATAATATATTAATATCTAAATCATCTCTTCCTTTTCCATTTATATTTGCTATTTTATTTAAATAATTTATTATTTTTATAAATTTTTCTCTTAAGTCATTATATTCTTTATCATTTTCATAATTATTGATTAAATTTTTCCCTTTAATATTTGCTCTATTTTCATATAATGATAATTCTTTTTCTAATTTAATTCCTTCATAAATAAATCTTCTAGAAATTTTTTCAATATAAATTAATTCCATAATATATTTTTCTTCGTACATAGTCCATTTTTTATCAAATTCAGATAAGCAATTTTTTAAATCATTAATCATATTTTTTAATTTATTATCATCAAAAATAATTTCATCATAAATTAAATTAACATCATCAGTAATTAACATAATAAGAGAACAAAAAGAAATAAATAATTGATTTCCTCTTTCAATAACTTCTTTAGAAAAAATATACTTTTCTCCATTTACAAATAAATAAGGAGTTCCCTCTTGAGCAGAATCTAATATTTCAGTTAAATAACCAAGTGAATTATCTTGATATAAAAAAATATAAGCTTTTGTAAATTTTTTTCTATAATCTCTATTTGATATTTTAATATTAAAACTTAATATTAATTGTTCTAATTGTTGTAAAGTTTGTCTACAAATTTCATTTCCATCATTACTTTCAAAATCAAATTTACCTTCAATCATATTTAATTTATTTGCATTATAATATGTTGATTCTAATATTTTAAATTGAGAACTTTTTTTAAATGTGTTAAATTTATTATATGAAAGATTTTCCATACTTTTTCTTCTTTTGTAATTTTGATTTTTTATAAATTCTGAATTTAAACTAATTTTTGATTTTAAATTTGATGAATCTTTTATTTTTTTTGAATTAATATGATAATTATTATCAAGATTTGAAATGTTTATATCTGCAGAATTTACTGTTGATGTTATATCAATTAAGGAAATTGAATTATCGTTATTTTCATTATTATTATTTTCATTTTGTTCTTCATTGAAATTATTATTTAAATTATCATTATGAGCATTTTGAATTGATGATATATTTTCTATTGAATCAAAGTAAAATGTTGTTGTATTTAAATAACTCTCTAATTGATTTATTGAATTATTTTCTTCATTATTATTTTCATTTTGATTTAATAACGGAAAAGTTCTATTTATTATATTTGGTGTATTATCTTCTAAGAGGAAATTATTATTGTTATTATTAAAATTTATTGCTTGACTTTCATTAAAATTCATATTATAATAATTACTAATTCCACTTGTGTTTTGTAATATATCAGATGGTTCCATTTTTTAATTTTTATTTTTTTGTTAATTTAAATATCTATATATATACTATTTTATATTTTTAAAATGTGAAATAAAATATTCATTTATGAATAATATATTTTTGAAAAAGGGAAAAAATATTATTATAATTAATTATATCTATTATTTTAAAAAGTTTTATATTAATTTAACAAATTAATATTAAGAATTTTGTTTTTAATTTATTTTGTTTTTAATCTATTGAATTTATTATTATTATTTGATTTATAATTAGTTTCATCTTCTATACTTATACTTTGTTTGGGGGAATTATCTTTAGAATAAAATTGACTTGGAAAAATATTTTCTTCTTGATTTGAAATTACATTATTTGGTAAATTTAATGTAATTTCATTATTATTTTCACATTCAAAATTATTATTTTCAATATTTTCATTTTTATTTATATTATTATTAATATTATTTTGAGTTTGATTTGAAATTTTTCTTTCAAGTATTTTTATTCTTTCAATTAAAGTTTGATTTTCTAATGATAATAAATTAGTTTTATTTTGTAAATTTAACATTTCTTGTTCTCTTTTAGTATTTTCAATATATGCATTTTTATTATTAACTTCTTTATTTAATGATTTATCACTAATAAAAAAAATTGAATTTGATTCTAACATTAAATTATTATTATTTAAATAATTTTTTTGAGTAATATAATTATCAATTATTTCTTTCATTTCTTCCATTTTTAAAAGTAAATTTTGAATAATATTATTTAATTCTTGAATTGTTGAATTTGAATTATTTTGATATTGATTTTCATAGCCTAAAATTTGTAAATTTTCACATTTTACCATTTGATAATTTAAATTACTATCTGAATAAATATAATTATCATTTTTATTTTTCAAATTAGAAATATTATAATTTATTTTATTAGGAATTAATTCTTCATTTTCTTTTATATTATTATTATTAAAACTTCCATGTTTTAAATATTCTTCTTCATAAATATTTAAATTCATATATGAATTATCATTTTCTTTCTTTTTATAATAAACTAAAAAAATTTCAAAATTTTCATCAATTAAATCATTTGATAAATGAATAGATAAAAGTTTATTATTTGGAAAATTATTAGAATTATATTTTGTTTTATCTTGAATATTAATTGATATTTTTTTTGCTTGATTTACTCCTAATTTTATAAAGTTTTCACTTAAATTTAATTTTGATTTATCATTTGAAGATAAATTAAGAGTTATTGGAACATTTGAAGTATTATATATAACAATTGATTCTTTAAATAATTTTCCAGGAATGAAATTTTGAATTGTTATGCTTCCTGGAATTACTGTAATTAAATTTTGATTTATAAATTGATTTGACATTTCAAAATAAATTTTAAAATATATATTTAAAACCAAATAAATATTTATTATTTATTATAATATATTAAAAATTGAATTAATATTTTAATTAAATAGCAATTTTTAAAAAATGGAAAGTAATTATAATAAATTTAGTAAAATTGTTTTTGAAAAAGAATTTCTAAAATTTAATTCAAATAAAAGAAGAAATAAAACACCAGAATTAAAAATAAGAAGGAAAAAAATAAACTATAGACTAAATGAACCAAGTGGATTAAACTCAAAAATACATAAATTACCTTCAATATATTTAGATGAAAATACAAATCAAAGTGTAAATTCTTCATTTTTTCAATATAAAGATATAATTAATGAAAAAGAAAAAAATGAATATATTGATACTGGATTATTTGCATATAAATTAAATAAAAATAATAAAATTGCAATTCTTGAATCATATAAATATAATAGTAAAACATTAAAACCTTGTCAAAAAGAAGGATTACCAAAAGAAAAAAGTTATTTAATTACACAAACAAATTATATGTTATTATTATCTTCACTTAAAGATAGAGAAAATGATATTAAGAATATAAAAAATGAAAAAGAAAATTTAAATAAAGAAATTAAAGACTATAATAAAAAATATAATAAATTAATTCAAGAAAATGAAACTTTAAAAAATGAAAAAGAAGATATTGAAAAAAAAAATGCATTATTAACTTCAACTTATAGTAAATTATATTCAGAATTTAAAAAATATGAATTAATATATACTAAATTTTTAAATTTAATAAAACATATTTTTGAATTATTTCCAGGAGATATGAGAATTAAAAAGAAAGTAAAAGAATTAGAATTACAAGGTATTTTTATAAATGAATTTAATAGTCAAATTGATGAAAATAAGAATTTAGAGGATTTATTAACAACAAATGAAAAAAAATTATTTGAAGAATTAGAAGAAAAACAAAAAAAAATTGATGATGCTGAAAAGAGATTTTTACAATTACAAAATTCAACAAATAATTCTACTCTAAAAATTCTTTCTAAAAATTGTTCAAATGATATGAAAAGAATTAGAGAATTAAATCAATTAAATGAACAATTATTAAGAGAAAATACATATTTAAAATTAAGTTGTCAGAATTTAAAAAATGAAAATGATGATAATGCAATTAAAGCTCAAGTTGATTTATATATTCAAGAATATAGTAATTTACAAAGAAAAAATGAAACTTTAGATTTGAAAAATAAAAAATTAGAATATGATATTAATAATATTAAAATTGAATTAAATGATAAAAATAATGAAATTTTGCAATTGAAAAATGAAATTAATGAAAAAAAACAAAATATTATTTTGAAAGAAAATACTATTAATGAATTAAATAATCATAAAAATGAATTGGAAAGGAATTTAAATTTTTTAAAACAAGAAAATAATAATAATAATTTAATTTTAAAAAATAAACAAAAAGATTCTATTGAAACTTATATGAATAATTTTGAAAAAAATATGAATGATAATTTAAATAATAATAACAATAATTTAAATAAAAATTCTTATAATAAAAATAATAGTTATAATAATAATAAAGATAATAATAATAATAAAGATAATAATTTAAATAATAAATCCAATTGTGGAAATGAAAATGAAATAAGAAATTTATTCTTAGTTAATAATACAGAAAATGAAAAGAAAAAAAACTTTTTGATGAATGATTTGTTTCTTATATTATTAAATCAATCGAAAATGATAGAAAAAAATTATAAAGAAAAAAATAAAAATTAAAAAAAAATAATGTAAAAAATAATTTTTTGAATAATAGGAATGAAATATATTAAAAAATTAAAACAAATTTAATAAAATGAAATTTTTTTATAGAAAATAAACACTAATATAATTAATAATTTATAATTTAAAAATTAAGAATATATAAGAGAATCTAAACATTTATTATCTATCTTAATTTATTTTACTAATTGAATATATAAAGTAAGACAATTTGAACCATAATTTATAATTTGAGAATCCATTTTTCTAATTTGATTTCCATTATGACTATTTTTCTTAATAACAAATTTCTCCATAGGAACATTAATAATTTTACTTATTTCTTCCTTTAATTCAATTATTTTTCTTTTAGGATTAATCTCAATTTTATTATTAAATTTATAATCTTTAATAGTGATTTTTTTCTTTTTTAAAAGTGCATTTTCTGGAATTGGATTATTGAAAATGACTTTAATTTTTGGATTTTGATTTTCAAATAATTTTGAAAATTTACTATCATCTAATTTAACATTTTCTTCAACATATAATTTAACCATTCCATCATTGAAAAATTCTTTTCCAATTGAATCACTTTTATATTCAATTAATGAATAATTATTTACTGAATATTCCTTCTTTTTAAATATAAGAATTTTTTTCTCTGTTGAAATTTTTAAATTATCTTTTATTAATTTAGAAACTTCATCATAATTCATTTTTTTATTTATTTTAATTTTGACAAAATCCTTTTTATTAATTCCATCTTTGTAAGAATCATTCCATTTTAAAACATAAATAAAAGTATCATTTAAATCAAATTCTTCGAATTTTTCACCAGGATTTTTAATTTGTAAATTAATTTTATTATTTCCATCAATAAAGAAACTTGATATTTTCATATTATCATATTTTTCTAAATCATTTTCAACAAAGAGAACTTTGATATTATATCTATCTTTTATAATAATTCTTGAGTCTTTTGGTTCAATTTTTAATTTGTATTTTTCTATGATTTTTTCTTTTAATTGATTAATAGTTGATTCTTTGTCTATTTCTATTGAGTCATTTATTCCATTATAACGAATTGGGACATTAATTATGTTTTTTGATTCTTTATTTTGAATTGACATTTAAATTTAATTTTAATTTTTTTTCTAACAATTGGCTTAAATAGGAATTAATATAATATAAAATTATATAATTTATTTTAAAAGATATTTTTGAGAATACTAAATTTATCATATTTGATTTTTTTGTTTATTATAGTGGAAATATGTTTATTTAAGATATTGATAAAAAAAATATATAAGTTTCGAAAAAAGATATTATTATATGAGAATTTTACCATATATGGTATTATTAAAAAATATGAATTTTTTAGATTATTAAATGATTAACAGAAGATAAAAATTAATTTTAGAATAGTTTTTATTGATTTATTATATTTTGTTTAATTTTTATTTGTTTAAAGTTTTAGTCTTTTGTTTTTATTGTATTTTTTGAAATGATACAAAGACGTTTTCTTTTATTTTTTTTTCTCCATAATAAATACATAATTTAATTAAACAAAATTAGTTAAAAAATTAATATTATTAAATTAATTAATTCAATAAAATAATAAAAAATAATTTAATTCTATAAATTATTTTTTAATATAAAATGTATTAAATCATAAAATTTATATATGCCAAAAAAAATAAAATTTTTATTGTAAAAAACAAAAAACCAAATTACAAATTAGAATTAACTTCAGAATACAATTCATAAAACTTACTTTTTTTATCCCTAAATAAATTATCATAAATTCCACTTTCAACAATTTCTCCATTATCAACAACAAAAATTCTATCACATTCTTTAACAATATTAATATGATGAGCAATCATAATAACAGTACAATCCTTAAATAAAATTTCCATATTTTTACTTATAATTTTTTCAG
>Ga0310695_10010524_pt1 | contig 13483 bp, 11 predicted proteins | sample RumenRJG_04DNA_FD_203882 | JGI IMG/M metagenome (GOLD analysis project Ga0310695, IMG submission 203882) | Bovine rumen microbial communities from Lethbridge, Alberta, Canada - RJG_04 (v2) (version 2) | ecosystem: Host-associated > Mammals > Digestive system > Stomach > Rumen | place: Canada...
CTTAATACCAACCATTTCGAGAATTCACGCCAGGTCATTGAGTTGCTGAAGACCGAGGTGGAGAACCATCGCAATGGCGCCGAGCCTAACGACGACCTGACCATGATGTGTCTGAAGGTCAGCTAAACAACAACAAATACTACCATGCTTTTAAGTCACTACTACCAGGGAATGAGGGAAGCCGGCTGCGACGAGGCAGGCCGCGGCTGTCTGGCAGGCAGCGTCTATGCCGCAGCGGTCATACTTCCCGAGGATTACCAGAACGACTTGCTGAACGACTCGAAGCAGCTCACCGAGAAGCGGCGCTACCAGCTGCGTGACATCATCCAGCGCGACGCCGTGGCATGGGCGGTGGGCATAGTCACCCCCGAGGAAATAGACCGCATCAACATTCTTAACGCCTCCATCCTGGCTATGCACCGTGCACTGGACCAGTTGAGCGTGCGCCCCGAGGCCATCATCGTGGACGGCAACCGCTTTAAGCCCTATCGTACTAGGGTGGGCAGTGGCATTGCCAACATACCCAACGATGGTAACGGCAGCACAGCCTATATACCGCACACCACCATCGTCAAGGGTGACGGCAAGTACCTCTCCATCGCCGCCGCCTCCATCCTGGCCAAGACCTACCGCGACGACTACATGAACCGGCTGGCCGAGGAGTTTCCGCAGTACGACTGGCTGTCGAACAAGGGCTACCCCACCAAGAAGCATCGCGAGGCTATCCGGCAGTATGGCATTACGCCCTATCACCGCAAGAGCTACAACCTTCTGGGTGACGGCCAGTTGAGCTTCGACTTCTGAAACGAACGATTTTGACTTCAAAAACGGTCTGTTTTGACTCTTGAAACGAACTTTTTGCCCCCTCAAACTAAGCAAAAGGACTTTCAAAATATGCAAAAAGACTTTCATAATTAGCAATGAGACTTTCAAAATCAGCAAAAAGAGTTGCAAATTCGTAAAAATCTTATTCAAATTTGTCAAAAACCCCGTTCCCCCTATTCTGAGCTCTTGCAGTTCAGATTTTTTTTTTCTAACTTTGTGGTCAGAATATTCTAGTAGCATTTATTTTGTTTAAGGTTAAAAAACTATGGTCGCTTAAAACGGCGTGTCCGTTTTATTTGCAAACACCGGTTTGATTGTGCACTAAGAAATTGATCCCCGAGTTACAGTGGTGACTCTCATAAGTTCAAAATTAATAACCGGTGGTTCTCCCTGCACTGCGAAGTGTGGGGAGCTTTTTTATAAACTCACCACGGTCGATTGATAAACTCACCACGGTCGATTGATAAACTCACCACGGTCGATTGATAAACTCACCACGGTCGATTGACAAACTCACCACGGTCGATTGACAAACTCACCACGGTCGATTGACAAACTCACCACGGTCGATTGACAAACTCACCACGGTCGATTGATAAATTGACTTTTCCTGTGGGTAGAAACGCCTTAGGACGTCCAGATGAATACGGTGTTCTGGCCGTACATGTATTTATAGGAGATGTCTGGAATAATCTGGGTAACCAACCGCAGACCCATGTGCTCATTGCCTTCGGTGCCTATGTTCTTATCAGCCATCTTACCGGCCTTAATCGGGTCGAAGGGCCGTCCTGCATCCTTCAAGGTGACGAACACTCCTTCGTTGTTGACATGTATGTGTATGTCGAATGTCTGCTTGACGATGCGGCCCTTGGAGTGCTGAGCGATGTTGGTCATGAGCTCTTCGCAGCACACGTTTATGTTGAAACGGCTGGCATCAGACACATTCGACTCCTTGAGGAAGAGGTCGATGTCAGTCAGCGTGTCATAGACGTCGTCCAGGCTGTAGCTGATGGAGCGGTCGAAGGTATATCCCGTGGTTGTCTGGGGTATCATGGTCAGCGGAGATATGGGTGCTGAGTGCATGTAGCTCCTGGCGTAGGTGAAGCCCAGCTGGAAGAGTAGTACCAAAGCACAGCCTCCTACGAAGCCCCACCACAGGTCAATACCCTCCAGGTTGGCCACGAACCAAACTCCGACGACGAGCATGGCAGTTTGTCCTGTAGCCGTGATAACGCTGGCCTTGTCGTGCCCCAGAATCTGGTAGGTACTTAACAGAATCTGCGTGATGGAGAATGGTATGAGCATCAGTGCAAAGATGCGCAGTACGCGGTTCAGTTCGACCGACAGCACGCTTCCGCTTTCAACACCGAAGAGCATTCCCACTACGCCGGGCAGGTACATCATGACGATGACTATCGCCACCAGTGCGGCTATCACCACCAGTGCCTGCTTGACCAGTATATCCAGTCCGCGCAGGTCGCGTTCGCCCATTAGTACGCCGCCAATGGCAAACATGGACTCAATGACACCGTCGATGAATACATACGAAAGAAGCAGCATCTGCAGACAGACGGACCAGATGAACAATCCGTCACATCCTAGATAGCGAAGCACGATATTATTAATAAGCATGATGGTAACTGCCATCAGCGAGTTGCTTAACGTGATGGGGGCACCCTCCTTGACATTGGCAAGGAAGATGGAGAAAAGACTCTTGCCAGGCCACTTCAGGCGGTAAGAACTGGCAGGCTTGCGAAGGTAGCCCAGCAGTACCAGGATGTTGACCGTAAACATGGACAGGGAACCCAGTGCAGCACCCTCGACACCCATGCCCAGTACCAAGATGGTCAGAATGTCCACAACACCATTGGTAATGGCGCCAGCCACCACCGCTATGGTCACCATGCGTGGACGGCCGTCGGTAGCCACAAAGAGGCACAGGCCGTAAGACATCATCTGCAGCCACCCGCCCAGGGCATAGGTATGAATATAGCTATAGGCCATCTCGTTCAGGTGTGGCTCTTCGGATACAAACTCCACAATCTGACGCCCAAACAGGCTGATGAGTAGCGACACTCCTAATCCTAACGTCATAACCATCAGGATGGTTGACGTGAACGTACGTGCCGTCTTGTCCATGTCGTTGCTGCCGATTGACTGGGCGCACAAGGCATTGGCTCCAAAGCAAATCAGGAAGGCCATGCAGTTGAGCACCTCCACCAGAGGCAGCACCAGATTGATGGCTGAAACGGCATGCTGTCCTACCACGTGACCCACTATGATGGAGTCGGCCGTGTGTGCCAGTTGTGACGCCGCCGCGGTCAGTACGGCCGCCGTCACAAACGTCCTAAGTGCTTTCGATACAATAAATGAATTTCTCTGTTTCTTTATTGTCTTCATATCTTGTTCTTCTTTTTAGGCTATTTTCGATTTCGGGTACGAAAGTACAAAAAAAATAACTTCAAACCGCATGATGTTCCACTTTTTTTAGTAAATTTATAATAATCTTTGTACTACAGAGGCTCTATGTTCAAAATAAATTTATACCTTTGCAGTCGATTAAGGAATACGTACATTTAAATAGGTAATAAAATTATGGCAAAGAAAGCATTACTCATGATTCTCGATGGATGGGGAATCGGAAAACATGGAAAGGGTGACGTCATATTCAATACGCCAACCCCGTATCTCGACTTGTTGACAGCCACTTCGGCACACTCGCAGTTGCAGGCCTCAGGCGAGGATGTCGGTCTGCCTGACGGACAGATGGGCAACTCCGAGGTTGGTCACTTGAATATAGGTGCCGGACGCATCGTCTATCAGGATCTTGTCAAGATTAACCGCGCTTGCAAGGACGGTTCCATCATGGAGAACCCCCAGGTGAAGGCTGCCTACACCTACGCCAAAGAACAAGGCAAGAAGCTGCACCTCATGGGACTCTGCTCAGACGGTGGCGTACACTCAAGCCTGGATCACTTGTTCAAACTCATAGAGATTGGCAAGGCCTATGGGCTTAAGAACCAGGTTTTCGTACACTGCTACATGGACGGTCGCGACACCGACCCCAAGTCGGGCAAGGGCTTTATTGAACAGGTAACAAAGGTGTGTGCCGACAACGATGCCGCCATCGCTTCCATCGTGGGACGCTTCTACGCCATGGATCGCGACAAGCGCTGGGAGCGTGTGAAGGAAGGCTACGATCTCATAGTGAATGGAACGGGTAAGCAGGCCACCGACATGGTGAAGGCTATGCAGGAGTCGTACGACGAGGGCGTGACCGACGAGTTCATCAAGCCCATTCACAACGCCTCAGTTAACGGTTGCATCGAGGAGGGCGATGTCGTTATCTTCATCAACTTCCGCAACGACCGTGCCAAGGAGATGACCATTGCCCTGACACAGGAGGATATGCCAGAACAGGGCATGAAGACCATCCCCGGACTGCAGTACTATTGCATGACACCATACGACGCCAACTTCAAGGGTGTCCACATTCTCTTCCCCAAGGAGAACGTTGAGGACACGCTGGGCGAGTACCTGAGCAAGCAGGGCAAGAAACAGTTGCACACTGCCGAGACGGAGAAGTATGCTCACGTGACCTTCTTCTTCAATGGTGGTCGAGAGGCTCCTTACGAGGGTGAGGACCGCATTCTGGTTCCAAGTCCTAAGGTAGCTACCTACGACTTGAAGCCCGAGATGAGCGCCTATGAGGTAAAGGACAAGCTGGTGGCTGCTATCAACGAGGCTAAGTATGACTTCATTGTCGTCAACTTTGCCAATGGCGACATGGTGGGACATACCGGCATCTACAACGCTATAGCAAAAGCTGTCTGGGCTGTTGACAACTGCGTCCGCGAAGTCATTGAGGCTGCCAAGGCCAACGACTACGAGGCCATCATCATTGCTGACCACGGTAATGCTGACAACGCCATCAACGCCGACGGTACACCTAACACTGCACACTCGCTGAACCCTGTGCCCTTCATCTATGTTACCAACAACAACTCAGCAACCGTGAAGGATGGCCGACTGGCTGATGTGGCTCCCTCTATCCTCCATATCATGGGACTGGAGCAGCCCGCCGACATGACTGGCGAGAATCTGATAACGGATTAAAGTTCTAGAAATTACTATAATAGAGGAAACAGCCCCGGAGCTAAGTGCTCGGAGGCTGTTTCCCTTTTCTTTAGTGCGCAGGTTACTTGGGGACTGCATCCTTTTTGTACTGAATGGCGAGCATCGTCAGGTCGTCGCTCTGCTCGGCATTGCCCACAAAGGCATGAACGGCTTCGTTCATCTTGCTCACCACGGTGGTGGGACGATGGTTGCCAGTAGCCAGCAGACTCTCGGCAACACTCAGAATGCGCTGGTCGCCAAACTGGTCGTGGCTGATGTTCTCGGCCTCGTTCAGTCCATCGGTAAACAGGAAAATGGTGGTGTACTCGTCTATCAAGGTCTCCTGTTCCGTGAACTCCCAGTCGGGCTGGACACCGATAGGTAGGTTCGGATCGCAAGGTAAAGTGCCGACACCTTGCCCGATAAGCAAGGGAGCATCGTGGCCGGCATTGCAGTAGCGTAACAGACCGGTCTGCAGGTCGAGTACACCCACGAAAAGCGTGACGAACATGAAGAGATCGTTGTTTTCGGAAAGTGACTCGTTGAGGGCCTTCACAATAAGGTGGGGCTTTAACTCACGGGCCGAAATGTTGCGGAACAGCGAGCGTGTCACTGCCATGAACAGCGAGGCGGGAACACCCTTGCCGCTGACGTCGCCGATGCAGAAAATAAGTTGGTTGTTGTGGATGAAGAAGTCGAATAGGTCGCCACCCACAGCTTTGGCAGGCTTCAGTGTTCCGAAGATGTCGATGTCGTCGCGGTCGGGGTAGGGTGGGAATGTCTTGGGCAGCATCGACATTTGGATGTTGTGCGCTATCTTCAGCTCGCTTTCGAAGGACGCTTTCTGCGCCGTCGTGCTCTTGAGCTCCTCCACATATTTGGTCAGCGAACGCTCCATCTGCTCGAACGAGTCGCGAAGCATGTGTATCTCATCACGGCTCTTCAGCGTAGGCAGCGGTGTGGCGAAATTTCCCTTAGCCACCTCGTTGGCTGACTCCGCTAACTGCTTCAGCGGCAGTGTGGACTTCTTGATGGTTCTGCGTCCAAAGAAGTAAACGGCCAGCATACCTATTAGGATAATCAGTGTCATGATGCCACCGAAAATGTAGGCAATGATTTCAACAAGGATTTCGGGAATCACGAGGGCAAGACACCAGTCGGTGTACTTCACAGGCTGGAAGTTCACCAGCATATTCTGACCGTCAAGCATCAGGTCTTCGTCCTCATCGGAATTGCGGTCCAGCAGGCTCTCAATAGCGTTATTGGGGTCTTTGGTCACATACTCCTTGATGTTGTGCTTGAGCACTCGCCTCTGGTCGGGGTGTACCAGAAGCGTGCCCGTCGTATCGACGATGAAGTAGTAGGCAGCATATTCAGGGTCCCAGGTTTCTTTCTTATCTTGCGTTATTTCGACGCTTACACCTTTCGTGCTGGAACTGTCCCTCTTAGACCGATAGAACTGTATCTTGTCGTTCAGCCAGTCGAGCGACAGGTCGGCACGAAGTATCGCCACCGTGCTGTCACGCTTGTCGTGGATGGGCAGATAGTACGACACCAGCGGCCTCCCCTGGTTGACACTGTCTATGAAAGCCTTGCCCCAGTAGCCCTCGTTCCGGCTGAGCGCCTCCTTGAACCAAGCTGCTGTCAGGTAATCATGCTTGGCGTCGTCCATCACATAAGTCTCGATGTTGGTGGTGTCCACGCGCACGGCAAAGGGGTAGAACCGACGTCCCTTCTTGGGATAGTAGTTATCCACAAAGCTGATGCCGCAGCTGCGCATGTAGGGATTCTTCCTTAGCATGCGTTCAATGAGACCCTGTATCTTCTCGGGATGCTCCAGGTTGTCTTCTATCACTGGGGCGGTATTGATGGAGGCTACGTAGAGGTCGGACGTGATGCGACGAATCTCCTCGTGCTCGCCGCTCACCAGACGGTTGCTGATGCCGACGGCGCCCACAAAGACCAAGACATAACAACCCCAGAACACAAGGGCAGTGGGAATACCCATGAATATCAACATACGGAGCATAATGCGCCATGTAAGCCGCTTGGCAAAGGAGTGCGGATAGGCGGTCTTTTGTTTTTTCTTGAAAATAGATAGCATAACCTTTATAGTTTGCTTGCAAAGATACAATTTTTTTCCTATCTTTGCAAACAAAACAGTAAAGATAATGAATGTAAAGATAGAATCGACGTGGAAAGAACATTTGCAGACGGAGTTTGAGAAGCCTTACTTCGCAGGGTTAACAAGTGCTGTCAGGCAGGAATATGCGGCAGGGACATGTTATCCGCCAGGTGCCCTGATATTCAATGCTTTCAACCTGTGTCCGTTCAATCAGGTAAAGGTGGTAATCATCGGACAGGACCCGTATCACGAGCCAGGACAAGCTCACGGGTTGAGTTTCTCGGTACAGGATGGTGTTCAGTTTCCGCCTTCTTTGCAAAATATCTTCAAGGAGATACGTGACGATATAGGCACTCCGATTCCTCAATCTGGTAACCTGACGCGATGGGCTGAACAGGGTGTGTTGCTCTTAAATGCCACGCTGACGGTACGCGCTCATCAGGCCAATAGCCATTCCTCATTAGGTTGGCAGGCTTTTACGGATGCAGCCATCAAAGCGTTAGCTACTCATCGGGAGCATTTGGTTTATATGCTATGGGGAGGCTATGCCCGTGGAAAGGCATATATGATAGACAAGACTAGGAATCTGGTATTGGAGTCGGTACATCCATCTCCCCTGAGTGCCAACCGAGGTGGGTGGTTTGGACAACACCAGTTCTCACGTTGCAATGACTATTTAGTAAAAAACGGAATAAAACCTATCGTATGGTAAACGAGATACCGCCCATTCTGGAAGTCGGAGGTGTACTGATTTCTTCAGAGATTCTCACGGAGACGTTCTGTTGTGATTATGAGAAATGCAAAGGCATCTGTTGTGTAGAAGGTGATGCAGGAGCACCTGTGACATTAGACGAAGTAGCAGGGATAGAAGATGCTCTTGATACGGTGTGGGGCGACCTTTCAGCTTCTGCACAAAGTGTTATTGACAAGCAAGGTGTCGCCTATGTTGACAAGGATGCCGACTTGGTGACGAGCATAGTTCGTGGTAAGGATTGTGTCTTTACCTGTTATGATGGTGATCATTGTCTTTGCGCTTTGGAAAAGGCTTTTCGCAACGGGAAAACCAAGTTCTGTAAGCCCATCAGCTGTGCCTTGTATCCTATTCGTGAGAAGAATTTTGGTAACGGACTGATAGGACTTAATTATAATAGGTGGGCAATCTGTAAAGATGCGATAGAAAAAGGAAAGGCCTTGAACCTTCCCGTATATAAGTTTCTGAAGGAGCCTCTTATTCGTCGCTTTGGTGAAGCGTGGTATGACGAGTTGTATGAGGTGGCTCGGCTCTTTGAAAAGGAGAAAGATTAGCCTCTGCGGTATTCAAGGGGTGACATCCCTACGTTCTTCTTGAAATACTTGCCCAAAAGCGACTGGTCGGGGAAATGCAGTTCCTCGGCAATTTCCCTGATAGTTTTGGTGGTATTCTTCAGTTGCATTCGAATCTCCATTACCACATAGTCATCAATCCATGAATTCGGCGAACGCTTGCTGACACTGATAACTAAGTCGGTCAAGTGTTTGGGGGTAATCTCTAACTGCTGGGCATACCAGTACACACGTCGTTGGGTGCGGTAGTGCTTCTCCAACAGACGAATGAACTCCGTGAAGATGGCGTCGCTGCGTCGCATTTTCTGGGGCTCATGCTCACCAACACGATAGATGACGTTGCTCATGTCGTAGAACATGGCGAGCAACAGCGCCTTCACCAGTTGCGTACGATAATAGTGGTGGGTGTCCGTCATCTTCTCTCGAATCACCTGATAGAAGTGTCCATAGACATCTTTCTCCTTGGTCGTTAGTTGGACTACGGGGAAGTTCATCGAGAAGATAAGCAGCGAGGAGACGTTCTTCACGTCTTGTACAAAGTCATGATAGAAATTAGGGCTGACTAGGATGCACTGGCACTCGAAATCAGGAGTTGCCGTATATTCGTCTATGATATGGCGCTGGGACATGAAAAATAAATCGCCGGCCTTTACCTCCTGCTTACGCTTGTCTATACGGTATTGCGCCTCTCCCTTGCAGCAAAGTGCCATGAGGATGAAGTTAAAACGAATCATGCGTTGCGAGAGGACGGAAGAGTCAATCTTGTCCGTGAGTATCAGCTCCTGCCCCATTTGTGTGGTTTGCCCCCATGCTTTGGCATCCTTCAGGTTTATCTCTGTGATTTTGCTCGCTTTTGTCGTCATGTTATCATAGGAAAAAGAAAAAAGGAGAACCACCTTGATTCTCCTTTCAGTTTGTTATGCATCGATGTTCGCGTAAGTGGCATTCTTCTCGATGAACTGTCGGCGTGGCTCCACATCGTCGCCCATCAGCATAGAGAAAATCTCGTCCGCTTCAGCAGCGTTTTCAATGGTTACCTGCTTGAGCAGTCGGTTCTCAGGATTCATGGTAGTTTCCCACAACTGCTCAGGGTTCATCTCACCAAGACCTTTGTAGCGCTGAGTATGCAGGGCTGAGGCATTCTCGTCGCCATCAACATACTTATCGATGAAGGCTTGACGCTGCTGGTCGGTATAGCAGTACTCAGAGAACTTCTTATAGGTACACTTATAAAGAGGTGGTGTAGCGATATACAGGTGACCTTCCTGGATGACCTTGGGCATGAAGCGATAGAACAGTGTCATAATCAGTGTGTCGATGTGCGAACCATCGACATCGGCATCGGTCATGATGATAATCTTGTCGTAACGCAGTTTGTCAACATTAGCCTCCTTGGAGTCTTCTCCCTCAACACCAAAGCGGACACCGATAGACTGGATGATGTTCATCACAGACTCAGCCTCGAACACACGGTGCCACTGAACTTTCTCAACGTTCAGAATCTTACCACGCAAGGGCAGGATAGCCTGGAAATGACGGTCGCGACCCTGCTTGGCAGAACCACCGGCGGAGTCACCCTCGACGAGGAAGATTTCGCAAAGCTTCGGATCTTTCTCAGAACAGTCAGCCAACTTACCAGGCAGACCGCCACCAGTCATAGGACTCTTGCGTTGTACACTCTCGCGGGCCTTGCGGGCTGCAATACGGGCTGTAGCAGCCAGGATTACCTTCTCGCAGATGGTGTGAGCCTCCTTGGGATTCTCCTCCAGATAGTTGGTCATAGCCTCACCCACAGCCTTCTGAACAGCACCATTCACCTCAGAGTTGCCCAGCTTGGTCTTCGTCTGACCTTCGAACTGAGGCTCTGCCACCTTCACGCTGATGATAGCAGTCAGACCCTCGCGGAAGTCGTCCTGAGCCACTTCAATCTTGGCTTTCTCAATCTGCTTGCGCAACTGGTCGTCCTCGTCGGCATATTTCTTCAGCGTACGAGCCAAGGCGATGCGGAAACCTGTCAGGTGGGTACCACCCTCAATGGTGTTGATATTGTTGACATACGAGTGGATGTTCTCACTATAGTCGCTGTTGTAGAGCAGTGCCACCTCAATGGGTACACCGTCTTTCTCCGTTTTCAGACAGATGGGGTCGCCAATGATAGATGTACGGTGACGGTCTACGTAACGCACAAACTCCTTCAGGCCCTCCTTGGCGTGGAATACCTCAGGCTGTTTCAGATTGCCTTCCTCGTCAGGACGAAGGTCGGTCAGTGTGATGGTGATGCCAGCATTCAGGTAGGCCAACTCGCGCATACGACGGGCAATAATGTCGTACTTGTACTCTGTGGTGGTGAAGATGCTGGCGTCGGGCCAGAACTGCTGACGGGTACCAGTCTTGTCGGTATCGCCTACAATCTTCACGTCATAGAGAGGCTTACCCTTCTCGTATTCCTGTTGGTAGATATGTCCATTGCGGAATACCTGTGACATCATGTGGGTAGAGAGTGCGTTCACACAGCTTACACCCACACCATGCAGACCACCGGACACCTTGTACGAACCTTTGTCGAACTTACCACCAGCGTGAAGCACAGTCATAACAACCTCCAGGGCTGACTTGTGCATCTTCTCGTGTTCGTCAACAGGGATACCACGTCCGTTGTCTTGTACAGTTATAGAATTATCTTCGTTGATGGTCACCTCGATATGCGTACAATAGCCTGCCATAGCCTCGTCGATAGAGTTATCGACGGTTTCGTTTACGAGATGATGGAGTCCTTTTTCGCTAATGTCGCCAATGTACATAGCAGGGCGCTTGCGCACGGCTTCCAGACCCTCGAGTACCTGAATGTTACTCGCGGAATAATTACTTGGGTTGTTTTGTTCTTCTGCCATTTTAATAGTGTGTAGTCTTATTTGCTGCTAGCCTTTGGCTAGGGTAAATCACATTTCGAGCGCAAAGTTACAAAATAAATGTGACTTAAACGAATTTTTTTATATAAAAAAAGACTGCAATCTGTTAAGAATTGCAGTCTTCTATGCTGTTTCCGAAGGTTTCTTACAGCTTGTTGATGTGCTGGCAGAGGCTTGACTTCAAGTTTGCAGCCTTGTTCTTGTGGATAATGTTGGTCTTAGCCAGCTTGTCCAACATCTTCTGTACTTTAGGATAGAGAGCTACAGCCTCGTCCTTGTTAGTCATTGCACGGAGCTTGCGAACAGCGTTACGCATAGTCTTTGCATAGTAGCGGTTGTGCAGTGCCTTTTTCTTGTCCTGACGAATTCTCTTCAGGGATGACTTGTGATTTGCCATTTTTAATTTAATGATTTTAATGTTTAACTTAAAGCTTATGGGTCTTATGTCTGGAAGACAGCCCTGGGCGGGGTTTGACCCCCTCTGTCACCGTTCCCGTGAGGTAGCACATGGCTGTGCAGATGACAGATTTAAAATCGTGATTAAGCGAGTGCCATCAAGCTTGCTTGAATGGCCGAGCGTGAACGAGTTCAAGCCCGTGGCTTAATTTGGTAGTCCCTAGGAGAGTCGAACTCCTCTTTAGAGAATGAAAATCTCTCGTCCTAACCGATAGACGAAGGGACCATCGCCATTTTTAGCGGGTGCAAAGGTACATATAAAAAATGAGAAATGAGAAATGAGAAATGAGAAATTGTTTCCAAGCTATTAATATTTAACAAATTTTTGCATATTAATGACTAAATTTCCCTAAACTCTAAACACAAAACTCTCGACTTTTCGTACCTTTGCAGTCGTGTTAGTGAAAACGGAAGCCATCGTGCTACATTCATTGAAGTATGGTGAGTCGAAAATCATCGTCGATATGTTCACTCGCGAGGCGGGTCGGCTGGCTTTTGTCGTGCCTATCCCCAAGACTTCCAAATCACACCTGAAGAAGCAGTACTTCCAACCGATGACTTTGTTGGAGATAGAAGGAGATATTCGTCAAAATGTGCAACTGCAGAAGTTGAAGGATGCGCGTATATTGACTGCTTACACCTCCATTCCTTTCTCTCCAGAGAAATTAGCTTTGGCATTTTTTGTTGCTGAATTTCTCTATCATGCCTTGCGCTCTGAGCAACAGAATGTGGCCCTCTTTTCCTATATTTGTAGTTCCATGCTGTGGCTTGATATGGCAACGGGCAGCTATGCCAACTTTCACCTTACCTTCCTGATGCACCTCTCGCGCTTTCTGGGCTTCTATCCTAATTTGGAGGTGAGTGACGAATGGAATATGATGTTCGACTTGCGCGAGGGCCGTTTCTGCACTTCCGCTCCTACCCACCGCGACTTCCTGCAACCTGACGAGGCGCGACTCATCCATCTCATGATGCGAATGGACTTCCCCACGATGCACCTCTATCGCCTCAGTCGAATGGATCGCAACCGTATTGTCGATGTGCTGTTGCAATATTATCGTCTGCACATTCCCCAGTTCCCTGAGCTGAAAAGCCTCAGTGTGCTGCAAGAGTTATGGGCTTAAAGTAACTCTGGTAATTGGAATAGTTTTACGCTGTTGGAACCCTTGATAAGGATGTAGCGCCCTTGTGGTTGCTGTTGTGCGATAAGTGCTTTTACCTCTTCCACATCGTGGAAAACCTTGAGTGTGGTGAGTGATGAGGGTTGTGCACAAAGTGCTTTTTGGAACTCCTCACCCACGAGCCATACCTCGTCGAAACGGGCTTCTTCCAACTGTTTGATAATCTTCTGGTGCTCCTCGTCCGACACATCGCCCAGCTCGCCCATCTTTCCCAGGATAGCCATCTTGGGCGACACCTCCATCAGTCGGAAGTTGTCGAGGGCGGCTTTCATGGATGTGGGGTTGGCATTATAGGCATCCACGATGAGGTGGTTCTTCTCCGTCTCCGTCAGTTGCGAGCGGTTGTTGGTTGGCACATAGTTTTCCAAAGCGTGGTTAATCTGTTCGAAAGGCACGTTGTTCACGTAACCTATCGTGATGGCAGCCAGCATGTTATCCACATTATAGGCGCCAATCAAGTGGGTCTGCACCTCCATCCATTCTGAGGTGTATCCAGCCTCGTGGTCTTGTTCACGCCAACGGAACTTGAGGAAGGGAGCACAGCTGAT
>Ga0310695_10010525_pt1 | contig 13482 bp, 12 predicted proteins | sample RumenRJG_04DNA_FD_203882 | JGI IMG/M metagenome (GOLD analysis project Ga0310695, IMG submission 203882) | Bovine rumen microbial communities from Lethbridge, Alberta, Canada - RJG_04 (v2) (version 2) | ecosystem: Host-associated > Mammals > Digestive system > Stomach > Rumen | place: Canada...
CAGCACCGGCAGCCAGAAAATCTTCTAAATTTGACATAATCTTTTTAGTTTAAAATGATGTTAGTTTAATAATAGGCCCGCCCCTATCGATGACGGGCCTGATACTCTAAATGCTCAATAATATTCTGTCTCTATTTCTGTTGCATCACCTCCTTTATTGTTGCATTCCTTCAACTAGGCGGGTCAATAGTCCATGGAACTCATCAAGACTTTCATCAATAAACTTCTCAATGTCGACTCCTTTTTTTGACATAAAGTTAAGTATAAAGCGTTCTAAGTGCCTTGCCTGAAGATTCAATATTAAGCTTCGGGCATCAATCTCAAGATAATTGGCTATAACAAGTTCGCCAGAAGCGTTCTTAATAGCTATTATGTCAAATGATTGCTCAATAGCGGCTCTAGTAAAAGGATTGTCTCCCATGACCTTGAGCGCTGACAGTAATTCGTCTTTAGTCCATTCTTTCTTCTTAATGTCAATGAATCTTGCCATAATAATGTAGTTTAATATCTTATTCCAAAAATCTCAGCATACAAATATAAAAAGGCGATATTTTTGTCCCCGTATCGTTTCTTGTAGCCCGGTTCATACGCCCTGCCAGCCAAGTATCCAACAGCCAGTGTCTCTACCATTTTATGAGAGAGATTCAACTCATCAACTATCCCCGCGTTAATACTCAAGATGTTGGGGTCTGTCGCTTGTTGGCTTAGACCGCTTTCTGCATGAATGATATAGCTGGCCTTGTTTTTGGACGAGTTGAGCAGTAAGCTGTAGTCGAGTGAGGTGCCATCATCGATAATTCCATCAGTTGTAGACGGTGCCACTTCTACTCCGTGCTGGTTCATGGAATTTTCACATAGATCAAATCCTCGGCACCAATAACTCAATCCGCGAAATTTCATCTCGTCCTTGAATTTTTTGTCCGCCATGCCGATGTAACGGATAGTGTTTCCTGGTGGCGTATTGAGTTCTTTGTTCAATGCAGCGATCTCATCTGGAAAGTTCCAATCAAAGCGCTTAAAGCGACAGTTGTTGATGAGATTCTGTTTGATTACCAGGGCAGCCTCTATGCTGTCCATGTGTCTCGCGGATGTGGGCCAACCAGTGGATCCCGAATTATTACCAATTGAAGTTGCCATTGTTTTTTGTTGATTATAATGTTGTTGGTGTTGTCTTATTGAGAAATATCTGCCCGCCCTGTCACCACGGGCAGATAATCATATTATTTGGCACCTGGGACTAGGGATTATCGAAATAGTGCCTCCACCCCCAAAGACAGAATTTCAAGGGCAGTAAATCATAAAAGTTCAGAGTTTCAAGTCCGCTGCTATTCTGATCATCACTTTGTGTAGCCACCCAAAACCAAGCGTCAGCAACGTCAGGAGACTTCATTACCCCACCAAAGCCACAGCGATATATCGCCGACAGGATATACATGTGAGTCACAATGCCTAATTCTGCGCCCTTCTTTACATTCTCAGCAAACTTGTCATATTCCTCAAGACTGTGATAAACCAACGACTTCGCAAATGCACCATACGTGGGATTGAGGCTTTCAAGTTTATCGTAGATGGCTTCAGCAGAAACCTTATCCCGTTTGAGCATAAAGCCACGTGCTTGCTTCAACAGCTTTTGGTCTTGCTTGTTGATAAAAGTAAATTCATTACGATGAAGTGTTGCTGGTACTTTGATGCCAAGTTTGGCAGCCTGCTGTTCAGCTGTAGCAGCATTGTAATAATGGCTGTCGGGCTCGTGAAGAGCATCAATAATATCAGCTATACCGATGTTCTTAAAGTGATCACGGTCATATGTAAGTACACCTTCAGGATCCAGAATATCGGACAATCGACCCCAGTACATAATGTCACTGATGAAGAGTTCATAAACCAGGTTCATCGAGCAGATATGTCCATTCTTTGCAGCGAGCAGAACATGGTGATCGATATCTTTGTTGTTACCTGAGTTGCCACCCATATATTGGAGCAGACGGTATAAAGCAACTCGACAGCGGGTGTCACCAGTCATGTTAACAACATTCTCCAGTTCCAGCATGGCTTGTCCAAGCCTACCATTGTTGAGATGCTGCTCGATCGTGGTGAGCTTTACGGCATCGATAGCCTGGATCGGAGCCTTAGGGGGGCCGCCCGCTTTGTTCAGCTCGGTATTGCTTACCGTCACACCAGGATTGCCAGAGGCTGCGGAACCCTTTGTGTAAACGTCAACATAGTTGACCTTAGGATTATCGTTGCCATTGATGTATTGCTGGGTAAAGTCAAAAAGGGCCTCATCCCGCTCTTCCTTGGAGTCAAAGCTAATGCGGAACTTCTTGACTTGCTCGTTGAACATGTTCTCAAGTTCAGCAAGCTCACCATAACTCACGTTTCTTTGTTCACCGTTGCTAACATAATTGGACGGTACTGCTTTTCTAACTTTATCTTTCTTTTTCATTGTGTTTATTGTTAGATGGCCATCTGGCCTGTTGTTTTTATATAGAATACACCGTATGGTGTTGCCGCTCGCTGGGAGCGGGAGACGGCTCAAGACCGTGAGATTTATCAATCATTCGGAGGCCGCATTGCTGTGGGCGGCCCTCGGCCAAGGCGGTTCATTCTATGTTTCATCACATCCATACCTGAGCATTCTCCTTCATGATGACACGGGTGAACTTCTCGATTTCGGTCCTCAGGGCAAATACCTCGTAACGGAAGGGCTCAGGTACTTTTACACGGCGGAGGGACTCTCGACCGATGAATACGAACTCTGGGTTGCACTGCTTGACCATCGCCGCAAAGTTCCCGGCGCTGCTGAACTTCATCAGCGGTTCCAGCGTGGTGTAGGTTTTGATCCCTGATGCCGCAATAGCCTGCATAGCCTTGGCCCTGTTGGTGCGGGAGGGTGCAAAGCCCATATACTGGCTACCCAGCTCCAAGTCACTCTCCAGGGTGGTACCGATATAGGCGTGTTCCCAAATTCCATGATCATTGAACCTGAGCAGCCGCTCGGGGTTCTTGCTCTGCACCCAGAAGGTGTGTCGGGGATATTGGTGGCAGTGATCGAGAATACGCCTGATGTCCTCGTCTTTAAGCACCGAGGAACAAATATCCGTACCTTCGCAAATAAAAATGGTCTTCGGCTCTCCCAAGTTCAGGTCGATATTGAAGTCCTCCTCGATGAAGTGGTGCTTCGATTGGGTATTGAAACGGCCCTTGAAGCACCACGGGCACCACCCGCAGGATCCTTGCCCGCCAAAGAGCGAGAGCGTCCAAATTCCCTCGTACATATGTCCAGATGAATAATTAAGCGGCATAGGCGTTACAGTTTGAAGTAATTAATGTCAAGGATTGTCACGGAGCCGTCATCATTCACCATGGGAAACAGATTGGTACCGCAGCTTTCGCTCAATGCAGCGGCGAGCCTGTCGACCCGAATGGTGGCTTTCTTATAGGGAGTTTCATTCAGAAGCTCCAGGATCACGGTGCCGGCTTGATGCTTTTTGCCGGCAATCTCAGTCTTGAGCAGCTCATAAAGGACATATTTGCTGTCCTCGAAGTCAAGTAGACCGACATTGAGCTCGGGGCTGGTAAAGCGGTTCAGCACTTCCTTCCCACGGGTCGAGAAGCCGTCCTGCTTGGAGTAGATGTTGATCAGGTGAGGCTTGATCTTGTCTTCACCAAAGAACGGTGCAACGGAATTCAAGATATGACTTTCAACTATATTCATAATTGATGTTTGTTAAAGCCCCACCGCCCACCATGTCACCGACAGGAAGTGGGGCTCGTTTAACTAATCAGCGTTAGGCCTGGCTCTTGAATTTTTTGTACTCGTCCTTAGCCTTCTTGATGGTTTCCTCCATCTTCTGCTTGGCATCAGCCAGCTTTTTCTGGTTTTCCTTGCGCTCCTTCATCTTCTCCACAACGTCGGCCATAGAGCCACGGGCATATACCTTACCGCTGCTAGCAACACCAGCGTCAATGATACTCTGGATCTGAGCATCGATGAGCTTGATCTGCTCGTCGGTATCGGGCATCAGCGGGTTCTTCTTGACAAATGCCTTGAAGTTCTTAGTGAAATCCAGGATAAAGGCTGACACCTTGTCCTTGTTCTTGGGGTCGAGGCCCTTGTTACGCTCCTCGTTCATGAAGAGCTTGAAGTGCTTGATGAAGTCAGTGTCAATACCGATCTTACTGTTGTAATCCTTCTTTGCCGTGAAGATTACCTCGAGCATAGCCATCGTGAGCATTCCGTTCTTTTCACAGTCCGGATTGCCGTGCCTGATAGTTTTGAAGATCTCGATGCCAGTGGTTGCCTTTTCTTCGTCACAAACGGGCACCTTTCCCTTGAGTAGGTCTTTCTTCTTGACAGCTTCCTTCTCACCCGTTAGGCCATAGTTGCGGAACTTCGGGCTGGTCTTGGGGAGGATCTTCTCAGCCTCTTGCTCCTTCGCCTTCAGCTTGTCCTCAACACCGCTGATGACTTCATTCTGGTTTCTGATTGCATCCATATCCCAGTTGGAGTCGTAAGCGTTGATGACACGGACATAAGCGTTGATGTCTTCAGGGGTCTCGATAATGATGACGTCGGCATCATAATAAGGGTCGCTCAAGACCCCAGTGCGGCGATGCTGTCCGTCCAACACGACGAGCATGCGATCAATGTCGGGATGGGAGAGTGTGATTTCGTTGCCATCATCATCAATGAGCGGTACTCCCAACATCAACGCAGTCTTTGCAAGGCAGGCGGTAATCGGCTCTGAGAAACGCTTCTTGCCAGACTTCTTCAACGATTGGAGAAGCTTATCCACGTGCTTCTCGTCCACCTTGCGGTTCGCGGCATAGGCTACGAGGATGATAGCAGCGGCCATCAACTTCTTCAGGTCGTACTTCAGCACCACCTTAGCCTCCAGGCCCTTCCCACTCAGGTAGGCCATCAGATTGTCACGTTCCTGCTGGTCCACAGCCGAGACCAGCTCATACGCATCAGCCTTGAGATCCTCGGGACCTGCACCCGGGGTTGCCTGTACCTGCTCATCGCTACTAGCGGTAGAGGCTTCATCGTCGCTAGCTACGGTATCGTCCGGCGACTGGGTAGTCGAACCCTGGGTGGGCTCAGCTACTGCGTTCTCAACTTGGGCCTTGTTCAGGTCCACTTCGCCCGCATTCGGGGCGGTCTGGTCAAAATGCTCTTTTGCCATAACTTTAAATTTTTTAAAATGTTTAAAATTGATTATAATAGGTTTTACCCTTGTTCTTCTTGTTGGGACGTGAGGCGGGTCTAAGGCTCTCGTTAATAGCGATGGGTCCGAACCGATGATTGCTGGGAATTTGAATCCCATGACGGAGAGCAACTCTTTCGCCGGTATAACAGAAAGAAATGCCCAGTCTCTTCGCCTCCTCCTCGGTAAGGACAATCTCGTGGATACGCAGACGGCCTTCATCGGCAGCCTTCTCGATTTCCCAAGTCAGATCATCCAGGTCATCTGGGGTCATGTCCAGCGTGTTCACCTCTACCTTGTTGTTCGCTTCATCCAAAATCTCAAGATAACCGAATCGATAGACGCGTTCATCATTGTTCGAGGGTACTACTACGATCATGTCCTCGGTGAACTGGAGCATCTCTTGGTCAGCATGCCTTTTCTCGTTGTCACTGGAATTACCCAGTGTGGTGCTGTCGGGATTGACAGCCGTTTTCTCAAAAAAATCTATCATAGTTCTATTGTGTTTATGCGTGGGCGGTGTGACCCGCCCACGCAGGTTAATCATTATTAGTTGAGAGTAATATTGACCATGTGAAGGCCCTTGTTGTCCACATCAAGTTTGCGGGCAGCGTAGAACCAAACGTCTGCCAGTTCGGAATTGGGCTCTGTACCATAGCCGTGGCGATACATGGCCGAGGCGTAATACATCGCCGTTACAAAACCATCTTCGGCGGCTTGACAGATCATCTTGAAGCCGACCTCGGGAGAATACGCTTTGAACCCCTCCCAGGGTTCAGGCTCGCCGTTGAGTTTCTCGAATTGCCCATTTGTGGGCATGGGGATGTTCAACCTCTTGGCGCTAGCAGCGGCCATCTTGGGGTCGAAGATGACGAGCGGAGCCTCAAGGGCGCTCACCACATCCTCAATCAGCACCTCATCGTCCACTTCGCTGGCATCCAAGAATTTGTGTGAGTATTCGAGTCCCCTCATAGGGTCAAGGACCGTGGCGAGATGTACCCAATCGTTAGCTTCTTGAGGATAGTACTGAATTACGACGCCCTCCTGAAGCAAACGGGCAAGCACATACATGCTCGGGATGTGATATGAATACGATGCCTTCCTGAGATTCCGAATAATCCCGGTAAGACCGCATTTCCCAAGGCCATAGTAGTAAAACCTTATCATCGCTAAGGTTGTCGGGATGTAACCTGTATCAGATGCCTTCTTGAGTGTTAACTCGGCCATGTTGAAGTCCATCGAGCGCAGATACTTTATAATAAGGTGTATCAGCGAAACGATGTCTCCTGATGCTGCAGGATCAATCACATAGTCGCAGGTGGCAGCCAAATCGGCCTCCATCTCAACCGGCTTCATGTTCACTGTGCCCTCGTTAAGAGTGGCGATAGAATTAAAACACTTAGTCATAATATTAAAATTTTACATATTATTGTTCAACAGTTTATTGGTTTTTATTCAAGCCCAAATTCGCGTTTGACACAATCCACCTGGACTTCGGATCATCACCGATCATAGCGACAACCTCATCCAGGTCAAACCAGATGACACGACCATTTCGCCACATAGCGGGCTCGTGTATCTTGCCCGAGCGGATCATCGTCTTGATCTTTGTCTCAGAGCAATTGAGGGCTGCAGACAATGATTTGATGCCTCGCACGATGTTCTTTTCCTGCGGTTTGTTACCACTGGTTTCGTGCAACACATTATAATATGCGCGGGTCGAGGCCTCGTAAATCAGCAGAGCAAACTCCTCTGCGGTAAGGTCAAGAACGCGCTTGCCTGCGATGCTCGATATGTCAAATTCGTTGTGAATCATATCAGCCATATATGTGCACATTTAGCGCCACTAAATGGCTGATTAACAGACTTTTGATTATAACGATTAAAACTGATTAAAAGCAATTATAATTGAAATCTTAACATCGATTAGAATTTACTGACAACGCTGGATGGCCATATTGGCAGATGGAAGATGAAATTCTGTCACCTCTCATAGCTGTCAGGTGCTGCCAGTAGTTGGTAGAAGTTGTCAGTTGTGACCGTCCAATGGCATAGTCAAGGTGTTTTTTCCGTGGCATAAAAAAACGAGACATGCACCTGCTATGTCTCGCTGCTGATAAGTGTAATATGTTAATAGACTATGGCTTCTTATGTGTTCACGGGTGCATCACCCAGCAGGGTTGATAGGAAGTTGTCCAGTTGCATCATCTGGGACGAAGAAAGGCGTTCGATTTTTTTTAAAATCTGCAAGCGGGTAGTTTTGACGTTCCACTTTTCCATATATGTCTTTGTTGTTGATGAGTCAATCGCTATATACGGTTTCATGGCTTCATAGGTGGAATGGCCAGTACAAGCCTTAACGACTTCAACAGGAATTCCAAGAGCTAATGAACAAACAACAAAGGTGCGCCTAGCCATGTGGCATGAGATAATCTCATGAATAGGTTTATACGTTTCATGTGGCTCATTACCTACGTAATACATCTCTTGTATTTTTCGATCAAGTTTCGCTTCTTTGGCTGCAAGTTTTATAAAATCATTAAGCTTTTGGTTGCTTGGGGCTTTAAAGACATATTCTCCAGGGGTACTCATTATATTATCAAGTACCTCCTGAGCATCTTTGATAATCGGTATGTCAAGTTTCGCTTTGGTTTTTTGTGTGAATACATGTATAAAGCCATCACTGATACTTGACTTCTTGAGAGTTGCAGTATCTGAATATCTCAATGATGTGTAGCACATAAAGCAGAATATATCCCGAGCATTACGCAAATACTGCTGCTTAAGCGGGAAACTTGCAAAATGCCGCAATTCTTCAAGTGTGAGGTATGTGATAACCTTCTCGGATTTGGGAACGTTAGAGTCAAACTGTAGAGCTTCCTTATTTACCGGATAACCATTTCGATCGAGCCAATTCAAAAATGATTTTAAGTCTCGAAACCTTTTCGCTACTGTTGTATTGTGATAGCCATGATCAAAATACCACTTCTTTAACCCGTTCAATGTTGATCTGTTCATCATGCCTAATGTAATCCTTGGATTATACTCGTTAAGGCATTTCCACATTTGCGAATTCTTGTCCCGGGTACTCTTGGTCCAGTTTTTTTCAATAGCCCGTTCACTCATGAACTGCTTATATATGGTCTCAAATTGCTTATGTGTATCGATATATTGATCCGCTGCAGGAGTGGCCATCTTGCCAACATTACCCATGAGTTTGTAAATGCTTTCTCGTAATTCATCGGCAGACGGAATCTTATCCTTATTTTTGAAATCCTTGAACGCCTTTTCGATGGACTCAAAATATAACAATATCAAAGAATTCACATCTCTGGCATAAGTAGTGTGCCCAGATGTGTCTACAGTTGTAGTATTATTGCGAGCTTTTCCTTTGCTGCTATCCCATTTTGCTGGATCCCACTGAATACCTGTAGATAGCCACAACTCTTGTCTCTTCTTATTCCATCTAATGACAAATGAAATAGTGCTGTTTGTGGTGTGTTTGCGTAAAACTGTTCTAACGCTGTAATTGTACTCTATCATATCCTATCCTTTTTGTTTTGCAAAGATAGTGTTTTTTTGTGTTTTGGGGGTGCGTACGCTCCCCCTTTTTGCGCCGTTCAACGCCTTTAGACGCCTTTAAACGCCTTTTGGGACTTTGCTAAATGACTCTTTATCAGGCGTTGAGAGTTTTTTAAAGGTTTTGGGAGGCGCGGCAACAAGTCCTATCAGGCGCACAACTCAAAATGTCAAACAGTTGTCAATCAATTGTTTGGCACTTTTCATTTCTTGATTTTCCCGAAAAATTCCCGAACTAATTTTGCGATAGCACCTTTTGGGGCATGAAAAAGGGTGCAATTATCGTCGCGACAACTGCAAGATTATTTGAAAGTGACTTCGGTAGATAGGGCTCTGGTTCCTCCTTGACGTAATTCTGGAGTGTTGATGCGTATATCACAATCAACCACAAAAATTGTTTCAGAAGTCAGAGAACGAAGTACATTCTCATCGTGCATGTCGCTCAAGTAGATTTCAGGGGTGGCATACGTCCAGTTTCGCGGATTCTTGAGTTCAAAGCCCATTTGCTGCATGAACGCTGCAATCTCTTCGTCATCCACGGGTTGTCCATCTATATATGGCTGCTCGGCAATAATCTTGAATTCACCTCGCTTGCCGCGGCCAAATCCAAGCACGGTGAGTTTGGTCTCGGGGAAATAGGTATTGTGGAGCGAAATCCTGTCAAGGGCAAAAATCGGTTGGATAAAATAGTCAAGGCCAATAGACTTGATGAGTGTGGTTCCATGGTCATATACAACGGCTTCTCCTCCTTCGGCAATTTGTTCACCGAGGCTTTGAGGTAGCGTTTCTTCCACGCTGTCAGTCCATAGACCTACGCGTTTAGCCCATAGTTCTATTACTGTTTCTTGCTGCGCTGCGCATTGGCGCTCGCTTTGGAAGTCGCTGAATGTCGTTTGACCACCTCGATCTGTGCCAACTTTTGCTCCCGCGAGCAGGGATGCAATGACATTTGTTGCACCTCCCGTTGCGCAGCCATGCTGTTCCGGCGGTGAAAATCGTTGATATACCAACCGCCTGCTGATGAAATCCTCTCCATAACGATCAAGTTTAAGCAGACCTTCGGGCGTAAAGCCCTCGGCGATAATACTGCGAACTGATGCCCAAAAATCTGCGTTATTCATCTCTCTTTTTATTACTCGGTGCAAAAATACAACTTTTTCTTGATCATTACAAATGTGCAAATGCGAGGACCATCATTTAATCCGTGAGACTCATTTTCAGGGGGTGCGTACGCTCCCCCTTTAATTGCGCCGTTGGGCGCCTTTATGGGCTCTGGTAGAAAATGGTGTGCGATTTGTTCGGGATGGGGCTTTTGTGTACCTTTGTGGTTTAAACATGTGATTGATTGATGATGAGACGATATTTACTGTTGATGGCCGCGTGTGTGGCGGTGGTGGTGACGGCTGTGGCTGGCGCGCCTCACAAGACGTTGCGGCAGTGGGGTTTCCCGACGGGGATTTTTGCTCCAGGTCCCAACAATGCGATTACCGACGTGCCTGGCGTGACCGTGGGCCATGTGACGCTGATTGAGGGTGACAGTGTGCGCACGGGCGTGACGGCCATTGTGCCGCACCAGGGTGACATCTTCCGCAAGAAGGTGCCCGCAGCCATCCATGTGGGCAACGGCTTCGGCAAGTTGGCGGGCGTGACCCAGGTGCGAGAACTGGGCAATATCGAGACCCCGATCGTGCTGACCAACACGTTGAGCGTCGCGGCAGGCATCGAGGGCGTGGTCCGCTACACAATGATGCAGCCTGGCAACGAGAACGTGCGCTCGGTCAATGCGGTCGTGGGCGAGACCAACGACGGCCGCCTGAACGACATCCGCGGCATGCACGTCACACCCCAGATGGTCATCGACGCCATCAACAATGCCCATGGTGGTCCCGTTGAGCAGGGTAACGTCGGAGCGGGAACAGGTACGATCTGCTTTGGCTTCAAGGGTGGTATCGGCTCCTCGTCTCGCGTCCTGCCCCAGTCGTTGGGCGGCTACACCGTCGGCGTGCTGGCCCAGACCAACTATGGCGGTATCCTCGAGATTGACGGCGTGCAAGTGGGCCAGCGACTGAACAAGCACGACTTCATTGACCATGTCAAGAAAGTTGAGAATCTGGACGGCTCGTGCATGATGGTCGTCATTACCGACGCACCGCTCGACTCGCGCAACCTTGAACGCCTGGCCAAGCGTGCCATGATGGGCCTGGCCAAGACTGGCGGCATCGCCAGCAACGGCAGCGGCGACTATGTCATCGCCATGTCGGTGGCTCCGGATAATCTCATTGACGCCGATGCCAAGGCCATCACCTCGACCGTGCTGGCCAACGGCGAGATGTCCCCCTTGTTCGCCGCTACCATCGAAGCCACTGCCGAGGCCCTGTGGAACTCCCTGTTCATGGCCGAGCCGATGACGGGCCGCAACGGTAACCATGTCGATGCCCTGCCCGTCGGGCAAGTGCTCGACATGCTGCGCAATCGCTCGCCGGTGCGCGTGGGCATAGCATGGCAGCGTTCGGCTGACAACTACCGGCGCGCCATGATGGCTATCCGTGCGGCGGGTGGCGAACCCGTCCTGCTGGACCAGATGCGTCCCGTGGGTTTTGAGTATGACAGCACTGGGATAAGCGACCGCTATGTCGATCGGGACGGCGTGCTGCTGCAGCCCTATGCCGACATCGTCAAGCGCGACACTTATCACGGCACCGCTGCCGACGAGGTGATGCAAGGCGTCGATGCCGTCGTCTTTCTGGGCGGCGGTGACGTCAGTTCCACATTGTTTGCCCAGCCGCAACCCTGGCATGCTATTGCCGAGGAGGGTCGTGCCGACGCCACACGTGACGTGTCGGAATACTTGACAATGGCCTATTGCCTGGACCATGACGTGCCCGTGTTGGGCCTGTGCCGCGGCATGCAGATGCTGGGCATCGTCTCGGGCGCGCCGCTCATCCAGGACCTGGACACTTATTACCGCACGATGGGCAAGACCTATCACCACCTGCACCGCATGCCGCGCGATGCCCAGGGTAATCGTTACTATACGCCCCACGATGTCACTGTCACCGATCGCCACTCGCTGCTCTATTCCATTACCCTTGCCGATACCATCCGCGATGTGCCCTCATGGCATCATCAGGTGCTGGGCGACGTGACGGGCACGCCCTTGCGGGTGACTGCCGTCACGCCCACCGACGGTGTGGACATCATCGAGGCCATTGAGCGCACCGACAAGCGTTTTGCCCTAGGTGTCCAGTTCCATCCCGAGGAGGCGGTGCGCAAGCATCTTGACCACAAGCCCGATGCCACCCGTTTCATGCCGCTCGACGAGGCGCTTGCCTACTTCAAGGCCCTCATCGATGCCGCCCGTTGACCCAGTCGGTAACAGATGATAAAAAACGAGCCGGAGAGTGTATGCCCTCCGGCCCGATTGTTGATGATGCGCCCCTGGGCGATGCGACTACAGTCTCCATCAGCAGATGGCTCCATGACGAGGAAACCGTGGTTCACACCATGGGGTGGGCTGCGATTCTCTTGATTGCGTTGCCAAGCAGGCGGTCGATGGGATGGAAATCCTCATGTCACCTGGCGATGACAGCATGCCCACGGGCGTGGTGTCGCATCTACGCCCCCCTTGTTAATGCCCTGAAGGCTTGATTGGTTAATGGGTGCTGGTGTAGTAACCCTCTGCATCGAGTTCTTCCTTGCTTCGCTCCTTGCAGTGCAAGCCCACGCGCTCCAACTCATAGGAGCCGTCCTGCTTGACCGTGATGCGCACCAGCAGGTCATCGCCACCGTTGGGGTGGTCCACAAAGTTCATCGACGGCATGGTGATGTGGCGCACGCCGCCAAACATGCGGTCGTCCCACGCATGCACGTGGCCGCAGAACATGATGGTCGTATTCCAGTCGGCCAGTTTGTCGAGCAGGTAATACAGTTCCTCGCGGCAGTAGGTCGAGGCAAACTCGTTGTAGGAGGGGCGGAAGATGTTGGTGTGGGTGAACACAAACGTGTTGCGGATCTCCTTCTTGTCACGCTGGAACACGCCGTTATCGATCTCATCAATCTGGAACTCACCCAGGGTGCCGTTGGCCGAATCGATGAAGATAAAGCGGTCAAATGCGTTGCCCACCTTCACCGTGAACTCATAGAACGAGGTCTTGAACAGGTTGCAGAACAGTGCCCAGCCGTTGTGGGTGATATCATGGTTGCCCGCCACGGGGTAAAACGGCGTGCGGAATTCCTGCCATGTTCCGGAGTCGCCTGTGCGCTTGTCGATATAGTAATCCGTTCCATCACCGACGGCCTCGTCGGTAACGGGTGTGGCATATTTCTCCATCCATTTCTCCTTGAACCACTCCAGGGCCCTCCCGGTGTTATAGTAGTACTCGGCCTTGGTGTCGGCCAGGTCGCCCAGGTGGCAGTAGAACAAGTCTCCATGTTCCATACCCGTTTCCAGCATCTCGGTCAGCCGCCCCGGATCAATGGTGATGTGGCTGTCGCTACCCACCAGGAAGGAGTATTCCTTGATGGAGTCGGGCAGCGTCTTGTCCAGGGCCACGTCGATATAGGAGTAGTTGGTCAATGACTGCTTCACGCGGTCGTCAACACTGGTGTTGCCCATGAGCACACCCTGGGGGCTAACTTTCTCACACGAGGTGAAGGCTATTGATGCCGACAGCAGCGCGGCGGCTGCCATGAG
>Ga0310695_10010528_pt1 | contig 13479 bp, 9 predicted proteins | sample RumenRJG_04DNA_FD_203882 | JGI IMG/M metagenome (GOLD analysis project Ga0310695, IMG submission 203882) | Bovine rumen microbial communities from Lethbridge, Alberta, Canada - RJG_04 (v2) (version 2) | ecosystem: Host-associated > Mammals > Digestive system > Stomach > Rumen | place: Canada...
GGGCTTCCGTTTTATCTCTTTACCAACGCTTCGGCATACATCATCCGTTCGGACAGGAGTCCGGAATATTCCATGCTCTGCAATGGCGCGGGCGCTGTTCTGAATGTGTTCCTCGACTGGCTTTTCATGTATCCCATGGGACTGGGCCTGAAAGGAGCTGCGGCTGCTACGGTGATATCCCAGTTCACGGGATTCGTTCTCACGCTGCTGTATTATCCGAGGTTCAGATCGTTCAGGATATCCGCCAGAGAGCTCCGTATCAGCTGGTCTCACATGCTGGACAGCATGGAGGCCGGCATACCGAATTTCGTGAATCACATGCTGATGATGACCACTGCGCTGGTTCTCAACAATGTGCTCGAGTATTACGGTGCGCATTCCATATACGGACCGGACATACCTCTCGCCGTATCCGGAATTGCCCAGAAACTCAATATGATAATGGTCTCCTTCGCGGTAGGCATAGGGCAGGGCTGCCAGCCCATATGGGGATACAACCTCGGAGCGAAGCGGTATGACAGGGTAAAGTCCGCTTACTGGAGGGCTTTTGCCGCCGCGTTCGCGATAGGAGTCGTTTTCTTTATTTGCCTGCAGTGCTTTCCGAGAGAGATAATATCGATATTCGGAACGGGCTCAGAGCTGTACTACGAGTTTGCGGAGATGTACCTGCGCATATACATGATGCTGGTGTTCTTCCAGAACATACAGCCCGTTACCATCATGTACTTTTCATCCATCGGCAATCACAGACAGGGACTTCTGGTGTCCTTGTCGAGGCAGGGGCTCTTTCTCATACCGCTGCTTCTGCTGCTGCCGAGATACTTCGGCATATACGGAGTTTTCTACGCCAGCCCGATATCCGACTTTCTGGCTTTCGTGATGTCCGTGTCGATGGTGATCGTAAGCTTCAAAAACTTTGACCGCATGGAACAAAATGATAGTATTGGAACAGAATGATAGTATTGGAACAGACCGTTAAACATATCCAAGGAGAAGAGACATGAAGACATTGTTCAAAGGCGGGACCGTATATGACGGTTCGGGAGGAAGACCGTTCACCGGCGATGTCCTGATCGAGGACGACCGCATAATCGAAGTGGCGGAAAAGATCAACAAAAAGGCTGACGAGGTCATCGATATAAGCGGCCTGCAGATCTGCCCGGGCCTCATAGACGCGCATTCGCACAACGACTTCTTCTACGACAGAGAGGACGCCGAGAAATATTTCAGGCCGTTCATCGAACAGGGCGTAACCACTCAGATCACCGGAAACTGCAGCTTTTCGCCGTTCGGCATCGATCCCGGCACGCCGCACAGGGACAAGATAGGCGGAGGACTCTTCGACGCCCTGCATCCGTGCAGCTTTGCCGAGTTCAAAAAACGCGCGAAGGGTAATCTCTACGTGAACCTGGTGCCGCTGATCGGACAGGGCTCGGTAAGAGCCGGCATGACGGGCTATGATCCGGCGCCTTATACGCAGGAGCAGATCGAAGAGGAGCTCGGGCATGTCAGGGAAGCCATGGAAGGCGGAGCCTTCGGCGGGTCCTTCGGCTTCATGTACGAGCCTGACCGCTACGCGCAAGAAGACGAGATAATCGCGTTCGCGAAGGAGATAGCAAAGTACGACGGCATAGTTACGATACACCCGAGGGCAAACTCCATAGTCAGCGCAGACTATCCGCTGCTCACAAAGAAGTCGCATCTCGAGATGGGGCTCGACGAGGCGGTAGACATCATGCACAAGTCGGGCTGCAGGCTCGAATACAGCCATCTCATCTTCGTAGGGGAGAGGAGCTGGAAGCTTCTCAACAAGATGCTCGCGACATTCCACGGAGAGCACTATACGGGCAATCCTCTGGCCTTCGACAATTACGTGTTCCACTACGGAGCGTCTGTCATCACGGTCGTGTTCCCTGAGTGGTACGCAAAGCTCAGCAAAGAGGAGGCAAAGCTTCCTGTGAACCGCCGGAAGCTCGAACTCACGATACTGATGTACCGCAAGGTGCTCGGCATCGACTGGGACGACATGGTCGTGGCGTATATCTCGGATGACCACCCTGAATATGAGGGAAAGACCATACCAGAGTGCGCTGCCGAAGAGGGACTGCCGGAACTCGACATGTATCTGAAACTCGTCGATCTTTCGGACCGCGCGGGCAGCATCTATCTCGGCAAGTACTATAACGACGAGATCGTAAAGCGTCTGATGAACGACGAGCTGTCCGTATTCATGACGGATGCGTGGGTGGTCGACAAGGGCCTTCAGAACATAGCGGCCTTCCAGACATTCCCGCAGTTCTTCATTCTGGCAAAAAGATACGGCATCCCTATGCAGAAGGTCGTGCGCAAGATGACAGGCAAGACGGCCGACCGCTTCCGCATACCCGAGAGGGGCTATCTGAAGCCGGGCTATAAAGCCGATATAACTGTCATCGATCTTGATAATATGGAGGTCGATGAGTCAAAACCGGATTTCCGTCCGGAAGGAATAGTCCATGTCTATGTGAACGGACATCCTGTGATGAAGGACAGGGAATATAAAGGCGGCAAAAACGGCGCAGTGGTGCTGAAAAACAAAAAGTAAAAAAGTAAAGATAAAAAGAGGGACCGGCCCGTTATGCGGCAGGTCCCTCGGTACATGCGGTATATTCAGTATATTCAGTCCACTTTTACTTTGCCTGCGAGGACGTTCTTATAGTCCTCGTAGTTCTTTTTGAGAAGGGCCGGAGTGTCGAGCTCGTACGGGCAGTGCGCCGTACATTGGCCGCACTCTATGCATTCCTCGGTCTTCTTCATCTCGGCCTGCCAGTGCTCTGACAGCCAGGCCTCCGAAGGAGCCCGCCTCAGCATCAGCGACATGCGCGCGCACTGATTGATGGCGATGCCGGCAGGACAGGTCGGCATGCAGTAGCCGCATCCCCTGCAGAAGTCGCCCGAAAGCTCTGCTTTTTCCTTTTCGATGTATGCGAGCATCTCGTCGGTAAGAGAAGGCGTGTCATCCATGTACGAGAGCCACTGCTCGAGTTCTTCTTCTCTCTGCACTCCCCAGATAGGCATGACATTCGGGTACTTTTCGAGGAAGGCCATGGCGACATCCGATCTCGTGATGAGGCCGCCGGCCATGCCTTTCATCGCGATGAATCCCATGTTTTTTTTGCTGCAGCGCCTTGCGAGCTCAAAGTCTCTTTCGTCTGACAGATAGCTGAACGGGAACTGAAGAGTCTCGTACAGGCCGGAATCGACCAGATCGAATGCGACGCCTATCTTGTGGGCGGTCACTCCGATGTGCCTTATCTTTCCGGAGTCCTTCGCCTCCAGAAGGGCCTCGTATACGCCCGTTCCGTCTCCTGGCTTATACACACGGTCGACCATGTGGAGCTGATAAACGTCTATATAGTCCGTGCGAAGCTCACGGAGGGAGGTCTCAAGGTCTTCCTTCACCTTGTCTCCTGTGGTCGCCGTTGTCTTCGTAGCTATATACAGCTTGTCGCGGATGCCCTCGAAAGCGATGCCGAGCTTGGTCTCGCTGTCCGAATAGGCTCTTGCCGTATCGAAGTAGCGCATGCCGCCGTCAAATGCTCTTCTGAGCAGCGCGACCGCGTCGTCAGTGCTGCGTCTCTGGACCGGAAGCGCTCCGAACCCGTTCTGCGGCGCTGTGATGCCGGTGCTTCCCAGTGTAAGGTCTCTCATGTCGTGCTCCTTTCTCCCTTCATCACGATCAATTATATGGTATCATTGTGTTGAAAAAAAGAAGGACATGGCTGAGAACGGAGGAAGACATGTTAAAGGTATATTGCTACAGCAGATGCAGCACGTGCAGAAAGGCTCTGAAGTGGCTTGAGGAAAAGGGCATAGATCACGAGGTGATCGATATAAAGACGGACAATCCCGGCGAGGCGGAGCTGAGAAAGTATCGTGAGATGAGCGGGCTGCCGCTGAAGAGGTTCTTCAACACCAGCGGCATGCAGTACCGCGACCTCGGCCTTTCAAAGAAACTGCCTGAGATGAGCGATGACGAACAGTTCGCGCTGCTCGCCGCGGACGGGATGCTCGTAAAAAGACCGCTCCTCATCGGCGATGGCTTTGTGCTCACCGGATTCAAAGAACCGGAATGGGCTGACAAGCTGCTTTGAGAAGCGGAATGATCGATTTACAGATGTGATTACTTACCTGGCGGTCAGGCTCGCGAGTTCGACGAGCACATCCGCCATTTTTTCGAGCGACTGCACAGGTATGTATTCGGTATTCGAATGGAAGTTATGACCGCCCGTCGAAAGATTCGGACACGGGAGGCCCCTGTAGGTGAGCATGGCTCCGTCGGTGCCGCCTCTTATCGGCAGAACGACAGGCTCGACGCCGCAGTCTGCAAAGGCTTTCTTCGCGTTGTCTACAAGGAACATGTGCGGCTCGATGTATTTTCTCATGTTGCGGTACTGCTCGGTCAGCTCGAGCCCGACAACGCCGCTGTATTTCAGGTTCAGATGATCGACGCACTTCTGCATGATGTCCTGCTTGATCTGAAACTTTTCATCGTCGTGATCCCTGATGATATACCTCGCTTCTGCCTCCGTTACGTCTCCGGACAGGGAAGTAAGGTGGAAGAAGCCGTCGTATCCTTCAGTGTACTCCGGACGCTGCTCCTGAGGCAGCAGCCCGTCGAGCTCGGCGGCTATCCTGACCGCGTTCACCATGACATCCTTGGCTTCTCCCGGATGGATGTTCCTGCCGCTGACACGTACGACCGCTTCTGCGGCGTTGAAATTCTCGTACTCGATCTCTCCGACGGGGCCGCCGTCCACCGTATAGGCGTAGTCCATTCCGAAGCCCTCGATGTCGAAGAACCTCGCGTTGCCGCATATCTCCTCGTCGGACGTGAAAGCCATGCCGATCCTGCCGTGAGGTATGGAAGGGTCGTTTTTCAGCCTTTCGGCCATCGTCATTATCTCGGCGATGCCGGCTTTGTCATCCGCGCCGAGCAATGAAACGCCGTCGGTCACGATCAGGTCGCAGCCTGTGTAGTTTTTCAGTTCGGGATATGATGCGGGATCGAGAGAGACGCTGTCGTTCAGCGCTATGACGCCTCCGTCATAATCCGTGACTATCCTGGCGTTCGACGCATCGCCGGGAGCGTCGGGCGCCGTGTCCAGGTGCGATATGAAAGCGACAGCAGGGATATCGCCGTCGCAGCTGGCCGGTATCTCGCCATACACATAGCAATGCTCTTCGTCATATCTCACATTGGATACTCCCATCCCGGTCATTTCCTCTGCGAGCAGCTTCGCCAGCCTGAATTGCTTCGACGTGCTCGGCGTCGACCCGCTGCCTGGATCTGACTGTGTGTCGATTGAGATATACCTCATGAATCTGTCAACGATCGAACTCATTTTATTATTACCTCTTTTCCGGCCCGGGATGACTCTCCGGCCATTTTTTTGTCGTGCATATCTGCACCGGCTCTAATTGTACCAAAAGGGACGCTGAAATGGTAAAATTCCTGTATGAAAAAAATTCTGCTCACAGTGATCATGATCATGCTGGCGGCGGCTGTGTCTGCGGCGTGCGCGGATGAAAGGGCCTCCTCCGGAAACGCCCAGGCGGCGAAGATCCATGTCGCAGCCGGCGGAAGCGATGAGACGGGCGACGGGAGCGAAGAGTCCCCGTACGCTACGCCTGCCTTCGCAGCGGAGAATGCCGGCGCGGGCTCCGAAGTCATCGTGCATAAGGGCGCATATGGGCAGTTTGAGATAAACGGACTGTCCGGCACTGAAAAAGAGCCCGTTGTTTTCAGAGCGGCGGACGGAGAAAAGGCCGTAATCGAATCTGCGCCGGGCGATGAGAGTGCGGGCATACATATAGTCGATTCAGGCAATATCGTTATCGACGGATTCGAGGTCACCGGCGGGACCTGCGGCATTTACTACGAGAGCACGCCGGACGTTGAAGGACATCCCGAAAACATCACGATAAGAAACTGCAGGGTACACGGAGTGCGCGGCGTCCACGGCATATGCGCGTACGCCCGCAACGACCGCGTCCCTGTCAGGAACCTGGTCCTGGAGGGCTGCGAGGTATATGACTGCGAGTGCGGCGACAGCGAGTCGACGGTCGTCAACGGCAATATAGACGGCTTTGTCATAAGGGACAACATCATACACGACAACGACAACATAGGCATCGACATGATAGGCTTCGAGGGCACCGCTGAGCACAGGAACGGCTCCGGGAATCCATTTGATTCAGACTTTGCGAGAAACGGCGAGTGCTGCGGCAATGTCGTATACAATATAAGCACGGAGGGCAACGACGCCTATATAGAGGACGGGGGATACAGTCTCTGCGCCGGAGGCATATACGTGGACGGCGGCCGGGACATAAAGATCCACGACAATTTCGTATTCAGCTGCGATATAGGGATCGAGGTCGCGACAGAGCACAGCCCGGACGACAACGAACTTTTCAGAGTCAGCGGCGTGGAGGTATATGACAACGTGATAGCGGGCTGCAAAGGGCTGTGCGGACTGTGCTTCGGAGGCTATGACGCGGACCTGGGATTCACGGAGGACTGCATCTTCCGCAACAATACTCTTGCAGACAACGCGGTATCGGTGCTTGTGCAGAGGAGCAGGGACAACAGGATACATGATAATATCTTTTCCGGAACGGGCGATGAGATCGAATACAGCGATGAGATCCCGCCCCGGGACATGGACAACGAATTTGCAGGCAACGAATCTTCACCGGACGGGAAAGGCATTCTGGACGGGTTCGCATCGCTGAAGGAGGGCAAGGGCTCGGCGTTCGTGCCTGATGACAAATACATAAAGATATACGAGGAAACAGCAAGATGAAAAAGATATGCGCTATAGCGGACTTCCTTTCGGAAGACAACAGGAAAAAAATGACGGACACCGCCCGCGCCTGCGGCTATGAGATCGCGTTTTATGAAAACACCGAAGAAGCCAGGGGCAGGGTCTCTGACTGCGAGATCATTTACAGCGGCGGAGATGTCTCGATACTTGATGAAATGCCTGAACTGAAATGGTGCCATACCGCGTTCGCGGGCATAGGGGCGTATGTCCTGAGCGGCGTCTTCGATTCGGGAAAGGTGCTGCTGACCAACAGCTCCGGAGCCTACGGAAGGACCATAAGCGAGCACATCATCATGGTGACGCTGATGCTGATGAGGCAGATGTACGAGTACAACAAGGTGATAGGCGCGCGCTGCTGGGTGCAGGATCTCCCGCTCAGATCCATAGAAGGAAGCGGGATCGCCGTCATCGGAACGGGCGACATCGGAAGGAACGCCGCAAAGAGATTCAGGGCTCTGGGGGCAAGAAGCGTCACTGGCTTTTCGAGGAGCGGGAGACCGGCGGAGAGCTTCGATGAGGTATACCGCTTCGATGAGTTCGACCGGCTGTTTTCCGACCCTGTGTTTGCGGGCGGCATCGATGTCCTGCTGCTCTGCATACCGGGCACTCCGGAGAGCAGAGGCCTTCTGAGCAGAGACCGCATAGCGATGCTCTCCGACAGGACCTTCATAGTCAATGTGGGCAGGGGCATGGTGATCGACCAGGACGCTTTGCTCGAAGCCCTGCGAGAAAAAAGGATAGCAGGCGCGGCGCTCGATGTCGTATATCCCGAGCCTCTCCCCGAAGACCATCCGCTCTGGGACGCTCCGAACTGCATAATAACTCCGCACATATCCGGAGACATGGGCCTTCCGCATACTGTGGACATGACGGTGGATTTCTTCTGCGCGGATCTTGAAAACTACGCAGCGGGACGCCGGCTCCGTCATCTCGCGGATGTGGACAGAGGGTACTGAATTGTTTTTGTTGATTATTGCCTGACAGGGGTTTAATCTTGTAGGTGGAGATAACGCGATAACGCGAAAGGAGCATGATCCATGAAAAACGTCAAATGTCTCAGGTGCATAAAGTGCGGGAAGGAATACGAAGCGCTTCCCGACGCTACCACATGCGAGTGCGGCGGCATACTGGATGTCGTGTACGACTACGACTACATTAAGTCCGTGTCGAGTCCCGAGAAGATCTCGGAGAGCACGAATTATACTATGTGGCGCTACCGTCCGTTCCTCCCGGTAGAGGAAGACACGAAGCAGCCTCCTCTGAGAGTGGGCTGGTCGCCTCTGTATTCGGAGCCGCGCATGGCAAAAAAACTCGGCCTTGCCAAGCTCTATCTCAAAGACGACGGCCTGAACCCTACAGCGTCTTTAAAGGACAGAGCGAGCTCGATGGGAGTGGCCAAGGCGATCGAGGCGGGCTATGACACGATAGCGTGCTCATCCACGGGCAACGCAGCAAGCTCTCTGGCCGGAAACGCCGCAGCGGCGGGGCTGAAGACCTATATATTCGTTCCTGAAAGAGCCCCTATAGGCAAGGTGGCTCAGCTCCTCATCTTCGGAGCGAACGTCATCTCGGTAAAGGGTAATTACGAAGAGACCTTCGAGCTGTCGAAGGCCGCGATCGACGAGTACGGCTGGTATAACAGGAACGCCGCGATCAACTGCTATCTGATGGAAGGCAAGAAGACCGTGGCTCTCGAGATAGCCGAGCAGCTCGGCTGGGATGTGACGGACTACGTCGCTCTTTCGACGGGCGACGGCTGCACTATCGCAGGAGTATGGAAGGGGTTCAAGGACCTCTACAACGCCGGCTTCATCGACAGGCTGCCTAAGCTGATCTCCGTGCAGTCGGTCAACACATGCCCGATCAACAGGGCTGCGCGCACGGGCGAGCCGTGGGAGCCTATGGAAGAAAACACCATCGCGGATTCGATCTCGGTGGGAGTTCCGAGAAATCCTGACAAGGCCATAAACGCCATCGTAGAGTCGGGCGGCATCCCTGTAGAGGTGACGGACGATGAGATACTCGAAGCGATGAGAGTCACAGGCAGGGAATGCGGAGTGTTCGGAGAGCCTGCCGGCGTGACGGGAATGGCCGGAGTACAGAAGCTTTGCAGAGAGGGGAAGCTCCCTGCGGACGCGACCGTGACGGTCATAGTATCGGGCAACGGGCTCAAGGATACGGCCAACGGCATAAAGGCGGCCGGAGAACCGATAAAGCTCGAGCCGGACATCGATAAGTTCAAAGAGGTGTTCAGGGATCTCGGCAAATAAAAAGTGCTTTGAAATACAAAGGCAGTTGTTGACTTATAAAAAAGTTTTTGGCATCATAAAAATATCCGAGAAAATAATTCTGAACATTAAAATACATAGTTCCACACCAAGATCAACGGAGGTACGAAATGCTTGATCTCACCATCTATGAAAAGGGCCTTAAGAACAACATCGAGCGTGCAAAGGCTCAGAACATCATCCTGCCGACCATCGATCAGCAGATGCATCCTGAAAAGGTTCCTGAAAAGATCCTTGAAAAGCTGAAGAACACCGGGCTCTGGGATATCGATCCTGTAAACCTCTTCCGTATCACATGGAAGAACGAGCAGAAGGATTCCGGCGGACTCTTCCACGGACCTAACTACATCGTGCTCCCTCCTGAACTGACAGGCGTAAAGTGCCGCATCATCTGCATGATCGGCAAGTGGTTCCCGACAGGCTGCCACAAGGTAGGAGCTTCCTACGGCTGCCTCGTGCCTGAACTCGTTACAGGTCAGTTCGATACCGGATATCACAAGGCTGTATGGCCTTCGACAGGCAACTACTGCAGAGGCGGCGCATTCGACAGCGCCCTCCTCGGTGTATATTCGATCGCCATCCTGCCTGAGGGCATGAGCCGCGAGAGATTCGACTGGCTCAAGAACGTCGCCAGCGAAGTCATCGCGACGCCTGGCACGGAGTCGAACGTAAAGGAGATCTTCGACAAGACTCACGAGCTCAGAGAGACGAGAGAAGACGTCTGGATCCTCAACCAGTTTGAGCAGATGGGCAACTACATGTGGCATTACAACGTCACCGGAAACGCCATCGCAGAGGCCTTCGAAGAGATCAAGGGCAAGAACGGCAGATTCGCCGGAATGGCGTTCACATCGGGTTCAGCCGGAACCACAGCTTCGGGCGACAGGCTCAAGGAGCTCTATCCTAACGCCAAACTCGCAGTCGGCGAGGCTCTCCAGTGCCCGACGCTCCTCGACAACGGATTCGGAGCTCACCGCATCGAAGGTATTGGCGACAAGCACGTTCCTTGGATCCACAACGTCAAGAACACAGACATGGTCATCGCAATCGACGACGAGGATTCCCAGAACCTCCTCAGACTCTTCAACGAGCCTGTCGGACGCGAATATCTCAAGGAGCAGGGAGTCGATCCTGAGCTCGTTGACCTGCTCGGATACTTCGGCATCAGCGGCATAGCCAACATGCTCTGCTGCATCAAGATGGCCAAGTACTACGAGCTGGACGAGAACGACGTTCTTGCGACAGTAATGACTGACTCCTCCGTCATGTACGGCTCCCGCATCAAGGAGCTCCAGGACGAGCAGGGCGAGTACACTCACGAGAAGGCTGCGCTCCACTTCAACAAGCACATCCTCGACGAGAAGACAGACAACCTGCTTGAGCTGCGCTACACGGACCGCAAGAGGATCCACAACCTCAAGTACTACACATGGGTCGAGCAGCAGGGCAAGACGAGCGACGAGCTCAACGCTCTGTGGTATGACGAGGCCAATACATGGGGAGCTCTCCGCAAGGAGAGAGAAAAAGTCGACGAACTCATCAACGAATTCAACGAGGCTACAGGACTTCTGAAGAAGCTCTAATAACTTAATATGATGTTTACAAAGGGGCTGTTTCATGCGGCCCCTTTGTCTAAACATAAAATTATTTTATTTCTTGTTATTTGGGGTTCATGGGGTTAAAATAAAATCATCATAAACCCGCTACTGTGTTATTCATTAACAGGGAGGAAAATGATTATGAAAAAGAAACTTATTGCTTTACTGGTATGCCTGACAATGGCCATGATTCCGGTACTTGCAAGCTGCGGCGGCGGAAGCTCAAGCGGAGGCGGCGGCGACGAATTCAAGGTCGCTCTGATCTGCCTGCACGACGAGAACTCCACCTATGACCTCAACTTCATCAACGGATTCAAAGAGGCCATGAAGAACCTCGGCATCGACGAAGATCATTACATGATCAAGACAGGCGTTCCTGAAGGCCAGGAGTGCTACGATGCCGCAGCTGAGCTCGCTGACGCGGGATGCAAGCTGATCTTCTCCGACTCCTTCGGTCATCAGGACTACATGCTCCAGGCTGCGCAGGAATTCCCTGATGTACAGTTCGTAAGCTGCACAGGCGACAAGGCTCTTGTAGCAAATCAGGAGAACTACCACAACGCGTTCGCTGCTATCTATGACGGACGTTACCTCGCAGGCGTTGCTGCAGGAATGAAGCTCAATGAGCTCAAGGATGCTGGCAAGCTCAAAGGCGATACGCCTAAGATGGGATATGTCGGAGCCTTCACATATGCTGAGGTTATCTCCGGGTACACATCGTTCTATCTCGGCGCCAAGAGCGTATGCCCTGACGTAACGATGGACGTTACATTCACAGGTTCGTGGTATGATGAGACAGCCGAGAAGGAAGGCGCCAACAAGCTGATCCAGGGCGGCGCGGACCTCATCTCGCAGCACGCTGACTCCTTCGGAGCTCCTACAGCATGCGAGACGGCAGGCGTTCCTAACGTATCCTACAACGGAAGCACGAAGGATGCAGGCCCTAACACTTACATCATCTCCTCGAAGATCAACTGGGCTCCGTACTTCGAATATGCTACAAAGGCAGTTCAGGACGGCAAGACATTCGACACCAACTGGACAGGAACCATCGAATCCGGTTCTGTTGAACTCACAGAGCTCAACACAGACGTAGCTGCTGAAGGCACTGCAGAGAAGCTCGAGGAAGTCAAGGCTGACCTCGTTGCCGGCAAGACACACGTATTCGACACGAGCACATTCACAGTCGACGGCAAGGAACTCACTTCCTACAAGGCAGATGTTGAAGCTGACGAGAAGTATGAGCACGAGACAGAGGTCGTATCCGATGGATACTTCCATGAATCCGAGTTCAGATCAGCTCCGTACTTCGACGTTGCTATCGACGGCATCACGCGTCTCGATGAGAAGTTCTAATCAGGCGCAAGCCAGTTAACGCTTATACTTTATAGTATTTTGATTGGCCGGTCTCGTGAAGGCGGGACCGGCCAGTTTTAGAAAAAGCAAAAGGAATCATTCTTCGAAAGGGGGTATCATTTTGCAGGACAGCAGAACACCCGCAGTTTCGATGAGAAACATAACAAAAACATTCGGCCCGATCACTGCCAACAAGGACGTCGATCTCGACATCTACAGAGGAGAGATACTGTCTCTTCTCGGAGAGAACGGCTCGGGCAAGACGACGCTGATGAACATGCTCTCGGGCATTTACTATCCTGATGAAGGCGAGATCTTCATGGACGGAGAGCCTGTGGTCATATCGTCTCCGAAGGACGCGGCCGACCACGGGATCGGCATGATCCACCAGCACTTCAAGCTCGTCAATGTCTTTACGGCTGCGCAGAACATCATACTCGGCATAGACCAGGATTCCGAAAGCGGAAAGAAGATCGGCGGATTCAGCAAGCTCGACATCGAGAAGGCGTCAAAGAAGATACGCGAGATATGCGATCTGTACGGCTTCGATGTCGATCCGAATCAGAAAGTCTACGACATGTCCGTATCGCAGAAGCAGACCGTCGAGATCGTCAAGGTCCTCTTCAAGGGCGCTGACATACTGATCCTCGATGAGCCTACGGCTGTGCTGACGCCGCAGGAGACCGAGAAGCTCTTTGCGGTGCTGCGCAACATGAGAGAAGACGGCAAGACTGTCGTAATAATCACTCACAAGCTGCACGAAGTGGAGGCTATCTCGGACAAGGTGGCCATACTGCGCAAAGGCGAGTATATCGGAACACTGATTACAAAAGAGACCAATGCCCAGGAAATGACCAACATGATGGTCGGGCGCGAGGTCAAACTCAACATAGACAGACCGGAGCCTCACGATGTTAAGCCTAGGATAGAGATCAAGGGCCTGACGGTAAGATCCGACGACGGGCTCCTCAAGCTCGATGATGTGTCATTCACTGCGAATACGGGGGAGGTCCTCGGCATCGCCGGCATATCCGGCTGCGGCCAGAAGGAACTCCTCGAGTCGATCGCCGGGCTTCAGGTCATCGAAAGCGGCGAGATCAACTACATAGAAGACGACGGTTCGAAATCGAGCCTCATAGGCGCCGATCCTGTCGAGATAGAGGCCAAGGGAGTACAGCTCTCCTTCGTGCCTGAGGACAGGCTCGGAATGGGACTCGTCGGCAACATGGATCTTTCCGAGAACATGATGCTCAGGTCCTTCAGAAAGGGCAAGGGAGTGTTCACGGACCGCAAGACGCCTCACGATCTTGCAGGCAAGGTCGTGAACGATCTCGAGGTAGTCACGCCAAGCATCGAGACGCCTGTAAG
>Ga0310695_10010529_pt1 | contig 13479 bp, 10 predicted proteins | sample RumenRJG_04DNA_FD_203882 | JGI IMG/M metagenome (GOLD analysis project Ga0310695, IMG submission 203882) | Bovine rumen microbial communities from Lethbridge, Alberta, Canada - RJG_04 (v2) (version 2) | ecosystem: Host-associated > Mammals > Digestive system > Stomach > Rumen | place: Canada...
TCCCATTTTTTTGTATTCTAAAAGATTGTTTAGGATTTTTCTTAGATTTTAACTTAGGATAATTAGATATGCCATTGAAAAATCTATTAAAAGATTTGGCCAAATCTCTGAAAACCTGCTGCTGACTGGTAGACTCTCCTTCACGCAAAAAAGAGTATTCCTGTTTCAACATCTTCAAAATAGCATTAAAATTTCTAATATTAGGTTTTAAAGGATAACCATGACTTCTGAATAATTCATACAATTCATTATAATTAGAAAGAATACGATTCCAAACAAAACGCGCATTACCCATATTCTGATTTAAAACACGAATCATATCCTCATCAGGAAGAATCCATAACTTCAAACCTTTATTAACAATATTACCCATGAAAAAAACCTCCAATAATATAATTAAAAAATATTACCACCAATTTAATATTTTTTTCAATAAAATAAATGGAATGATTAACTCTACAAAAAAATATTTAATAGCATATATAAAATAAAACTTATCCAAGAGCATCTGATAACTAATATTAATATAAAAATAAAATTCAAAATGACCAAAACTTTAGGTAAAATACTATAATAGTAAAAAAAGTAGCGGGATTATCCGCCATATTTTTAGTAAATTTTGTTTTATTTTTAAAACTCCCCACCATGTGACGATGTGAATTCGCAAAAGAATAATAATAAATTACATTTTTTCACAATGTAATAAATTTGAGTTTAGAATGGAAAACCGTAGAACTAAAATCTATTGCAGAAGTAATTATGGGGCAATCTCCTAAATCAGAATTTTATAATCAGAATAGAAAAGGAATGCCTTTTTTACAAGGAAATAAAACATTTGGGGATAAGTATCCATCATTTGAATTATTTACAACTTCCATAAAGAAAGTTGCAGAAAAAGATAGTGTTTTAATGAGTGTCAGAGCCCCCGTTGGTGATTTAAATATTGCTCAAGAAGATATTTGTATTGGTAGGGGAGTATGCAGCATTAAAATGAAAAATGGATATAATGAATTTTTATATTATTTACTTAAAGCAAATATTTCACAATTAATAAATAAAGAAAGTGGAACTGTTTTTGGATCTATTAATAAAAAGGATATTGAAACATTTGAAGTTACTTTGCTACAGAACCTAAAAATCAAATAAAACTTCTCAATATTTTAAAGAATATTGATAGAAAAATTGAGAATTGTAACTCTATAAATAAAAATTTAGAAAATTAAAATTCTACTCATATTCCGATATCCTATCAAAATCCTCTTGTAAAAAATTTCCATTATCATTTTTATTTTTAATGGCGTTAAAATAATATTCACGGAACTCAGAATCACTATCCATTTTTCTTGAAATGAATCCTAAATTAGAATATGCCATATATTTAAAATATAATATTTCACAGTCAGCTAAATTAACATTAAATTCAATATATTCCTTAAACTTATGATACCTGCAATTAAATGTTTTAATCAATAAATTAACCAACACTTGATTAAATTTATATTTTTCATCAGTGATTAAATAAACTTCAAATCCATCACCAAAAATTTTATTTGCAATAGGAATTTCAGGTTTTTTATAATTCTCTCTATTTTTTTCATAATTTTGAACTAATAATAACTGTTCCTCAGTCAAATTTAATACTGACCTTCTTAAAAACAGTTCCATATAAAATTTGAACTGCTCAAAAATTATTTCATCACAGTAAATTTCAGACTGGAAAAAATCAAGAATATTGAAAATCCCTCTTGAAAACTGTTTTTCTCTTTGATAAATACCAGCAAGTTCCAAATATGGAAAATAATCATTTTCAAATAAGGGTTCCCATTTTAATAGAGTATATTCATATATTAAATTATTAAACTGATTTACAGTTTTCTCCTGTGAATATTTATATTCAGAACTAAGACTTAGAACATTCTTTTTTAAATTGAATTTCTCTTCCAGTAGCTCATTATCCTCATAATCGACAATATCATAAGTATTATTAATTAATAAATATTTGAAAGGAATATAATCTCGATTACTTTTAATTTCATCCGCAATATCATAAAAATATTTACTGTTTACCATTTGAACCTGATCCGACTCCCTGGAGATATCATCAATACTTTCATCAAACATTTTATCATTTTTCATCATAATCTTATTTGTTAATATCAATATATAATTCTTTATAATGAAATATACGACTCTTTCAAAAACTTTGTTGATTTGAAATTTTTTTGATGAGAATCAGTTTGGAATTTTTAATTTTGTCTAAAAATAGTTAAATTTAAAAACTAAGGTTAAAGTTCAGCGTTATATTTGTAAACGTCGCGATAAAACATTTCAAACTGATTTAACAAGTCTTGTTGATAAAAATTAAATTTAATGTTTTAATTGAATTATATTGTTTTAGGATTTTTATAGCAGTTATCCTTACAATTATAACAGGGACTGACATCACACCATGGAGTTAACTTACCCTTTCTTATTTTACTGTGCTCTTTTTCTATAAAATTATTTATATAACCCATATTTATTATATCCCAAGGTAATGCATCTCCAACTTCATATGATTTGAAATATTTCTTCCATTCACTAACAGGACTGTTAATATTTCCATTCACTAATAATTCACCAACATCACAATCCCCACATGACAGGATATACTCTTTATATGTTGATTCATTAGAATTGATATCTAATATGAAATTATTGCTTTTATCCATATACACTATACGTATTTGAGTATATTTTAATAATTCTAAATTAAAATCATCAAATTGACTTAAAAATAAATCAATTTTTGATTTCATCAAATCCAAGTCATATGCTTCCCATTGAAGAGGTGTTCTTGGTTTTGGCACCACTAATGATACTCTAAATCTCACGTATAAATCTTTATTTATGGAATTTTTTGTATTTACAATTGATTTAACATAATTTGCCAAATCAATAATATCCTCTTTTGTTTCATTTGGAAAACCCAACATAAAGGAAAATCTTATATTTAAACCAATTTCCAATGAATTTCGAATAACCTCTTGAATAATATCTTCAGGAATATCCTTATTCATTGATTTTCTAATTCTATCAACAGATTCAGGATTTATTGCAATCTCATTAGCTCCAGATTCCTTCAGATATTCTAAAGTCTCGGGAGTAAGTGATTCTATTCTTGCAGCAGTAAGTTCAATATTGAAGTTTCTTTGTTTAAGCTTTAAAACTAGCTCATCAAATCCTGAATAATCGGCTATTGCATCTGCAGTCAACAATACTGTATTGATTCCACTGTTTTTACGTGACTTCTCGGCAACATCCAATAATTTTTCAACGGAAGCTTCTATTATAGGCTTATATAGATATCCATTTATACAAAAACGACAACTTCTGCTGCAGCCACGGGCTACATCAAGATATATCCTATTAATACGATTTTTTTCATCGTTTCCTACTTTAATCGGCTTTGTATTGTGATATTTTTCATTCATATCTTTAATAAGAACAATATCAGTTTGATTGTTTAATTCAGGAATATATACTCCTTCAATTTTAGCAAAATCCTTTAAATGTTTTTTTGGATTTTCAAATTTATTGTATAAATCCAGAAATTCCTCAAAGATGTGTTCTCCATTACTAATAAAAAAGATATCAATAAAATCGCTAAGAGGCATAGGGTTTGCAGTTACGGAAGGTCCATTAGCAATAATTAATGAATCCTCATCACTTCTATCTTTTCTTAAAGGAGGAATATTGGCTTTTTTTAACATGTCAACCATATTGAAATAATTGAACCATGTATAATGCATAGTAAAATTCAATATATCAAATTCAGCCAGATTAGTGTTAGTTTCGATACTCTCAACACTGGGATAAATAATCCTTTCACAAAAGCAGTCTTTCCTCTCATTTAAAAATTGATATAGAAGCTGATAATCTAAAGTTTGCATAGCCAGATTATATTCATTAGGGCTAATTAAAGCAAAACGAATATCAATATCCTCTATTGATTTTAAAACTACATTAGTTTCTTCAAACACCATTATTTCACAGAGTCCTCATAACATAAATATTACTTTGTATTCCTGACAGGTTTAATCATTCCAAAGCCCATACTATTTTTATTTGAAAGACCGCAATCATAAGCAAATTTAATTACTTTAGAATCACCTTCAAGAATAATATCCATCATATAACCGACATAATACTGTTGGGATGTATCTCTTTTTATTGAAACTCTTTTCTTTTTAACATTTTTCATTTCAGAGGAAACTTTAATAGACTCTTCAGTTAAATTCTCATCGAAAAACTGGTTATACTTTTTGATTAAATTTCTTTCAATGAAAGGGAAGAAATTTTCATCAGTTGGTGATAGGTCCCAATTTTTCATTTTTCCATTGATTTCCTTATATGAATTAACAATGATAGGAGACATTGTTTTGAATTCCATTTTATCGCTAAATTCAGGATCTTTTACCCTTACAAGATTTGTCATTGAAAATTTCTTTCCGTTAATCATAATCTGATTGTTTTTTATAAAACCATTAATGATTTTTCTAAGTAATTTTGAATCCGGACTGGATACCTGGAAATTAATTATACCATCAATAGAATTGAATCCATCTTTTGTTACTTCAAATTTTGAAAAGATAATGTTAGAAAATGTAAAAAACTTAAAATCTTTTGAATCATGAAAATCCAAATCCGCACCCATATCAACAAGATTATTATAAATTAAACTTGTAATAATATGATTATAATTAAAAGGAAATAAAACTCCTCCTTCCTGATTTTGCAATGTTATATTAAATCTCATAAACAAATCCTCCATTTGTTCATATAATAATTTAACTATCAAAAAATATATAAATGTAATGTTAAAATATCATATTGTTATAAAACATGATATATTATTTCGTTTTAAAATTTCTTTAATGTGAGTTTTATCATTATCGCCATTAAATCCATCATCTCTGAAAACAACTCTTGAAGAAGAATGGTTTTTAGTGAATTTTAAAATTTCATCAGTTATTTCTTTTGTAACGTTTTTTTCAAGGCACATTACTAAAGCCTCGGAGCCAACTGAGTAAACATTTCCTCTTTTTTCAACAGGTAATGTGAGGTCAACCCCACATTTAAGCATGATTTCATATATTAAATCTTCATCACTTCTATCCTCTTTGAGGATGTCAGTTGTTAATGATTCACAGGACCCATCATAGTCAGAATCCCATTTTTTTAAATTAGAAGAGTCTAATTTGAATACTTTAAATCCTATGTCGAGATCTTTATTTCCTGATTCTTCAACAATTTTGTTTCCTGCCCTAGATATTCTTTCCTTACCTATTTCACAAATGTTTTCATATCCTAATTTAAAAGCATTAGAATCCTCATGAGTTTGTTCAGGAATTTGAACAAGAATAAAATTACGTTCCCCACTATCCTCAAAATTTAATTTAAAAACAGCATCGGCAACTGTTGCACTTCCACTGAAAAAATCTAGAACAATAAAGTTTTTATCATCGAGATAAGAAATTAAGTACTTGATTAATGAAGATGGTTTGGGATAATCAAACACTTTACTTCCAAATAAGGCCTCTATTTCAGCATTGGCTTTAAAAATATCTCCAACTTTATCTCGGGGAATAATTTTTTTCGGACTTTGACTAACCGTCTGAGATGTAGTATAAGGAACAAAACTTTCATTTGGTATTATGATTTCAGTATTATTTTTAATTTGTTCATCAAGATAATTTTGATTCCAAATAAAACTGCCTGACAGTGAAAACTCATTTATAACAGTATTATCCTTTACTTCAACATCATCCTCCAAATAACAAATACCTTTATCACCTTTCTGATAAATTCCATCATCCAAAAATGTTTTTACAACATTTGAACTGAAACACAATGAATTTTTTTTCACGGAATTATCTGTCAATGAAAACAATCCCTCAGATACAAATTTTTCTCCAATTAACTTTTTTATATTCTTTTTAGATTTAGCATAACATAATACATATTCCGAATTTTTTCGATTAATTTTAGAAGAGGCATATGGTCTGAAAGTATGTTCCCAAATATAATTCTCGATAAAATTTTCCTCTCCAAAGATTTCATCACATATTTTTTTTAAATTATCATATTCATTATCATTAATACTTATAAAAATCAAACCGTCTTCAGTTAAAAGATTTTTTGCTAATTTTAATCTGGGATACATCATATTCAACCAGTTACTATGAAATCTACCGGAATTTTTGGGATTGGTAATTGGTTTAACACCCGCTATATTTTTTTCTCCTTCTGATTTATTTAACTGACTTGAAATTCTGATGTAATTTTCCATATTATCAGGAGAAATAAAATCTTTACCGGTATTGAATGGTGGATCTATATAAATCACTTTGATTCTGTTGCAGTAACCTTTCTGAAGCAGTTTAAGAACTTCCAAATTATCTCCTTCAATATATAAATTTTGTGTAGTGTCCCAGTTTTTACTTTCCTGTCTACATGGCCTTAAAGTTCCCGCAGACTGTTTTTGTGATATTTTAATCGCTTGAGCTTTGCCTGACCATGTAAAACTATATTTTTCATTAGAATCATCAATATTTTCACCTAATAGAATTTTTAATTTTTCAAAATCAATTTTTTCTTCTGTGAAAACTTCAGGAAAAATCTTTTGTAAATAGGAGATATTTTCAGAAATCATATCTTTACTCTTACCAGTTAATTCAATATCATCCACATTACTCACCATTTAGCGCTAATATTCAGAATTTATGATATTACTCCATTAAAATTAATCATCAAAGTATTCTTCTCCTATATATGCTGATTAATCATTAAATTTAGGATTTAAATAGCATATATCTTTGCAATTATAACATTGAGTATCTCCACACCATGGGGTTAATTTAGCTTTCTTTATTTTTCCATATTCTTTTTCTAAAAAGTTATTCAGATAACCAATATTTATTACATCCCATGGCAGAGGGTCACCGACATCAAATGCATTATAGTATTTTTTCCATTCACTGATAGGACTGTAAAGATTTCCATTTAATAACAGTTCACCAACCTCAGAACCCCCGAAGGATAAAACATAATCTTTAAATGCTGGTTCATTAGAATTAATACTTAATTTTAAATTATTTGCTTCATCAAAATAATTCATATCAATTTCCGTATATTTTAAAAACTGCAAATCCATATCATCAAATTGCTCCATGAACAAATCAACTTTTGATTCCATCAAATCCAAGTCATACGGATCCCATTGAAAAGGAGTTTGTGGTTTCGGTACAAAGAGTGATATTTTAATTTTTATTGATAAATCTTTATTTATAGAATTCTTTGTTTTTACAATTGATTTGATAGTATCTGCCAAATCAATAATATCCTCTTCAGTTTCATTTGAAAAACCCAGCATAAAGGAACATCTTAAATCCAAACCCAATTCAAATGTATTACGAATAACCTCCTGAATAAGATTTTCAGGAATATCTTTATTGATTGACTTTCTAATCCGGTCAACAGATTCAGGATTTATCGCAATTTGGGTTCCCCCAGATAATTTTAACTGCTCCAAAGACTCCTGGGTAATCGATTCGATTCTTGCAGAACTAAGCATAATATTGAAGTTTCTCTCTTTAAGCTTCAAAATCAGTTCATCAATTCTCGAATAATCAGCTATTGCATCTGCAGTCAACAATACTTTATTAAATCCCATGTTTTTGCGTGATTCTTCAGCAATACTTATTAATCTTTCAACAGAAGTTTCTCTTATTGGCCGATATAAATAACCGGACATGCAAAATCTGCAACCTCTGCTACAGCCCCTAGCTACCTCAAGATGTATCAAGTTGATACGGTTCTCTTCATTATCACCAGAGGTAATCGGTTTAGTGTTATGATATTTTTTATCCATATCCTCAACAAGAGCAATATTCGTCCTATTATTCAATTCAGGAATATATAAACCTTCAATTTTTGCAAATTCCTCTAAATTTTCTCTTGGATTTTCAAATTTTTTATATAAGTCCAGAAAATCATTAAAAACATATTCTCCATCCCCTATACAAAAAATATCTACAAAATCACTGATTGGCATAGGATTTGCCGTAACAATAGGGCCACCCACAATAATTAAAGGATCTTCTTTTGTTCTGTCTTTTCTTAAAACAGGAACTTTGGATTTTTTTAGCATATCAACAAGATTAAAATAATTAAATGAATAATGTATGGAAAAACTTAATATATCAAATTCCTCTAAATTACTGTTAGTTTCAATACTTTCAACATCAGGATATATAATTCTTTCACAAAAACAGTCTTCCCGTTCATTTAACATTCCATATAAAAGCTGATAACCTAAAGTCTGCATAGCCAGATTATAGTCATTAGGATTAATTAAACCAATGCGAATATCAACATCATTAATGGATTTTAAAATAGTGTTTTTCTCTTCATAATCCATAATACCACATTATTTTAATTGAATTAGTCATAATTTAATAGTAATTCTATTCCTGAACTTCATTCCTTGATTTTTTTAGAAAAGATATTTCCTCACGCAATGATTCGTTTTCTTTAGATAAAGATTCAACTTGTTTTTTTAATTCATCATATTCCACAATTTTATCAACACTTTTTAAAACATGGATATAATAATAATCATCAAAATGAGAATGCCATTTACCCCAAATATGGTTTTCATTAGCCACTATGTCTTTATGAAAACTTACAACATATACATCAAAATTCTCTTTAATATATTTCTCTAGTTTTTTATTATAGATATTAATTAGTTTACTTCTAACAGTGAAAAATGGTTCTATATATGTAGATGAATCAGATCTCTGAACAATATCAACAGCTCTCGCCTCAATTAAAATTATTTTGGTTTCAGGACAGTTAACTTTTAACCAATTAAAAAATTTGTCACAGTTTTCACACCATATTTCAAAAAATTGGTCAGGAGTATCCAAAACATTAATATGTTTGATATCTGGTCTGTTCGAATAAAAGTCTGTTGATTTAATATAAGGGATATCTGTTAAAAATGTATCACTATAAGAAAGTACTCCGCATTGTACTTCAATATTAATATCAAATATTAAATAATCTACATCATTCAACAACATTGAATCTAAAAAAGTTTTCTGTAAATCTTCTTTTACAGATTCAATTTCATCGAGTGTATTTCTATTTGGATCGGCAGATACTAATTCTAATACATCAACTTCTTCTTTTTCTTGCATAGTTGATATAAATGAATACCTTTGGTCACTTACAACACAATTATACTTTTTTTTATAATCTTTATTAAATCTTGTCGTGAATGGATCTTTAGATACACATGAACCATAAATAGCAATATTTTTTATATCTTTCATAAATTTCACTTAATATTTTTTTTATTATAATAAATCCATAATGGCATTAATATATTCATTAACTTTGTAAAAAGCTTCCATTATCTCATTTTCAGAAAAATCATCATTTATTTCGAATTTCAATTGTGGAAAATAATCAAACACGGTTTTATATTTTAAATCAAAATAAAATATTTGTTGATTTTCACAGTTTCTTTCAAAAATATATGGTTTATCGTGCCATACAAGATAATCCTGGTTAATTGCAGTATTATAATTAATAATTAATTTGTTAAAATTAATGGGAATGGGCACACGGTTATTATTAATATCTTTAAAATCAACACTTCGAATAGTTACTTTTAACTTACCTGCGTTTATGCACCTAAACATGAAATTAAAATCGCATTTATTTTCTTCTAATTGGTATCCAATTCCTAATTCATTTTTTAACAAATCAGGTTTATTGATAGAAATATTTGGACCATACTCTATAAATTCAATATTATTGGATATGGTTCCTTGATTTTTGATATCTGCTCTCAATGAATTATAACAACTGGTTAACCCATTAATATACGAAATAATATATTTTAAATCTATTTCCCCTTTCTTAAATTTATCAAATATTGAATCTATTTGTTTTTTATAATCCTTTATCATTATTAATTTTATTTCATTGACTTCCATAAAAATGCCCTATTAATTATATTAAAGTAAATGTTTTATTTTCTATTCTTATCATTATGTATTGTTCATATTATATTAATATTTTTATATATCTACTTTGATAGCTTAAAAAAAACAATGATAATCCAATATCAAAGAAAGTTAATATGGAACCATCAAAAAAGCCAACTTCCAACAACAATACCATCACAAAAATTTATAATAATAATAATAAAAGAGAAATTAATTTACAAGGCAATCATGTCAAACAGCAATTTGAAATTAATAAAAAAAGATCCAAATAAAGCCCTTAGAAAATTAGTAATCCCCATACTTATCCTAAATTTCATAATAACCATGTATACTATAACAGACGGCATTTGGATTTCAGGCATTAACTCTGCAGCTATTGTTGCTGTTGCTACTATAATACCCCTAAATTCAATACTGATTGGGATCTCCGGCGGACTTGGTATAGGTACCACCAGTGCGGTAGGTTATTATATTGGTGCTGATGATAGAAAAAGTGCAATTCTTAGTTGTAAAAATGCTCTTTTTCTATTTTTAATTTTTTCAATCATATTGACTGCATTATTTCTTATTATTCTTAAACCTTTATTAATTTCATATCCTATAGGTAATAAAGCAATAAATGAAGGTTTAAATTATGGTATACCCTTATTTTTAGGTTCATTCACTTATGTCTTCTCATCAGGTCTTTTTGGAATATTTAGAGGTAGTGGAGAAACTAAAAAACCATTATACGCATTAGGTACCAGTTTTTTAATAAATATAATATTTGACCCAGTATTTATTTATGTTTTTAATTGGGGTGTTGCAGGTGCAGCCACCATATCTGTTTTATCATCATTATTAAGTGTGATAATGCTTAGTTACTGGTTATTCCATAAAAAAACAATTTATCCTGATTTTAATGATTATAAATTCAAATTTGACACAAATATTATAAAACGTATATTAAATGTAGGAATTCCGGCAACATTTGAAGTTTTAATTATCTCAATTGCAGCAACTATTCTAATTTATTTCACAAATATCGCAGGAGGAAATCATGGGGTGGCTGTACACTCTCTAGGTTATAGAATATATCAATTTTCATTAATTCCTATTAGTTCAATCTGTGCTGCACTTGTTATAGTTGTTTCAAATGCATATGGTGATAAAAATATAGATAATATAAAAAAGGTTTTTAAATATTCCTGCAAACTTACAATTTCTTTTGGTTTATTGAGTATCTTAATAGTTGCACTGTTTTCAGATCAGTTATCTTTAATTTTCGCATTCAGTAAGGATTCAGCTAGTTTACTTCCAGATATAAGTTTATTTATAAGAATCATTTTTCTTTCACTCCCATTTATGGGCTTGGGATTATCATCAACCTTTGTTTTTCAGGGATTATCCAAAGGAACTTATAGCTTAGTGTGGACATTAATCCGTGAATTTATACTATCTTTGTTTTTTGTCTATTTCTTTGGATTCATCATGAATTGGGGGTTAATTGGAATTTGGATAGGATTTGTCATAGGTAAAAGTTCATCCACCATATTTACTTATTTACATACAAATCACTATATTAACAAGTTAAAAATATCAAAAGACAATTAGTTTGTTCATTTAAAACAATTATTTTTACATTTATAACATGGACTAACTTCACACCATGGAGTCGATTTACCTTTAATTATCCTATCATGTTCCTTTTCTATAAAATTATTTGTATAACCCATATTAATTACATCCCAAGGTAATGGATTACCAATTTTATATTTCGGCAAATACTTTTTCCAATATTCAATAGTGTTATTGAAATCACCATTTAATAATAGATTTCCTACTTCACAGTTCCCGCATGATAAAATATAATCCTTAAATGCTTTTTCATTTGAACTAAAAATAACCTTAAAATTATTACTTTCTCCAACATACCATGTTTCATCTTCTGTATATTTAAAAAACTGCAAATCTAAATCAATGAATTCATCAACAAATAAGTCTATTTTAGATTCTATTACATCCATATCATAAGTATCCCATTGAATCGGTGTTTGTGGCTTTGGTGTTAATAATGAAAATTGGAATGATAGTGACAGGTCTTTATTTATAGAATTTTTTGTATTTATAATGGATTTAATATAATTTGCCAGCTCAATAACATCATCTTCTGTTTCATTTGGAAATCCTAAAATAAATAAAAATTTCATATTAAAACCCATTTTAAAAGCTGTTTTAATAAGATTTTGAATAGATTCTTCTGGAATATCTTTATTCATTGATTTTCTAAGTTTACTTGTACTTTCTAGAGCTATTGCAAAATCACTAATTCCAGCATTTTTTAAGTTTTCTAAAACATTAGTTGTAATTGATTCAATCCTTAATGAAGGCAAATTAATTCGAAAATTTCTTTCCTGAAGAGAATCGATTAAATCATTGATTTTTGAGTAATCAGATACCGCAAAACCAATCAACCATATCTTATTAATACCTGTATTTTCCCGTGATTTTTCAGCAATCCTTATTAATTTTTCAACAGAAGTTTCTCTTACAGGCCTATATAAAAAACCAGACATGCAAAATCGACAGCCTCTACTACAACCGCGAGATACATCAAGATATATATTGTTGATATGATCATTATCTTTTACAACAATTGGATTAGTATAATGAAATTTTTCATCCATATTCTTAACAAAAGCCAGATTTGTACTATTATTAAATTTTGGGATATATAATCCTTCAATTTTTGTAAATTCTTTTAGATGTTTCTTTGGTGTTTTAAATTTTTTATATAAATTAGTTAAATCAGTTAATACATCTTCACCTTCCCCAATGCAAAAAATATCAATAAAATGGCTGAGAGGCATAGGGTTCGCAGTAACACAAGGACCGCCAGCTATAATTAAAGGGTCATCATCTGTCCTATCCTTTCTTAAAACAGGTATATTGGCTTTTCTTAACATTTCAATAACTTTAAAATAATCCTCTGTATAATGAATAGAAAAACTTATTATATCAAATTCAGCCAAATTAGTCTCAGTTTCAATACTTTCAACACTAGGATATATAATTCTTTCACAAAAACAATCTTTTCTCTCATTTAACATATGATATAAAAGTCTATACCCGAATGTTATCATTGCAATTTCATATTCATTAGGATAAACTAAACCAAATCGAACATCAATATCATCTAACGATTTTAGAACTATATTCTCTTCTAAATACATGATTTTCCTTTGTTGTATTAAATATTATTATTTAACTAAAATTTATAAATCCAAAAATTAAATAACACGTGAATATTAAAAAAAAGTAGTTACTCAAAAAAATTGAGTCTTATTAATTGTTTGTTACTCAAAGAAAAATTGAGTCTTATTAATTGTTTGTTACTCAAAGAAAAATTGAGTCTTATTAATTGTTTGTTACTCAAAGA
>Ga0310695_10010532_pt1 | contig 13476 bp, 13 predicted proteins | sample RumenRJG_04DNA_FD_203882 | JGI IMG/M metagenome (GOLD analysis project Ga0310695, IMG submission 203882) | Bovine rumen microbial communities from Lethbridge, Alberta, Canada - RJG_04 (v2) (version 2) | ecosystem: Host-associated > Mammals > Digestive system > Stomach > Rumen | place: Canada...
TGATGCGAGGTCAATACTTATTCCTCCACCTATTACCTTTGCTTCTACGTTCAGATCCACCTTGGTATCTGCATCTCGGATTTCATTAATCGGATATACAATGATGGAATGAGTGCCTTTTTCGACACTTATAATGTAATGATTGACAATAACATCTGCCACTTTATTACCATCAACATGGATCTGATAAACAGGAGCATTGCCTTCCCACTCAATATAAATCTTGCCATAGGATTGTTCATATGCTTTGGTGATAACAGGAGCATTCGCCCAATCAGTCGAAGACTCTGCTTGTGAAAAGCAGAAAACAAAGGATAATGCTAATACAAGTATTGTGAATACAGACAAAACCCGTTTCATTTTGCAACCTCCGTGTCCTTCGTGTTAGTGAATGTTCAGTTACCGTCAATTTTAGAATTAAATTATATCACGTAGCGTTTGCCCTGTCCATGAAAACACCGTCCAATTCTTTGACTGGTGAAATATTTCAACAGTCAAGAGTTGCGACTCAACCTCCTGCTGATTTTTACCGTTTTGTTTATTTATAATTCAAATTAGTTTAATCAGAAGCTATTTCGTTCAAAATTTAAACCATCAAAAATGTTGGCTTTTTACTATGGGAAAAAAAGTTGTTAAGTGACATCAGAACAGGCAAGTCTTAGGTGGCACCAATTTAAATTTGATAATATCAGATATAAAAGGCTGTCAGGGTTGGTTCAACACTCGGACAGCCTTTATGTTTGAATTAAATTGTGCGTGCTTGCGAGTTTTGTTCTGATTCGGAACCATATAATTCCTTACTATCAGTTTGTTCTCATTTATATCTGATCATTTTACAATATCACTGCTCACTCGGCATGGAACATGCGAATTACATGCGCCATCTCACGTACAATGCGCATGATTGATTCGCGTTCGTCTGTTTTACACGCAGATAAAGCGTGTGACAGCTCCCAGGCCAATCGATCTGAAAGGTCGTCTTTCAGGTCAACTGTGGTCAGATCGTTAAGTGTGAATCCGAGAGCAGTGACAATCTTCAGATAGGTATTAAAGTTTCCGTGACGCTTACCCTGTTCAAGGTACCCAATGTATGTCTCAGATAGCCCTGTTTTCTCAGCTAGGTTAGATTGCGTAACCCCCCTTGCCATTCGCATCTCAGCAATCCGATTCCCTAATTTTCTCCAGTCAACCTTGATTTCATCCATCTGTTTTCTCTCCTTCAACCTCTACTCGAATAACACATTTATGTTATCCGGATGGATTCCATCGTAACCAGGCAAAAGGTATTATTACAATAAGATTCGTCTCTGACGGAAATGGGGGTGTGGAATGGACGCTGAGTTGATTAAGATCGGGGCGCGGGTTAAGCAAGCTCGGCTCGCAAAGCACCTGACACAGATGCAGCTTGCTGAAGCGGCGAACATATCCATGTCTTTCCTGAGTAATATCGAAAACGGTCGACAGTCGATGAATCTTCGCGTTTTGATTGCAATCTCCAACGCACTGAATGTATCTGCCGACTGGCTGATTAAAGATATCCCTCATTCAGCTTCCATGATTGCTGAAGAAATAGAAAACGAGCTTAGCTCTTGCACGCCAAAAGAGCGAGAAGCTATTCTTCAACTGGTGCAGTTAATGAAGAAATCATTAGTAAGCCTGAAGGAAAGCTGCGAAGAATAGAGTACTATCAAAAGAAGAAATAAAGAACAAACCGGCAGTTTGGAAATAACGCAAGAAATTCCAAACTGCCGGTTTGTTCCGTTATGTAGGAATCATATTTACAATGATTATGACCAAAACACTGCAAGGAGGAGCGATTGTATTGTCAGAGAAACAGATGAAAGCGGAACAGACAAGCATGGATCTATCTTCTGTGGAGGCACGTAATGAAGTTGCGGAAATCAACGTTTTTCGACCAGATGATATCTCTGCAGAACAGAAGGATCTGATCCGTCGCCATCAACTATGGTTGAGCACTATTCAAAAAGAGTATCCGCTACCTTCGCATCCTTATCGCATCGGCATATATATCCGGTATTTCAATCAGACGAAGTACAAAGATTATTTGGAATATCATAAAAAGCAGTTTGAAGATACGATCGCTTTATGTCCATTGTGGACTCTGGTGGATTTTTATATAGACAACGGTTCGGTTGCACCAAACATGGAAAGTGCACCAGAGTGGTGCAGGCTGCTGGATGATTGCTTCAGCGGGAAAGTGGATCTGATTATTACGCAGAAAGTGTCAAATGTGACGCGTAAGCCACAGGATATATCTTTAATTTCCCGACTTCTCGCCGCGCAGAAAGAACCTGTCGGGATCTACTTTATTTCAGAGGATATTTTTACTCTTGCATCTTATTATCAGCATGACCTTCATGAGATTGATTTTCTGCCTGAAGGCTGGACTTTGTTGCCTGATGAAAAAGAAAAAATGTTGATGCCAGGAGGAAGCCATGTGGAATGACCTGACAAAAGAACAGAAGAATGAACGGACTCGTAAGCGTCTCAGGGTCAAGGTGGATGAATCCAATTATTTCTTCTATCCTGAAACAGTTCAAACAGATTCCTTCCGTATCGATGAGTATCAGCGCGTAGCTGTTTACGCACGAGTTTCAACAGATTCCTCAAGCCAGGCAAGTTCATTTGAGTTGCAGCAAACATACTATGAAGAATTCGTCCAGAAACACGAAAAATGGGAGCTAGTAAAGATTTACGCTGACAAAGGTATTAGCGGTACAAGCTTAAAACACAGAGATGCTTTTAATGAGATGATGGCAGATGCAAAAGCCGGGAAAATAGACCTAATCATCACAAAAAGCGTTTCTCGCTTTGCCCGCAACGCCAAAGACTTTCTGGATGCTGTTCGCGACCTTGCTGAACACTATCCGCCTATTGGTGTTTTCTTTGAGTCTGAAAATATCTATTCTCTGCGAACAGATACCTCGATGCCTTTGACTTTGTATGCTTCAATGGCGGAAGAGGAAAGCCGAGCAAAAAGTCGTAGCATGGAAACCTCACTTAGGATGCGTCTGGATCATGGACTTCCGTTGACGCCAAAGCTTCTGGGCTTTGAGCATAATGAAAATGGAAAACTTATTCTGAATCCAGAAACGTACAGGACGCCTAAACTTATGTTTTTCATGTGCTTGTATGGCTATAGCACCCAGCAAATCGCAGACAAGCTTACCGCGCTTGGAAAGAAAACATACCTGGGCAATGCAAAATGGACTGCAAATGGTGTAGTTGATACTTTGAGGAATGAACGGTACTGTGGCGATGTGTTTACGAGAAAGACATTCACCAGGGACGTATTAACTCATAAAAGCATTAAGAACAGAGGAGAGCGTCCGCGTAGCCGGTATTTGGATGAACACGAAGCCATTGTCAGCCGCGATGACTTTGTTGCAGTCCAGATGCTACTGAACAATTCTAAATACCGTAATAAAAGCATTTTGCCTGAACTGGAAGTTATCACAGATGGAGTTCTAAAAGGGTTTGTTATCATTAATCCTCGCTGGGGTTCGTTCACAGAGCAGGATTATATCAGAGCATCATCTTCTGCATATGACGATGAAACGGAGAAAACCACCGATGAAATGATAGTGGAAACCAATGATGGTGATTTTGATTATACAGGATTCGAAATTGCGCAGATGGATTTCATAACAACCCGCAGTTCCCCAACGCTCTCCATAGAAAACGGTGCAATGACGTTTAGCATTGAATGCCTTAGGAAGATCCCTAAAGCAATGGAAATGCAGTTATTAGTGCATCCGGAGAAGAAAGAACTAGCTGTGCGGCCTGCGCCACCTGATGATCGTCACTCTGTTCGTTGGGCAAAGAGGAATGGGAGTGCTATTGTTCCACGAACCATATCAACAGCTGCATTTTCAAGCCCGTTATTTTCTTTACTTGGTTGGGATGAGGACCACAAGTATAGGCTTCATGGAAAGTTGCTGAAAAACGACAACGAGGAAGCGATGCTGTTTTCCACTATGGACGCTTCAATTCTAATCAAAAAAGAAAGACTGGAAGCGGAAATGGAGGAAGACTGTACTCCCCTGGAGACCAGTGGAAAGCGTGTTGCAGCGGTTTCTGAAAACATGGCACATGCTTTCGGAAAAAATTTCTATGAGGAAAAGAGCATATCAGATCTGATCCGTCAGACGGCAGAAGAATGGAAAATCAGTCTTGAAGGTCGTCTGTGTAGCACCGGGATTCAACTGAATATAACACCTTATGAGGAACTGAAAGCTTTTATACAAGAAGAACTGGGAGACTTATTCTGGGAGGATAGTGCAAATGGATGATAAGTACCACGAGGAACCGGAACAGGCCAGACCAGATATCCTTGATGATTTTGAAGTCACCCGCGGAGAATTCTATTCTCATACCAGAGAACCTGGTTTTTCCCTAAATGATGGGAAGGTTCAGGTAAACACCGCTTGTATCCGGAAAATGGCAGATGTGGATTATATTCAGATTTTGATTAATCGAATGACTCATAAACTGGCAATCCGTGCTTGCGGAGAGGAGGATTTGTTTTGCCTGCCATGGGTTAGGGTTAAAGACGGGAAACGATATCCCAGACCAATTACAGGGCGGATCTTCATAATGAAGGTTTGCAAACTTATGAACTGGAATCCAGACAACAGAATTAAAATGTTAGGTAAATTTTATAAAGCCAACGAAGACCTAATCTTTCTATTTGATATGGATGGTGCAGAGGAATATCCTCGCACCGTTGGAAACGATGGAAAGCGGAAAACAAGTAAAACACCACATTTCTCACCAGCACTGGAAAATATATTCGGTCCTCTATACTCAGAACATAAAAAAGAAATGGGAATCAATCTACATCAAGGATTTGCAATTTATTCTGTGAAGGATGGTGTGCTTCATCCTCGGGATTCACATTCAGAGAAAGGAACGGATACAGATGTCAGAGAAACTGGATCGTCGAATTACGATGGCAATCGATCTGAAGAAGAATCGCCTGAGAATCCATAGACCAACGTTGCGTATAATGGGCTCTCCACCATTCATAAAACTGCTTTTTTCGCGGGATCACAATGCAATTGCAGTCGTGAGCTGTGAAGAAGGAGAAATACCACGAATCAAAGAGGTTCGGGTTGTTTATGACCTTCGGGATAATACTCACACATTCGATATATACAGCAAGGAGCTGATTCTCGTGATCCAGATGGCATTTAAAGGATTGGATCGGACGAGCCTCTATCGGTTGACAGGTTACTCTGTTCCAGAAGAAAAAGCCGTTTATTTCCCACTGACTACACTGACCTGCGCGGAGGATAAGCATGTTTAGATTTTTGCTTGCTGATGAAACCTTCAGAGCATTGAATATACCAATTTCCCCTGCTTCCAGAAAAGAAATGGAACGGAAAATCAAAAAGGGAGAATCTGTAGACCCGATCATATCCTGGAAAGGGTTTATTGTTACAGGCTATGAACAGGATGATCTATACCTAAAATATCATCGAAGCGTTAATGCCAAGGAAATGTTTTTTCCGCGCAAAAGCGATGCAATTTCCTGGCTTTGCCAACAACAGTTGAAAAGATCAGACCTGGTTTGGGCAGCAAAGGCATGGCTCATTTCTAGGCTTTATGAAGCACTTCGCGAGGTTGCAAATCGGCAGGCAGCAAGAGAAGGATTTCAATACAGGCAGCTTTCTCCTTCGCTGCATGTGCATGAACCCTTTGAACCGCCTAAAGAAAGTAGTGCTGTACTTAGGCAATTAGGAGCAGAATACAATTATCATAAGGAAACCATCAGAAGATATGTCCATTTTGGACGCCAACTGGATAAGCTTGAAGATAAGGTGCCAGGAATTCGTGTAAGAATTCTGACCGGTGAATTGGATGTGATGATCAAGCATATGCCTGCATTGGTTAAAATGCCGGTTGAGGATCTGAAAGATATGGTTGAAAACAGGAAGTGCAAAGCACTTTTTCCGCCTTTAGAATTCATCATCAAAGATGAGACTAAGAAAGATATTCGTCCAAAAACAAATATACATGTGGAACCAGGAATCAAACAAATGCCAGAATATGATCCGGACGCTGAGTTGAATGGACTGAGGTACACCATTCCTGCATGGAAAAAAGCAATACTCCGAACGGCAACCAGAACTGATTTTAATCGTATTTCTAATGCTGGAAAACAAAGTCTGAAGCAGGCATTATGTGAACTTGTTACGGAAGCAGAATGTCTGAACAGAATGCTGGAGGGAAAACAAAATGATTGATTTCGACAATCTGACGGACAGGCAGCGCAGCTGCATTCCAGATGTTCATTTCGAACTGATTCCGATTAAAAATCTGGTATCTAATCAGGATTATCAGCGAGATTTGTCTGAAGGACATATTGCAAAGACCTTGCAGGAGTTTGATGTGTACCAAATCAGGCCGGTCAAGGTAAGCCAGCGTGATGGAATCAATTATGTATTTGATGGCCAACATACCATTGAGATTGTTGCAGCTATGTCCGGTTCCCGTGACACACCGGTCTGGTGCATGATATATGATGACCTGCAATACCAGGAAGAAGCACATGTGTTTGCAGAACAACAGAAGCATGTGAAAGCTTTGATTCCCTATGAGGTATTCAATGCCCATGTTGAAGCCGGTGATAACAAACAAGTGATGATCAACCATCTGGTCACAAATGTCTACAAGCTGAAGATAAGTCACAACTACCGACCGGGTACTATCTGTGCAGTCAGCGCCTTGGAATTCATCTATGATAGGTACGGGTATGAGATTCTGGACAGAACTCTTCGTCTTGCTCTTGGCACATGGGAAGGTGAAAAAATGTCGCTGACCTCTGGAATTCTGAAAGGAATTGCTCAGGTTATTATTGCTTATGGTGATAGCCTGAATGAGGAGCTTTTTAAAGAACATGTTGGAAAGTATTCAGCAAAGTCTATATCGCGTACTGCCAGAGATAGGCGGCCAGGCACAATTGGATTCGCTGAAGCATTAGTCTTGGGTTATAACGGAAAAAACAAGAAAAGGTTATCACTGCAAAAATTATATTGGAGTACTGGGAAAAAGAAGGGCAAGGCTCCGCCTGATTATGAAACAGAATAAAAACCACTGGCGAAAAAGCCATATGTGGAATTCTATTCGAGGTGGCTTTAGTTGAATATTAGTCATGAAAGCACAAGTATAAAAAATGACAGTAACACGTCTTTTTCTGAAAACTGTCCTGGTGGAGCGAAGAAGGAAAGCGTTCACGAAATACCCCTATCATTGCTTCGCTCCTTTAGAAAGCATCCTTTCCGTGTGATCGACGATGTTCGAATGACTGAAACTGCAGACAGCATAAAGGAGTACGGTGTGTTGGTACCGGCAATCGTACGCCCCTTGCCTGATGGTACATTTGAATTGATTTCCGGACATCGACGCAAACGCGCGTGTGAATTAGCCGGTCTTGAAACAATGCCAGTCATCGTTCGTGAAATGGATGATGACGAAGCTGTGATAGTCATGGTTGACAGCAACCTTCAGCGAGAAAATATACTTCCCAGCGAACGGGCAAAAGCATATAAAATGAAGGTGGAAGCATTAAGAAGAAAAGCCGGACGACCATCAAAAGAAAATACGTCCCAAGTTGGGACACATTTTCGAGCGGATGAAAAAGTTGCTGAGGATGCAGGAATAAGCCGCAATCAAGTGCAACGTTTCATCCGTTTGAATAGTTTGGTGCCAGATCTTATAGACATGGTGGATGATAAAAAAGTTGCCATGAGTTCCGCCGTCGAATTATCATTTCTTAAGCCAGAAGAGCAAGAGCAGTTAGTAGAAGCTATGGAAGTCTGTCAGTCTGTGCCATCACTTTCACAGGCACAGCGCATGAAAAGCTACAGCCAGCAGGGAAAACTAACGGGTGACGTCATGGGTGAGATTATGCATGATGAAAAGGAACCTACTCTTGACAAAGTGATTCTACCTGGCGAAAAAATACGGAAATTCTTCCCAAGGTCCTATACGCTAGAACAAATAGAGCAGGTTATTATTTCATTGCTGGAATCCTGGTGCCGAAGTCAAATGTTGCCGGATGATCACTATTCAATTGACGGACTTTAACAACCACTCAAAACTTATTCAATGCACAAAGAACTATATGCAATTATTGGTAATTGGTGTCAAGCGGCATTGGAACTACAAAGTCTTAGGTGGCATATATCCTTAATGGTGGCAGTCGAAGTCGCAGTCAAACGTCGTTAAGATCATGAATGGAGCATCTGATCATATATGCAGGATTTGCATATGAAATAGCCGGCCAATGTGACCGGCTTTGTAACTTTATTTCCGATATTGTTTGCTAAGACATTCTGGGAAACGGTGAATTGTTTCATACCTTCGTTGCAGATTTCTTACTCTTCTCGTGGTAGTGTTTATCAATCCATTACTACGACGATTTTTCCGTCCACACCTTTTTCCTGCGCTTTGATGGCCTGCTTAATATCTGAGAACCTGAAGGAGGCACCAATAAAAGGTGAAATATTGTGCTGGCCAATAAAAGCAAAAATGCTGTCTATCGTTTCCTGCGTAGGAAAGTTTGAGAAGAAACCGGTGAGATAACAACCGTTTGGGATTTCTTTTATCGGATCGAATCCATTCAGATAGTATTCCCCGCCTAAAATTCCGGTATTGCAAACAATTCCTCCATGGAAAAGATGACTGAGTGAATTCCTGATGGTCTTTGGGCCAATCAGTTCCAATATCTTATTTGCGTAAAAACCATCCGGCAGCTTGTTTTCAGGATCAAAAACAGCATTACAGCCCAGGTCAGTAATCAGATGCATTTTTTCTTTTTTGTGCGTTGTTCCGTACACTTTACATCCGAGAGCCGTTGCGATCTGCATTGCGGCATAGCCCAGCGCAGAGGTGGCACCTCTGACAAGAAGCGTATCAGACGGCTGCAGGTTCAGGCATTCAAACAAAGACCCCCATGCAGTAAAGAAAGTTTCCGGAATGGCCGCCAGATGCGCTGCGTCAAGATTTGAGCAAATGTGAAACAGTTTCTGCACAGGTAAGACAGCATATTCTTCATAGGAACCATTAAAATTCCTTCCGAGTCCGCCCATAAGCGAACAGACCAGATCACCTTTTTCAAAACCTTCGTCAAGGGACTCTTCGACAATTCCCACACATTCAATCCCCGGTACAACAGGTTTGCTGATATAATCCGCGCGTATTTCGTTTACGCGAAGCACCAGTTCCGAGTGGTTCATGCCAAAGGCCAATATCTTTGCAAGCACCCACCCTTTTCTGGCTTTCGGAATTTCAATTTCTTCAAGGACAATATCATCGCTGTTGGTAATATCTCTCAAGACTACGGCCTTCATTCTTCAACCTCCATCCAGCACTGCGGATCCGCATCGTACATATTATGTGTATATCCGTAGGTGACGGACGGACAGCCGCGACAGTATGCTTTCAGCTTGCACTTGCTGCATTTTACGTATTTATCATACTGCCTGTATTCATCAAACTTCGTTGAAGTCCACAGGTCATACAGACTCGTATTCATCACCGATCCCACTTCCGATTCCATTCTTCGGCAGGCATAGACAGCTCCTGTGGGCAAGATTGTCAAGTGGTTCCGGCCACAATTGCAGCCATCCGGAATTGTGTCGGCAGGGAGATGCTCATCCGGGTTAAACAGCCCTTTTTCGTATTTGTATAAAGTCCACAGATGATCCTTCAGGTGATAAGTCGTTTTAGAGTCCTTGTGGGCAGAATAACGTTCGAAGCACGCATCCATATAGGCTTTGTACTGCTGCGGGGTCATGTGGATATCCGGATCATATGCCTTTTCAACGCTTGTAGGACAATAACGTCCAACAGCATAGACATCAACACCGAGTTCGTCAACCAGATCGATCAGGGCAGGAATCTCTTTGTGATTCGTTTTTGAAACAGTGGACATAACCGCTGCCCACATTCCCGATTCTTTTATGATCTTAATTGCGTCAAGCGTAGCCTTGAAACTGCCCGGTTTACGGAACATATCGTGCGTTTTTTCCAAACCGTCAAGGGACACCTGGTATTTGACACAGCCAAGGTCATGCATCTTTTTACAGACATCCAGGGTCAGGTGAAAAGGGTTTCCCATAATGCAGAAACGCAGTTCTTTCTCATGAAAGTATTCAAGCAATCTCCAGAAGTCCGGGTGAAGAATCGGATCACCGCCGGTAAGGTAGATATACGGGATTCTGTTGATTCTGTCACAGAAGTCGATGATCTGATTCGTGACATAAACCATATCATCGAAGGGCATCGTAATCAGTGCGGGATGCCCTTCAGAGAAAATATAACAATGCTTACACCGCTGGTCGCAATAGTCAGTGATGTGCCATTGAATTGCAAAATAACTCTTCATACAAAATACGCCTCGTTATAAAAACGAAGGCGCCAATTCACCCGGAATTGACGCCTTGCTTTTTTACTTTGCTTCCGGGTCTTTTGCTCCGCAAGCAGGTGCGGGTTCCGGATCTTTCGCTCCGCAGGCAGGCGCGGGCTCAGGATCTTTTGTTCCGCAGGCAGGGGTTGGTTTGGGATCAGCTGTTCCGCAAGCTGAGCTTGCTACTTTTTCGTCAAACATGGTATTTTCCTCCTTTCATAGATTCCATGGATATTTTACAGAGCCGGCAGGAAGAAAGCACTGGTCAAATATAGACTAAGTGTCGGATTTTGTGTTATGATCAGGGCAATTATAGATGAGGAGTCTCTTTCATGAATCAGTATAAGGAAGCCAGAGAACGCACAAAAGCCAAAATTGAAAATGCGTACTGGGATTTAATGATGAATAATGAACGGATCACGGTAAAGAAAATCATCGAAAAAGCCGGTATTCACAAGTCAACCTTCTATTTTTACTATGATTGGGTCGATGATGTTCTGGCAGAGATCAAGACGCGCATGATGAATCTGCTGGTTTCCACTGTTGAGAGCGGAAACCGGGACAGGGGCGACTTCCGGCAGATCATGATCGAAATGCGAAAGATGTTTCGGGAGAACCGAAAATATCTCGTTCCGCTGGTTCTGGAACAGCGCGGCGGAGAGTTTGCCGTAAATTATCGGGAATATATCAAGGAGCATTTTGCGGAAGATATTGGGTTGGATTACAAAACCGGTAATGACGTAAAAAATGATGTGGCAAACTGTGTCCTTGCCGGGCTGGTAGAAACAATGCTGTATGAGTTGTCTAGCGAGATCATTCCAGATGAGTTCACTTATAAGATCGGTGACGGTATCATCAAAAAAGGCGTAGCCAGGACGCTAAACGAAGATCTGAACATCAAGTTCGGAAAGTAATCAAAGTGAACTCGATGATTCGAATCTCTGCCTCCAATGAAACGGAAAATCAAAGAATAAAATGACAAGTCCAGTCTTTCTGGCTCATCGAGAAGTATACCATTTCTGCATGAAAAAAGGTAGAAGAAAGCCGCAGGCGTCCCTGCCGGCGATAATGACTGTTATAAGGCTTCTACGCTGTGCATCAGAAAGTGCATCTTACCAATTCGCTTATCGATATGCCAGTGGCCACAGTACCAGGCATTGTAATCAAGTTTATTCTCAATCTGATCCAGCCACTCTTCGGTACTATGATCAACAAGTTTCTGATCAAGGCCCGGCATGAAAGCCTCAATCGGCACATATTTCTGCGGGCAGGTATGTGAGAGAACCAAGTCCATCTTCCAGCCACAGGCATCAAGTTTCTCTTTAACATACTGTTTGATTTCATCTGAAGGCTGTTCATCAGAAAACCAATTCATGCCTTTTGATAGACGATAATACTTATCTACAGAATAAGCCCCACCAAGAATAATCGCCTTGTGCCCTTCCAGATCGAAGATCTCACCATCTTTAGCGAATAAAAGGTTCGGGAAATCATCTTCCACATATACCGTTCCTCCGTGCCACTCTTTTTCATGATAAGAAGGAATATTGAACGGCCGTTCTTCATGGTTTCCGTGAATGCAGAAAACTGGAATGCCAGCAGAGTTTAACAGCTTCTTCCGTTTGTGATCCCCCTGATCATTCCCGTAATAATTGACTCCGACATCACCAAGAAGGATCAGAGTATCATCAGCGGTTATCTGATGCTGACGCATAAACCATAGTGCCAATCGCACATCGCCATGTATATCTCCGGTCAAATAAACCATAAGCGCCTCGTTATTTTCCAACTGTCTTTGACAGCTTTTTCAAAAGCTCCACCATATTCGGATCATTCAGAAGATTCTGAATTGTTTCTGCATCAATCTTTTCTGGCTGTGTTTCTTCCTCTGGTTCGTTTTCCGGCTGCTGTTCAGCCGCTTTCTTATTATAAAACGCATTCTCAAGCAGTATAGCATTTTCTTTTCGATTTTCGTCAAGAATATGCGAATACTGATCTGTGACCATTTTAGCTTGAGCATGTCCAGAGTCGCCTTGCACAGACTTTATGTCACCACCGGTCAATTTAAGTTTGTAGGTGATACTGGAATGCCTCAGACTATGAAAGACCACCGGAGGGAGATTGTTTTCTGTGATCAGCTTCTTGAAACTTTTGTTTATCTTTGATGCTTCCGTCGGAGTGCCTTCATAATTCGCAAGAACCAGCCCATAATCCTGATACTCATCTCCAAAAGCCTCTTTAATTTCATCCTGGTCCTTTTTCCACTGTACGAGCATTTCGGCTACCGTGCGAGGCAAGAAGACTTTGCGGACGCTGGAAGTAGTTTTTGGGGTCTTCATTACGAGTATTGTCTTCGGATTAATCTTTCCTTCGGGGAATACAGTGATAACATCTTTCTTTTCAAGAGCCTTATATGCTTCCTTGCTGACACGCTGCAATTCTTTATTGATGAAAACATAGGCTGTATTGTTCTGAATGCTCTCCTCACTGATATCGATACTATCCCACGTTAATGCCAGCAATTCGCCCATCCGCAAAGAGCAAGCGAAGGCGGTATTAATACACAGCTTCAATCTTTTATCTGTACAAACTTCGTTCGCCTTTGCCAAGGTTTCCAGATCCCATATTTCTCTTTTCTTTTGCTCATGCTTTGGTGCGTCTGCCAGTGCTGCCGGATTCTTTTCGATCAGTTCCCATTTTAATGCCTGGGTGAATGCACTGTTCAGGAGTTTATGGATTCTGTTGATTGTCCCTTTCTCCACATAGCGGACTTCTTCATCATACTTGGAATCAGTCACGCGGCGGACAGCGCGAGTTTTCTGTAAGGTTTGATAATATCTCTCCAGGACACGGGCCGAGATTTCATTAAGTTTCAGCTTTCCAATGATCGGCGATATATAATGCTTTATTAGTCCAGTGTTGCTTGTATATGCAGCAAGAGACCATTTCTTCTTTCCATAAAGGGACACATATTCGTCAAGCAGATCATTCAGAGTCTCGCAATGTGGAACAATAATCTTTCCAATTTCCTGATGGTACTC
>Ga0310695_10010533_pt1 | contig 13476 bp, 10 predicted proteins | sample RumenRJG_04DNA_FD_203882 | JGI IMG/M metagenome (GOLD analysis project Ga0310695, IMG submission 203882) | Bovine rumen microbial communities from Lethbridge, Alberta, Canada - RJG_04 (v2) (version 2) | ecosystem: Host-associated > Mammals > Digestive system > Stomach > Rumen | place: Canada...
TCGCGCGTCGGCCATCTTTTTCGCCCCCTCGTGCTATCCTCGGCTCGACGAAACCGCGGTCCCAATTGAGACATCTCTAACAACACTCTCGCGCCTCGCGAGGGGCAAGGCCTCATGTCTGCCCCCTCGCGACGCCTGGCGACGCGATGCGCGCCGCCACGACCGAGCGGTCGGACGATGTTGTCTGAGGTCGCGAAAGGAGACAGCGAGTGAGCATGAGAAAAGGGTTCTTGTGGGGCGGCGCCACCGCAGCCAACCAGTACGAAGGGGCATGGAACGTCGACGGCAAGGGAGCCAGCGTCCCCGACCACATACGAGGCGGAGACGTGAACACGCCCCGGCAGATAGATGCAACGCTCGACCCGTCCGCGCTCTACCCCAGCCACGAGGCAACTGACTTCTACCATCACTACAAGGAGGACATCGCCCTCTTTGCCGAGATGGGATGGAACGTCTTCCGCATGTCCATCAACTGGTCGCGCATCTTTCCGACCGGGATGGAAAAAGAGCCCAACGAGAAGGGACTCGCCTTCTACGATGCAGTCTTCGACGAGCTGAGGTCCCACGGCATTGAGCCGCTCGTCACACTGAGCCACTACGAGATGCCCTACGCCCTGGTCGAGCGCTACAACGGATGGTCGAGCCGCGAGCTCGTCGGACTCTTCGAGCGATACGCGCGCGCAGTTCTCGACAGGTTTCATGGCAAGGTTCACTATTGGCTGACGTTCAACGAGATCAATGCCGGCACCACCAACCTGGGCAACCTTCTCTCCACGGGCATCATTCGGGGGTTTACGGGAACCTTCGACGAATCGGACCAGCCTATACAAATGCGTTACCAGGCACTCCACCACCAGTTCCTGGCGAGCGCGCGCGTCATCAGGTACGCCCACGAGCACTACCCCAAACTGAGGCTGGGCAACATGGACGCATTCGTCCTGTCCTACCCCGCCACCTGCGATCCAGCCGACCAGATTGCCAACCAGGCCGAGATGAGACGAATGAACTGGTACTGCTCGGACGTCCAAGTCCGTGGAAGGTACCCTTCGTATGCCCGCCGCTTTTGGCGTGAAAGGGGCATCGAAATCGACATGGGACCAGACGACGAGAAGGATCTGCGCGAAGGAACGATCGACTTCTACACCCTGTCCTACTACATGTCCACGATCGTGGGAACGCACGGCGACATCGAGGCAGGAAAGGGCAACATGTCCGAGGGCGGCCGCAACCCCTACCTTGAGACATCCGACTGGGGCTGGGCAATCGACGCGGCCGGCCTGCGCTACGCGCTCAATGAGGTCTACGATCGCTACCAGATTCCGCTGATGGTCGTCGAAAACGGCCTGGGCGCCCTCGATGAAGTCGTCACCGAGGACGGCACTGAGCGCATTCATGACTCCTATCGCATCGATTACCTGCGCAAGCATGTCATCCAGATGCGCGAGGCCGTGGAGGACGGCGTCGACCTCATGGGATACACCTGGTGGGGTCCCATCGACGTGGTCAGCGCCGGGACGGGCGAGATGCGCAAGCGCTATGGGTTCATCTACGTCGACAAGCACGACGACGGTTCGGGCGACCTGCACCGCGTACGGAAGGACTCGTTCTTCTGGTACAAACGATGCATCGAGTCAAACGGAGAGTGCCTCGATTAGGCTAGCGACGGAGGGCGCCAACGGATCCCAAGCCGAGGGCCGCGCGCCCATGTGACAGCGGCACTATGCGCCGAGGAGGCGACACGATATGAAGGTCATCAAGAGTATCAATCACAACGCGGCCATCGGCATAGACTCGCTCGGGCGCGAGCTCGTCGTGCTTGGCAAGGGGGTGGGTTTTGGCGAGCTGCCCCGCGAGGTGCCGCTCTCCCAGATAGACCGGACGTTTGTGGGCATCGACCAGAAATACCTCGCGCTCATATCAGAGCTTCCTCCCGAGCACCTCGAGTTTGCAGCGCAGTTCTCTGACGTCGTTCGGGCGCGCGTCTCCCAGGAGCTCTCCCCCAACCTCGTGGTGACGCTGGCCGACCACATCTCGTTCATGATTCGTCGCAGCAAGGAGGGGCTATACGTCTCTATGCCCCTCGCCTATGAGGTCGAGCACAGCTACCCGGTGGAATACGCGCTGGGCACCGTGTGCGTGCGAGGCGTGGAGAAGACCTTCAGCGTGAGAATCCCCAAGAGCGAGGCCGTCGGCGTGGCCCTTTCGATCGTGAACAGCATCGTGACGCTTGGCTCCACGCGCATGCGATCAAGCAAGCGCGTGGAGCGCTCGATCGATCGCGCCACGCGCATCGTCGAGAGGTCGTTTGGCATCTCCGTCGACAGGGCGTCCTTCGACTATGCCAGATTCGCGACCCACGTCCGATACCTCATCGACCGCATAGCGTCGGGCGAGACGCTCTCCACTCAGAACGGCCTGCTCTACGACGACGTCGTGTCCACGTATCCCGAGATAGCGGTCTGTGCCGTCGACGTTGCCAAGGCGATCACGCGATCCGATGAAGAGACGGTCACAGACGAAGAGCTCATCTACCTCATGCTCCACATCAACAGGCTCGTGGAGCGTGCCTCGGAGGGCACGTCGCCGAAAGAAGGTTGACGGCCGCACGGTCACGGTGCTACCGTCGCAGGCGTTCGACGTTACTCAAGGGAAACCGCGAGGTGTCGCACGCAGTGGTGAGGGCATGGGCCCTATCTCTGCCGGCGATGTCCGCGGTTTCGTCATGAGAAGCCTCTCCCCCACCACACCATCCATTCGATCGTGTAGAAAAGGGGATGCAATGGCTCTAGACAAGAACCGACAGATTGCAACGGACGTCCTGGCCGCCGTGGGCGGCAAGGACAACGTCGCCACGGCACTGCACTGCATGACGCGCCTTCGCCTCAATCTGAAGGATGACGGGCTCGCCGACATCGATCAGATCAAGAAGCTTCCCGGCGTCCTCACGGCCATGTGGTCGGGCGGACAGCTCCAAGTCGTCATCGGGCAGAACGTGCCCAAGGTGCACGCCGCAATGATCTCCGAGGGCGTCAAGTCCGGCGGCACGATTGACGAGAACCTGGACGGTGACACCGAAAAGAGGCCACTCACCCCGAAGGCCGTTGGCGAGGCTATCCTCGGGTACCTCTCGGGATCCATGGTGCCGATGATTCCCGTCCTCATGTGCGCCGGCCTCTTCAAGACGCTGGCCGTCATCCTGGCGCCCGGAATGCTCGGAGTCGTCCCCGAGGACTCCGACGTCATCACCCTCCTTAACTTCCTCTATAACGCCGGGTTCTACTTCATGCCCGTCTACCTCGGGTACAACGCCGCCAACCAGCTCGGCGTCACGCCCGTCCTGGGCGCGTTCATGGGAGGCATCCTCATTGCCCCCGAGTTCATGGAGATCGCCAAGGCGGGCACGCCGTTCTCCGTATTCGGGATTCCCTGCGCCGCCGGAGCATACAACTCCACGGTCATCCCCATCCTCCTCTCGGTGTGGGTCATGAGCTACGTGGAGCGCATCTTCAGGCGCTTTATTCCCGACATGCTCGCCACCATCTTCGTGCCGTTCCTGACCATGACCGTCATGGTCCCCATCTCGCTCTGCGGTCTCGCGCCCCTCGGCGGCTTCCTGGGCGACGGTCTCGGCACCCTGCTCTTCAGCTTCGGTTCGCAGGGCGGCGTGGTCGCCATCATCGGCGGTGGCATCGTCGCTGGCCTCTGGGTCCCGATGGTCGCTGCGGGCATGCACGTGACCATCATCATGCTCGCTCAGACCGCCTTCGTCTCCACCGGCTGCGACTCCTTCTTCATGGTCGTGACCACGCTCGCCCTCTGGGCTGCCTACGGCATCGAGCTCGGTTCGTTCCTGCGCCTCAAGAACCATGAGGAGAAGAGCCTCGCATTCGGCTACTTCTTCACCAACATCGTCGGCGGCGTCGGAGAGCCGTTCATCTACGGCATGCTCTTCAAGCACCCCCGGCTCTGGGTCGTCAACATCGTCTCGGCCTTCGCGGGAGGCGCCCTCGCGATCGCCCTTCACGTTGTGCAGTACAACATCTCCGTCTCCTCGGCTCTCAACCTCCTTGCGTTCATGGGCCCGAGCGGCGACAACTTCGTCAAGGCCGTCATCTGCGCCGCAGTTGCCTTCGCTACCGGCGTAGTCGTCACCTACCTGTTCGGCTTCACGGCCGAGGAGATTGAGGGCACGGAGCCCAAGGCCATCGAGGAAGAGGCAGAGAACGCCCACGACCACGAGACCATCACTGGCGTCATGAGCCACGCTCACTAGGAGGGACACGCGTGCTTGTAAGCGAAGTCATAAAACACGTCCGCGACCACTGTCGCGGCCTCTCCCCCGACGGCACGCCCATCGACGAGCGAACGACGCGTGACAAGGTCCTCTACGGAAACGGCCGGGTCGACGAGGAATGCACGGGGGTGGTCTGCTGCATCTGGGCGAGCTCCGACGTCATCCGAGCGGCACACGACCTAGGCGCGAACCTGATCATCAGTCACGAGGCGCTCTTCTGGAACCATGGTGACAGAACAGACTGGCTCGAGAAGCAGCACAACTCCACCTTCGCCCGAAAGAGAACCCTTCTCGACGACGCGGGCGCGGTCGTCTGGCGCTGCCACGACTACATTCACTCGGGCATCCCAGACGTCGAGGGCAATTGGGTAGACGGCATCTTCTGGGGGCTCGCGCGCGAGCTGGGATGGACGCCCGTTCGACCCATCGCGCCCCTGGCCGACTCCGGCGTCCTAGTGGAGACCGAGCTCGAGGGTCGTCCCGCAAGCGAGCTTGCGCGCACCATCGCGCATCGCCTCCACCTCAACGGGACAAGGGTCATCGGCGACCCCTCGACACCCGTGCGGCGTGCGGCAGTGGCCATGCACCTGGGCTCTGGCGTGGACGAGGAGCTGATACGCGCAATGGACGATCGCATCGACTGCCTGCTCGCCATGGAGACCACCGACTACACGGTGCTGCAGTACGTTCGCGACGCATCCCAGACGGGCACGCCAAAATGCGTGATCGCCTGCGGTCACTTCAACCTCGAGGAGCCTGGCATGAGCGCCATGGCCGACTGGCTTCCAGACGCCCTAGGCCATGACGCCCCACCCGTGAGCTTCGTTGGCGCAAGCGATCCGTACCACTATATCTAGGACGTAGAGATCTCGGATCCCGACGTACCCGGACCCTGAGGCCCGCTCTTCTCGGCTAGCGCCGAGCGGGGCGGGCCTCGCCCCAGACCAGGAGGTGCGCGAGGGCAAGGCCGCGCCCGAGGCTCGCGAGGTCGACCCACTCGCCGCGCGTGTGCATGCCGTCGCCCGCCACGGTGCCCACGCAGATCGCGGGGATGCCGAGGCTGAGCGGGACGTTCGCGTCGGTGGAGGCGGACTCGGGCTCGACCGTCTCGCCGCAGGTCGCGCGATACGCCGCGAGGGCGCGCGAGACCAGGGCCCGCTGCGCGCGCTCGTCCACCCCGGCGGCGCCCGGGCGCACGCCGATCTCCTCCAGCGTGACGTCGACGCCGGGGCGCGCGGCCGCGTCGACGAGCGACTCGAGGCCGGAGCGCATGGTGGCGAGCTCGGCCTCGCTGGTGCTGCGGTACTCGACGAGGGCGCTCGCGGACGCGGCAATGGCGTTCACGGTGGTGCCGCCCTCGATGCGGCCGACGTTGACCGTCGTGGACGCACCTCGCTCGAGGTCGTAGAGCCCCTCGATCAGGCGGCTGAGCTCCAGGATGGCGTTGGGCGCGCCGAAGTCGAAGTAGGAGTGGCCGCCGGCGCACGAGACGCCCAGGCGCCAGCGGTGCGAGCCGACGGCCAGGCCCACGACCTCGCCGAGATGGACGTCAAAGGCGACGTGCTCTCCGACGCGGTGGGCCTCGCGCGCGTAGAGGGCCTTGGTGCCGTCGAGGTTGCCCAGCCCCTCCTCGCAGGAGTTGGCCACGGCGATCACGTCACGCTCGAGGTGCGAGCGCGAGAGCCAGAGGTCGCGGGCCACGAGCAGCATGACGACGAGGTTCGCGGTGTCGTCGCCCACGCCGGGGGCGTACATGCGCCCGCCCTCCTCGCGCACGACGTGACGCTCGTCGTCGAACACGACGTCGGTGTGCGCGGAGATGACGAGGGCGCCGTCGGTCGCCGAGTCGCGTATAGGCGCGGGGATGTGCCAGACCACGTTGAGGGCGTCGTCGATCGCGACGTCGGCCTGGCCCGCGGTCTGGGCGAGCACCCAGTCGCGCACCCATGCGGCACGCGCGTGCTCGTGGCGGGTCGGGGCCCCGATGGCCGCGAGCTCGCGCAGCATCTCCGTCGCCTCAGCGTGGCACTCGCGCGCGAAGGCGCGGGCACGGGCGAGGCCGTCGCTCTTCTCGGCGGGTTCCATGGCTACTCCCCCAGGATCTGCGCGATGCCGCCGAGGGGCTCGAGGCTGCGCTCGAGGATGCCCCTCATCTGGGCGATCGCGACGCCGTAGTTGACCATGGGGACGCCGGAGGCGGCGGCGCGGGCCATGCGGTGGGCCATCTCGCGCTCGTTGAGCATGCAGCCGCCGCAGTGGACGACGAGGTCGATGCCCGTGAGGTCGTCGGGGAACTCGCCGCCGGACGTGAAGGAGAACGTGGGGTTCGCGCCGGCGTGGGCGCGTATCCAGGCGGGCAGCTTGACGGTGCCGATGTCGGCGCACTGGCGGTGGTGCGTGCAGCCCTCCGAGATCAGGACGCGGCTCTGATCGGTGAGTGTCGAGAGCGCGCCGGCGCCGCGGACGAGCGCGGAAAGGCTCCCCTTGTAGCGCGCCATGAGGATCGAGAACGACGTGAGGGGGACGTCCTCGGGCACGTCGCGGGCGACGCGCCCGAAGGCCTGCGAGTCGCAGACGACGAGGCGCGGGGGCGAGACGAGCGTGGCGAGCGCGGCCGTGAGCTCCTCGGGCTGGCAGGTCAGCGCGCTCGCGTGCGCGTCGAGGATGTCGCGCAGGACGAGCTGCTGCGGGAGGATGAGGCGGCCCTTGGGCGCGGACTCGTCGATGGGGACCACGAGGACGACGACGTCGCCGGGCTCGATCAGGTCGGCCACGGGGCGGCGCTGCGGACGCGCGCCCGAGGCGGCCGCGGCGATGGCCTCCTTCAGCTCGAAGACGCCGAGGCCCTCAGGCGCGCAGACGCTGATTACGGCCGCGGCGCCGGGGAGGTCGTCGGGCGCGGCGCCCGCGGGCACCGGGCCTGCGGGCGCACCGGCGAGGTCGGCCTTGGTGCGGGCGACCACGAACGGGACGCCGCGGCGGGCGAGGTCTGCGGCGAGGTCGCGCTCGACCTCGCCGGCGCCCTGCGTGGCGTCGACCACGAGCACGGCCACGTCGCAGCGGCGCAGCGCCTCGCGGGCCTTGCGCACGCGCTTCTCGCCCAGGCCGCCGGCGTCGTCGACGCCCGGCGTGTCCACGATTACCACGGGACCCACGGGCAGAAGCTCCATGGCCTTGCGCACCGGGTCGGTCGTAGTGCCGGCCACGTCCGAGACCACGGCGAGCTCCTGTCCCGTGACGGCGTTGACCAGGCTCGACTTGCCGGCGTTGCGCCTGCCGAAGAAGCCGATGTGGACGCGCTCCCCCGAGGGGGTCTCTGCAAGACTCATGAAGCTCCTCTCCCCTGCCTGACGCGCGGCGGCCGGCACGCACTGGCGTACGCGCGGCGCTCGCGCAGATCGCTAGAACCTGAAGTCATTGCCCTGGCCGGTGCGGATCTGCTCGATGTGCTCGGCGCAGAGGCGGCGGCGTCGCTCGTCCGGGATGTTCTTGAGCTCGCGCTCGATGAGGCTCCAGCCGAGCTCCTGCGTGTGGGGGCTCGCGTAGTCGCAGAGGAACTCCGAGAGCGTCATGAGCGCGTTGGGGTGGCAGTAGTTGTGGATCTGGCCGCTCTTGCAGAAGCTCATGAAGCGGTCGCCCGTGCGGCCGGCGCGGTAGCACGCGGTGCAGAAGCTGGGGATGTGGTCGCACTCCATGAGCCACGCGATGACCTCGTCGAGGGTGCGCTGGTCGCTGACGTCAAACTGCTCGGTGTCGGTGGGGCGCACCTCCTCGGTGTAGCCGCCGACGCTCGTGCGCGAGGCGCCGCTGATCTGCGAGATGCCGAGCTCGAGGGCGCGCCTGCGCACGGCCTCGCTCTCGCGCGTCGAGATGATCATGCCGGTGTAGGGCACGGCGATGCGGATGAGGGCGATGATCTTGGCGAACATCTCGTCGGTGAGCGAGTTGTCGAAGGCCGTCGGGTCGATGTCGTCGGCGGGCTTCACGCGCGGGACCGAGATGGTGTGCGGCCCGACGCCGTTGACGGCCTCGAGGTGCTCGGCGTGCATGAGGAGTCCCGCGAACTCGTAGCGGTAGCCGTCGAGGCCGAAGAGGACGCCGAGGCCCAGGTCGTCGATGCCGCCCTCGAAGGCGCGGTCCATGGCCTCGGTGTGCCAGTTGTAGTCGTGCTTGGGCCCCCAGGGGTGGAGCTCCTGGTAGTTCTTTTTGTGGTAGGTCTCTTGGAACAGGATGTAGGTGCCGATCTCGGCCTCCTTGAGGGCGCGGTACTCGTCGACCGTGGTCGCGGCGATGTTGACGTTGACGCGGCGGATTGCGCCCCGCTTGTGCTTGACCGAGTAGATCGTGTGGATGGAGTCGAGGATGTAGTCGATCGGGTTGTTGACCGGGTCCTCGCCGGCCTCGATAGCGAGGCGCTTGTGGCCCATGTCCTGCAGGGCGATGACCTCGTCGCGGATCTCGTCCTGCGTGAGCTTGCGGCGCGGGATGGTCTTGTTGATGGCGTGGTAGGGGCAGTACTTGCAGCCGTTGATGCAGTAGTTGGAGAGGTAGAGCGGGGCGAACAGGACGATGCGGTTGCCGTAGTAGGCCAGCTTGATCTGGCGGGCCAGACGGAAGATCTCCTCGTTCACCTCGGGGTCGTCGCAGGCGAGAAGGACCGACGCCTCGCGGTGCGAGATCACCGCGCAGTGGTCCTTGTCGGGGTGCAGGTTGGGCTTGCACTTCTCGAGTATCTGGTGGATGAGCTCGAGGTCGTTCTTGTGCTCGTCGGCGTAGGCCAGCGTGTCGAGGATCTCCTGGTGGTTGATGAACTCGTCAGCGCACCGTGACTTCGGGTCGTACTTGTAGGCCATGCTTGTTCCTCTCCTTGTGGGTGTCGGCGCGCGTGCGCCGTTGGTTGCGGTGGGTGCGGTGGGTGCGGCGCCGCTCAGATGGCGGTGCCCGCGGCGGTCGCGTGCGGCGGGTCGCCGCGGTCGACCACCACGCGAAGGCCTATGCCGGCCATGCGGCGCCGCAGGTCGGCCAGGCCCTCGGCGGCCTCGCTTCCCGAACTCGCCTTGCCGTCGTAGAGCAGGTACTTCTCGCGCGCGTCGACAGGCGACAGGTTGGGCATCACGACGTTGGCGCCCGCGAGCATCCCCCGCTCGCGCCCGTCGCCCTCGACGGTCGCGAGCGCCGTCGTGGCCGGCAGCAGCACGTTTGGGTTCTGCAGGCGCAAAAGCGAGAGCAGGAAGCACGTGAGGTCGGCCGAGCCCGCCGGCTCGTGGGCAAAGGGCGTCGCGTGGTGCGGGACGAACGGGCCGATGCCGCACATCTCGGGGCGGAGCCCCTCGATGAACTTGAGGTCGAGCGCGATGTTGCGCGCGGTCTGGTAGGGTGAGCCGACCATGAAGCCGCAGCCGATCACGAACCCCACCGCGCGCAGGTCGCGCAGGCAGGCAAGGCGACGCTCGTGCGACATCTCGGCCGGGTGCAAGCGCGCGTAGTGGGCGGGGTCGGCCGTCTCGTGGCGCAGCAGGAAGCGGTCGGCGCCGGCGTCGTGAAACGCCTGGTAGACCTCGCGCGGGCGCTCCCCCACCGACAGCGTGACGGCGCAGTCGCCGTGTGCGCGCTTGATGCGCGCCACCACGTCGCAGAGGCGCTCGTCGTCGAAGGCAAGGTCCTCCCCGCCCTGGAGCACGAAGGTGCGAAAGCCCAGCTCGTAGCCCTCTTCAACGCACGCCATGATCTTCTCGGTGGTCAGGCGGTAGCGCTGGCAGCTCGCGTTGGAGCGCCTGAGCCCGCAGTAGAGGCAGTCGTTTCTGCAGTGGCTGGAGATCTCGATGAGTCCGCGGACGTACACCGCGTCGCCGAAGACGCGACGGCGCTCCTCGAAGGCGCGCCGCGCCGCCAGGCTCGCGAGCTCGGGTGACGCCCCCTCGACGAGGGCCTGGTACCCCTCGACGGACAGCGCACGACGCTCGGCGAGCTCATCCACCAGGTGGACGAGTTCCTCTCCCATGTTCTCCCCTTGTCTTCAGCAGGCGAGAGGAGCGACCAGCGCCCCCACGCCCGCTTCGTGTCAGGCAACATGTGAAGTATCGCACAGTCTGGCCCACACGGGCGCGCCGGTCGCGCCTAGCTGGCGAGGTCGACCCTCACGTGCATGACGGGGCCGGGCTCGTCCGTGAAGTCGAGGTGCGCCCCGATGTAGGCGCGGGCGTTCGTGTCGTCGGCCGCGGAGCCCTCGCCGTAGCGCCAGAGCTGGAAGCTGCCGACGCCCAGCTCGTCGTAGCGCTGCCGCGCGAGCGAGGCGCTCCAGAACGCGGACTCCACGTCGGGCACCTCCTCGAGGGCGAAGTTGAGGGTGTGGCCCGCGGTCGGGTTCTCCCAGTTGGTCGCCATGAGGTACTGCACGGTGATGCCCGGGCGATGCGTGGCCAGGTTGACGGTGTTGTCGACGGTCTGGTCGGCGAAGACGCGCTCGTCCACGTGCCAGACGACGATGCCGCCGCGCGCACTCGAGCCGTCCGGGAGCGTGCCCGTGCCCAGCGAGGCGTCCTCGAAGGCGTCGAGAAGGCCCTCGTCCTGCCCGGTGGCCTCGCGGTTCTCGATCAGGAAGTACTCGCCGGGCGTGCCGCTCTCGATGCGCAGGACGCTCTTGCCGCCCTCGGCCCCGGCGGCGCGCACCTCGTAGGTGCCCGAGGCCGTGACCTGCTGGGGCTCGAGCCAGCCGAGGCGCGCGAGCGAGTACGGGTCGAATGCGCTCGGCCGCTGCGCGAAGGTGCCGTCGCCGCGCGACACGCGCGCGAGGGAGCCGATGTCCATGATCGAGAGGTAGCCCGGCGTCCAGCCGACCCAAGGCTCGTCCTCGAGGTAGTCGATGTCGTAGTAGTCGGGAAGGCCCAGGTTGTGCGCCAGCTCGTGGCACATGGTACCCAGGCTGTTGGGCTCGATCGCAAGCACGCCGCGGTCGACCTCCGCGTCGTCCACGCGGCTGTCGGGCACGCGCGTGACCTGCTCGCCCATGACGATGGTGTCCTTGGGAAAGGCCGCCAGGCCGCTCTTGCGCCCGGCGCTCCCGAACCACTTGGCATGCGCCTGCATGCGCGGGAACTCGCCGTCGTCGAGCATCGTCATCCAGTCGCCGTCGCGCTCGAAGCCGGCCATGATGATGCCGACGCCCATCTCGCGGTTACCGAGAAGGCCGTCGCCGTCCTTGTCGTAGGAGCCGAGGTCCACGTACTTCTCGGCCGCGGTGACCGCCTGGCGGACGCAGGCGTCGAAGTCGTCGTCAGCGAGCTCCGCCGCGGCGTCCTCCCCCGAGAGCTCGGAGCTGTCCGCGGCGAACCAGTGGCCGTGGGCGCGCGGCAGCCTCACGTGCACGATGCCGTCGTTCGCGCTGTCCGCCACGCACGTGTTGCCGTCGGTCCCGTAGGCGCTCTTCTCGGTGGCGGGAACCCAGGTGAAGGAGCCGGTGGACTGTCCGGTGTAGTAGGCGCTCACGCCGTCGGCGTCCTCGAAGGTGAGCTTGTGCCAGTCGAAGTCGTCGCGGTAGGCGCAGGCGCCCTGGCCCGACTCGTCGCCGTCGAAGCCGACGACCACGAGGACGAGCGGACGCTCGCCGGTGTGCACGGTCGAGGCCGCGGCCTCCTCCTCGCGCTCGGCCTCCTCCTGCTGCTGCTCGGCCGTAGCGGGCGCGTCGGCGGAGGGCGCCTTGAGCACGCTGGGGCCGAACGTGAGGAAGGCCGCGAACGCGAGCACGGCGACGAGGGCGAGCACGCGCTTGGCGGTGCCGCCGCGACGCCTTGGCTTGTCCGCGCCCGCGGCCGAGAGATCGGTGGTCGCGGCGGCGAGGCCGTCGGGGTCGGGGTCGGGCGCGCCGGCGTCGTCGTGTGCGGAGGGCGCACTCGGGACGGGGTCGGCGGGTGCGGGCGCAGCGGGGGCGGCGGGGTCGGCGGCCGACTTCGGGTCGGAGGCGGAGTCGGGGGCGGCCGCGGGTTCGGGGACGCTGGCGTCGACCGAGCCGATCACGTCCTCCTCCATGGGCACGCCCATGCCAGCGGGCACCGGCGGCGCGCTCTTCTCGGCGTTGTCCTTGCGCGGGTCGCGCGTCTCGTCAGACATGCTCACCTAGCACCTCCAGGGCCTTGTGATACTTCTTGATGCGCTCGCGATCGCGCTCGGTCGGCGCGTCGAGGCGCGTGAGGTCGCAGTTGTGCCTGAGGTCCGCGACCTTCACGCGGCGCGCGAGCTCGTTCTCGGCGACCGAGGCGACGTACTCGAGGTAGGGCACCCCGGGGTCGTGCGAGAGCAGGTCGACCGCCGCGAGCACCTCGTCGCCCATGCCGGCCGCGCGCAGGTCGTACAGGGTGAGCTCGGTGTCCTCCACCACGTCGTGGAGGAGGGCGACGCAGACCTCGTCCTCGGTCTCCATCTGCTCGGCGACGTGGAACGGGTGGAACACGTAGGGCGCGCCCGCCCTGTCGAGCTGGCCGGCGTGTGCCTCGTAGCAGATCCTGAGGGCGACCTTGGTCTTGGGCGTGTACAGCATGCGGCCTCCTCCGGCCTTGCGCCGACGCTTCGCGTGGGCATCATCTTCTCACAGAAAGGCGACGGGGACCCCAAGGTCGCCCGCCGCCGTAGGCAAACTGCGTGTTGACTGTCGCGCCGGGGCGCGGGTCCCTGCGCCCCGCTAGACCTCGTCGGTGAACTCGACGCCGTACCAGCCGATGCCCTCGGCCTTCCAGCCAAGCTTGACGAGCTCGTCGTTCTCGAACTTGCTCGGTGTGTAGTTGTGGGTGCCTGAGACCGCGAACGGGTTGTACTGACGGTAGATGGGCGTGGTCTCGTTGTCGTCCGAGTACCAGCCGATGCCCTCGTAGGACCAGCCGGCCTCGATGAGCGAGAGGCTCTCGGTCGCGCTCGTGGTGTAGTGGTGGTCGCCGCCGTCGGCATAGGGGTTGTACAGGCGGTAGACCGGCGTCTTGGAGTTGGCGGGGGCATGCCAGCCGATGCCCTCGTCGGTCCAGCCGACGTTGACGAGACTGTCGCGCTCGTAGGTGCTGGAGGTGTAGAAGTGCTCGCCGGTGTAGCGGTTGTACAGGCGAAGCATGTCATACGCGCGGATGACGATGGGCTTGGGGTCCTCGGACGGGTCGGTGGGGTCGACGGGCTGGTCCTCCGACAGCTTGGGGTCGGGC
>Ga0310695_10010535_pt1 | contig 13476 bp, 2 predicted proteins | sample RumenRJG_04DNA_FD_203882 | JGI IMG/M metagenome (GOLD analysis project Ga0310695, IMG submission 203882) | Bovine rumen microbial communities from Lethbridge, Alberta, Canada - RJG_04 (v2) (version 2) | ecosystem: Host-associated > Mammals > Digestive system > Stomach > Rumen | place: Canada...
TAAAATAATCTTCAAAAAATTATTAATCATTTCTTTATTTAATTAATTTTAATTTTCTTCTAAAATTAATTTTTATTTTTTTTTGAACTCACAATTTTATTAATAATAATTTCTTGTTTAATATAATATTTATATTTTTCATCTTTATGTTTATTATTTATTTATTTATTGAAATTTTAATAAATACTAAAAAACAAATTTTCAAAAATAGAAATTAAAAATTTTTTGATGAACAAATTAAACAAAATATATATAATGGATTTACTTGAGTTAGATATATTTTCAAAAATTAAATTTGAGATTTAATAATAATAAAAAATTTTCAAAAAGAAATAATGCAGAATTTAATTTATGAATAGATGAGTAAAAATAAACATAAAATATTAATCATAAAAGAATTCAGCAAATAAAAACAATTTTGTTCAATTAGAGGAAAATAAATTTTTTTATGAAATAAATGTAATTATTATAGTATTTTTATTTATTAATAATAAAGATGAATCAAACAATTTAGAATTAAAGAGTTATACTTTTAAAATTAAAATAAATTATGAAAGGATATTTAGAATTTCTTTAAATTTCTTTTATAATTAATATTATAATTATTATCTTATTTTTTTTATAAAATTGATTAAGATTTAAAATTAAGAAAATTTTTAAATGTAGATTAATCTATTTTATAATTTGCTTAAATTTATTATATATTTTGATATTTATATTGTTTTTATTTTTTGATTTAATGATTTTAAAACTATATTGATAACGATTTATTTAAAACATGTATATTATAAGATATACTTATTTTTTATAAATTTTGTTAAGTTTAAATAATTGATATTTGTTAATTTATAATATATTAAATTTTTTAAGTTGCAAATATTTCGATTGCTGCTGAAGAAACATCATTAAAATCTTTATAACTTTGAAAGGTCCCTTCACCCCTTTTTAAACCTTCTAAATACATAAAATTTGAACTATCACCAAAACCAAGAATATAAATAGAAAAACCAGCATTAGCAATTAAATCACATTTTGAAGGAAGATTATTTGAATTAGCCTTTCCATCAGTCAAAAATAAAAGTCTTTTTTTTTGAAAATTACCTGAAATATTAATATATTCAACTGCTAAAGAAAATGGCTTATCAAAATCTGTTCCTCCATCATCAACTACACCAGTAACATCAGATAATGTTAATATTTTATAATCAGTTGTTATTAAATGTGCATCTGACCCAAAAAATATAATTGTTCCTTTATTTTCAGGATTTTCCATTTGATTTTCAATTATTATATTTGCCATATTTACTAATTCTTTATATTTATTTATCATTGAACCTGATATATCAAGTAATAAAATTGAATATGTTGTTATTACTTCAAATTTATTCCATTTTGAAAATTGAACAATTTCATTTTGAATAGGTTTAATAGATGGTATAATCATTTTATTTTTGTTTGTGTTATATTGATATATTCTTTCTTCTATTCTAACTAACCAACATGCAATAGAAATGACTAATCTTCCAGTACCATCAAATTGAAAATCATAAAATGCAGAAGTAAATCCTCCATGTACAACTATAGGTCCTCTTGAAATAATTCCTGTAATTTTAGGATCATAATATAATATAAAAGGTTTTGGTTTATCACTTTTGTCAGTTAAATAAGCAAATGGAGTAAATGGAGTATAATCATCATTTCCATTTTCATTAACTGCATATGATAATGTTATTCCCTCACTAAATTTTATAAGTCCAGGTCTTAATGATAATCTTTCAGTATATTCTCCAGGACAATCTATTTTAATTTTTGAATCAAAGGTCCCTGGTTTTATTTCTGATGAATTATTAACTACTATAAATTTTTTCTCTATATTTTTTTCATTATAAGAACCTTTCATTACGAATTTTGCTTTTCCATTTTCAACTCCTTCGAATTGTAAATATTCAGTTAATAATAAGTTAGCTTCAAATGTAAATGGTTCATTATCACAAAATAAAAATAATCCTCCTCCATTTTTATTAAATGTTGATATTGTTTTTAAAAATGGAATTATTTTATTTGTATCTTTATCTTCAGCATTTTCAGGAAGATTTCCATCTCCTCTACTACAAAAAATTATTGTTTCAATATATGGACAACATCCATCATTATCTTTTGTAAGTTCTTTAATTGCTTCACCATAACTAAATACTATTTTTGTCTCAAATCCTTTTTTTTTTAAAGCAGCATTTGTATTTTTTTCAAATATTTCCATATTAATATTATTATCTCTTAATTTACCATTATATTTATAATTTCCTAAATATAAAATAACTATTAATATTTTATATCCTTTGAAATTATTAGAATAATAAGGTTCATCTTCTGGATTTTCAATTGTTGATTCTACACCTTCTAGTGTCATTGTATAGTAATTCCCAATCATTTCAATAATATTCATTTTTTTTTCTTCAATACTTTTCCTTAATATTTCATCTTTTGGTGGTTTTTTAATCATATCTTTTAATTTTTCAATATCTTTTGAATATTCATATATTAATTGAGGTAAAATATTATCTGAAGGAGGATCTCTTGAAAGAGAAAATGCAAATGATAATGCATCTCCCAAATTTTTTAAACAAGGAGAAAAACAACATTTTGGATATAATTCTTTTATAAAATAAGGACAAGAACCAATTCCTATTGTAACTAATTCAATTCCTATATTTTCACATTTATTTATTATTGAATGTGTAGTTTCAATTTCATTTTTAGAAGTTGAAAAACCATCTGTAATTAACAATATTTTTTTTCCTATACCTCTACTTTTTAATTGTAAATTATATGCTGTTAATAAAATATTTCCTGGAGAACATGATAAGTTTAATTCAGTATCAATAATTTTCATTATAATATATAAATATGATAATGATTTAAAATTTGTTACTTTATTATTTAAACATATAATTTTTATACCTGAAACTGTACTTATAATAATATCAATTGTTATTTCCTCATTATTTGGAATTATCTCAAAAGTTAATAACAATAATAAAATTGTTGCAATTGCATGTGAGTAATTACAATCTAAATTTATAGATATTGAAAGATCTATAGCAATTGTAATATTATATTTTCTTTTATTTTTCCCTATTGCTTTTAAAAATATTTCTCTATAAGTAAAACCTGATATTATCCATTTTTTAAGTCCAGTAATTGAAATAGTACCACCTGATGCAGAAGGAGCTTTTCCTGTAGAATAATTTGGTATTAATGTTAAATTTATTATTGGTAATAAAATTGATTTAATATAATTTACTAAATCAATAGGTATATTTTCGTCATTAAGATTATCATTCATAATAGATAATTTCTCTATTTGAGAATAATGAGGTAATATTATATTTTGGATATCTATATTATGATTTAATATTTTAGAAATTTCTGTAGATGAACAAGAAATATTTTGTGCAAAATATTCATTACTATTTTCATTTTTTAATATAATATCTTTTAGATTATTTATATTAATAGATTTATATTCAGAATCTTGATTTAAAATAATATTTTTAATATCATTATTTTCATTGTTATCTTCAGCTTCATAAATTAAAGAAGAAATAATTGATTTAATTAATTTATTATAAACTTTTTCTAAATCTTTAGTTTGCATAATTACTTTTTCTGGTTCTAAAAATTCTTGGATTATTTGATTTATATTATCTGATTTTATTTTTAATAATTCATCATATATATTATTATTTTTCATAAATTCATCTTCAAATATTGACTTTAATCCAAATACAATTATTCTTCTTGAAAATTGCTCCCACTTAATTTTTTTACAAATGACCTGAGGTGAAATTAATGAAGAAATTAATATTGGAACATATTTTTGTTCAAAATTTGGATAATTATTTTCAAAATTTTTTATTAATCCATATAATGCATCTCCTGGAAATGACATTAATCTTTTTTTACATGCGAGAGCTTCTCTAAGTCTTAATAATTGATCATCTACTTTTAAAGAAAAATTATTTGATAATAACCATACACCATTTCTTTCTCCAAAAACAGATATTCTAATATATACTCCATATTTAGAAAATGATAATGATAATCCTGAAGAAATTAGCATTGCAGCAAGACGTTGTTCTTCATTCATATGAGTTATATCAACTGTTATATCAATAAAACTACTTATTATATTTTTTGATAATATTTTATTATTTTCATATAATTTTAAATCAGTTCTAATATTATTTGAAATTATATTTTGTAAAAATGAAGAACCTTTAGAACATATTTCATAATATTCAAAATCATTAATTGTTTTATTATATTGATTTTCAATCAAAGAAGGTATTTTTATATCTGATAAAGTTTGATTTTCAATTACAATTTTGTCCATTAACATTTTTAAAAATTCTGTTGGAGATTCTTTACTTAAATCATTTAATAATGATATATCAATATCAAGTTCTTGTTCTGGAATTTTTATATCCATTATATCATCATTTAATTCCTTATTATTTTTTTCTTCATTATTAATTTTAATATCTTTTTTAGGTTTTATGAAACCAAAAATTCCAATTTTTTTTTTTTCATCATTTGTAATTTTATAATCATCATTATTTTTTATTTTACTTATATTTTTTTTCATTTGTTTTTCAAAAATTTCTTCTTTTTTAATTTTAGTATTTTTTGGATAATTTTGATTATAATTGTATATTGTTATTGTTTGTCTCTGTGCTTGTTGAATTGTAGAATCTTTTTCTAAAAATCTATTATCTTTTATTCTATCATTATATTGAGTATATAAATTATTATTATGAGATTCTTCAATTTTATTTAAATTATTTTCATATAATTCATCAAAAGGAATTTCACATTGCTCAACAAAAGAAAATCTATTATTATATACATTTGAAACTTCTGGTTTTATATTTAAATTGAAACAAGGAAATTTCACAAGAATTGACTCGATTTCATTAAAAATTTGATTGATTTTTACAGAAAATCCTGTTTTATTAATAGGTGATGAAATTAAATTATTCATAAAATCATAAATAGTTTGTGCCCCATTAATACAATATTTAATAATTTTTTTATTTTGTACTTGTATATTTGAATAAATTATAGGAATTTTTCTAATATATTTTATTATATTATCTAAAAATAAAAATAAATTTGAAATATTTATTTTATTATTCTCAATCTCATTAATGATTAATTTAATTTCATTTTGTGATGCTTTTATAAAATCAATAATCTTTTCTTTTTCATTTTGAATTAATTCATTTTCAATATTATTATTTATTTGATTATTAATATTATCAAAAGAATCTTCCTTATTTGATATTATTCCATTTTCATATATTAAATCTAAATTTTCATATTTTTCATTTGGTAAATTATTAAAGCAATGTTGAAATATTTCATTTAATTTTTGTGTTGATTTTTCTATTTCAAATATATTATTTTTTTTAACTTTATCATATTCAGTTTTATATAATTTTCCTGGATTTAAACAAATCTGAACAAATGAAATGATATAACTAAATTTTATAAGAAAATTTTTTATATCTTTTTCTAAATTATTGTTAGGAATAAAAAATATTGTTAATTCTATTTTTCTATACATTTTTTCAATGTACTTTTCTAAATCAATTTTAAAATCATTTTCGGATTCATAATTAGTAGATAATTTCATTAGGAATTTTATAATATTCTCAATTGATATTTTTTCTGAAGTTATTTCCAAAAGAGATACTTCTAATTTAATATCAATTAATTTTAAATTTTCATTTATTATAAGAAATATTGCTTCATTTATATCATTTATTTTTCCTGAAATAATTCCATTTAAAAATTTATCATTTGATATTTTAGATTTAAAATTTTCTCTTTGTTCATTTGAAAATATTGAATGATTATTATTTGACATTCTTAAGGCAATATTGATATTTTTAAATTCTTCTTTTTCTACAAATTTTTCTTCTTTAAAACCATATACTTTATCATTATCTTTGCATGAAATAATTTGATATTCTTTAGAAATATTTTCTATTAATTCACCATTTAAAAATAAATAAATTGATAAAACTTTTGATTTTTCAATTTTTTTTAAATTTTGATTCTTAAAATCATTTTTAATTACAACAAAATCAATTTTTGATTTAATATTCTGAAAATCATCATCAATATATGAAGTATAATAATTATTTTTTTCTTCTATTATTGGATGATTTAATGTTTTAATAAATATTTTATGATTATTAATTTCTAATTCTATTTCATTATTATTATTTAAATAATTTTTACATTTTAATCCTAATTTTAGAGATTCCCCAGGTTCAATTTTTGATTTTTGTGTAATTATTGAAAGATAATTTTCATTAAATTTAAAATTTAAATCCATTGTATTATATGTCATATTAAATAAATATATATCCTTTTGAATTGTATTTATTAAGGTCAAATGACTAATATTAAAATAATCTTTGTCTTCTTGTCTATCATAAACAATTAATCCAAAATATGGAGGAATATTTAAATCAAAATTTAATTTAAATAATCTATTGTTTTTTAACATTAAATCTACAAATAGAGAACATTTTTTTTCTTTATTATCATTATTTTTTAATTGCAAAGATATATTCCCTTCATTATCGTTTTGTATAAGTTTTATATCTTGTGTTTTTAAAATATTTGAAGTTAATTTAATTCCTAATTTTTTACAATAATAATTCCCTGGAAGATTATGTTTTATATTAATTCTTTCTGAATAATTATAAAAATTAATTTCATTTCCTTTTCTAACATATCTTTCATTTATTTTAAATTTTAAAATGAAAGGAATGACATTTATTAAAACTTTTATTTCACAAGAATCATATTTTATATCTTTATAAAATAATGAAATTATGAAACTTTCTTGTATTTTTTTTTTTTCAATGTTTTGTAAATTAAAAGAAATATTTAAATCTTCTTTTCCATTTAATTTTAATAATTTATTAATAGAATCTGAAGAAATATAATTTTCAGAATTTTTTTTTTCAACTTTATATTGAATTGAATTAGGGAAATTATTTTGAAAAATTATAGAACCAATTTTATTATTTAATGTATTTGTTTCATTAAATATATATAATCCTAAATTTACAATACAATTATTATTTAGGAATTTTGGAGTATTTTCTTTATCAAAAATAAAAAATAAATTATAAAATTTATCATTTAGTTTATTATTCAAAAATGGAATATCAATTTCATTATTTTTCTTTTTAAATTTTAAAATATCAAATTTCACATTTTTTGAATAAATTTCAATTAATTTATTAAGCCAATCTCTAATTATATTTAAATGAATATCTAAATCAATATCATTATAAATAGAATAATTAAAATTTTTCATTTTTTCCCTAATTTCACCATCTTTTTTAATCATTTGAAAATATTCATTAATATCTTTTTCTAAATTGTTTCCTTCAATATGATATTCGTTTTTTAATGAATTATCCATATATTCTGAATATATTTCATTTGATTTTAAAATTTGTCCTATTTTATCCCATTCCTCTTTTTGAAGATCTTCAATTACTTTTAAATTATTAACTTTTAGTTTTAATTGATTAATTTTTTCATCATATTTATAATTAACAGGCTCAGAAATATTACAATTATACATTTTTTTTATATCATTTAATGTTTTTTCTTTTCGAAAAAAATTAAAATTAAAAATTTGATTGTTTAAATCATTATTATATTTTTCTATTAATTCATTCATTACATTGTTATAATTTTTTTTATTTTCTTCATATTTTTGTTGTAACTCTTCTAATTTATGAACAATTTGTTTCTCAATAATTATAATGATATCAATATACTTTTTAATTCGATTTTTAATTCTATCTTGCATTAAATTTAAATGATTTTCATAACAATTTTGATATTTTTTATAAATTGATAAAAGTAAAATTTTTAAAAAATTGTATATTTCCATTTCTTCATAATTAGGATTTTCATCATTCAAAGTAATAATAATACATTTTTCTAAATATTTTTTGAACATTAATAACATACTATTTTCTTTAAAAATATTTTTATTAAGTGGTTCTAATTCTGAAAAAATGGATTTAATAATTATTTTTAAGGTTTCAGATTGATTATCTTTATACATTGAATATTTATAAAAAGTTAATATTCTATAACCAAATTCATTTTTGTGAGCTTTTTGTAAATCATAAATAATATTTTGAAAAATATTTGCCAATTCTTTATTCTCTAAATTTTTAATTTTTACTTTTTTACTTTCATATAATACATAAAGAAATTTTGATAATATTTTTTCCCCATTATATATTATCATTTTTTTATTTTCAAAATTGAATATTTTTTGGTATTTTTTTTTAACAATAATTAAACCAGGCTCTCTCCATGATTCTTTTTTTAATTCATCAAATGATAATAATAACCAATTATAATCAAAATTTATTTTTAAATTTTTTATTTTCTCAAAAAAATTTTTTACATATAAAATATTATTTATTACTTTGATTATTTCCCTATCTAAATTTTTTAATTTTTCTTCAATATTATCATAGGTATTAATTTTATTTTTTGAATATTTTTTTATTAAATATAAAAAATAATCTTCTTTAGAATCTTCATTATAAGGTTCAATATTTTTATTTTTAATTCCAGAAGCTAATTTTCCAGAATATTTGTTTTCAAGTCCATATCTAAAACAATAATAAACGTTTTTTAAAGATAATTGAGGGAAATAAATATATTCTTCATCATTAAAACAACATCCTAAATCTTCAATACAATATTCTTCTATTTTAGATATATTTAATAAAAAATCAATAAATTTACTAATATCTAAATTGTATTTTATTGAATCTTGAATTAAATTGCTTATTAAAGTTGAAGAAGCCAAATTATATAATTCTTCAATTTTTTCTTCAATTTTATATTCAGAATCATTGGATAAATATTCTTTATATGCTTTTAATAAAGAATCAATATTTGATATTTTGCTAAATTTAAACATATAATTTGAAAAATCTTGTTCATCTTTTATATTTTTCATTTCTTCAATTAAGGTACATAATTGTGAATATTGTTTTAATAGTTTTACAAAACTACTAGGGAAGTTATTTCTTTTTTTCAATATTTTAGAATATGCCTCAACATTTTCTGATTCATCATTTTGACTTAATGAAATCCTAAATTTTAAAATTGTATCTTCAATTTCTTTTATTCTTTTTTCTATTATTTCTTTTTCAAAGTCATCTTCATTTATTAATTCTTTAATTTGTTCAATTTCATCATCTAAATAATTAAAATTTTTTTCATTAAACTCACAATTTATTAATTCATTATAATTTTTCTTTATTTTTTCTAATTTTTTATCTAAATCATTTTTTAAATCATTTTTCATTTTTTTATTTTCATCCTCTTTTATTTCATTTTCAATTATTCCAATTATATCATTCATTTCAGATTTTTCTTCCCAAATTTTTATTTGATATATTTTAAAAAAGTTTTTAATTTCTTTAATTGTCTCTAAAGTAAATTCTCTTTTTAAAAACATTTCTTTTCTTGAACCATAAAATTTTTCTCCTCCTTTTATTATTAATTTTCATGTTTTATTTTTTTTTGAAAACATAGGTTTCAAAGCATCTATTAATAGATAACCATTATTCATTATTTTCTCTAATTCATTGTCCCATATAATTTTAAATTTATTATTACTTATTTCTGATTTTAATAACAAATATTCAATTGCATCATTAAATTCTTCTAAAGGATCAAGATCAATAAATTCATTTTGGAGATATTTTTTAGCAAATATTTTAAAAAACCAAAATAAATTACCAATATTTTTATTATTATCATTAAAAAGGACTTTAGGAAATTTATATGTTAAATATTCTTCTGAATAATTATCTGCTAATATTGTTTTTATATAAATATTATTTATTCCATTTGAGAATTTTAAATATTCTTTTATATTATCTATTTCATTTAAATTAAATATTTTATTATCTTTGACAATTTTAATACTTAAATATTTTTTATTTTCATTTTCATTTGAATTAATTAAAATTTCAATCTTTTCTGAATAATTAACTAAAAGATAAAATAATTCATATTCATTAGAATTATCTTCATTTTTTAATATTTTAAAGTCAATTGTTTTTAATATTTCTCTTAACTCAATTATTTCTAACATCTTGTAATGAATATATATTTTTTTTGAAATATGTATATTTTCAAGTTTTTCATTTTCATATTTTTCACTAAAATAAATCATGTAAAATGAAATAATTGACATATTTAAATCAATTAAAGGGATATATTCAGGGATTAAAAAATGAAAGCCTGAAAGAAAGTTTCTAAAGAAAAATAATTTATTTGCATAATCAAATGATTTATTTTCATCAACTTCATAATTATTAAAAAATTCTTTATTATGTGTCATTGTTTTTATTTTTATTCCATAAATCTTTTCAATTTTTATTTCTAATAATTCTGAGAAGATCCAACTTAAATATTTTAAATAATAAAATATACCAAACATTTCATCATCTTTATTTATAAATTTCTCTAATATTTCCAAAACTTCATTTATATTCAATTGATACTCATTAATTTCCATTAAAGAAAATAGTTCTATATTTTCATATAAATACATTCTTTTTGATTTTATAAAATCTATTATTTTATTTTTATCTTCCTTTTGAATTTTTTCAATTTTTGTATTTCTTATTGTAATTGTATTTAATTCATTATTTATTTGTTCAATTATATTAGTTTCATTATTATTATTATTTAATCTTTTTTCATATACATATGATATTATTTTCAACTCAAATATACCTAAATAATATTCATAATGCTTTTTAATTGTTGTTATAGGATAAATATTGAATTTTGGAGTTAATTGTAAATAATTTATGAAATTTTCACTAATATTATCATCTTTAAACATTGAAAAAATTGCAAATTTAATGCTTTCTGATAAATTTTTTCCATTAATATTTCCAGAAGATATTAATATTTTTATTATATTAACTAAATTTACAGAAGTTAATAAATAATTTTTTAATATATAATTACTTTGTTTCTCTTCTATTTTTAAATTATAAAAAGCATTTCCAACATATTTAGCAATATCAATTATTAAAGATTCTCTTATATTAGAATTACTTAAACAACCAGAAATTAATTCTGCATAATGTTCTGGTTTATTAAATGATTGAATTCTAACACAAAGACATCTTGATTTAATAGCATAAGATATAACAGAATCATCAGATGTAATAATGAATAATCTAAAATTCTCATTAATATTTTTTTTTGAATAAATATCATGTGATGTATTTTCATAAATAGTTAATGTTGGATTCTCTTCTAATAAAGACATTAATCTTTCAATTTCATGTGGTGCAAACTGTACATCATCAAATAAAATCCATTCTCCATCTTCAATTGCTTTAATTAATAATGATTTTTTGAATTCAAAACTTGTACATGCTTTGTTTGAAAAATCTTTTAATTCATTAATACATTTTTCACTAAGATTTTTTAAATCTTTTGGTATATTATTTAAATTAATTTCTAAAAAATTAATTATTTTTAATGAATCAAAACTATCATCTTTTATTAAAATTAAATATTCTGTAATTTTTTCCCATTTTTCTTTTATTAATTGCTCTTTTAATTGAATTAATAAATCTTTTAATTTTTGTGTTGTTTCTGAATCAACATTCATTTCTAATCTTCCTATTATATCAGAGGAAGATGTTTCAGTATTAAATTGAATAACATTTAATTTAATTCCAACTATTTCAGCCAAAGATTCTATAATAAAAGTTTTCCCACTTCCAATTTCTCCTGATAATAAAATTGCTTTTTTTGATAATATACCTATTATTATTTTCATTAATGCTTCTTTTTGTAAATTTGTATATTGTTTATTAATTAATCCATCATATGTGTTTTTATAAAGTTTAAATTGTATTAATTTTGAAAAACATAAATATCCATTTTCTATTTTTGGTGTTTCTTCAATTGTCTGTGTTAAATTATTCTCTTTTTTAAATTTTTCTACTTTCATTAATGGAATTTGAGGACAAATTATAAGTTCAAGTAAAATATTAAGTGGAACATCAGGACATTTTTTTGAAAATTTATAAAGTTTTTTAATTTCTCTTAAAGTAATTCCATTATCTGAATAACTTTTAATATATTCTTTTGAATTTTGAAAACATTTCATAGCAATTATAAATTTATCTTCAGATAAAATATTATTTTTACATAAAATATTTTTTGATAATAAAAGCATTTCTTCTTCATTATAATTTGGTAATTTAAATAAATGACTTAAATTTAATATACTATTTGAAAGTGTGGTTCTTGCATTTGATAATCTTGCATCATTCATTGTTGCAATTAAAGCAATTTTTCCAATATTTTCATATTTTTCTCCATCTGGAGAATAATATTCTTTTCTTTCAAATATAGAATTTAAAAATGTATAAAGTAATTCTAATAATTCATCTGAAGCTAAATTAATCTCATCTAGAATAAGTCCATATTGATATATATTATTATTTTTACTTTTTTCTAAAATATATAATAATTCACCTTTTTTTTTTCTGTTCTTATTTTTTTGTTATCAATAACTGGTATAGTTCTTGAAAAAATATCTTCTTTTGATGTTGAAGGAGATAAATTTATTCTTTTAATTTCAATATTTAAATATTTAAATATAGACATTGCTATTTCAGTTTTTCCTCTTCCTGGAGGTCCTTCAAATATTAACATTGCATTTGATGCTAATGCAGTAATTATTGAATCTACCATATCAATTGTTGAATTAGTCCAATAAATTTTTTCTAAACTGTTTTCATTTATCTTATTAAAAACTCTTATTCTAATTCCACTTATTTTAGATTTAACATATAATTTTTCTTCTATTTTTATTATTTCTAAAGGATTATTTTGTAATGAATTATCTTCTTCATTATTATCTTCATTTTTAATTAATAAATTTTTTAAAGATTCAGGTAAATAATCTTTTAATAAATTTTTTATAAAATAATCTCTATTATTTGGTTCATATCCATCAAATATACTTCTTAATGCTGCAATACCAGCTGTATATTTTTTATTATTATCATCTATATATTCATAAATATTTTTAGCTGAATTACACCATCTAATAAAAGATAACATATTAATTTTTCTACTATGAGGAATATTTTTATTTAAATCAAATATTTTTATTATCATTTCTACAATTGTATCATATTCTTTTTTAAATATATATTTTGCAATATCATGATAATTTTGTTTTGAATCCATTTCAATTGTTAAATAATTTGAAGTATCATAATTAGGACAATTTATTATAGTACATCTTGATCTAAAAGCTTCGGATAATCTTCCATTAATACTCTCTCTTGAAGTAAAAAATAT
>Ga0310695_10010536_pt1 | contig 13475 bp, 11 predicted proteins | sample RumenRJG_04DNA_FD_203882 | JGI IMG/M metagenome (GOLD analysis project Ga0310695, IMG submission 203882) | Bovine rumen microbial communities from Lethbridge, Alberta, Canada - RJG_04 (v2) (version 2) | ecosystem: Host-associated > Mammals > Digestive system > Stomach > Rumen | place: Canada...
CGCAGCACTTACGAACAAATTGGCTATCAGCAGATCCAACCCCTGTAACAATACCACGCTCAATTGATTCAAAGAATTCCAAATGCCAGAAGAAACGATGGTCTTTACTGACGAAAAAGATGAGTATTGTACATGCAGTTTCAATTCAGGCGCTAACCTCTTCATAAAAACAATATTGCTTATAACAAAGAATACCGTTGCGCAAAGTGTAGCCGTTCCCAAATAGACAATTGAGGGACGAAGTTTCCAATATAGCAGAATCAGTAATAAAGACTTAAATACATTAGATATGATACTTAACGTCGCAGAAATATCAAGCCTGTTCTTGATTACATACACACATCCAAACACAGCAAAAACTACACCGCAGCACATGTTTATAAACACAATGTAAAACAGTATCTTTACCTCTCTCACAATTTCTGGAGGAACCGATATCAATTTGTCGATGTACCAGATTGCAGCGCAACTTGGCACAAGAATAATCAGCGCAAATAGAAAATCCGCTACAAAGACAGACGAATAATATTCGCTTGCTTGACGAAAATCCCCACGATGATAATCAATTCCAATGAACCTTCCCGCCATGGAATTGAGTGCTGTAAAAATAATTAGAGCATAACTAACTATATTGTTTGCCAGTCCCCAAAATCCGAAAGTAGTTGACCCAATGGTCCTAACCAAATATGAAGTCAGAAAGAAACTAATACCGAAATTAATCACGAGATTAAGAGCGGTAGCGATGGTATTTATGGCAAACTGTCGATTGTGGGGCATCAGTTGAACTTATTCGCCTTTTTCAACTTATATCTAGTAAAAATCGCCAAAAAATGATAAAGACCGTATCTCAGGCTGTATTTCACCAGACGAAACTGCTTCACCAAATCTACGTCTGCGGAATACTCAACTATTTGCTTGAATATGTCATCCTTCTTAAACAATGACTTAAGCATTGAAGCAACAGAAGACGTGGTCAACAGGGATGATTTACACAATGTGACTACCAATGTGTAAACATTATATATTCCAGCATTAGCGCTTGCCCGACGTTCTATCACATCGGTTGCACGCTGGGATTTCTCAATGAACAAGCGACGCGTTTTGGACCAATAGTCCTCACAATCAAAGTCCTTGATCATTTTGGATGTAATAGAGCCTGAGTTGGCGAAATAATTATAGATCACCTGATCATCAATATAGATGCGGTTACTATGCTGAATCACGTCGATATTAAAGACCTGATCTTCCCACGGCTTGAGTTCCTCAATCAAAGTTATGCCGGCGTTGATGATGATGCCTCGGCGATAAATCTGCTTCCACATGAAACCATGCAGGCGGTCTCGACCGTTAATAAAACCGAACGCCTGCGGCATGATCGTTCGCTTGATGCCATCACCTTGATATAGCCCTTTTTCATAAGGAGGGTAAATCATCCGCATACCGTTCTCCCAATGAACATTATGAGACGTGATATACAGATCACAATTCTGTTCCTTGATTGTCTGAATCGCATGATCATATCCACCCGGTTCCAAGTAATCATCAGAATCACAGAAAGCGACATAATCGGCATCACACTCCTGGATGCCAAGCATCCTAGCACGGATGTAGCCGATGTTGGCCTTCAACGTGCGAAGGAAAAACCGGCTATCTTTCTTGGCATACTCGGCGCAAATCTCCCCGCAGCGGTCAGGCGAACCGTTGTCGATGAGGAAGAACTCCAGTTCTGGACTCTTCAGTGCCATCATTGAATCCAGCAAGCGGGGCAAATCCTTCTCGGCTTTATATATCGTTGTGATGATACTGACTTTCATTTCACTTGGTCATGAGATGTGTATAATCCTTAAAACTCATCAGGTTGAGGTCCTTATCACTGATGATCAGGTTCTGCCTGCCACCGATTTCCTCAAAGGGCCATTGGATATCAATATCGGGATCGTTATACATGATGCCGGAATCGCCCTCGCCATAGAACACCTCGGCACACTTGTAACTCACGATGGAATCTTCCAGAACCAGATAACCGTGACCAAAGTACTGCGGGACAAGCAAGCACAGGGTATTATCACCTGTCAAGTGGAATCCCCTCCACTGGCCATAAGTGGGTGAATCAGGCCTGAGGTCAACAATGACATCATAGACATGCCCGCTGATGCAACGGACAAGTTTGGCCTGCTGCTTTTCCAACTGGAAGTGTGTAGCGCGTATCACACCTCTCTTGGAGATAGTATAGAAAACTTCCTTCAAGTCATGCTGGATGCCGTTGGCTTGAAATGTGTCGATATTATAATCCTTGATGAAGCCACCGCGGAGGTCGGTTGCATAAAAACTCTTTATCAGATAAGCACCCTTGAGGTCTAATTCTTGAAACTCAAATTTCTGAATCATATTTCATCTTATGATTTACTGGGTCTTCAGCCATTCCATTGTCATACGCGTTCCCTCGGCAAAACCAACTGAAGGTTTGAAGCCGCAATCTTTCTCAATGTCAGACGTATCAAAAGCAGCCAGTGGCAAATTGGTTCCCGTGAATGGAACATCACCGAACTGGGGTTCCACATCTGGAGCCAATGCCTGCTGCATCTCGATTATAAACTCCTTGAGGGGACAGGCATTGCCGCTGCCGATAATATATTCCTTGAACGGCATGCCATCTCGAGCAACAGCATAGAAAGCGCGAGCGACATCGGTGACATATACAAAATCATAGTTCTGGGTGCCTGCCGTGAATTGTAGCGGCTCCTTGCTGATGATCTTGCGAAGGGTGGTGTTCACAAACCTCGGAGAAAGTTCGCCCACACCATAGGCATTAGTTATCATGGGCCATAGGAGGTCTATACCAATATCGGCAGCGACTGATTTGCACAGGCAATGGGCAATGTGCTTGCCCATACCGTAGATATATCCCATACCAGGACGGCTACCTTGAGTATGAACAGCAGCCTCAACCTCACGTTCCATGATGCTCCCAGCGCACACAAAGCGGCTGCATCCCTGCTGCTTGGCCACCTTCATGCATTCGACCGTATTGAGGGCATTCTGCAACTGAAGGTTGTAGTCTGCCCGCTGAGGTCCAGCCGATCCGGCCCACGCAAAATGGATAAAAGTATCGTATTCAAACTCAGAGATTGCCTTCTTGAGTTGATCAACATCGCTGATGTCAACACATTTATAGGTAAGCCCTGGCTGTGGTTTCAAGCGATTGGGAGTCTGAACGATATCCATCGCAAGCACCTCAATGCCATTGTCCAGGAAACACTGTACAGTATTGCTTCCCACAAAACCATCGGCGCCCGTTATAATTACCCTCTTCATTATCGACTAGTTAAAAATTAAATGCTTAAGAATTCTTCAATCTGGCGATCCATACAAGCATTCAGATCACCTTGCTGCCACCAGCATTTGCTCCATTCAACGACTTTAGCAATAGCCGTATCGAGATTCCAGCGTGGCGACCAGCCATAGACAGACTTTATTTTGGAGCAATCCAGTTTAAGGAAATTGGCCTCGTGAGGTCCCTCGGTAGAAACAGGAGTATTCCAGGTCAGTCCTTCTCCCCAATGCTTGACAAAGAGATCAACCAGCGCGCCTGTCTTGAAACAGTCCTTATCGTCAGGGCCGACATTGTACCAGCCTGAATAATAACCGTCTTCATACTGCTTGCAGCAAATCATCAAATAGGCAAACAGCGGCTCCAACACATGCTGATAGGGACGCGTCGAGTTGGGGTTGCGAACAATGATTACCTGTCCGTTGACCGCTGCACGCACGCAGTCGGGTATAATACGGTCATTGGCAAAATCGCCGCCGCCAATCACATTTCCAGCACGTGCCGTTGATATAGCCACCTTGCCATCAGTAAAAAAACTGTTCTTGTAACTGTGCGTCACAAGTTCTGAACAAGATTTTGAATTGGAATAGGGGTCAAAACCATCGAGCATCTCATCTTCACGGTAGCCCCACGCCCATTCACGGTTCAAGTAAACCTTATCGGTCGTGACATTCAGGAAAGAGCGCACTGACGTGCACTGCCTCAAGCACTCCATCACGTTAACCGTTCCCATGACATTGGTCTCATAGGTGTAGCGGGGCTCCTTGTAACTGTCCCGCACAATGGGCTGAGCGGCAAGATGCAAAACGATTTCGGGCTTCACCTCCATGAAAGTCCGCATCAAGTGATCATAGTCACGCACATCGCCAATGACCGAATGGCAAAAGCGCTCGCCATCCATCAATTCAAACAGTGAAGGCGATGTGTTGGGGCGAAGAGAATAACCAGTGACGTCAGCGCCCAGGTTGTGCAGCAATCGGCACAACCAAGCGCCCTTGAAACCCGTATGCCCAGTCACCAGGACACGTTTACCCTTATAAAAATTCAGATCAAATTCCATGATTTCAATATCCTGTTGAAAGATGAACAGTCAGAACTATTATTTATCCCACAATTTCCAGGGTGCATCACCCGAGGCCCAAAGCCTCTCGAGTTTTTCTTTTTCGCGCAAGGTATCCATGCACTGCCAGAATCCCTTGTGCACATAACCCATTAACTGATTGTCACGCACAAGTCCGTTCATCGGTTCTTTCTCAAAAATGATGTCATCACCTGAAATGTAATCAAACAATGCGGGCTCAAAAACCATAAACCCGATATTGATCATGTCATCATCCTGGTCACTCTTCTCGCGGAAGGCCTCAACCTTGCCGTCACCAGAGAGTTCCAGCACACCCTTGTTCTGACTGAAATTATACACCGAGACCGTGCCGATCTTATGATGAGACTTGTGGAATTCCAGCAATTGCTTGACATTGATATCGCCAACAGCATCACCATAGGTCAGCATGAAGGTTTCATCACCCACATAGTCCTTGATGCGCTTCACGCGGCCGCCAGTCTGGGTATTCAAGCCTGTATCAATAATTGTCACCTTCCAGGGTTCTACATGCTTGCGGTGAACGATCATCTCATTGTCACGGGTGAAGTCGAAGGTCACATCAGACGTGTGGAGGAAATAGTCGGCAAACCACTCCTTGATCACATGCTGACGATAACCGGCACAAATGATGAACTCATTGAACCCGTAATGTGAGTAAACCTTCATGATGTGCCACAAGATGGGCATACCACCTATCTCAACCATGGGTTTAGGACGGAATTGGGACTCTTCAGAGATGCGGGTACCAAAGCCACCCGCCAGGATTACGACTTTCATGCGGATATATTATTAAATTCAAAGTGAATCAAAAAATTCTTCATATTTATTGACCAACGCTTGAGTTGTCATGGGAGGTGCGGCCTTGATCGCAGCCGCGTATTGATCGATTTTCTCGCGGTGAGTCAACAGTTCTTTTAATCCCTCGTAGATGGCCTCGTCATCATTAGGAACTATCATTCCATACTTCCCGTTATCGAGAATCTCGTCCATGCCCGAGCAATCGGTCGTGAAAACAGGGATACCTAGCGCTATGGCCTCGGTTGTGGCGGTGCTGTACCCCTCGCGATAGGACGTGCAGACGAACAGATCCATCTTGGCCAGATAACGATAAGGATTGGGATCGAAACCTAAAAGATGTATAGTGTCTGATAAACCATAAGAAGCAATTGATTGTAGCAAACTATCATATTCTTCTCCCATTCCTAAAATATACACCCCTAACCGCGAAGTCAGCCCCTCCTCTTTCAAACGGGCTAATGCTGATATCAGTCGATGAAACCCTTTATGATACATCAAACGGTTCACGGCACAAATATTCAGATAATCATCTTTTACTTGAATAGGCATGTTCTCGTTTGACAATCTCCTTATCTGGTCAAAATCATTTACGTTATAGATAACACTCTTAGGTGTATCTATCTCAGGGAAAAGATTAACAAAACAATCCCTTGTGCGTTTAGCGACAAAAACGATTCTGTCCAAACCATTATAGGCATTCACCATCTCATCCTCATCATGGAATCCCGCTACAGGAGTTGAACGCTGATTGAACTCGATGTGTACCCATGCGACTTTTTTTGCATGCTTATCAGGGCTGGCCGCGATGATTCTCGTTGGTGAGTTCTCCAGATAAGCCACCTCTATATCATAGCGCTCATGAATGAACAAGCGATGCCAGAACCATCCCGGCAGAAACGACATTATCGTGCTGAACCCTCTGAATTCACGTTTAAAGACCGAACTGAACTTGACATCATCGGGAATGGCCTTGACATAAGGCCCCACCCCAAAAATGGTCTTCAGGGAAATGTCATACTTGTCGCGGTCCAGGAACTTAAGCAAGTTCACGAGAACCCTTTCGGCACCGCCGCCCTGGAGGCTGAAGTGAAAAAAAAGAATTTTTTTCTTTTTGCTCATTAGATCATTAACAATAACGTCCTCATTTCAGGAAAACGTCAAAATAGCCATTTCACTTTGACTGTTTTCTTTTCATGAACCGACGGTGAATTGACGGGAAATAAAAGAGAAATAGTAGCCCCCATTTATTTTTCCAATTCATTCTTGACATCAAGTATTCATTGACGGTCTGTCGGTAAACTCTAGTCGCCAACGATTTAACATCATCGACATATTTGGTTCCATCTGCATTATAACGTGTGTGGAGGATTACTTTGTAAAGTTTTTCCAAAGACAATGCTCGATAGAACTTATTTTCCTTGGGTATATCGTTCAAGCAGATAAGATACGAATTAATGCGATCAATTGCCACTGGTCTCATGCCCATATGTGTGAATGAGCCTTCCCGCTGTACCCAGTAATACATTTCCGCATCAACGATAACCGCATTGTTCATTAACAAACACATGCGAGTTGACCATTCAGCATCTTCGCTTCCTGTATTCTTGAACTCGAGACCCTTAATTAAATTCCTCCTGAACAGTTTATTCCAGACAACAATATACTGGAAGTCCACCCAACTTGGCCCCATGATATAAGTCATCAGGTCCCGTTGTGAGAGTTGTTTATGGGCTGCAGACAGGCCGATGCTTTCATCATTTAACTCGGACTCAAATTGTGAAACATGTGCTTTCTTGCCCTTTACCATCGAGAAATCGTAATCTCCGTCATTGATTGCTTGATATAGGACTTGAATCATATTGGGATGAATCACATCATCTCCATCGACAAACATGATAAAATCGCCCTCAGCAGCATCCAGTCCTGTGTTTCTCGCTTCTGACACGCCTTGATTAACCTTGTGGATCACTCGGACACGGCTATCAATCCCGGCATACTGGTCGCAAATTGATGGCGAAGCGTCGGTCGAGCCGTCATCGACCAAGATCAACTCAATGTCCCGATAGGTCGAATTCAGGATGCTATCAACACAAGGGCGGAGATAATTCTCGACATTGTAGATGGGGACAATAACCGAAATCATGACGTCTAGAGGGCGTTATCAAATCAACACATGGAAGCACACGACAAGGGTCATCAACCCTGGATGGCTTGATGAACCGATGGAGAGCGGGCAATGCTGGGACACTATCTCAGTAGTCATTATCAGCAAGTTACCTTTTTATGTCCTTGAGATGGCTGTCCATTTGCGTCAGAGCGGGCAGGGACCAGCGCATACGTTCAATTTGCAAAATTAAGTTTTTTCGCTTAAGTGAGCAAATTTATCCTTAATTTTAAAGGCCCCGGATGGCGTTTTTTCATGTTTTTTTCAAAGACGAATGATGCATTCACAGCCGCTAGACAGATAGTAGTTGGCGTCCCATGGGAAAAGTACCTGGGCTTGAGTTTTGCGCGGTTGAATAAAAGTTGTATCTTTGCAGTTCAAAAGCAAAGATTAAACAAACAATATAGAACATACTATCATGAGTGAAAACAATAAACGACTCAAAGTGGGTATCACCGTGGGCGACACCAACGGCATCGGCGTTGAAGTAGCGCTGAAGGCGGTAGGCGTACCCGAGATGATGGACCTGTGCATTCCCGTCATTTACGGCTCAAACAAGATTGTCAGTTATCATCGCAACGCCTGCAACCTGCCGGGATTCCAGATCAACCACACCAAGAGCGCCGAGAACCTGAAAGACAATATGCCAAACCTGGTGGATTGCATCAATCAGGAAATCAAGATAGAACTGGGCCAGCCCAGCAAGCAAGCAGGCGTTGCCGCATTCCAGTCGATTGAAGCGGCCCTGCGCGACCTCAAGTTGGGCCTTATTGACGTGCTAGTCACCGCCCCCATCAACAAGGACAATATCCAGAGCGACCAGTTTCAATTTCCCGGCCACACAGAGTATCTTGAAAGCGCAGCCGGTGATGGCAGCAAGGCGCTGATGATTCTGTGTACCGACACCCTGCGCATCGCTCTCGCCACAACCCACTTGCCCATATCACAAGTGCCCTCGGCCCTCACGACCGAACTCATCAGGGAAAAACTTAGCCTGCTCAACACATCCCTCAAGCGGGATTTCAACATCAGTTGTCCCCGAATCGCCGTGTTGTCGCTCAACCCGCACGCAGGTGAAAACGGTCTGCTCGGCAGCGAGGAACGGGATGTGATTGCCCCTGCCATCCAGCAGTCACTTGACGAAGATGGCATCCAGAGTTTCGGCCCGTTTGCTGCCGATGGATTCTTTGGCGCGCGCCAGTATCGCCGCTTTGACGCCGTGCTGGCCATGTATCATGACCAAGGCCTCGCGCCATTTAAAACCATCGCGATGGATGAGGGCGTGAACTTCACCGCTGGCCTGCCCATCGTGCGCACCAGCCCGGACCACGGCACAGGCTATGACATTGCTGGCCAGGGAATAGCCAACGAGTCATCGATGCGCCATGCGATCTATACCGCCATCGACGTTTACCGCAACCGCATCCGCTATGATGAATCGCGGCAGAACCCTTTGCCCAAACTCTTCCAGGACCGCGGCCGCGACAACGTGAAACTCGACCTAACAAAGGGGGAATAAAACCACAACCAACAGACAATGATAAAAGGCATCATATTTGATTACGGCGGCACACTCGACAGCCGTGGTGTGCACTGGAGCGAAGTGTTGTGGCAGGGTTACCAAAACGCCGGTGTACCCATCGACAAGACGACATTCCGCACCGCCTATGTGGAAGGTGAGCGCGCACTGGCCCGTGAGCGCATCATCATGCCACAGGATGATTTCCACACCCTGTTGCACAAAAAGGTCGCGATCGAACTGGGTTATCTGCCAAGGAATTATGACCAAGCCTGCAAGGACCGATGGACCGACCAGATTGCCGACTATTGCGATCAGGCCGCCCGTGCTTGCATCGAGGAGGCCCGCCCCATGCTGGAGCAACTGAGCGAGCGTTTCCCGATGATGCTGGTGAGCAATTTCTACGGCAACATTGATGAGGTGTTGAGGGCATATGGCATCAGGCACTTGTTCAAAGGAATTATCGAGAGCGCCGTTGTGGGAATCCGCAAGCCCAACCCCACCCTCTTCCGCCTGGGTGTTGACGCACTTGAATTATCGCCATCGGAGGTCCTGGTGGTGGGTGACAGCCTGCGCAAAGACATCGAACCCTCGGAAGCAATAGGATGCCGCGTCTTGTGGCTAAAGGGTAAAGGATGGACCGACGATGAGGACCGGCAAACGCATCCTCACACCATCACCAGCGTCACTCAAGTTATCGAGTGGATAGATAAACTTTAACACATTATTATAATAGGAATAAAATGAATTATGCGATTATCGCAGCAGGCGAAGGCTCAAGACTGGCCCAAGAAGGTGTTGCCAAGCCCAAGCCACTTGTCGACCTGCAAGGAGAGCCCATGATCGGCAGGCTCATCAACATCATGCTCAGGTGCAATGCCGAGAGCATCAGTATAATTGTCAACGAGCACATGACCGAGGTGCGTGAATACCTCGAGAGCCTGGAATTACCGGTTCCCCTTAACCTGGTTGTGAAAACCACACCCAGTTCCATGCACAGTTTCTGGCACTTGAGCCGCGTCATACCCGAAGGGAAATTCTGCTTGACCACGGTTGACACTATTTTCCGCGAAGAGGATTTCAAGGGATATATCGACGCCTTTGAAGCCGATGAGGCCTATGACGGCATGTGGGCCGTGACACCATTTGTTGACGATGAGAAGCCATTGTGGGTCGATGTGAATGAGCGTATGGGAATTACCGCATTCAAGGACAAGCCATGGGACGGAGCCAAATATGTCTCTGGCGGTGTGTATGCCATGACCGACAAGGCCTTCACCGTGCTTGACCATTGCATCGAGCAAGGCATCAGCCGCATGCGCAACTTCCAGCGCGCACTGGTTGAAGAAGGATTCAGCCTGAAAGCCTACAGCATCGACAAAATCGTGGACGTTGATCACGCTGATGACATCTCCACAGCCGAGGCTTTTCTCGCTGGTTGATTTACCCCACCTGTCGAGAGAAACGATTCCCGCCAAGTCACCAGATCGCTAAAACCCTTGCCCTGAGGCACTTATAAGTCCCCAATCTTGTTACAATAGCATTCATGGGGACTTGAAATTGTTATAAAAATCATTGAATTAATCAGTTAAGTTGATTACTATCAATCACTTAGCGGATTATTAACTCTGCGACTTCGCGTGAATCGGTGATTATGCGTTTTCGCTGAATGGTTACCGAACCACATGGCAATTACTAAAAAATGTTATCAGAGTCGGATAATCCGTTTTTCGCTCAAAATAGCAAAAAAAACGGCCAATTGAGTCCGAGGTAGCATTAACATTAATTCACGTTTAACAACTTAACCGCCTGGAAAATTTTACTTTTTTATATATTAGGGGTTTAATTTAAATATTTTAAATCATTTTTACAATACATTTAGTTTCTCAATTCAAAAAAAGGGTGTAATTTAGCGCCGTTTTTTGCGAGAGCAGAACTCTGTTGTAAAATACAAACGTCTCTTTATGGGGCAGTTTTAAAAATTTTGATAACAATTTAAACATTAACTGTAATAAAAGATTATGGCAAAAGAAATCGTTAAGCCCGCTACCGGCAAGTTAGGTATTATGGTAGTAGGATTGGGTGCCGTGAGCACCACGTTCATGACTGGTGTGATGATGGCTCGCAAGGGTCTTGCAAAGCCCGTCGGCAGCATGACTCAGTATGACAAGATTCGCGTAGGAAAAGGCGAGAACAAGAAATATTTACATTATAAAGATATCGTCTCGATGCCCAGCCTGGACGACCTCGTGTTCGCCGCTTGGGACGTATTCCCCGCCAACGCATATGAGAGCGCCATCAACGCTGAGGTGTTGAAGGAGAAAGACATTGAGCCCGTCAAGGACGAGTTGTTAAAGATCAAGCCCCTGAAGGCCGCATTTGACAAGAACTATGCCAAGCGTCTCGATGGCGACAACGTGAAGCAATGCAAGGACCGCTGGGACATGACCGAGCAGATTCGCGAGGATATCCGCAACTTCAAGAAGGAGACCGGCGTTGACCGCGTCGTTGTTCTCTGGGCCGCATCAACCGAGATCTACGTTGAGCCGGACATGAAGTACCACGGCACAATCGCTGCCCTGGAGCAGGCAATGAAGGACAACGTTGTTGACAAGGTTGCCCCCTCGATGTGCTATGCCTATGCAGCGCTGATGGAGGATTGCCCCTTCATCATGGGTGCCCCCAACACCACGGTTGACATCCCCGCCATGTGGGAACTCTCAGAGAAGACCCAGTTGCCCATCGCAGGCAAGGACTTCAAGACCGGCCAAACGCTGGTTAAGAGCGGTTTTGCCCCCATCATCGGCACCCGCATGCTCGGTCTGAACGGCTGGTTCTCGACCAACATCCTGGGTAACCGCGACGGTCTCGTTCTCGATGAGCCCGCCAACTTCCGCACCAAGGAGGTCAGCAAACTCTCGACCCTCGAGTCCATCCTCGTTGCCGACGATCAGCCCGACCTGTACAGCAACTACTACCACAAGGTGCGCATCAACTACTACCCGCCCCGCAACGACAACAAGGAGGGATGGGACAACATCGACATCTTCGGCTGGATGGGCTATCCCATGCAGATCAAGATCAACTTCCTGTGCCGTGACTCCATCCTGGCCGCTCCCTTGTGCCTTGACCTGTGCTTGCTCATGGATCTCGCCCATCGTGCCGGCCGCTACGGCACCCAGCGTTTCCTGAGTTTCTTCCTCAAGAGCCCGATGCACGACTACACCCGTGACGAGGTTCCCGTTAACCATCTGTTCCAGCAGTATGTGATGCTGAAGAACGCCATTCGCGAGATGGGCGGCTACGAGGCAGACGAGGAAATCGACTAATCGGACACCACTTCAATCAGATATTAAGAGGCCATCAACAAATGGCCTCTTTTTTTGCTATCTAAAAATTGCTGGTGTTTGAGATTTTTAGTTCAGTTTAGTTTGCCGTTTGGCTCAATTACACTATATTTGCAGCGAATTATGCTGTCACATCAAGTGTCATACAGCGCAACAGTATAGTTATAAAATAAAACTCGAACAAAATTAACTTATTATGCAGCAAGATATAATTCAAGAGGATTTGGTCGCTAAAGTGGCGGCCGAGAACAAAAAAAAGAAACGCGCAAGAAACGGCATCAAGTGGGACCGACTGTTCTTGGCATGTGCCTATAACTGGTATTGGTTCGTGTTATCAATGATTGTCTGCGCCTGCCTTGCTTACCTGTATGGCAAAAGCCAGTCTCAATTCTATGTAGCAAAGACTTCTATCCTTATCAGGTCTAAAGACAGTGCACAGGGCACCCCGTCGATGACCTTCAGCGACCTAGGACTGAACACAGTAAACTACATTCCTAACGAGCCTCACAAGATCAAATCTTCCAAGGTCATGGAAGTCGTGGTCAATTCCTTGGGACTCAATGTCCAGTATTTTGGCCACATGTTCCTCAGGGATGTGAATATCTATAAGGACACCCCCGTACAGGTAACTCCTCTCAAAGAAACGACAACCAGTTTCTCGATCACCATCGTTCCCAAGAGTGAAGAGACCTTTGAATTCAAGGTTAACGATGGACAATGGAAAAAAGCACACTTCGGCAACAAGGTCAACACTGAGTTTGGTCCTGTCGCCATCACAAAGACCAAGAACTTCGATGATCGTTACATCGATTACAATGTCATAGTCCGCATTTACAACCCGTCACAGACGGCCAGAGCATTGTCCAGGTCACTGGTTGTGGAACTGGTCGACGAGCATAGCGACGTGCTCGACCTGGCCATCAGAGGCGAGAATCCCCAATTGTGTGCCGATATCCTGAATGCACTTGTTGTGGCCTACAACCAGGAGGGCATCAACGACATGAACCAGGTAGCCCGCAGCACCGAGGCCTTTATCGCCGAGCGAGTTGCCGACCTGTCAAAGGACCTGAGCGGCGTTGACAACGAAGTTGCCGTGCTGACCGCCAGCACCGTGAACTCACGCATGCTCGGCGAGTCGTCCAATGCCATGAAGCAACTCGAGAACACGTCTGACGTCAGCCTCGAGGTCAACCTGGCATCCCAGATCCGCCACT
>Ga0310695_10010537_pt1 | contig 13475 bp, 9 predicted proteins | sample RumenRJG_04DNA_FD_203882 | JGI IMG/M metagenome (GOLD analysis project Ga0310695, IMG submission 203882) | Bovine rumen microbial communities from Lethbridge, Alberta, Canada - RJG_04 (v2) (version 2) | ecosystem: Host-associated > Mammals > Digestive system > Stomach > Rumen | place: Canada...
AACACCTCACCCATGTCGCCCATGTCGCTCCTAACTGCGGCTGGGGGAGAATTCCCATGAGGAGCGGGCCGCCGCTCTCCCCTCCCCTGAGCGGCGGGGCGCCGCTTTGCTGGTTTGGGTGAACAAGAAGCTTAGGGGTGGGATGGGCGACATGGGTGGGCTGTTTTCCGTTTTCACTAACCTACGCGCGCGCGTACGCGAAATAACTCTTACGGCTCACCCGTGAGATATCACCAGTGAGATATCAATGCCATTGAGCCATCCACGGACTTTTTCCCCTGTGCCTGTTTTTACGGATGTTTTGCCTACAGTAAACCTGGGGTTTACCGTAAGCAAAACCGAGGGATAATGTCGTGGTTAGAGTGTTCTTACTATGCCGAGGAATTCGGTGACTGTACGGACGTCCACTTTCGGGAAGTCGTATTGCTTGAGCTCGCGGAAGTGGCGGTCATTGCTGACGATGTAAGTGGCTCCTGCGATGACAGCACAGTCGACAAACTTATTGTCATCAGGGTCCGCCTTGATAAGGTTGAAGCGGTAGGTGGGATTTACACGCTCGACATTCGGCGTCTCTATCAATTCCTTCATCACGGTGTTGGCGATAAGGGCGTTATACCGCTTAGCGAGTATCTCGTGATACTCAAACAGAATCTCGTTGGTGACGCACAGCACATATTTGGCTGCACGGAAAGCCTGCCAGATGTCATTATTATACGATCCTGGCATGATGATGTTGACGAGGCAATTGGTATCGAGTACGATTTTCATCTGTTACCGTAGGGAGTCCTTTCGTGCTGGTTTGCCCATTCTTCAAGCGTATCCTCCGTAATGTCGTGTTCCTTCTGGAACTGCAGCAGCAGGCTGTCGGTCTTCTTGCGGTAGAATTGCAACAGTATATCTTGCAATTCCTGCTGCTCCTGTTCTGTGTCAATATAAGCCATCAGGCTCAGAACATTCAGTTGTGCGGGGTTCAATTGCGTTGTTACCATATTATGAATCCTTATTTAGTTTAAATATGATTCTACCTTTTGCGTGCAAAGATAAGCTTTTTCCGTGAATTAGCGCATGGAAATCCTGTTTTTTTTTATTGTAGAAGGGGAAAATAGTTGTTGGATGACCATCAAACTAAACATTCCCACGGCGGGAACGCGATGTTCCCACGGCGGGAACATGACGTTCCCTACGTGGGAATGTCTGCTTAGTCCTATCGAAACGTGGCGTCGAGCTGCTTATTCTTTCTCTGCAATCTCCACTTTCAGGTTCAGCTCGTCCAACTGTTTCTGGTCGAGGAATCCGGGAGCGTCGAGCATAACGTCGCGACCCGAGTTATTCTTCGGGAAGGCGATGCAGTCGCGGATGCTGTCGAGACCAGCCATCAGCGAGACGAAGCGGTCGAGACCGAAGGCGAGGCCGGCATGAGGGGGTGCGCCGTACTTGAAGGCGTTGATGAGGAAGCCGAACTGTGCCATAGCCTTCTCGGGCGTGAAGCCGAGAATCTGGAACATCTTCTCCTGCAGCTTGCCGTCATGGATACGCAGCGAGCCGCCGCCCACCTCGACGCCGTTGCAGACGAAGTCGTAGGCCACGGCGCGCACCTTCTCAGGAGCGGTATCGAGCAAGGGGATATCGTCGGGGTTGGGCAGCGTGAACGGATGGTGGGTAGCCATCAGGCGCTGTTCCTCGTCGCTCCACTCGAACAGGGGGAAGTCGACAATCCACAGGCAGACGAACTTGTCCTTGTCGCGCAGACCGAGGCGGTCGCCCATCTCCAGACGGAGGGTGCAGAGCTGCACACGGGTCTTGTTGGCGTTGTCGCCACTCATGATGAGCACGAGGTCACCATCTTTAGCACCCATCGCCTCCTTGACCTTCGCCCAAACCTCTGGCTCGTAGAACTTGTCGACAGAAGACTTGACGGTACCGTCTTCGTTGAACTTCACGTAGACAAGCCCCTTGGCACCCACCTGCGGACGCTTCACGAAGTCGGTCAGCTGGTCGAGCTGCTTGCGGGTGTAATTAGCACAGCCGGGGACGCAGATGCCGCCGATGTAGTTGGCATCGTTGAAGACGGGGAACGTGCCCGTACCCTTCAGCTGGTCCATCAGTTCGACGAACTCCATACCGAAGCGCAGGTCGGGTTTGTCGCTACCGAAACGGCGCATGGCCTCGTGCCACGTCATACGCTGCAGCGGCGGCAGCTCCACGCCACGCACCTCCTTGAACAGATGGCGTGCTAAATTCTCGAAAATCTCCAAGACATCCTCCTGGTCGGCAAACGACATCTCGCAGTCAATCTGCGTGAACTCCGGCTGACGGTCGGCACGCAGGTCCTCGTCGCGGAAACACTTCGCAATCTGGAAGTAGCGGTCGAAGCCCGACACCATCAGCAGCTGCTTCAGCGTCTGCGGCGACTGCGGCAGGGCGTAGAACTGACCGGGATTCATACGGCTGGGCACCACGAAGTCGCGGGCACCCTCGGGCGTCGAACCGATGAGGATAGGCGTCTCCACCTCGATGAAGTTCAGGTTGTCGAGGAAATTGCGAATGAGGATGGTCATGCGGTGGCGCAGCTCCAGATTCTTGCGGACGACAGAGCGGCGCAGGTCGAGGTAGCGATACTTCATCCGGATGTCGTCGCCGCCGTCGGTCTGGTCTTCAATAGTGAACGGGGGAGTCACGCTCTCGCTGAGCACGTTCAGCTCGCGGGCCACTATCTCGATGTCGCCCGTAGGCATCTTCGCGTTCTTCGACTCACGCTCACGAACCGTACCCTTCACCTGAATACAGAATTCGCGGCCCAGCTTGTTGGCACGCTCCGTCAGCTGTGCGTCATCCGACTCGTCGAACACTAACTGCGTCAGACCGTAGCGGTCGCGTAGGTCGACAAACGTCATACCTCCCATCTTACGGGTGCGCTGCACCCATCCGGCCAGTGTCACCTGCTGGCCGACATTAGCGAGACGAAGCTCGCCACAAGTATTTGTTCTATACATTATTAATAATATATGTGTTTATTTCGGCGTGCAAAGTTACAAAATAATTATGAACCACGCATCACAAACGACATAAAAATTCAAAAAACTGCCACTTACTTGGCTATTACCGCTTTTTTTTATACCTTTGGCTACGCCGAACTTACTTTGCACTCGGAAAAGCTCAAATAAATTTGGCTTTTCGCTCATTATTTCGTAACTTTGTAGCCGAAATGAAGAGTATAAGAATCAAAAGGGCTTGTTTCGGGCTATTACTGCTGGCGCTTACAGCTGTTTCGCACGCTCAGAAACACGACATACACATCCTGGCCATCAACGATGCTCACGCAGCCATCGAGGCAATGCCTCAGCTGGTTGGCATTGTCGACAGTTTGCGAACACTCTACCCCGGCCTGCTGGTGTTCTCGGCGGGCGACAACCGCACAGGCGACCCCATCAACGACAAATTCCAGCCGTCGGGGTATCCTATGGTAGCCCTGATGAACCTGGCAGGCTTCAACGCCTCGGCTATTGGCAACCATGAGTTCGACGACTTCTCGCTACCCCGGCTCTGCAGTCTGTCGGCCTTCCGCTATATCTGCGCCAACATCGAGATTGACGACTCGACGGGCATCAGCGCCCTACCCTACCAGGTGTTCGACGTCGAGGGACTGAAGGTGGGCGTGACAGGTGCCATACAGCTGAACAAACGCGGTACGCCCGACGCTCACCCCGACTTGTTGCGGGGACTCAGGTTCTCGTCGCCCTACGAGGCCGTCAAGCGCCACAAATGGCTCGCCGAGCAATGCGACGCCACCATCCTGCTGTCGCACGTGGGCTATCAGGAGGATCTCAGGATAGCCGAGGAGAACCCGTGGTTGGACCTGATTATCGGCGGCCACAGCCATCGTCAGCTCTCTGAGGAGGAGCCGCTACACAACGGCGTGCTCGTCACCCAGAACCGTAACCTGCTGGGACGTGCCGTCCACATCACGCTGACCGTCGACAGCGGCCACGTGGTAGCAAAGCAGGCCGAATACCTGCTCGTCAGGACGTTCCCCCATCCTAACAAGGTGGCGCAGGCGATGGTTCAGACCTTCACCTCGGATCCATATTTCAAACGCGTGCTGGCACATGCCGAGACGCCGTTCACGTCGCGTAACGAGATAGGTACCATGGTGTGCGACGCGTTGAGGACAGAGACAGGGGCCGACGTGGCCCTCATGAACTTCAAGGGCATACGCGTCACACGGCTGAAGGCTGGCGACATCACCGTCAAGAAAGCGCTCGAAATCGACCCTTACGGCAGTCAGGCCGTCGTGCTGACAATGACGGGCAGCGAGTTGGAACGCTTCATCATGACCTATGGCCAGATGAACACCTACAAATTCCCGCACCTGAGCGGACTAAAGGCCGACGTAACACTTGTCAAGAAGGGCGACAACGATATTGCAGCCGTCAAACTGACAATGGCCGACGGCAGTAAGATAAAGCCCAAGAAAACATACCGCGTAGTGACCAATTCCTACGTGATAGCGACCTACAAAGGCGAGCCGCTAAGCTCAACGCCCACTGTGCTGAACACGACGACGTCGGAGCTTACCATGCAATACCTTGAACGACAGAAGACGGTCAGCTATCAGGGACGGAGCCAGGTCAACTACCTATCACCAAACGAATAACATCATGCTAAAAGACATACTGAACAACGATCAGCTCGAACAGCTGAAGACGCTCATCGGCGAGAGCCAGAACATCATCATCACCTGCCACCAGAATGCCGACGGCGACGCACTTGGTTCCTGCTTGGGATGGGCGGAATATCTGAAGACACAGGGCAAGGAGCCTACCATCATCGTGCCCGACCAATATCCCGACTACCTGCATTGGCTGCCCAATACTGAGAAGATAGTGCGCTACGACAAACACCGCGAACAGGCCGACCTGCTGCTGAAGATTGCCGACCTCGTCTTCTGCCTCGACTTCAACACCCCCGCCCGCGTCGACGAGATGGAGTCCGCCCTTTGCAGTTCCCCCGCAAAGAAAGTCCTCATCGACCACCACCTCGGCCCCGACGTACCCGCCGTGCTGACGGTCAGCCATCCCGAGGCCTCGTCGACATCGGAACTCGTCTTCCGACTCGTCTGGCAGTTAGGTGCCTTCGACCTGATGACCAAGCACTTCGCCACACCGATATACTGCGGCATGATGACCGATACGGGCGGCTTCACCTACAACAGCTGCGACCCGGCTATCTACTACATCATCTCGCAGCTGCTGACCAAGGGCATCAACAAAGACCGCATCTATCGCAACGTCTACCACAACTTTTCAGAGAACCGACTGCGGCTGACGGGCTTCGTCATGTACGAACGGTTAGTGGTCGACGCCGAGCGCCACGCCTCCTACTACGCCCTGCGACGTAGCGACCTGCGACGCTTCCACTTCGTCAAGGGCGACGCCGAGGGACTGGTGAACATGCCGCTGCAGATCAAGGGCCACAAGCTGAGCATCTCGCTCCGCGAGGATACCGAGAAGGACAACCTCGTCTGGGTGTCGCTACGGAGTGTCGACGACTTCCCCTGCAACAAGATGGCAGCCGAATTCTTCAACGGCGGCGGCCACCTCAACGCTTCGGGCGGACGTCTCTTCTGCTCTATCGACGAGGCCGTCAAAGTGGCTCAGCAGGCCATCATCGCCTACGAAAAGCTGTTAAAGTAGCCTAATATTGCGGCTGTTTGCAGATTAATTCGTAATTTTGCACGCGAAATATTTTATCATCCTCATGAGAAAGACCATCTATACACTCATTACGCTGATAGCCACGCTGGCCACCGTCGCCTGTAACGACTACGAGACCTATAGCGACCTGAAGAATCGCGAGCGCGATGGTATCGAGCAGTTCATCAGCGACTCCAGCTTCGTCATCATCAGCGAAGACCAGTTCCACGAACAGGGCGACAAGACCATCGGCAACAAACAGTTCGTCATCCTCGACAAGAGTGGCGTCTACATGCAGATACTCAACGGAGGAAGCGGTGAAGTCATCAAGGACGGCGAGACAATGAACATCCTGTGCCGATTCGTCGAACGGGCTATCCTCGACACCACAAGCATCAACAACTTAGAGGGTACCTACGTCTTCACTCCCGACATCATGTGCGTCACCCGTACAGGCAGCACCTACACGGCCTACTTCTCTGAGAGCCGCGGACTGATGTGCGCCACCTATGGCACCAGCGTGCCCGAGGCGTGGTTGGCTCCATTGCAATACGTCAAGTTAGGACGACTCTCGAGTGCTACCGACGAGAAGGCCCACGTGCGCCTCATCGTGCCCCACTCGCAGGGAACGACCAACAACGCCAAGGCCAACGTCCGCCCCTATTTCTACGACATCACCTACCAACGGGGAAGGTGAACAACAATTGAAAATTGATAATTGATAATTGAAAATTGTCATCAATATGACTCTTATTAAATCCATTTCAGGCATCCGCGGAACCATCGGCGGACACACGGGAGATACCCTGAACCCGTTAGACATCGTAAAGTTCACAACGGCATACGCCACATTCATTGGAAACCAATCCAAAGTTGGGGCTCAAGAATCCGCAGGCACTCCCCTCCCTCGGAGGGGTCGGGGGAGGCTGGTCGTCGGACGCGACGGACGCATCTCGGGCCCTATGGTTCGCGACGTCGTCTGCGGCACCCTCGTCGGCATGGGCTATGAGGTCATCGACATCGGTTTTGCCACCACGCCGACGACCGAGTTAGCCGTGCGCTGGCACGAGGCCGACGGCGGCATCATCATCACCGCCTCGCATAACCCCACACAGTGGAACGCCCTGAAACTACTCAACAGCGAGGGTGAGTTCCTGACGGCTGAGGACGGCGCCGAGGTGCTCCGCATAGCCGAGGCTGAGGACTTCGACTACGCTCCCGTAGAGCAGTTAGGCCGCGTCACCTTCGACGACACGATGAACCAGCGCCACGTCCAGTCGGTACTCGACCTGCGTCTGGCCGACGTCGAGGCTATCCGCAAACGCCACTTCCGCGTCTGTGCCGACACCATCAACTCCGTTGGCGGCATCATCCTGCCCCAGCTCTTCGAGGCCCTCGGCGTCGACTACGAGATACTCAACGGCGACTGCACTGGTCAGTTCGCCCACAACCCCGAACCGTTGGAGAAGAACCTGCAAGGCATCATGGAACGCATGCGTCAGGGCGGCTTCGACCTCGGCATCGTCGTCGACCCCGACGTCGACCGTCTCGCCTTCATCTGCGAAGACGGCACCATGTTCGGCGAGGAATACACCCTCGTCTCCGTCGCCGACTACGTCCTAAGTGAAGAATTAAAAGTGAAGAGTGAAGAATTTGCTACCGCCATACCCTCTGCTGATGGGACTGCGGCAGCAAATTCTTCACTCTTCACTCTTCACTCTTCACTCTTCACAGTCTCCAACCTCTCCTCCACCCGCGCCCTGCGCGACGTCACCGAACGTCACGGCGGCCACTACACAGCCGCTGCCGTCGGCGAGGTCAACGTCACGACGAAGATGAAGGAAGTTGGTGCCGTCATCGGCGGCGAAGGCAACGGCGGCGTCATCTACCCCGAGAGCCACTACGGTCGCGACGCGCTCGTCGGCATCACGCTCTTCCTGTCCTCTCTGGCACAAAAGGGCTGCACCGTCAGCGAACTGCGCCGCACGTTCCCCGACTACCAGATAGCCAAGAACCGCATCGACCTCACACCCGAGACCGACGTCGACGCCATCCTTGTCAAGGTGAAGGAGATGTTCGCCAAAGACCCCGATGCCGTAGTCAACGACATCGACGGCGTAAAGATTGACTTCCCCACCCGCTGGGTACACCTGCGCAAGTCGAACACCGAACCCATCATCCGCGTCTACAGCGAGGCACAGACGATGGCCGAAGCCGACGAGCTGGGCAAACGCCTCATGCAGGTCGTCTACGATATGCAGTAACACGTCACACCCATATAGCATACCAACTGGCCCATATAGCAAAGCAAACTGGCCCATATCGCTTATCCAACTGGCCTATTTAGCACCGCTAAATAGGCCAGTTTATCTTCGTCTAAATGCACAGCGGAAAAGATTGTGGTTGAAACAATTAAACCCAAATCGGTCATTAGATTTGGATTAAAACGATTGTACCCAGGCAAGCACAATGATGCTGCCTGGGTACAATCGTTAAATTTAGATTTACTTTCTTACAACCTTGCGGCCGTTCTGGATATAGACGCCCTTCTTGAGCGTGCTGACGCGACGACCCTGTAGGTCATACACTTCGTCGGAAATAGGGACGATACTGGTCGTGATGTTTCTGATGTCTACAGACGAGTCGAACACTACCGACAGAGCGTCAACAGCTGACGACATCGTCGTGAACGCACGTTCCGAAGGTATAGAGAGGGCGGTATGAGGCAGGAAGAAGCACTTGCCGTCCTTACTTCCTAACGAATAGGGATTCTTGTAGGTAGAGGTCTTCATATCGTTGTCGTTGCCACGCAGTACGCTGGTGCGAAGGATAGCCGTCGTCTCTTCATCGGGCGTATAGGAGGTGCGATTCAAATGCAAATCACCAGCATAGTCACTGACAATGATGACGGCATAGCCTCCCGGCACTACATTGCCGATAGCGTGGAGCGTCAGTGTGTTACCACTACGCGAGGGGATGTAGGCCGTAGCACCTTCAGGCAGTTCATAGGCACAGACAGAACAGAAGAAGGTGGCCCAATACTGACCATCGATGGCCTGCGTGGGAACCGTAGCGGTGCTGAAGTCGCCGAAGTATTCCAGTCGGAAGTTGTCGAAGATGGTCCAGTCATTACCAACTTCCTCAGTCTTCTTGACACCAACATTCACCTGCGTACTGTTCTTGACCAAGAAACTCAGGCTGTTATCATAGAGTCCGGCGGTGAAGTAGTCAGAAGCGTCGTTCATCGAGTCGGGGAACTTGCCGCTGATACCTGATGTCGTTTTTCCGACATCTAACTTACCCGCCTCAGTGAATATCGACTGGAGGGGTACGTTCGTCGTTCCGGCATAGAACGAAGCGTTCAGGCTTTCGGTGCCGTTTTTATGCTTTGTAGCAGCGGTAGCATACGGGCCGTTACGGTAGAAGCCCTGAACCGACAGACGGTAACGGCCTACAGGAAGTGTCGATGTCACTTTCTGATAGACGTCGAAAGTGGTGTTGAACTTCTCAGCGCAACGGTTTTCCTGCTTGCCACCAAGAGAGGGCTCGCCCGTCCATTTGTCGTTACGGCTGTCGTAGAGGCTGAACGAAGCGCCAGGAATGAGGAACGTTGCGTCAACGGAAGATGAGCTCGTGGCACCGGCCAGCATCTCCATACGCTCGGCTTCCGACACTTTCAGCCACTGGGCATTGGCATCCGTAGCCGTACCAAGCACCAATGCGCTACTCGAACCATCGTACTGCAGGTACTTGTCGTTGATTGCCAATGTATAGGCCGTACGTCCGTCGACTTCGCCAACCTCAGTGACCTTCCACTTACCCAATGCCTGGTCGACCCATGCTGACGCTCCGTCAACATTCAGATAGTGATGGCTGTCGTCGCGCTTAATACCGGTTTCGATAGTGCTGTTGCCGCTATCGTCGAAGCCCATAGTCACATTCAGACCGCCATAGGGAGTCAGCGAGGCTTTCGTGCCATAGTTGTTAGCGCCGGTAAGCCACTGTCCAGCACCTACGTTATAGAGATAGACAACCTCGTTATTCAGGATTGAACGGACGTTAGAGTAGATATTCCTGCCCTTAAAGTCTACGATGTGTACGCGGTAATCGCAGCCGTAGCCGCCCTCTGTATCATTATAAGTGTAGAGCTTAGGATCCTCGCTGGGGGTGAAGGTCTCTATCACTTCCCATTCCGGCTTCGCTGTCGTGCGACGCTCCAGGGTCATCTGCGCTGTCAACTCACCACTCAGTTCACGCCATGAGAGTTTCGTCGTATGGGTCGACTCCGTATACTGTCCTCCTAGCGTAGGCACACGCACCACAGCCTTAGGCACGTAGGCGTTTTTCTTTTTGAAGCCAAGGCCGGAGTTGATGGTGGCATAGTATTGCCCCGCAGCGGTGAGCTTGCCGTCCTTGTAAATCCTTGACGGATCGCGCTCGCCATTCCAGTAGTAGTAACGCTCCACGAAATCCTGACTGTTCATCTTTTCACAGATACGCTTTACGGCAGCAGCATTCTGCGCCTCGGTGACTCCTGAGGCAAAGGCGCCATTGTTGTTCCACGATGCGCCCCACACCCATTCGGTCACCCAGACGGGGCGCTTGAAAGCATTATACCAGTTAGGGATGTTGGTGTCGAACGACCCTTCAGCCCAATAGCCATGAAGGTCGATAATGTCGCAGCGCCAGCCGCGGGCGTCAATCTCGTTGAAGAAATCGCTCAAGAATCCCGTCGCATTCCAGTAGTCGCTGCCGTCCCAGGACGACGGTGAGCAAAGGCGCATACCAGTAGCCATCAGGTCTTCCCAGTTATTGAGGATGGCATTCAGGTCGCACTGGGCTTCGTCGGCGGGATTGCGCGGCTCGTTGTTGGTCTTCATGTGCGGCGACCAGGTAGCACTGCCCAGTTCGGCTGGCGAAGGCCAGTTCTCCTTGATATGTTGTGGCACACTCTCGACGTCGGGTCCCATGTTGCTTCCGACGCCCCATGTGTAGGTACTCGTGACGTTCAGTGCCGAACAGGCAGAATAGTCACCGTCGGCTGCTGCCAGTTGCTGTTTGCCCGTGTCGTACCACTTGAAGATGCGATACGACGTAATCTTGCTGTCAAGCTCGGCAGGCAGTTCGGCCACCTCCAGGTCGGCATCGTCGGCAATGAAGCAGCGGCTGTAGCCGTAGCCTTTGGCACGCAGCGAGAAGGTCACCATATAGCCGCGCTTCAGCTTGAACGAGCGAATCTTGTTGTTCAGCTTCTCGTCGGTCAGCGTGTTCATAAATCCGTAGCTGTTCTCCAGCCCGAAGTCATTCACGGCCGTACCGCCGAAATTATGTTCTGAATAGACCGTCAATGGTTTGGTACTGTCGCCGTAGGGCAGAATGATGCAGCCACGGTTGTAGAGCTTCACCTGGCAGTTCTGTCCGTTTTTGGCTGGTGCGCCGGCTATCTGCACGTGGGCAGACAGCAGTTTCGCGGCTGCAGAGGGTTTCACGGCTGCCAGGATAAGCACTGCAGCATCGGTATTCCCGATGTTGACGACACCATTGGTGCCAAAAGGGGTGGCCGATGTGACGGTATAGTCCGTGGCGGTGGCGACAGTAACGGTCTCGTTGACCTGCGTCACGCTCTTCTTGTCGTTGGCAGCCTGTCCGCAGATGCAGGCGGCAAGCAAGACTGCCGAGAATGCTGTTCTAACTGATAGTAATCGGTTGTGAATCATTGTCGTGTGGGTTAGTAATTAGATATTTGGCGCAAATTTACTAATACTTTTCCACACAAACAAATTTTCTTGCACTTTTTTACGATTAATCAGATTAACTGGCGGGCACGGTCTAATGCGATGTTGATGTGGCTGCAGATATTGTCGGCACCAATCATCTCGTCGAACTTAGCCTTGTGGAGCACAGCCTGCACCTTCTCGTTGACGCCCGAGAGGACTACCTGAATACCCTCGTTCTGCGACATCAGGCAGAGGTTCGTCAGGTTGTGGATACCCGTAGAGTCGACGAAAGGCACCTTACGCATACGGATGATGCGCACCTTGGGACGTCCGCCACGGCCCAGCGCACCCATGATTTCCTCAAACTTATTACCTGCTCCGAAGAAATACGGACCGTTAATCTCATAAACCTCGACGCCCTCGGGAATGGTGAGGTGCTCAAGATTGCCGAGCTGGAAGTCGCTCTCCTCCTCGGCGGGGTTAATCTCGTCGCTGATAACCTTGACATCGGTCGTCTCAGCCATACGGCGCATGAAGAGCAGACAGGCACAGATGAGTCCGACCTCGATGGCGATGGTCAGGTCGAAGATGACAGTGAGCAGGAACGTTACCCACAGCACGATGACGTCGCTCTTAGGGTTCTTCATAATCGAGAAGAACGAGCGCCAGCCGCTCATGCCGTAGCTCACGATGACGAGCACACCAGCCAGACAGGCCATCGGGATGTACTGTGCCAACGGCATGAGGAAGAGGAAGATCAGCAGCAACACGGCAGCATGGACAATACCGGCTACCGGTGTGCGACCACCATTATTAATATTAGTCATGGTACGGGCGATGGCACCTGTGGCAGGGATACCGCCAAACAGCGGCGAAGCCAAGTTGGCCACACCCTGAGCTATCAGCTCGGTATTGCTGGAATGGCGGGCGCCGATAACACCATCGGCCACCGTGGCAGAGAGCAACGATTCTATGGCGCCGAGGATGGCGATGGTGATAGCGGGCGACACCAGTCCTTTAATTGTTTCCCACGACAGAGCGGGCACCTGTGCTTCGGGCAGGACATTAGAGATGGCAAAGCGGTCGCCGATGGTCTCGATGGTAGTGACGCCGGCATACTGCTTCAGCAGCAGTGCCGCAACAGTCATGACAATGATGGCAATCAGCGAGCCAGGGAGCTTTGACAGAAATGAGAAATGAGAATTGAGGAATGAGGAATGGCTGAAGCGTGGCCACAGGGCAATAAGCGCCACAGAGCCGATACCCACGCCTGCACTCCACCAGTCGATGGTGGGGAAAGAACCTACGTAGGCTATCCACTTCTCAATAAAGTCGCTGGGCACACTCTCCATCGTCAGTCCTAACAGGTCCTTAATCTGCGTAGTAAAGATCGTCAGCGCAATACCCGAGGTGAAGCCCACGACAATGGGATAAGGGATGTACTTGATGATAGTGCCCAAATGGAGCACGCCAAACATAATGAGAAACACACCGGCCATCAGCGTGGCAATGGTCAGGCCTTCGAAGCCATACTGCTGAATGATGCCGTAGATAATAATAATGAACGCGCCCGTAGGACCTCCTATTTGCACCTTGGAACCACCAAGGACGGATACGAGGAGACCGGCAACGATGGCGGTGATGATACCCTTCTCGGGCGTCACACCAGAGGCGATACCGAAAGCAATAGCCAACGGTAGGGCGACAATACCTACAATGATACCGGCCAACAGGTCGGTGGTGAACTGCTTCTTTGAGTAGTTCTTGAGTGTCGCAAAGAGCTGCGGCTTAAACTCTAATGTCGTCATAATTTAAACTGTTATCTTGAAAAGAGGGTGCAAAGGTACGAAAAAAGTTAATAATAGCAAAAGAATATGGTAAGATATTGAAAAAAACGCTACTTTTGCCATCGGAATAAACATTCAAACCTTTTAAAAATTAGTGATGTTATGAAAAAATTGATGATGATTGTGATGGCTGCTATGGCCATCGGTTTTGCTTCGTGTGGCAACAAAGCCCAGCAGGCTCCTGCCGACGAAGTCGTGGCTGACTCTACTGCTGCTGC
>Ga0310695_10010538_pt1 | contig 13475 bp, 11 predicted proteins | sample RumenRJG_04DNA_FD_203882 | JGI IMG/M metagenome (GOLD analysis project Ga0310695, IMG submission 203882) | Bovine rumen microbial communities from Lethbridge, Alberta, Canada - RJG_04 (v2) (version 2) | ecosystem: Host-associated > Mammals > Digestive system > Stomach > Rumen | place: Canada...
ATATTGCTATTGAGGCACATATCAAACTGGAGGAGACCAGACGTATCTCCGCCGCTTTCCGCAAAAGCTACAAGCTGACTCTTAAACTGCGTCTTCGTTATACATTTGACTTCCGGCCCTGCCATCTGGAATGCCGTTTTGAAGGAGCTGTCCTGGATGAGAAACTCAGCATCCAGGCAATGAAGTCTTCAAACTTTCCTGTCGATAAATATCTGCTTCCAGTCATGGCAGCAAAGGATTACGAACATCTTGGCCGCTTTATCCGCACCGTTTATCTTCCGGACACCCTGGATAAAGATGTTCCCCTGGACCCGGAAGACTGGATCCGGGAAATGGGCCTGACCCGGCTGTACGGTTCATTTCCGGAGAACGGGGCTCTTGGGGAATACTTCTTCAGCTTCGGCACATCGGATATCCTGGTTGAGGAAACTGGTGAGATCCTCAGGGGAGATATAGATCCCGGCACTATCATCCTGAACCAGGACGTCCGAGATTCCCGGAGCATGAAGAACTCGACCCTGGCCCATGAGGGTACGCACCATTTTCTGGGCAGGTTCTTTTTCGCACTGCAAAAGACACACGGCCATGCGTATTGTTCCTACATGTGCAAACGAAGCTCGAACTCCGCCAGGCAGGATCGGACTTCTCCTATGGAGCGTATGGAGATCCAGGCAAATACGTTCCCCCGCTATTTGATGATCCCGGAAAAACCCGGGAAAGCACACGCCGAGCATCTGCTGGCTTATTACGGCGGACTGCGGAACCTCGCGAACATGCGCCGGCTGGTGGATGACATGGCGGAATACTATGGGACTACAAAGACCATGGCCCGTTCCCGCCTCATGGACTTCGGCTACAATGAAGTGCGGGGGATCCTGCGGACAGCAAATGGAAATCTTGTACCGTCTTACCTGTCCACGCTTTCCGAGCATGAGACCTATACGATCAACGAAGCCGATGCCCTGAAGGAATATCTCCGGAACGCAGACTTCCGCCGGATCCTCAACACTGGCGATTACCTTTATGTCCCGGAGAACGGCGTCTACTGCAGAAACGACAGGAAATTCCTCTTCTTTGACCAGAACCGCCGGCCGCATCTCCGCGGATACGCACTGGAGCACATGGGTGAATGCTGCCTGGCTTTCCGGGAAGAGTTCTCCAATATCCTCGAGCGCTTTGTCAACGGCGTCCTTCTGAAGACGCCGGGGCAGGGACGGGGCCGGAAACAGATAAAGTATGTCGGAGCAAACGGCGAAAGCGTCACGACCGACGCCGGCATGCAGCTCCGGAAGCAGATGGAAATGCAGATGCGGGAAGAAGCGAAGTTCGAAAAGAACTTCAATGACTTGACCGTAGAGCTGATGGACGTGCGAAAGATCACCGTCGGCGCACTTGCGGAAGCCACCGGCCTTTCCGACCACACGATCAAGAACATGCGGAACAAGCCGGAGATCATGTTCCCGATCCAGGAGATAGTGGCCGTCTGCATCGCGCTGCATCTCCCGCCGGAGACCAGCCGGAAGTATATCCGCGTCAGCCCGTCCAAGCTGCTGAATACAGTGGACATGAAGCTCTATGAGTATGCGCTCTCACAGTGGTACCTGCAGCCTCTCCCGGTCGTGAACCGGATGCTGGTGGAAGCAGGCGCCCAGCCGCTGACGAACCTGGTGGATGGATATGATGAGAATGGATTGAAGATGGCGAATTGAATAGCTGAATATAAACAAAAGAAGACCGCCGGCACCCTACAAATTGGTGTCGGCGGTTCAGTATTATGTTCAATTTAAGATATAACAACAACTGTGAACATTCTTCCAGTTATGTCACTCACCGCAAGGCTTAACACACCACTGTACAGGTTCTGCACAGCATTCATATTATAGAAATTCGGCGCTTTGATATACAGCCTTTTCTGGTCCTTTGAAATCCCCTTCGGCTGCAGAGACTGTACCACAAACATAAAGTCCGTATCCGGTATGTGATACTTTTTCCATGCCTGCCGAAGGATCTTATTCCATTCTCTTGAAATCATATCCGGGCATTCTGTGATGCCGACATCCGGGATCTCCGATATGTCAATACCGAAATAATAGCTCCTTTCCCGGATCAGGTCCATGAACTCCGGCAAACTCTCCTTTTCTGCAGAGAACAGCTTGATTACTGTATCCCTCTCATTGATTCCACCCAGCCCCATGTTTTCAATAGATTTTAAAAGATACTTTTCAACAGGTATGCCGAAATCCCGAAATGATCCCGGGACCCTTATAAATATTTCTCCATACGCGGAAATAACAGACGGCTCCGCCTCGTTTTCAAGAATCTTTGCTGCCTGTTTCCACCATTCCTGAAACCGTCCGAAATGGACCCGTATGTCATTCGGGGCCGGTTCTTCCATGTTTGAGACGATCTGCTTCCAGTTGCTCTTTATGGACTCCAGAATATCAGGTTCATAAGCATCCGCTTCCCCGCTTTCATAATACTCTACGATTTTGGAAAGCTGTATTTTCCTGGAACGGAACTCTCTTCCAATCCTTGAAAAAACCGGGCTTTCTGATCCGTAATCCGCTTCCGAAAGTTCGTAGAGTTCCCCCTGGTACGGCAGTTCGCCCCTTGTTCTTACGATCACCATTGCCCTGCAAAGTTTCGGGCTCCAGAGAAAATATAATTCTGCGATATTCCTGTAATTGTCCCCCAAATCAATGATGCTGATCTGTATGTGACCGTTTACCATTTTTGCAGATGAGGAAACGATGGTCTCTCTGCGGCGGGACACTGGACCTGTCTTGGTTCTATCAAGTTCTCCTCTGTGTTCAGCGTGAAGCCGGCAAGGCTTGATCCCTTCCAGAAGACCCTGCACAAGGCAGTTAAGCGGTCTGTTGAACAGTTTATAATGCCCTGATGGATCTTCTTTGAAGTTTTCCAGCAGTTTCCCGTAATCGCAGGTAAAGTACCGAAGGCCTGTGATCCTGCCCACATTTTCAATAGTTTCTCTGTAATCGGAAGTACCGGATACCAAATCTTTCTTCAGGCTCTCCAAGTCGTTTAAATTAAAATATGGTGCTGCAGCCTCCTCGATCCTTTCCTCCAAAGAGCGGGTTGCTTCCCCGCCGGACAGATCATCCTGCTCGGGCCAGAGCCAGGCCGGACTGTGGAGAAGACTGTCCTTACCGCGACAGTTTTCCATCTGGTAGAGGAAATGTTTCCTGGAACATATTTCCGCTTCCAGATCCTTTAATACCTGCCCGCATTCAAAATCCCTGACGGAAAATGCACTCTCTGTTACTCTGCCTAACGTCTTTCCTGCCATTCTCATCCCTCCTGCTGTTCAAAAAATGGGTATAAAAACATCGCGCACGGAGCGTGCATTGTACTATATCATACGAAAATGACAGAATCTGTCACTTCAAAAAGATAATCAAAATATTTTTAACTTATTTTGGGAAATATCATTGTCTGCATCCTGCGCCGACAGTCGCAGTTCTGTCCCCTTAATAGCAATAGTAAAGGGCTCCCTGTCAGCGTGTTTTGAAACAATCAGTTCAACCGGGGACGAGTCGTTTTTCCCGATATCATAATAATCCGACCTGTATATCAAAAAGATGTCATCGGGTATCTCCGCAGTTTCAGGTTCAGCTTCCCAATCCGATATCACCGGACGGTAATCTTCCCTTCCATCGCATGCACTGCTGATCTGCGAGAGCAAAAGGACCGGACATCCGATCTCTTCCGCCAACTGTTTCAATCTCCGGAGGGCCTTTGTCCTGTCATCCACGGCCATCAGCTGAAAATAGTCGATCACGATCAGTCTGACCTGTTTCTTTTCATTTACTGCATGGCTTTTTTTCGCAATCTCATCGACGGAAAGCCCCGGGGTATCGTCGATTACCAGATTAGAGGTACCGGATACTCGGACCGCCGCTTCCAGAAGCTTTTCGAAATCCGGACATGTCAGCTGTCCGTTCTGCATCTTCCGGGTGTCAATGCCAGATTCCATGGAGATCATGCGGTTCACCAGCTCTTCTGCGCCTTGTGCCATGGAGAAAAACAGTGTTCCTGCTTCCCCCAGTACGGAAACATGATTGACAACGCGAAGCGCAAAACTCGTCTTTCCCATAGATGGCCTGCCTCCGAGCACGATCAAGTGACCATTCTGAAGACCACCTGCCTGCCGGTCAAGTTCAAAGATCCCTGTATCCATTTCTGTTTCCTTTCTACTGCGGTTTAACCCCTGACCTTACCCGCAGCCAGTTACACTTCCAGATAGGCAAACATGTCCCTGAAGACGCGATAATTTTCCATCTCCTCATCTGCGCAGAACACAGCGAACTCCACCCTTTCGAAGACCTTCGGGAAGATGGAAAGCGCAGTACGCCAGGCGTTTGCCACCACCTTCGGGTTATTCCTGAAAGCCCCGCAGCCGAAAGCGCCTGTCACCAGGATATCCGCGCCTTTCGCCGCTGCCACTGTCAGGATGTGGATTGCGCGCTTCACATGGTAACCGAAAAGCGCCGCGTCACTCATCGCCGGCTGGTTATCAAAAAGCCCGGGTAAACTGGATCCCTCCATCGGCGGGCGGGCTGTCGGGGATTCAACTAAAACAAGATTAGGATAGGAATTGAGATCCGGAGCCGCCGCGGTGATCACATCCACCGTGACCCAGTCTTCTTCCGGCATTCTCTGCGGAAGGTCTTCATCCGTTTTGCAGATGACCACCCCTTCCGTATAGACCAGCGTGTCAGAGGCGTTGTCCGTTCCCTGCTCCTCATGATAATCGTAAAAATTGTTGAGCAGGTAGTTCCTGTTCAGGAGCGGATACAGCGTGGAACAGCGGCAGAGGCATTCTTCCTGGGCGGATGCTCCCGCCTCTACGCCGCCGCCGGGATGAAAGGCGTTCGCGAAGTTCAGCACCGCGATCCTGCTTTCGGGGAACTCCTTTTTGAGCCGCATCGCCGCCTGGAAACTCCGGTCCGCACTGACAGACACTTTCTGGTCCCGCAGACGGGAAGCGTCAAACGCGGGATAATCATGGTCGTAAAAGATCTTTGTCTTCCTTTTTGCCTTTTCAACCGCTTTTCCAAGCTTCGGCTCTCTTTCGATCCATCTCATGGTATCCTGGAACACATCAATTCGTTCTTTCCTTGTGCTCATGTCCTGCCTCCCGTATTGTGAAGCCTTTCAGCGTCTCTTCCCTGAAAAGTGCGAAACCTTTGTCCTGTCTGCCTTTGACCTTTATGCCAGCATCGTAAGAATTGGCGGAATGAAGCCCTTCATGTCCCTTTCGACCTCTTTCCACGCTGCTTCAACGTGTTTTCTTACAAGCTTCCTTTCCTCTTCTGATGAATACTCAGCCTTGTCGAGCTCTTTAAGAAGCCGCTCATACATTTGTTTTTGCAGCAATCTCGTCATCCAGCCAGGATTGGCAATGACCATTTACGCCACCTCCTTCACATGGTCAAAGATGCCCTTTACAAATCCATAGAGCGCACCTGCAGCACCAAAGGTACCGCCAAAGATCACGCCTCCGGGAACCCCTGCGATGGCAATACCAATCATCAGGCCTTTATCCGCAAACGCGGCGCTGTATTCCACCACGCTGTCCCAGATGGCATTCCTGGTCAGGTCCTTGTAATCCGCTCTTTCGTCGTCAGCTGCCCACATCTCCTCATCCGGGTTCATGACATCCGCCAGGGCCAGGCGCTTCTCCTTCGGGACCGCCGCCATGATGCAGTAGAGGAGCTTCGCCAAGTTGTAGGGTTTCCTCTGCTCCCCGCCTTCCTCCGTGTAACCTGCACAGTAGTAGACCGGCTTGAAGTTGATGCCGGTGGTCTCGCTGATCCGCTTCCGCACCGCGATGGCTTTTTTATCGAGGTACGCCATCAGTTCCGCGTCAGGGGCGTTCAGCTCCTCATTCCAGTGCCGGCCCTTCATCGCCATGTCCGCCTGATTCAGGCAGATGAGGATGCGCTTCTTTGCCTCGTCGCCCAGGGCCGGGACAATGACCTTGCTGATGCAGTCGTAAACCGTACTGAGATCCTTCTGGGAAGCATCGATGAGCACCAACACCAGGTCAATGACTGGGACGCCGTCCTCATCCTGCTCGCTTAGCTTTTCCCGGATCAGCTCCATATTGGCCTCATCCTGCTCCGGGCTGTCGCCGAGACCGGGAGTATCCCAGATCGTAAGATTCTCCAGACGGTAGCTCTGGACCTGATCCGTTTCCGGGTCCACGCCGACGCCCACCTTCGCGACGCTCATGTCGAACATGGCGTTGATGGTGCTGCTCTTCCCGACCCCGGTGGCCCCGACCAGCATAATGCTCAGCTCCGTCTTCCGGAGCCTTTTCAGGCGGGAGAGCTTCTTATTCTTCTCATCCAGCGGGAGTTCCGATTCCATGATCTCCGCTTCGATGAGATCGTAGATGTTGTTTCTGACGATTTCTTCACTTAACATGTCTTTTACCTCCGTTTGTTCATAGAACAGTCGTTTCGTGCACCCCTGATGGGGCCGGTAATTATAACCATCCATAGGATACAGGATGACAAAGACATCTTTTGTCATCCTGATCCGTCTTCATCTTCAGTCGTCTTCATCCCAGTCGCCGGACATTACTCCGTACAGCCGGCTGAGAACTGTACCAATAACCAGCCCCGCCGCAATACCTGCATATGTGATCTCCCAGGTATGATCACGGAACTGGACCATCCGCCCGATATACCAGCCGTAATTCCCGCCTATAATTCCCATGCCTGTCACCTGCAGCAGTGCACATATCCACCGGATAATATAAAACCTGTCAATCATGTATCCTCCTCAAGTGGAATCTCTTCATAAGAAACGCAATACTTTCTGAGGATCATGGCCCTTGCAAGTATGCAGGCCGTGTCATTGGTAATCTTGTTGCCTCCTTCGCAAGGATCCTTACGGTTAAACCAGATGATCTGTTCCAGGATTCTTGCCGCGAAGATCTCATCAAGTGCGAACTTTGAATCTTCCAGGCGGCTTCTTGCCTCTTTGTCAAAGTCTGCCCTGTGATCCAGCAAGCCATCATCATCCGGAATGCTATCCTCTCCATCAAAGGGCTGAAGATATGTCAGCCACGTCTCTTCAACTTCCGGAAGATCAAATCTCCGCTCCTCCTCCGGCACAGCATTCTCCTCCCAGTCCGCCAGGTTTGCTGCAATCGTGTGGAGATCCGCAAAAATGTTCTCGCATTCTGCTTCCGTTCTGAGATAATCCTCCAGATTCCACGATAACCTGCAGCGGTATACCTTATCGTGGTCGTAAGGCAAGCCAGGTACATAAAATTCTTTGCCGGATGCCGATCTTTCATATAATTCACCCAGATACTTCACAATGTTTTTTCCCCAGGAATCGAGCACATCTACAACCTGACCATTGATCTCTTTGTTCATGCAATCCAGCCTCCTTTTAAGCATAAAAAGCCCTCAACGACAACTGTCGATCCTATTTATACCATCACAGAATGACACTTTCTGTCCTTCTGCTTCCTTGTCAAAGGTTTTCTCCGGATATTTCGAAAAACTCCGCAGATTCTACCAGCATGATGTTTAAATACTGCCTTCCATCGTCACAGCTTCGATTAGGTAGTAATGCTGCACACTGCTGAGGTATTATTTTCTTCTCAGATGTTTTCGCAGTATTTCACCAATGAATTTATCATTTTCCCGTTATACCTATAAAACATAAAATCGGAAGGACAGATTGTGTCCTTCCGAAAATAAGGATGTTGCTTAAAAATGCTGTTTTAACGTCACTACATAGGCAGATAATATATTTGCTTCATCTTCTTAAGGGTCAAATCAATTCATAAAACGTGTAAAAAGATGCCCTTCTCTATTTTTTCTGTTCACTACATCTGATATAGAAAGCAAAACTGTAGGCGGTTAATACATGGGTTCTTCCCATTCGGATTCTTTTTTAAGTGCTATGATTTTCTTTGAGTACAGAAATGAATCTTCACTCTTTAATACGATTGAAGCCTCAGCACCTATTCTTCTTATTAAGCTAACTCCAATTCCTTTCTTGTTAATTGAGCTTATTACTGCTTTAATTGTACTGTTGTCATCATATACAACACTGACCGTTTCACCAATATGAAAAAAACCCTCTTTTACTTGTCCTGTTAATATTACGTCATGAGTGCCCATAATATCATTTATTACCATTTCCCCATTTCCAACAGTTATATTATGGCCCTTAACCAAGTAACCTGCCACATCCGAATCCAATGGATAATTTGGATATTTAAAAACGACCGTCGCCTCTATTTCTACCTTATCCCCTACAGCTACCTGTTCAATGTCTTCTACTTTTCCTTCGCATTTATACGTTTTATTCTTGTAAATTAAGGTGACAAAATCGTCTTTCTCAAAGCCATCGACTTTCTGAACTACTCTGTAAATTCCTTTATAAGTCTGCTGTGTACGAGCATTTTTAATTCTCATAGTAGGAATACTAACTATATTCCGCGCATTTTCTTCTATCTTAGCTACGTCAAAACCTCTTTTTTTCAAATCTTCGGATTTGTTCATGAGATCACTTGATAGTGAAGTCCCTTTGAGATTCATTTTGAGATAATCAATTAATTCCTTCTCATATTGCTTGAGGCTTTCTGTCTGATAATTATCATACGCTTCTTTATTCTGTAGTTCACAATGTTTAAATAACGCCGCAATGTCATTTTTGAAAAATGACCCTTCAATAATTATGGAAATGACTGAATCTCTCTTACCGATTCCAATATACTGAGTGTTCTTTTCTGTCAGTTTGACATTATATGTTCCTTCTAGTAAATAAACAGTGTCATACACATCTGCCAAGGCTCTTGCCACATCAGATGTTTCTGCAACCTGTTTCCTTCTGGTGTTAAACACCGTCTTTCCTTCTTCTGACAAAAAGGAATGCATCGTAATAAAATCCCGATCGATTTTTTCAAGAGAACGACTTTCTAAATCATTCTTTCTCTCGACTCCGAGTGCGGAATAAAATCCGGCTTCAAAATCTGGGCTTTCTGGTTTTAACTCTTTTATTTTATCTGCCTGTTCCGAGTAGCCTCTTGACCTGAGCCATTCATAAAGCTGATTTTTTTTATAATACTCAAGCACTGACTCCAAATCAAAAAAATCCCTCAGGTCCTCCAAATCTATAATCTGGGTTCCGTCTTGCATCATCATATTGTACATTCGTATTCTTGCCATGGCTCTGCCTCTTCCACTTATTTATCAGTTTTACTCGCAGACCTTATATCCATGTCTTTAACCGCTTGTTTAATACTTTCGATTTTCTTCCCCAACGTCTGTCGTATGGATTTCGTATTGGCTATGACTTCCTCAAAACTGGCTGTTGTAATTGGGGATTTGTCGTTCACGAAACTTCTCTCTACAACCTCCTTTACAACACCCTCTATGTCCGCACCATTGTAATCTGTAGTTCTGCTCACCAGGTCATCCAGACTTATATCTGTCTCTTTCGTTCCGAAATGATCAATCCCGCGTTTCTTGCAGTGTATCTCAAAGATTTTTTTTCGTTCTTCTTTTGTAGGAAGATCCACAAAGAAAATATCATCAAAGCGGCCTTTTCTCAGAAATTCAGGTGGTATGTTACTGATATCATTTGCCGTGGCAACAATGAACACGGTATTTTCTTTTTCCTGCATCCAGGTAAGGAACTGCCCAAAAAGCCGGGTTGTAATGTCGCTTCCCCCGCTGCTCCCAACTCCTGCAAATGCCTTTTCAAGTTCATCGATCCACAGGACACAAGGACTAATAGCCTCGGCAAGCTGAAGGGCTTTTCGCATATTTCCTTCTGACTCTCCTACATACTTCCCCAGAAGTCGTCCGATATCAAGACGTACCAGCGGAACCTTGAACATTACTGCAGTTACTTTGGCAGTTAAACTTTTCCCGCATCCGGGCATGCCAAGGATCATAACGCCTTTGGGCGTATCAACTTTATATTTCAGTGCCTGGTCAAGCTGATTGAAAACCTTTGCTTTGTTCTCCAACCACTTTTTCAGCTCTTCCAGGCCACCGATATCCTCTACTTTCTCTTTGACATTGATGATCTCCAGCATTCCCGATTTTTTGATAAACTGCTTCTTTTCTTTAAGAATCAGTTCTTTATCATTAACACTGAGACCGCCCTTCTGTTGATATGCCGTTCCAAGTATCTGTCTGATCTGGAAACTGTTCAATCCTTTAAAGGACAGCGAAATCTCATCAATATCCTGTTCAGAAATGTCAATGTTGTAATCTTTTTTGAAATCCTTAATTACATCTACGATTTCCGTATCTTTAGGCAGGGGGTAGTCTACAATAGTAATGAATTCTTCGATCTCTTCAGGAACCGGAAGCTTTGAAGAAATAACAAACACTGTGCAATAATACATTTCATCACGGAAATTTCTTTCTGCGATAATCTTTAACAGTGCTGTCACCTTCCTGTCACATAATTCTTCCCGAGTGTCTCTTAAAACAAGAAACACTCGTTTACTACTATATTCATCATCCTCCTCTTCAGGATATCCATAATCCATTGTTTTTCGAAGGAAGCTTTCTAGGTCACATTCTAACAAAGGAGATTTAGTCTTAAAATCAACCATTCCAAGAGCTGAGTTATATTCAATTATTTTTGCTTTTGAACCGGCTATTTTTTTAATAATCGGGTCTATTTCTCTCGACTCAAAGCAGTTCTCCACATAAATAATTGGTCTCAATGCTTCCGTATATGACATAAGGCTTACAAGGAAATCCCGGTTACGTTTCTGTCTTTTCTCCTGTTCTTCCATGAATAATCCCTTGCCTTTCCGTTATTATGCCAGCAGCGGATGTGCAGCGTACCATTTTTTTCTCTCTGCAGCACTGTATCTCACCTCATCCGCAAGTAATTCCGCTTCTTCTCTTACTGCTTTGAAAACCCTCTTGCGGAAACGCTGCACTGTAGAAACCACTTTCTCTGTGATTCCGGAGCCAATCATGTATCCTGCAACCGAGCCAACAAAACCACCTATTGCTACGCCGATCGGGCCTGCAAAGGCTCCAATACTTGCGCCGATCGTCGCTCCTTCCGCTGCTGCCGCAATTCCCACAATTGTGGAGACTGTTACTTTCTCCATCTCATTTGCGCCTTCTTCAATAGTCAGTTCCCCCTTGGCTACTCGGGAAATAACTTTAACATTTTCCACTCCTACATGCACAATATCAGCAATAACAGCCGCAGGCGTTCCTTTCGGGATAATAGTGATCAGTCCCTTCTCTGATGCTACTTTTAAGGCACCCGCAATGATTGCCTTTATCCCGAAGGAACTGCCAGTTTTTAAACCGTCTATAACGGTTTCGTCTACCCTTACCATGCCTTCGTTTGAGGCAGCCTGTCTGACGATAGACATTCCCATTCCGATTGCGGCGCCTAAAAGAGCAGCCCTTCCAGCCTGTTTCCCTATTCCAACGGCAACATCCTGAAGCTTATACTCGTTCCAGTCAAGGTCCTTCCAATTCCCGGACTGTGCGTCTTCCTGCAGCTTTTTGGCCTGTTCTTTGGTCATGGGATTGCTGGAAGCCGAGCCATCCGGAGCCTCAAGATGATCTGTTGTTTTTACATTTACGTCTTTTTGCTGATCAGAAGGCACCATCTTCTGCTGTCCTCTGTAATCACCATTTTCAAACGCTTTTTGAGTCGTTTCTGCATCCTTACAGTACTTGGACTGATATCTGCATACATTTTTCCTGACCGCGTCTCCATTCTCCGCTACTTCATCAATTACGATGTCCACGGAATTTTTAGTGTACCTATCACCGTCAGGTGTCAGGACCCGCGCCCGATAATGACTTCCTTTTGCAGCTGCGTTTAAATTAAAAGTCTGGGCATGATATTGCTCCGCAATATACCCATCCAGATTTGGATTCATGTTGACGGTACCGGCCTTAGTCATTATTGTATCTGTCAAAGCTTCATTTGCCTGTTTAACAGCATTATCAAGGTTTTGCAGATATACTGCGGCCTGATGACCGCTCAAAGACGATGTCGCATTTTTTATTTCTCTTGCAAACCAAGTTTCCTTACTGATCCCCCTTTGAGAAGCAGTTTGCAATGATTCCAGTTTAGAGCTGTTGATTCGGATCTCCGATAAGATTTCATTGGTGATTTCTTTTGCCTTTTCATCTGAAAGTTCAGGCAGTTTGGTTTTTAAAGACTGGCAAAACCATTCGTCAAACTCTTGCGCTTCCGGCTTTTGCGCATAATCAGCAACAAACTCTTCATGTATTTTAGCGTATTCTTCCTTCTCATTCGGTCTGATTTCCGGTGTTGTAGCTCACTCCGATTGACCAATAACTGTTCTGCTTGATTGTCCGCTGATTGCTCTGTATACTGTCTTTCATTGCAAAAGAAAGGGGTCCCAGAGCACCCTCCCTGACAAGTCGTGTACTCTGAGACCACATGGTATAAAACCACGTTTATTGTAGCAGAGTACCGACGGGTAGGACAACATATTTTTACCTGAGCAGGTTGAATACATTTGTCCCGTGTGTAAAAAAGGCCTTCTCGTGTTCCGGGATTACTGCAGCCGCATCCTCCGCCATGAAGCAGATGAAGCTGAATGGCTGCGGATCCCTCGCCACCAGTGCAGCAACCCTGGGTGCGCCAGAGTCCACCGGATGCTTCCTGACTTTATGGTACCGTTCAAGCATTATCAGGAAGAAACGATCTCTGACGCTGTTGACGGCAGGATCAGCGCTGATGAAACGGATGACCAGCCGTCTGAGCACCTTATCAGGCTCTGGAAACGGTGGATCATGGAAAACGTCCTGGACATTGAAGGTCATCTCAGGTCCATCGGACACAGGGAGCTGGGTTTCAGCGAGGAACTGCTGGGATCCGGTGATTCAATACTGCAGGAACTCAGGAGTTCCATCCCTGACGGATGGCTGAAGACCATCCTGCGGGTGATCTATAATTCCGGGGGCGCACTGAGCCCCTTTTACTGCTGACATGTTTTACCGACTTTGATTAGGCTGTCCGCCTTCCGGGCTGTATGCTTTCCTCACAGGAGGTATACAGAACAATGAATGCAGACAGAAACCTTATCACTGAACACTGGCAGGAGGACACTGCCCTGGAGCGGTTCCGGATGATCGCGCCGCTTGCGGACGAAAGCCTGGACCAGGCAAAACGCGTTCAGCTCCGGTATGAGATCGCCGCGACGAACGGCCTGTCCTACAAGACCATCAAGCGTTACGATGACGCTTACCAAAACAGCGGTTTTGAAGGCCTGAAACCTGCGGACCGGTCTTCCCGGAACCAGGGCAGCCTGCCGGAAAACTTCGAGGAACTTCTCCAGGAGGCAGTACAGCTCCGCCGGGAAGTACCTTCCCGCTCCGTTGACCAGATCATCACGATCCTGGAACTGGAAGGGCGGGTCCCGCCGGGGGAACTGAAGCGTTCCACCCTGCAGAGGC
>Ga0310695_10010541_pt1 | contig 13471 bp, 4 predicted proteins | sample RumenRJG_04DNA_FD_203882 | JGI IMG/M metagenome (GOLD analysis project Ga0310695, IMG submission 203882) | Bovine rumen microbial communities from Lethbridge, Alberta, Canada - RJG_04 (v2) (version 2) | ecosystem: Host-associated > Mammals > Digestive system > Stomach > Rumen | place: Canada...
TGGTTCTGTTGCCGGTGCTCATCGCCAGCACCTTCCTCTCGCGGCTTATCCCGGCGGATTTCTTTGATTCTTTCCTCAACCCCGCGCTCAGTCTTGCTTTTGCAGTGCTTTGTTTCTTCGGCGCAGCGCAGTGCTTGAGGCATTTGGAGAACAACCGCATCCGCAAAGTGTGGACCGTCATCCTCATCCTTTGGGGACTCTGTGAATCGGTAGTGGTAGCTATGTTCAAGACGGCGAATAATCCTTTCCGGGCCGGCAATGAACTCATGGAGAGCACCTCGATGCTGGCGGCTTGTGCGTTCGCATGGATGCTGCTTATTTACCCCAATGTCTCTATCCGTCCGGGGAAGTTTAACTGGTCACGTGCTGCGCTGTCCTTATTGCCGTTAGCGGTGCTCGGCTTCATCGATTATATCCTTCCCGTTGACTTGCGTATCCTTATCGCCATCTATCCCCTTTGGCTGATGTCTGTCGTTTTTCAGAATATACGCAGGTATCGCCGGTGGTGTGAGGAGAATTTCTCCACCTTGGACGATATCGATGCGCAGTGGTTTGTGCGGTATATGGTGATGGTTGTGCTTTCCGGTTTGGTGTTCTTTTACCTCTGTCTGAGCGACGACCCCGCGCGTGCCTTCACCCAACAATGGTACCTCATGTTCGTCCTCGGGTATACCACCGACCAGGTCCTGCACCGTCCCGATCCCTGGGAGTGCCTGCGTAGCACGGCGGTGGAGGAAGAGAAGAAGGAGGAACCCGATCCTGCCTATACTGCCTACCGGGAGATCTTGGATGCATGGCTCGAAAAGGAGAAACCCTATCGTAATCCCGATTTTCAGTTGCAGGACTTGCGGCAGGTGCTGCCGCTTAACCGCACCTATCTCAGCCAACTCATCAATGCCGAATACGGTTGTTCGTTCTACCATTGGGTGAACACACTGCGTATCAAGGAAGCGAAACGATTAATAACCGAACATCCTCAGATGACCTTGGAAGAAGTTTCCGCACATTGCGGCTTCTCTTCCCGACGTCTCTTCACCCAGATCTTCACCCGTGAGACCGGCATGACACCCAGAGACTGGAGCAAAAAAAGGTAGTTTGCGCTCCCTCTGAATGCTGACGGCTGAATGCTGAATGCCCCAAAACGCATCTTCGGGTGCGTTTTTTTTGCATTTATGTGGAAAAATTGACACCCTGAGGGTAGTTTGCGTAAAAAAATGACCTAAAAAAGGTAGTTTGCGTAAATTTTTGCACGTGCGTATTGCGTACGTGCATATTTTTTTATAATTTTGCGCTCGCTTGCACTAGAACTGCACGTGACTCGCGATTTCATCGCTCGATTACGTCTACGTTCTGTGCTACGCTCTCCCCACTGCAAACAGCCTACGGCTTGGTTTACATCGGGGGCCCCAGAATAAAAAATGCAAACAACAATCAACAATATTAACTAATTTTATTAACCATTATGAGAAAACGAAAACTATTTTCACTATTTGCGGCGATGCTAATCGCTACAAGTACGTGGGCAAGTACTTGTGGACCATGGACTTCTTCTGATGCGAACATGAAGTACGGCTTGTACGGCATTAGCGAATATGCTTCTGCACGCTACACAGAATTGAACGGTAGTCAATGGGGGCCAACCGGTCAGTACAACAAAGGTTTCTTGGAATGTGCGCAGGGTTTCCCCGGTGGTGCACAGAGTTACTGGGGTATGGTACAGAACGGTAATGCCAGTCCGAATCAGAAGATGGGCGGATTTAAGTTCGGATATGCTGACAAGAAGAAGGTTCCTTCTTACACCATCAAACGTGTTAAGTGGACCTTTGACTTGAAAGTGGAGCGGTCGAATACCAATATCCGTTCGTATGCCGCTTTTTATATTACACCTAACCGGTATACTTGGGCTACGGATAACGTTCTTTGGGACTTTACAACCGATTACAGCAATAAGTCGGGTGAGACCTATAAGGTAGCTGGCGTGTCAGGCGCAGGTACGTCTTCGCAAACCGTGAATATCGATTTCGATAACAGTACCGGTAATGCGCAAGCGGATAAAACGATGTGGATGCTGCTCAGTTTTGTGATGGACAACCCGACGGGCAACAGTTATACCAATCTCGCAGAGCAAGCCTATTTTACCGAAGGTTCCACGTCCGAAGAGACGATCTACTGTAAGGTGGTTAAGTTCTCGGCCAACAATGGTTCCGGAACGATGGCTAATCAGGTGATCAAAGGTAGCGGTAACTTAAACCAGAATGCCTTCACCCGTAGCAACTACACCTTCAAAGGATGGAGTACCTCTGCAACCGGTTCGGTGGAGTATGCCAATAAAGCGGCTATCTCCGTGAATGAATCCACGAAAGGTGAGATGACCCTGTATGCGGTATGGGAACCCAATGCGGTAACGGTTACGTTGGACAAGCAGGGTGGTACCGGCGGAACGAATTCCGTTCAGGCTATCTACAACTCGCCAATGCCTTCGGCTACCATGCCGACGCGTACCGGCTATACTTTCGGCGGTTATTATGCCGGCACGAACGGTAGTGGTAACCGCTATTACAATGCGGACGGCTCGAGTGCTATCAACTGGAATAAGCAGGTGGCTACGACGATCTATGCCAAATGGACGGTCATTACCTATTCGATCAGTATTACCCTCAATGGAGGTCACTGGATAGATTACCCGACGAGTTATAATATCACCTCGAGCGACATCAAGCTCAAGAACCTGACCCGTGACGGTTATACCTTCAAGGGATGGACCGGTTCGAACGGCAACACGCCGCAAAAGGACGTAAAGATTGCTCAAGGTTCGACGGGAAACAAGAACTATACTGCTAACTGGGATCCTATCGTTTACAACATCACCTATGACTACGCAGGCGGTGAAGGGAACAACCCGGCTACATATACCATCGAGACACCTACCTTCTCGCTCAATAACCCGACACGTCTGGGCTATACCTTCGTCGGTTGGACCGGCTCGAACGGCGACATACCGCAAACGGTGGTAACGATTAACCAGGGAGAGATGTATAACAAAAACTATACCGCGCATTGGGAGATTGATCCGAGTACGAATGTAGCTTATCTGGACAGCCTCAATCAGACTGTGGCACAAGAGACCGCTGCTTTCAACCGTCCTGAGGCGCCGGAGGTAGCAGGCTTCACGTTCGTCCGCTGGGAAGTAGTGGAAGGCCCGCTGAGCGAGGGTATCACACTCCAGGCTATCTACACGGAGGACGAACCTTCGGGCGCGCCCAAGAAACAGGTAGGCAAGTTCACGCTTATCCGCAAGGGCGATAAGAACGAGTATATTCTTCAAACTGCTAAATGAATTATACTATGATAAAGAGATTTTTTATCCTACTTCTTGCTATAGTAGCAAGCGTAGGGATGAGTTATGCTCAAGCGGGCATTGTGAGCAGCGGAACAAAAGGCGGTATGTCATACACATTCTATGACAACGGTTTGCTTGAGATTAGTGGTAGCGGTGCGCTGCCGGGACAGGCGTTTACTAACTGGGACGGAGGTTTTGGCACCTCGGTTAAGAACATCCGCTTTGCAGAAGACTGTGAAGTATATGGTCTTGACTATATGTGGTTCGGATGTTATACTGAGACCTCACATTTAGAGACGGTTGAGATTAATAGTGTAACTCCTATAATGTTCTCCGGATCTTCCGGTGGTGGTATTACCTATCAGCAAGACGGCGCTGTCACCATTACCATTACTGCACCGGGTATAGTAGACGTAGAAGGCGAGATTATAGATAATTATGGAAGTCCGGTGAATATGATCTTCAATTTGCCGGCTACAACGGTGTTTGAGAGAAAGTGGTTTAGCGGCCTTAAAAATAATTTTGCGGTCACTATCCCGACCGGTGCTAAAGGTCATATCCCTGCCGGCTATTCATTTAATGACCCATATGATCAACAAGACTATGATGATATGGTGGAACATGACATGGAAGACTTGTTCTGGGAATCGCATTCGCATCTTGAAGAAGGTAAAAATTATACTTTCGGCGAAGAATCCACCTTCGAGATTACGGCAGAGAACGCAAGTCAGATTTTCGGACAAGCAGCGGTTTCTTTCCAAGCTCCGACAGAGGCAAGCAATTCTGAATGGGTGCTCTGGCGGAAAAGTGATCTCAAAGAATTCCCGGATATGTCTTCCGGCGACCAGAAGGTTTACAAAGATGTTACGGTCAAGGTCAATAACGGCGTTTATAATACGGATTCCGGTTTTGGCTTACACTTTGAGAGTCTCGGTGAAGACGGAGTACAGTTCGTGGCTCCTGAAGGAAAAGTATTTAAGCGCATTGTTATTTTGAATCAATACGGCACATTCTCGGATCCTAACTGGTCGTACGACAAAAACTACAAAAAGTGGTCGGGTTCTGCCGACACCGTTGGTTTCGTAGGAAATATCTGTGGCATATCGCTGATAGAGTTTGAGGTGGAAGCTTCCGCTCCGGCTTATGAGACGGTAATGAATCTGATTAACGAGATTCCGGATCCGGTGGTTCTCACCGCAGAGTGCAAGGCGAAGATCGATGCTGCCCGTGCGGCATACGACGCGCTGAGCGACGGTGACAAAGATCTCGTAACCAATTACGAGACGCTGACTCAGGCGGAGGCAGACCTGACTGCTCTCAATCAAGTTGAGGCAGACAAGGTGGTTGCTAAGATTAATGAGATCCCGAGCCCGATGACCGCAGAGAATACCAAGCTCTCTGTATATACTAATGTACAGGACGCACGCGCTGCGTACGACGCACTGACCGCAGAACAGAAAGCGCTGGTAAGCAACCTCGACAAACTCACTGCCGCAGAAGCAGCCTTCGCAGCTATCGGTGGTGGCGGTGGAAGCGCTCCTGACGGAGCATTGAGCGGTGCCTTCACTATCAACGCAGACGGCGACCAAATTGTATTCTCGAAAGGTAACTTGCAGTACCAGGCATCAACCACCACTTTGCGGTTTGCTACGAACCAGTACGATATGATTGGCGCAGATAATGCCAATATCTCTGACACGTACACCGGTTGGATTGACCTCTTTGGTTGGGGAACGGGTAATAATCCTGCCAAAGCAAGCACAGTCGACGAGGATTACTCCACGTTTACCGATTGGGGTACAAATGCGATCAGCAACGGCGGCAACGAAGCCAACCTGTGGCGTACGATGACCATACAAGAGTGGAATCACCTTATAAGAAATCGTACAAATGCTGCTAATCTCAAAGGTCAAGCCACTGTAGCTGATGTACATGGTTATGTGTTATTGCCGGATAGTTGGACTCTGCCTGCAGGACTGAGTTTTACTGCAAGTCCTAATAACTGGACGACAAATGACTATACCGCAGAACAATGGGCACAGATGGAAGCAGCGGGTGCTGTCTTTTTGCCTGCAACGGGCTACCGCGAACCGGAGATCGAAGGTGTTGGCGAGAAAGGCTGGTATTGGTCGTCTAATGTTCTCTCCGATGCCGCGGCCTACTGTTTCGAATTCAATGAGACCACTTCAAGAGTGTTCGGAAGCCGCATTTACTTCGGTCAGCCTGTCCGTCTGGTAGCTGCAGGTGGTGCCAGCCCGATAGCTGACGCACAGGCAGCGAAAGACCTGATTGACGCTATCCCGCAACCGGTAGTCTATACGCCGGAGTGCGGTGCAGCTATCAAGGCAGCGCGTGAAGCACTGGATGCCCTTGGCGACGAGGCGAAAGCACTCTTTGCTGAGGCGGACACCGCTGCGCTCCCTGCCGCTGAAGCAACCTATGCCGATCTGCTGGCAGAGAAAGTAGCACCGGTCATCGCCGCTATCGACGCTGTGCCGGCTACGCCGCTGACTGACGCAACCAAGAAACTCTCTGAATATAATAAGGTAACGGACGCGCGTGCGTTGTACGACGCGCTGACCGACGAGGAGAAAGCCGCAGTAGGTAACTATAGCAAGCTGACCGACGCAGAAGAAGCCTTCGCAGCGATTCCTTCGGTTGGAAGTGAAACCGTAATCACATGGGACAAGAACACCGGTATTGAAAAGATTTCCGGAACCACCACCAGTCCTGCATACGAAGGTATAACTATTAGCATCAAAGGTGGCGGGTTTGGTCCACAAGATGACATGCTGCGTTTCAACATAGCAGGATTAGGACTCTCATTTGAGTTTGCCAATACTCTGGGAGGGAACTTCCAAAAGATAGTAATCTCTTCTACCAATGCAATGCCTTCTACACCTCTCACCGGCATGGGTGAAGGTTGGGCTGCAAGCAATGAAAATAAAACCGCAACATGGACAGGTGATGCAGCAAACGTTAAGATTTGGGACGGTCTTACTGCAACCTCTTATTGGGATGTTAATACGATTCAATTCACGCTTGGCGAAACGGTTAGTGCTACAGAAGCCGCACAGGCAGCATTGGATAAGATTAACGCTATCCCGCAACCGGTAGTGCTGAGTGACGAGTGCAATGCCGCTATCAAGGCAGCGCGTGAGGCAGTAGATGCCCTGGGCGCAAACGCAAGCCTGCTTGACGAGGCTGACCTGCAGAAACTGACTGACGCTGAGGCAGCTCTGACTGCTCTCAACCAAGCAGTGGCTGACGAGGTAGTTGCTAAGATCAACAATATCCCGCAGCCGGTTACGCTGAAACTCGCTACGCGCGATTCCATTGAAAGCGCACGCGCGGCGTACGAGGCTCTCACCGCTGACCAGCAAGCATTGGTAAGCAACTATGCTATTCTGGAGGCTGCTGAGGCTACTCTTGCAGAAAAGAACCCGGGCGGCGGAATGCCTGCCGATGCTCTGAACGGTAAGTTCACGATTAATGCTGGCGGTGACCAAATCGCATTCGCGAAAGGTAACTTGCAGGCTACGACAGAAGACCTCGGTGAACATTGGACTTGGAGCTTTGCTGCTAACCAATGGGATTACCTTGGTATTGTCGTAGCGAATAGCAAGATTAACGGCAACGGAACCGTTTCTGAGAATGGTACGGTGGATCTGTTCGGTTGGAGTACGGCCGCTACCTACTATGGTATCAATAATAGCTATAAGGCCGTCGATTATGTCGGAGATTTTGTCGATTGGGGACCCAAGATGGGTGCCGGTTGGCGTACACTCACGAAAGATGAATGGAATTATCTGATTGAAAATAATACCAAGGGTAGGGCTACCGTAAACGACAAGAACGGCTATATCTTCCTTCCGAACGATTGGAGCGGCCCGGCCTTTACCCCTGATCCGGACAACTTTACAACGAATGTCTATTCCGGCGACGACTGGACCGCAATGGAGAACGCCGGTGCGGTGTTCCTGCCTTCTGGCCCTGCTCGCAATGGCGCATATGCATTGATAGCAAATGATGCTAAATATAGCAGTTCCACCTCGTTGAATAATGATACTTCGTATGTATTCACAATTTACTACAATCAGTCTCAAAGCGCTTGTACCGGCACCAATCGCGCGTATGGTTGCATGGTACGTCTGGTAACTGAAGGTGGAGGTGCTACTCCGCTGGATTCCGCACAGGCTGTGAAAGACCTGATTGAGGCTATCCCTGATCCTGTAACGCTCGATGATGCTTGCGTGAACGCTATTCAGGCAGCACGTGATGCTTATGACGCACTGAGCGAGGCTGCTCAGGGTGCCCTTGATGCAGCTACCGTACAGAAACTGACCGACGCTGAGGCAGATCTGACTGCTCTCAACCAAGCAGTGGCTGACGAGGTAATCGCTAAGATCAATGCCATCCCGCAGCCGGTAGAGCTCAAACTCGCTACGCGCGATTCTATTGAAAGCGCACGCGCTGCGTACGACGCGCTGAACGCAGCTCAACAGGCGCTGGTAAGCAACTATCAGACCCTGCTCGACGCAGAGGCGGCTCTTGAAGCATATATTTCGATACCGGATGGTGCTTTGAATGGTAAATTCACCATCAACGCTGCCGGTGATGTGATCTCCTTTGCGAAAGGTAACCTGCAAGCTACAACGGCTGACCTCGGTGAACATTGGACCTGGGGCGTAGCGGCTAACCAATGGGAAGTGATCGGTGAGGAGATTGCCAATACCGCTATCATCGGAAACGGAATTGTTTCTGCGAACGGAACCGTCGATTTGTTCGGCTGGAGTACACCCGCTACCTACTTCGGTATCTATCACACCATGGATGGTAAGGATTACCTCGGAGACTTTGTCGATTGGGGAACCAACATGGGTGCCGGCTGGCGTACGCTCGCAAAAGATGAGTGGGCATATCTGCTCAAGACTCGTGAAAATGCCGCTGATCTGCGCGGTCAGGCAACGGTGAACGGTGTTCATGGTATGATCCTTCTTCCGAATGACTGGACCACTCCGACCGGCTTGACATTCACCGCTATGCCGAACAACTGGACCACCAACGTCTATGCAGACGCTGACTGGACCGCTATGGAGGAAGCAGGAGCTGTCTTCCTGCCTGTTGAAGGTGTTCGTTGGGAGCAATCATTGTACTCTACTGACGGGGGTAACTACTGGTCTTCCACTCCGGCTGAGGATGCTCAATCCGCTGAATACGTGCTGTTAAGTGAAGAAACGCAGATATTAAGTGGTGTAGAATGGCTAATGGACTACGGAGGACGTGATAACGGTATCTCCGTTCGTCTGGCTGCTTTCTCTGTCAATCCGTTCGATGACGCACAGGCTGTCAAAGACCTGATTGATGCTATTCCTACTCCGGTTGAGTATCCGACTAGCGGTCCTGCTGTCGCAGCCGCTCTCGCGGCATACAACCAATTGAGCGACGCAGCCAAGGGTGCGCTCGATGCCGCTGACGTACAGAAGCTGAACGACGCTGCGACTCTGTATCCGGCGCTGGAGGCTATCGCAGCGATTGAGAATATCCCGGCTGAGATTGTTTATGACCCGGCTGTCAAAGCTGCTATCGAGACCGCTCGCGACAAATACGATGCACTGAGCGATCCTTCGAAAGAACTGGTAAGCGCAGAGGTGCTGCAAAAACTGACCAACGCTGAGGAAGCATGGGCTACCCTCGTTGCGAAGGTTGAGCACAATGTATCTTATATCGGTAAGGACGGCGAACTCAAGAATGAGAAAGTAGCATTGCTCCATATCCCCGATCCGGCTCCGGACTTCAACGGTTACGAGTTCGTTCGCTGGGATGTCAAAGCAGGCAACTTCCTGGAAGAAGGTCTCCGCATCAAGGCTGTCTATACGCCGATCATCACCACCGATCCCGTCGCTTATGACACCCTCGTCTTCAACCGTGCTGACCAGGAATTGGTAGTTGCCGGTATCGCGAAGGAAGGTCATATTGAGTACCGCATTGGTGAAGGTGAATGGAGTGCTGAACTGCCGAAGGCTATGAACGCCGGTACGTACGAAGTAACCTATAAACTCGTGCGGGACGGACATGACGATTATATCTCGCCGAACCGGATTTCCGTAACGATCGCTAAGACCCGGGTAGCCTTCGACGCTCCGGTGGCTTACGATACGCTCACCTATAACTATAATGCACAGACCCTCATCGTTGCCGGTAATACGCAAGACGGTACCTTCGAGTACACGCTGGATCCGACCGATGCACAGAGCTGGAGTACCGAGCTGCCGCAAGGCATGAACGCAGGGCTGTATGGTGTCAACTTCCGCGTCATCGGGGATCCGAACCACTTCGACTCCATCGTTGAGACGCCGATTGAGATCCTGATCGCTAAACGCGACATCGTTGTCACCGCTCCTGCAGCTTATGACACGCTCGTCTATAACGCGCAACCACAGACCTTGGCTATCGACGGTACGGCGGACTTCAATACGATGGAGTACACGCTCACCCCGAATGATGACAACAGCTGGCTCACCGTTATGCCGAAGGCGATGAACGCCGGGTCGTACGATATCTACTACCGCGTTCCGGGGGACGCTAACCATAATGACTTTGAACCGCAGCACATTGCTGCTACGATCGCACAGGCTCCGCTCACCATCACCGCTATCGACTCCACCATCATCTACGGTGACGAGGTTCCTGAGTTCTTCGCTTCCTATAGCGGATGGCAGGGGGACGATAACGAGTCCGTGGTCAGCGGTCTGGCTTACACCTGCGCATATGAACAAGGTTCGTACGTAGGCACGTACGCGATCACGCCGAACAGCGCTACCGCTCTCAACTATGCGATGACCTTCGTGGAGGGTACGCTGACCGTGGTCAAAGCAGCTGTCTATGTCTCCGATGCTCAAGTGCATATCGCTAAGTTTGAGGATAACAACACCGATGCGGAAGTAACCGATAAGGGTGTGCTCAACGGGGTCAAACTCAATGATCCTCTCGATCATGTCACTACCGCTTCCTTCAGCTCCGCTGACGTAGCAGAGCACCTCACCATCACCCTCTTCTACCAACTGAGCGGTGATTCCGCATTGCTTGAGAACTACTACCTCACCGTTACCTCCGAGGTATATACCGAAGAAGGTGTCATCATCGAGCAGATGCTGCCCGATAACGATCACCAACCCGGTGAGACGGAGCAGGTAGAGGTCAAAGAAGGTATCGATGTCTATGTCTTCGGTTATTGCGACGGTAGCGGCAATAGTGTCAAGTACCATCTCAACCGCGGTATTCCGGATCAGTATAGGATCGATTTCGAAGACAGCCGCTTCACCGACGTCGATTGGACGAATCTGGACACGCCGGGTAAGGACGGAACGATCTTCGTGGAGATTCCGGTGGATCTGCCGACCGGTGACTATAACATGAGCGTGCAGTTCCGTGACAGCCGCTTCGACTGGCTCGAGTCGCGGCAGTTCAACGTCTCCTTCCATGTCAACCTGCCCGAGACCTACACCATGCCGCTCTTCGGAAACGCAATCGCATTGGTAGATACCTGCAACTGCTTCACCGATATCCAGTGGTACTACCGTGCAACACCTTCCGATGTATGGGAACCCATCCCGGGCGCTACCGGTTACTACTGCCACGTGGATGGTCAACTGACCGGTGAGTACTTCGTCAAGGCCAAGATGAATGGGGTCGAGACCTTCACCTGTCCGCAAACCGACATGGAGACCCTCTACGAAGACGATATCCAACATGTTCGTGTTCGTGCATACCCGAACCCCGTTATCGATAAGACCCATGTCGTTATCGAAAACTCGATCGAGTGGAACCACAAACTGCGTATCCTCAACCTCATGGGTGTCGAGATGATGACAACTACCTTCGAGGGCAACGAGACAAGCGTCGAGATGGGTAACTATCCGCAAGGTAACTACATGATCTCCGTGGACGGTATCGTAGTTAAAGTAATGAAAAAATAAAATAATTGACGATTGGACGAATGACGAGGTACGACTGATTGTTCAATTGAAAGAGATTGACGATTGACGCCGCATGGTAAATCGTAAATCAACCGCGAAGCGGTAAAATCGTCAATAAATCGTAAATCGTAAATCGTTAAATCGTAAATAAAATAATTAATTTTATGAAACTCAGAAAATCAATTATTACTATCGCCGCCGCTGCGGCGCTGGCCATTAGTGCCAGCGCTCAGCAGAGCGGTCACGATAACTATTTCGGTGTGTCCTTCGGCGGCGGCCTGAACACGATGTTGTACAAGCCGGCGAACGGAACCAATAACATCGGTGCCGGATTCGATGCTGGACTGTTCTATGCCCGCTTCTTTAACAAGACCGTCGGTCTCGGGATCGGTGCGCAATACAGCTGGTTCAACGCTTCCGCGCTCTATAACTGGAACGAGACCACCAACGGACTCGTCCATGTCGATAACCCGAAGGTCACCTATAATCTGACCTGTACCTATAATAACTGGAACGAGCGTCAGAACATAGGCGTTGTATCCATTCCGGTCGAGATCCTCTTCCGCAAAACCTTCAACGACCGCTGGTCGTTCATCGCCGGAGTAGGTGCAGCGCTCGACCTGCCCATCCACGGGAAATACATCGCCCAAGGCGGTACATATACCACCACAGGCGTCTTCCCCAAATTGGGTTCGTACGTCGTAGAAAACATGCCCGAACACGGTTTCAGCACCTATTCCAACTTCACCAACTCCAAGATCAACAACTTGGCTACCGTGGGGGCTTCCGTCATTGCCGATCTCGGCGGACGCGTAGCGATCAATGACAACTGGGGCTTCTATTTCGGTGCGTACTTCGGTTACGGAGTTACCAACCTGCTCAAGGAAACCAAAGACAATCCTTTCCTGCTCATCAACACCACCGACCCGTCCATCATCGACTATGCCGGTACCTTTGACTCCAACCAGACCAAGAAAGCCAACCTCCTTCGTTGCGGTCTGAAGATCGCCTTCGACTTCGGTTGGCCCGCTGCTGCCAAAGAGGCACCGGTAGAGGAACAACTCCCGACGATCGATGAGCAAGCAGAGCGTCTGGCTCGTGAAGCCGCTGAACGCGAAGCTGCCGCCAAAGCCGCTCGTGAAGCCGCAGAGAAGGCAGAGCGTGAGCGTCTGGCACGTGAGCAAGCGGTGCGTGACTCCATCGCTGCCGCTGAAGCTGCCAAGGCCGCTCATATCGCCGACATCAAGAATAGGGTAGAGCATACCAATTTCTACTATGAAATCAACCAGACCGAGCCCAAGATCAACCGCGCCGAGCATAAGGCCTTCGACGAACTGATCGAACTCATGAAGGAAGATAAATCCATGCGTATCCTCATCACCGGTCATACCGATAACCTCGGTAAGGCGTATGAGAACCTGCATTACTACGGTAAGAAACGGGCTGAGGCACTCAAAGCCTACATGGTAGAGCACGGTGTGGACGCTTCCCAGATCGACTGCGAGTCCAAGGGACAGAAAGAGCCTATCGCTCCGAATGACACCCGTGAAGGACGTGCCAAGAACCGCCGTGCCAACATCAAGTTCTTGTAATGGCGAATGGCCGAAAGGCTAATGGCTAAAGTAGAAAAACGCATCTTCGGGTGCGTTTTTTTACAGTTATGCGTAAAAATTGACACCCTTAAGGGTAGTTTGCGTAAAAAAATGACCTAAAAAGGTAGTTTGCGTAAATTTTTGCACGTGCGTGTTGCGTACGTGCTTGTTTTTTTATAATTTTGCAGAAAATTTAACAAACAATATGACATTAGCAGTACGATTTCGATTTCATGGGCCGAAGACGCCGACGTTTAACATTGTGGAGATGACGGATGATCAATGGCGTGAGTTCTTTTGGTTAAACAATAGCCAGATGCGTTTGGAGTGGATGATTCATTTCCTCCGTTACGAATATATGCGGCATGAGATCTGTGAACTATGGTGGATCCCGCTCGATGACCAAGACGAATTGGCAATTAAAAGCAAAATGAACAATAATATTAACGAACTATATTAAAAAAGTGACAAAAAAATGATTTTTTACGCTAATGTTGGTACATATCCATCTATATAAGGTCGATTGTTAGTCACGACAGCGAAAGCTAAACGAATAAGTT
>Ga0310695_10010543_pt1 | contig 13470 bp, 12 predicted proteins | sample RumenRJG_04DNA_FD_203882 | JGI IMG/M metagenome (GOLD analysis project Ga0310695, IMG submission 203882) | Bovine rumen microbial communities from Lethbridge, Alberta, Canada - RJG_04 (v2) (version 2) | ecosystem: Host-associated > Mammals > Digestive system > Stomach > Rumen | place: Canada...
AAAGATACGAAAAATATCTGATATACGCAAGCTTTTGGGATATTATTTCATGACCTAAAGTGTTAAAAATCAATAAGTTACAGCGGTTCTTACTTGGGCATTTGGGGACATCAAATTGGACACCCTATTTTGCGGCTATGGAAAAGAAATATACAGCAGAAGAATTAGAATATGTTGCTTTTGTAGCACGTAAGTACTGTAATCTCTGTGGTTCAGGTTGGGAGGAATATGTTGTTGAGACTGCTTTGGAAAAACTTGAATATCGAGTTAGCGAAATTGAATGTGCATCAAACTATGACCTATATAAATCCACATCCACCTTACAAGAGAAATTAAAAAATTACAATTTCAATTCTGAAAGGTTTTGGCTTCTACTGCTTTTCCTTAAAGATTACACAGATTCTTGCTTTGGAAAATCATTGGTGTTTGATGAAGTTTCCGTTGGCAAAAACGTCAAGGACATGATTGATATGCTTGACAACTCCAGTAAAGAAGCCTGCGAAATAACAATAAGCACAAAGAATACATCTGCGCACATAAATGCTATTTTTGTCAGGAATGAATTGAAAGAGCTTTTATTAAACCTGCAACAAAACGAGCTGGTTGATATTGACAATTCATACCCTTGCATTAAAACAGATGAGGATAATGTGCAGTGGCACAAAATCAAATTTTTTATGGGCATGCTGGATTACTTCCTTACTAACTACCATTCAAACATGCCACCAAAGCCTAACTCCCGCAAAGATTGGCTTCTATTTGCTCAGTCTCTTTATTTAGTTGGTTACCTCAGTGAAGAAAAATATCTCAATGGTTACACAGTGACTATACGAAAAAAGGTTAGGTTAGATAAGAGTGATTTAATTTATGAAGAGAGAACACCACTAAAAGGTCTGGGCAAATTTTTCACAGACAACACCAAGCATCTTTCTGAAACAGCAAATCGCAGGAAGTCTCAATACTGCTATAATAATTTTTTTGATATAACAGACTAATACTTTGTTATATTTTGAGGAAATCTATTGGAATTGGCTTCCTCAATTAGTTTTCTATTTTTACGACCTCACATCATTTCTATTTTCTAACTTTGCACCCAGAACGAAACAACAGCACGTGAGTTGAAGTAGTTCTGGGGGATAGCTCCTTGCCTCAATCGGAGCAACAAGAAAATAGAACCTAGGCGTTGTACAGGTAAGCGCAAAAACAAATGAAAAATATATATGTTAATATGAAAGAGGTGATGTCTGAAATCAGCAAGGCAGAAAAGGCATTGGCTCAGATGAAAAGCAAGAAGATGGCAGCAGAGGTAATTGCTGCACAGGAGAAGGTTGTTCTTGACCTGACAGAGCAAAAGAAAAAGTTCGAACAGGTTGAGCAGGCAAAGGCTAACGGTTCTCTCAAGGATTCCAAGCTGACTTTTGCCATCGTAAATGAAGACACGATGGAAGTGACGGAGAAAGCCTACAAGGTTGCCTTCGTAAAGAACAACCGACCAATTGATCAGAATAAGGTTGATGGCTTCATTGCTACAATATCAAAGGGTAAGTACGAAAAGGCTTTCCCCATCATTGCAGTGTCTGCCAAGGTGTTGATTGATAATGGTTATCAGGTTGTTGATGTTGATGGCAACGAAGTGAAGGCTGAAGATGCTGATGATTACATCGTTATACTTGACGGTCAGCATAGAACTAAGGCATTTCTTGAGTGCAGCATCATTAACCACATAATTGTTCCTAACACACACATACGCGAGGTTGATAACGTTGGTGAGTACCTAGTAGACATCAATGATGTGGGGACAAGTTGGAATCAACGTGACCGTTTTGCTGTGGCAGCACTGACCTCAGACAACGAACTTGTTCGCGAGATTGCTAACAGAATACGTGAAGGTTACAATCCTTCAACGGCATCACTGATTTATACTCAAAAGAAAATTTCTAATAAGCAGGTGAAGAATCTTCTACGTGGAGAAAAATTGAAGTTGCCAAAGGGAGCTAAACTTGACATCAATAGAGGAAACAAATTCATACAACTGTGCAAAGAAGCTGGAATTGAAGTGAAGTACATTACCAGAAGATATTTCATCAATGCTTTTAACTCACATGCACTATCTGTGGGTGAGGTCGCTGCTTTTGAGGCCTTGGATAAGCTAAAAACACAAATTTTAACAGAAGAAAGGTTGGATGCCGTCAAGGATGACCAAGGCTTTATTATGATACTAACCGCAGCATAATACATCTTTCTTCCCAACGGTGAGCAGACTTTCAGGTAATGCTGAGAGCCTGCTACACCCATTTGTACCCAATTCTAAAATTTTATTTTTTTCTACGCGCGGCACTTCACCCTCAACAAGTCCCCCCTCCCTGTCTCAATAGGTAAAACGTTTTTCCATGGAAACCTGAGCAACATACAAAAAACGTAGTCAATTTGTAAGGCGTCTGTATGTCTAAGAAGTAATACACTTCATTACAGTTAACTCTATCATTAACCAATTAATTCATTTTATTATGGACAATTTATTATTGATGCCTGCTGTGGCTACAAGTAACAGCAACGATTTTGAGTACGTTGACTACGAAGAAGTTGTGGAACAGCCTGTAACCTCAACACAGTCCTATGTCAGTTTCTTGGATGCTAACACCAACCACATTACGATGGATGAGCTAAAGACTCAGTGTGTGGTTCCTACATGGGCTAATCAGGAACTGACCATTTCTCATCAGGACTTCATCGAATCAGTGCATGATGCCGCTAAGACCTTCTATCTGGGAGAGTCAATAACAGCACCATCCATCCGTGTTTCCCACATTGTTAGGGGCAGAACTCCTAATGCTTTGGGTAAACGAGCTTCTGAGCTTCTGGAGTGCGAAAAGACTCAGTTCTATCAGAGACTGGCTTTTGCTTTCACCATCCCCACCATCTATGAAACGATCGATGGCCAGAAACTAGAGCTTTGTGTTGGCGGTGTTCGTAACTACAATGACCTGAACCTCTATCGTTCTTCTAAAGGAGTGGAAAAGTTCTCTGTCTTTGTAGGCTGGAGAGTGGTAATCTGTAGCAATCAGGTGCTGACAGGTCAAGGTGTGAAGCTCTCTATGGAGGTGATGGACTTGAAGCAGCTCTACCAACAAGTGATGGAACTCTTTAACCAGTTTAACCCTGCCAAGGACATTCACTTGTTGCAGACCCTTTCCAACACCTACCTGACTGAGACACAGTTTGCTCAGGTGATTGGCAGAATGAGACTCTATCAGGCACTACCACAAGGACTCTCTAGGGGCATACCTCGTCTGTTGATTACTGACAGTCAGATTAACAATGTGTGCAGAGGTTACTATCATAACGAAGACTTTGGTAGTAAAGGTGGCTCACTCTCCATGTGGAACTTCCACAATCTGCTGACTGAGTCTAACAAGTCAAGCTACATTGATAGCTATCTCTCTAGAGCAGTCAATGCTACAGATGTCAGTGTGGGGCTTAACAATGCTCTGCACGGTGATACGACTTACCAATGGTTTCTTGGTTAGTTGATAGAGCGGAGGGCATCACCTTATTTATATATAGGTGGTGTCCTCTTTACTTCTAAACCGTATTCTTTTAATGGGTGTACTCAAATAAATCTATAAGACGATGCTTTGAGGCACCCCTTTCGTAACCAACCAATACTTTGATTAAAATGAGTACAAAAACAGCAATTATCTATGCACGTGTCTCCAGCATCGGAGATAGGCAAAACACAGACCGTCAAATTTCAGACCTTCTGGATTATGTGAAATATCAAAACTTGGAGCTTTGTAAGATTTATGAAGAGCATATTTCTGGAGCAAAGAAAAATAGTGAACGTCCCATCTTACAGCAGGCTATCGAATACTGTAAGCAAAACAGTGTTTCTATTCTTTTAGTCAGTGAGCTATCAAGACTTGGAAGAAATGCCTTTGAAGTACTGGCAACAGTGAAAGACCTCATTGATTCTGGCATTAACCTCTACATGCAGAAAGAACAGTTAACGCTACTTGATGCAGAAGGTAAACCAACTATGTTTGCACCGATAATGATTGCTACCTTATCAACATGTGCACAACTAGAACGTGAAAACATTAAATTCCGTCTCAACTCTGGTAGAGCACAATACATACGGAATGGTGGCAAACTTGGCAGAAAAGTTGGAAGCATTAAGACTACTGAACAGAAGAGAGAAGAGTACAAGGATATTATCTCTTATCTAAAGAGAGGCTATTCAGTTCGTAACACAGCAAAGCTAACCAGTAAAGGGATAAGCACTGTTCAACGGATTAAAACAGAGTTTGCTCTATAAGGCAGTACATTTCGTACATTCAGAAGGTCATTTTGTACAAATCCATCAAATTTCCTGTCTAATTCCTTGCTTTTATCAAAACTAATCGCTAAATTTGCAGCAGAGTTTCAAGTACTCCTTCGTGAAGGTGTGTGTTTTAATGGCTCAAATATAGCAAAAGAGCGATTGACGTTTATCCTGTCATAGAATCTGGACAATTCTTAGCTACAAGGGTAATGGCAATATGCTCACATCGTTAGGATTATTGTACTCGTTGCGATAAGTCTAAGGTGTGGGCTATTGTTCATTGTTTGTAGCAGGTAGTCCAGAACCTTATGACGATAATGGCAATAGTCCCACACTCTTAAACAATAATCTGCTGACTTCTGGGGATTGGTTGGCTATAATACTATTATGAAAAAAAATTTTTTACTTTTAATTATGATGTTGCTGCCAATGGTAGCAAGTGCAGATGCGGTTGAGATTGATGGCATCTATTACAATTTGATAAAAGGTAAGATAGCAGAGGTGACGACCAACCCAGACAAGTACTCCGGTGAAGTTATTATTCCATCAACAGTAACCTATAACGAAGTTGAATATAGTGTTAAAAGCATCGGAGTTAATGCTTTCCGTAATAGCCATATTACAGTTGTTGAGATTCCTAGTAGCATTACATCTATAAACAGTGGGGCTTTTGCCTATTGTAGTTATTTGGTAAAAGTTATAGTAAAAGATATTGATGCCTGGTGTAGAATCAATTTCCAAGAGAGTGAATCTAATCCATTAAATGGTAATTCAGGTTTAGGATTTCTATACAGTGATTATAGTACAAAAATTGAACACTTAGTAATCCCAAATAGTGTTTCTTCCATAGGGGACTATGCATTTGTCGGTTGTAGTAGCATTACTTCAGTAGAAATTGAAGGAGATGTCACATCAATTGGTGATTATGCATTTGGTTACTGTGATAATCTTACATCTGTTAATTTGCCTAACAGTGTTAATCATATTGGTAAAAATGCCTTTTTCTGTTGCTATGGTCTGACCTCTATAAATATCCCTTATGGAATTACAGAGATAGAAGATGGAACATTTAATGGATGCACAAGTTTAACTACGGTTAACTTGCCTAATAGTGTTACTACTATTGGTTCTTGGGGGTTTAGATACTGTACGGCTCTAGCTTCTATAATAATACCCAATAGTGTTACTAGCATCAAAAGTGAGGCTTTTTGGAATTGTACCGAGCTGACTTCGATTACAATCCCTAATGGAGTTACGACGATAAAACAACGTACTTTCGCTGATTGTATCTAAACGGGTATAAACAACCAGGAATATCTAATACTAACTGCGCATAAAGCACTCATTTTCAATAGCTTTTGATTTTTAACACTTAATGGTTGGAATTTGGTAGTAACCGAATTTCAGTATATTTTTGCAACGTATTTCTACCGCGAGGAATTTACGGGGCCTGAAAATCGTCATTCTGCGGACTCAGTTGACAACGGGTTACGTCGGGGTGCATAGGGTGACAAAACAGAGCGGACGGATTCGGAGAGAGTCACGATGCGGACGGAGTTGACATAGGGTGACGAACGTGAAGTATGGTTGACTCAACGGTAGGGGAAAAGAAAATGTACGTAAAACCATCAAAAGATTGTTGAAAATGAAGCAAGTTAGAAAGTGCAAGTATTGTGGTAAGGAGTTCGTGGCAAGGAGCGGAATGCAGAAGTTTTGCTGCGAGGAGTGTCAGACGAAGGCGAAGGAGGCACGTAAGAAACGACAGCAGGATTTTATCAATGCTGTGGAGCCTGTCATTGGGTTGCAGAATCAGGAGTACCTCACGTTTGCCAAGGCTGCAATACTGATGGGATGCTCTCGTCAGTATGTGTATAAACTGGTGAACGAAGGGAAACTGGCGGCATCGAGAATCAGCAGTCGTATGGCTTTTATCCGCAAGGCTGATATTGAGAAGATGCTGGCGGGGAATCCGTATCATCGGGTGTTACCAACGAGCAGACCAAAGAAGCCGACGACGAAACCAACCAAGTCCAAGAACGATATAAGCCTTCCAAAGTCTGATGTTGCACAATTGGAGTCAGAAGTTCTTGACTACATTTCCGGTGAGGAAGTCATGAATATCTACAAGGTCAAGAGGTCTTGGCTCTACACATCGGCCAAGAGAAATCAGGTGCCAGTATGCCGTATAGCGGGCAAGAACTATTATAGCCGCAAACACATGGACAAGTTGTTTGGAGTGTCTGCTGATGTGGAGGCTGTCAGTGAGTGGTTGACGATGAAGGAGGCTCAGGAACTGTTCGGCATGAGTGCTGCCTCAGTCCGCTCCAATGCCTATCGACATCACATTCCGACCAAGCGGGAGTATGGCCAGACCTACTACTCAAAAGACCACTTTGAGCAGTTGAGGCGCACAGACCTTGTAGCGGATGACAGCTATTACACTGCCAAAGAAGCCGCCGAGAAATATAGCATGAGCACCACCAATGTCGGCATCATTGCTAAGAAGAACAGCATCGCCATGGTCAAGGTCGGTGTGAAGAACCTGATTCCCAAGGCCGATTTCGACAGGATCATGGAGGAAAGGCTTGCCCTCTATGGCAGTTACAGCATCGTATGAGCATTCATGTGAGACCAGTTATGATGAGCACTCTGGCTGAAGATGACGGCCAATCCTGCATGAATAACCAGCATTATCAAGACATTATGGGTACATTATGCATAATAACTGCCACCATACAAGGATAATGAGCGAAATTTGCACACGTGAAGAGACGCTTCACCAAGAATATTCATTAAAATATAATAAGGTATATGAGTAACATTTGTAAGACCGTGACCCTCCGAACACGGAAAATCAAAGGCGGAGAACAGCTGTCCTTTTACTTGGACTATTACCCTGGCTACAGGGATGAGAGCACAATGAAAGTTATGCGTCACGAGAGTCTCGGCATCTACATCTACGCCAAGCCGAAGAACCAGCGCGAACGTGACTATAACGACCGTATGCGCGAGAAGGCCGAGGCCCTGTGCTGCCGTCGTTTCGAGAGCATCGTCAACGAGCGCTATGACTTCTTCGACATTTGAGCATCCCCGCCAAACGGGGAAGCGGCGTAAGCCAAAGGGCCAGAATGAAAATAGCCGCCCACAATGGACGGCTATTTTATCATTAGGTTCATATTTATTCTATAGATACAGGGATTTTTGTGCCTGTTAATGATTGAGTTGACAAGATAATTGTTTCTTCTTTGTCATCTCTAAATAAATCATTATCTGCATAATCTATGTAGTCATATTTGTATTCAGAAATTAACATGGGAGAATCTGTATCTAGTCCAGTGATGTTAATTGTATATGTCATTGTTCCTTTCTCCCATCCAACATCTCCCTGTTGTACTCCTCCAATATCAATATAGAAATAACCTTCTCCTGAAATCGTAATTGATGATGATGTTATCGAATGCTGGAAACTGCGATGTTCTAACTGGCCATAAAGTGGCGGGGGATTACTACCAATTTCCCAATCAGCAATAGAAATATAAGTGCCTATCATCGCAGTAAGTCTACTTTTTCCATCTTTTACTGACAGTATTGCTGTACTAGGCATACTTTCTTCATTTGTTGTGTTCTTCGTTTGTTTTCCTTCTTTCCAGCGCATTGATTGTGTTTTGGTAATTAATGTTCCAGAAAACATAACTGAATACTCACCTGAAATCGTAACCTGTTCACCTTCTTGTGAAACACTAACAGTTCCCGTTTTAGTTTTACCATTGGCTAATGTCGCCGTAATTGTAATAGCACCGCTACGGGCTTCCTCTGTCGATCTCACATCGACAAAGAATGTTCCGTTTCCTTTGGTAATAGAACACCAGTCTGGCTTATCTGTAATATCCCATGTCATGCGATTGCCGACTGTAACAACAACGCCTTTAGAACCGCCTTTAGATTCAAACGCCAACTCCGTTGGAGATATTTCCAGTAATCCGTCTGTAACAAACTCTTTTGCTTCGCTACAGTAGCGTTCAAAAGGAGTTTTCACGAAAGCACAAACTTTATATCGTGTTCCGGGTTGCAAGTCTTTGATAGTCGTTTCTGGTAAATCCCATGCATCAACAGTGCGCTCATATCCACTTGGGAAGGTCACAATATAACCCATATTAACGATACCTACTGCATTACCTTCATTAAGTTCAAACCTACCTTCAACTGTCGCTTCTGTTTCTGTAATATTATAGGGGTCGCTTATTCTGACAATATATTTTGGTTTGGTCTTTTCATAAGTCTCTTGTAAGGGTACTGACCATCTGGCTATATCAGAAAGATTGCGTACCCAGTAATGCAAATTGTTATCATTAGTGTAATCTGGAATGTCTTTCTCTGGAATTTTTGATTCTACATAAGGCCATAGATCTGCAATATAGTTTGTAGCGAGGTGTGCCCCATACCAGGCTCTTTGAACGCTTGAAGGCATAAGATTTAAAAGAATGCTTTCCGTGTTCGACTTAATATATTCCCCTTTGATTTCAGCTAACTTCTCTGGGTCATCACTATATAGCTGATATTTCGCTACAGGAATTACCAAATATGTCCAGACCTCAGCAACAGCAGATGATTCTGTTCCAAGATATCCAGCCCAATTGTTCAAGTTATCTATGCGTTCACCGAGTTTGTCAAGCATCTTAAACATGGATTCTTTTGCAAAATCTAAATCATGATATCCAGCAGCTCGGGTTGTCATATTACTAATAGTTGTCTCACTCTCTATCGAATACGTTCCAGAATTCCAGTTTACATTACATAGAGCCGCTTTCATCCCATCCGAAGTAAGCGCAGCCAAAATGGCTTTCTTATTAGGACTAAAAGACGATGTACATGTGGTTATCAGGGCTGTGCTGTCAGTTAATATCATAACATGACTGTTTCTTTCCTTCTGATTAAAGAAATGAAGAATCATTGTCTCTGGACTTTCAGGATTTGTCAACTCAACAATGTTCCAACCATCTGTTTCTGCAACCATTCGAGGTGTCGGCTCATCGTATGAAGCAGCCTTTGGAAGAAGAAGTATGTTAACAGGAGTACTGCTATCCAGTTCTTCTTGGTTCGGCCCATCATCAGAGTCACTGCTACATGCTATCGCAAATAAGCAAGATAAAAAATACACGAACTTTCTCATTGTAAATATAACTCTTTATTTGGCTCCTACATAGTAGAGACGGCCTATTTTGACTGAGGCTGGCTGTAGATTTAGCTTTATCTTGCTACCATTTCGGAGTATTTCTATTGCATATGCCTTATCTAAATTGTAACTAACGACTCCCCATCCGTTTGCTTTTAAACCTTTCTTCACCCACTTAGCAGACCATTTATAGCCTGGAGTGTCTGCTTTTAGAAGCTTATCACCAGGCATTAGACCTATTTTCTCAGCTCTAGACCCTTCAATCACTTCGTTTATTATATGTGGGTTCTGGCCAGAATAAGTGACACCTACAGGTGCATACACGGTTTCTTCTGCCCAAATAACTCTGTCACCAATAGGGAAAGTCATCCATGAAGCATATGCTTTAAGTTCATCGTTAATATTAAAATTTGAACTAGGATTAAGTACATGCCTTTTTACAGTAGTTTGCCAAACAATAGGAGGATGTGTAGTACTTTTATCATTTAGTCTTTTTACATCTAAAGCACTAATTTCTAAAAACACATCAATGGTCTTTGTCTCTTGGGTATATCCTCCTTCTGTAATAGTTCGATTATTTTGTGTGGTAATATATTCATTTTTATGTAGGATGTAATTATATCGTACTTTCGTAGTGCTGCCTTCGTTAATAGTCCTACTTGTAGGAGGTATATACGTAGAACTTATACTTTCATTTGCATCTCTTGCAATAGTAAATAATATATCAGGATTTTTTTCGTTACGTTGGAGCCACCTTAAACCCGAATTCTTGAATATCTCCTTATCTAATAATGGATCATTGCTTGTAATCAAATAATCGAAATTCACACATGGAAAAAAATCGAAATCTTCATCGCTTCTTTCTTCATATGAGGTGTCTTTAGTTAATCCGTCTCCAGATTTTCTCTTTTCAGCAGTCGTTCTTCCTTTTACAGAAGCAAAAGCATTTCCGAATACTTTCACATTAGCTGGCAATTCATACAATGGGCGAATCTTAGTAATAAAATCACAAATAACGGAATCTTTTTTTCCTCGAATTTTAAGTGTAATGACATCTTGTCGACCTTCAACTTTATTATAAAACTCTTCAGCAGACCATCCATATGCTGAATTTCCATCTACCTCTAATATCAAATTACCACCATAAAAATGTTTACCCCCATCATTCTTGCATTCATCAACATACTCGTAGGTATAATGATTGTTAGTCCAGTTATCGCCATCCATAATAACAACTTCGTTTTCATCAGTTATGGTCAAATAGCCTTTCCCATAATCAGAATATCTACCTACCTCAATAATGTGTTTGAATCCTCCCGGGAGGTTTCCTTGTGCTTGTATTTGCAAGGTGAAGCACGCAAGCAAAGCAATGTTCAATAAAAACTGTTTCATAAAATCTGAATTTGAAATGATAAAGGCGTGAAACCATCCGTTACTCGTCTTTGTCATGGCTACCGCCAAGTGGCCTTTCCCTAACAAGTGCCGTATAGTTCACGCCTTAAACGTGAACTTTTACGCAACTTGTTCTCAGGGAATATTTTGGCGGTATTCAGACAAAAAGAACAAGAGCTAAAAGCTCTATTTATCCATAAAGTACGAACGGGAACGACGCACAATCCTTTTGGTTATTGATTCGTGTTACTTGTTCCCTTGTAGGCGAGCCGCACCCGTGCGGTCAGCATCCCGATTTACATTCTCGTTACTTTCTGTTTTCTTGTGTTTAAGTTTAATTTGTTACTACTTATGTTTATTTCAATCTTAAATATCGTTGCATTTCGCAAAACTGAGTGCAAAATTACATAAAAAATGGCTATTTGCTATCCGCATTGCTAAAAAACTGCTAAAATTTATAAGATTTTTGCAGAAAAAGGGCTTTGATGGCTGCAAATAGAAAACTTTTGTGTATTTTGTGGCACGATTCCAACGAATCAGCGAACAACAAACTTTAGTATTCACCCAAAAAGATAGAAAGGATTAAGATTATGGCAGACTTTGAAGAACTGAATTTCAGCTATCTTGGATTGCTGTCGCGCTCGAACTTGTTCGCTTGCTACTGAAAGGACGCAAGAACGCCCACCACGACGGGACTACGCAGCAGATTGACGATGCCTGCGCCGAGTTCGAGACGGAGAACATGAGGTTTATCCAAAAGCGCTCGGCTCTGCACCAGTGCCGCGTGAAGGAGGACGAGGCGTGGAAGAAGTCGCAGGTGGACCCCGTAGTGAAACAGTTGCAGGCTGCTGACAAGCGTCAGGACCGCTCGAACTTTGTTCGCTTCGCTCGTCGAAGAACTACATGTCGTGCTTCCACAGCATCGTGAACGGCTACGCTTCCCTGCCCGAGGACGAGGCGCAGAAGGCGCAGGCGCAGTCGGCCAAGCAGGTGTTCAAGGACTTTGTGTTCTCCTTCAATGACAGCTACGGTTCCGAGGCTGACAAAATCCTTCAGATGGGCCAGTGCTCGAACTTGTTCGCTTGCTACTGAAAGGACGCAAGAACTTGCAGCCATTACAGGAATTCCTGACAGGCATCGGGGCGTGGCAGTGGTATATAAAGGCCGCACAGGCAGCCACGCAGGTGCGCTATCTGCTGGGCGAGCGTGCCAAGACGAAGGGCGAGACGGTGAAGGGCGAAGTGAAGGCCGCCCGCCGTGCTACCGACCTCGCCGTGGCCGACCTCTACAAAACCATCAATGCCATGATGGACTTGATGCCAAGTGACGCGCTGACGACTCTCTATACACAGCTGAAAGGTTTCGAGCGGTATGCCAAGCAGTACTACCTCTCGAAGGGCAAGGACGAGGACGAGCCGGAACCCGAACCACAGCCCGAGCCGGACGTTACGCCTGTGCAGCCTGAGTAAGCCGATGGTTTCAAATAAGTCAAATCCGAGCAAGCAATGCCACATTGTTTGCTCGGATTTGTCTTTTTTGCGTTAGTTTGTGGCATGGCGAGGTCGAAAAAGGCTGATTTGAGGTCGCAAAGTCATATTGTGAGGTCAAATCAGGCTGATTCTTGATAGTTTGCGGGTCGGCGAGGTCGAAAAAGGCTGATTTGAAGTTGATATAGCGTATTGTTGGCTCATAAGCGCATTGCAAATGCTTATACTCACGGCAGCCGAATTCGGAAATTCGGCTGAACGGACGATAGACGGGGCGCATGCCGCCAACCCTGGACCTCCGCTCAGGGGCCTGCCCCTAAGAACCTTATATAAAACAGTAGTAACTATGCAAATCTGTGACAAGCAATATCAGTCGTTGAACATATCTGCCTCCCCGTCCTTCGCTACTGCACAGGGACGGGAGAACGAACGTCGTGACTGGACTGAGGAAACCTATCTGGCCAAGAACAAGCAGCCGGGAAACCGCTACGACTGGTCGAGAAAGCACTTGAACTTTGAAATAAAAAGAGGCCATACCATGATTATGAAAAACGGCCAAACGCATTACATTAAGCCTCGCATCATCCCTTTGGACTCTCAACGGAAGACCTTGAAGCAAAGATACGAACAGCGGTTGAAGGAACTGGACTACAAGCCTTGGGCGAAGGACGCGCCAAATCAGCCGAACACGTGCGTTGATTTCGTTATCAGCGGCGACCACGACCGCATGACGGAGATTGCTTTTGGCAAGCCGATGGACCTTGATTGGCAAGAGGACAACGGGAACGTTACGCTCGCCGATGACCCGAACTGCCGCGGGCGCAAGCAGATTGAGACGATGGCTTTGGATTACTATGACTTCCAGTGCCGGAAGTTCGGCGAGGAGAATGTCATAACGAACTGCCCAAGAAGAAAGACAATGAGGACGAACTGTTTTTCGCCCTCAGATGTCATCAGATGGCCAAGACTATGCATGCACCAAAGTATAGGCTCAGGAGATAACAGAACTAATGTAGCTATCGAATTCAGGATCAGATGTCTTTGGATGTTGGGAGAATAATAATAGGGATTTTTAGAGTATATTTGTTTGGGAATTA